>ENA-OURZ01000087-OURZ01000087.1-human-gut-metagenome-genome-assembly--contig:-NODE-87-length-119800-cov-7.754036_pt1 | contig 119800 bp, 98 predicted proteins | sample MGYA00242073_ERZ509195 | MGnify/ENA primary metagenome ERZ509195 (study PRJEB26280, sample SAMEA2338837) | human gut metagenome | biome: human gut; feature: human-associated habitat; material: faeces... | reverse complement strand
AGATTATTGAAAACCCGATCCTTTCTAACTTTAAGGAAGGTCTGTCTGTGTTGGAGTATTTTATTTCTACTCACGGTGCTCGTAAGGGTTTGGCCGATACCGCTTTGAAGACTGCTGATGCTGGTTACTTGACCCGTCGTCTGGTTGATGTATCTCATGATGTGATCATCAATGAAGAAGACTGTGGAACGTTGCGTGGCTTGGTTTGTACGGAATTGAAGAACAATGATGAAGTGATCGCCAGCTTGGGTGAACGTATTTTGGGACGCGTTTCTGTTCATGATGTCATTCATCCATTGACAGGCGAAGTAATTGTCCGTGCCGGTGAAGAAATTCGTGAAGATGCCGCTAAGATGATTGAGGATTCTCCGATCGAAAGTGTTGAAATCCGTTCTGTATTGACTTGTGAATCCAAGAAGGGGGTTTGTGCAAAATGTTATGGCCGTAACTTGGCTACGAACCGGATGGTTCAGAAAGGCGAGGTTGTGGGGGTTATCGCTGCACAGTCAATCGGTGAACCGGGTACTCAGTTGACATTGCGTACATTCCATGTCGGTGGTATCGCATCTAACGTGGCAACAGAAAACAGTATCACTTCTAAATATGACGGTGTTCTGGAAATCGAAGAACTTCGTGCTGTGGATAGCGAAGAAAACGGTAAGAAGTTCCAGGTTGTTGTCAGCCGTTTGGCTGAACTTCGTATTGTCGATCCGACAACGAAGATCGTATTGCTGGCTCACAACATTCCTTATGGTTCCAAATTGTTCTTCAAGAACGGAGATACAATCAAGAAGGGTGATGTTATCATCGAATGGGACCCGTTCAACGCCGTTATCGTATCGGAAGTTTCCGGTAAGATCGAATTCGAAAGTTTGGTCGAAAATGTTACTTACAATGTTGAAAGTGACGAAACGACTGGCTTGAAAGAAAAGATCATTATCGAATCTAAAGATAAGACAAAAGCTCCGGCTGCCCATATCGTGGATGAAAACGGAAACTATCTGAAGAATTATTCGTTACCGTTAGGTGCTCACGTTGTAAAAGATGAGGGCGATGTGGTTAAAGCTGGTGAGGTTTTGGTTAAGATCCCGCGTGCAGTAAGTAAAGCAGGTGATATTACCGGTGGTTTGCCTCGTGTAACAGAATTGTTCGAGGCTCGTAACCCGTCTAACCCGGCTGTGGTTTCTGAAATCGATGGTGAAGTAGGTTTTGGCAAGATCAAGCGTGGTAACCGTGAAATTACTGTTACATCCAAATTAGGTGAAGTAAAGAAATATATGGTGCCTCTGTCTAAGCAGTTGCTTGTTCAGGAAAACGACTATATCCGTGCCGGTATGCCGCTCTCTGATGGTGCGACTACTCCGTCTGATATTTTGGCAATTATGGGACCGACGGCTGTTCAAGAATATATCGTAAATGAAATTCAGGATGTATATCGTCTACAAGGTGTAAAAATTAACGATAAGCATTTTGAGGTAATCGTTCGCCAGATGATGCGTAAGGTTGAAATCATCGATCCGGGAGATACTCGCTTCTTGGAACAGCAGGTGGTTGATAAACTGGAAGTAATGGATGAAAACGATCGTATTTGGGGTAAGAAAGTTGTGACGGACCCAGGCGATTCTCAGACATTGCAGGCTGGTCAGATCGTAACTGTTCGTAAGTTGAGAGACGAGAATAGTATGCTGAAACGTCGTGACTTGAAATTGGTTGAGGTGCGTGATGCTGTTCCTGCTACGGCTAACCAGATTCTTCAAGGTATCACTCGTGCCGCTTTGCAGACAAACAGCTTTATGTCTGCCGCATCTTTCCAGGAAACAACTAAAGTGCTGAATGAAGCTGCTATCAATGGAAAAGTGGATCGTCTGGAAGGTTTGAAAGAAAACGTTATCTGCGGTCATTTGATTCCTGCCGGTACAGGCCAGCGTGATTTTGACAAGTTGGTTGTCGGTGCTAAAGATGAGTTCGAACGTATCTTTGCAAATCGTAAAAATGTCGTAGACTTCAATACTATGGACAGAGACGACGAGTAAAATGCGGAATAAATAATGAGAAGGGTTACCGATATTCGGTAGCCCTTTTTTATTTTCTGTTATTTGTTTAATAAAATCAGAGTCCTTATATTTGTGTATTATCTTGATAATTAAAATGAATCATATATGAAAAAAGTTCTACTTTATTTATTCACTCTTCTGTTTTCAACGAATGTAGTTTTTGCTAAACATCTTGATAATGAAATGAATGTGATGTCTTTTAATATTCGCATGAGTACAAAATCTGATGGAGCTAACTGGTGGGAATACAGAAAAGACCTGGCAGCCAATGTGATCAAGTTTTATGATGTCGATATGTTTGGTGCTCAAGAAGTCTTGCATAACCAGTTGACGGATTTATTAGACCGTTTGCCGGACTATGGCTATGTTGGGGTAGGGCGTGAAGATGGTAAGACAAAAGGGGAATATTCTCCTATCTTTTATAGAAAGGACCGTTTCTCAGTTGTCAAAAGTGGTAATTTTTGGCTGGCGGAAGATATGAATGCCGTAGGCAAAAAAGGCTGGGATGCCGCTTGCGAGCGTGTTGCGACTTGGGCGGTATTCAAAGATAAGGAATCCGAAAAAGAGTTTTTCTTTCTGAATACCCATTTGGATCACATGGGGCAGATCGCTCGTCATGAAGGGGCTTCTTTAGTCTTAGAGCAGGTAAAGCAGCTTGCCGGAAATCTTCCGGTAATTGTTACTGGTGACTTTAATGCTGTTCCGACCGATGATCCGATCAAAGTCTTAACAGATGAAAAAGATCTTCGGCATTTGACACATACTCGTACATTGGCTTCTTTGTGCTACGGGCCTGAGTGGACTTTCCACGACTACGGGCGTGTTCCTTTGGACGAACGTGTATGGATTGATTATATCTTTATAAAAGGTAATATCAAAGTGCTTCGCCATGGTGTTTTGACTGAAAGTTTGGGTAACTTGTATCCTTCAGATCATTGTCCTGTTATATCGAGATTACTTGTTCAGTAAATGTTATGAGTTCCGTAGATGTATTAAGAGAAATTACGCCGCTTTCACCGGAAGACTGTTTCCTTGTGATGCAGCGGCCTAAGCGTAGTTTTTCCTATCCGCTTCATGTGCATCCGGAATTTGAATTGAACTATTTGGAGAATGCTGGTGGTGCGATCCGAATCGTTGGTGATTCGGTGGAGGAGATGGAGGATCTTGATCTATTACTGGTTGCAGGTGGAGCCAAGCATGCTTATTCAAACCACAAATGTCTGAGTGCGGATATTTTGGAGATTACAATTCAGTTCCATGCCTCTCTTTTTGATAGTCTAATCAACAAGCGTCATTTTAAAACTATAAAGGATATGTTTGAGAAAGCCTCATGCGGTCTTGTTTTTAGTCGTGAAATGGTTTTGCGTATTCAACCTGAGTTGAAAAAGCTATCGAGTGATAAGCCGGATTCGTTTTATAATTTATTACGTTTGATAGAAATACTCAAGACTTTGTCGTTAGATGAGAAGGCACGCAAGTTAAACGCTATCAATACTGTAGAAAACTTTAGCAATATAGATAATGATCGCTTGGATACGATCATGTTGTTTTTGCATGAAAATTATCAGCGTCCGGTTTTATTATCCGAACTTGCTTCGTTAATAAATATGAGTGAAGCGTCACTTACCCGGTATCTGAAAAAGTGGACGGGAAAAACTTTTATTGACAATTTGAATGACATTCGTATAGCTGAAGCGGTGTGCAGACTGATCGACACAAGTGATACAATAGCAGAAATATGCTATAAATCTGGTTTTAATAACTTATCGAATTTTAATCGGGCTTTTAAGCGACGAAAAGGTAATACTCCTACCGAATATCGTGAAAAATATGCACGTACTCGTTTTAGGGTTTGAAACATGATTTTAAACTAATTCACAGAATAGATAAATTATATGTGACGGAATAGTATCATATAATGATAAAATAGTATTTGGTGGTTAATTGCATGAGACATATCTTTGTAATGTTGAATAAACAATGAAATTACTAAGACGAATAGCCTTAGTTTAAGCGTCGAGATTATAAAATATTAAACACAATAAGGTATTTTTTTACATTGGTCTAAAGAATTGAGAATTAAAAACACAACTGAAAAAGGGCTGCCTGTGAAGGTAGCCCTTTTTATTTGATACTATTCCGATTTTAATATGTATATTTGTCTTAGAATATTTATAATCAAATATGGAAATATGGAAAATAACAAACCGACAAATGAGATTCAGGTAGAGCTGTCAGAAGAGATGGCTCAGGGAACGTATGCAAATCTGGCAATTATATCACATTCTTCATCCGAGTTCATACTGGATTTTATCCGTGTTGTGCCGGGGGCCCCGAAAGCACAGGTGAAAAGCCGCGTCATTCTGACTCCGGACAATGCAAAACGACTTTTGTTCGCTTTGCAGGATAATTTGGCAAAGTTTGAAGAACAAGCGAGTGGTAAAACCGCCAAGTTTGAAGATTTTGTTCCTCCTATCGGAGGTGTGAAAGGGGAAGCCTGATTCCCGGACAGAAAATAAAAAAGGTCGCTCAACCGGAGCGACCTTTTTTATTTGTAAGTGTGTGATTATCCGAGTCTCTTGTTTATAACGATATGACCGATATAACCCAGAATAATGACTCCTAGACCGGTAAGAAGAATAGTATTTGACAATCCTCCGTTAATTGCCGGTACAGCCAAAATGATAACACCGATAAGGAGTACGATTACCCCCAGATTTTTCAATAATTCGTTCATGGTGATAGATATTTTATATATTATTTTTTTTCTACCGCAAATAAAGCAATAATAACCCGATTGCAAAAATATTTTGGGACAAAAATGATGAAACCATTGAATTTAGCTTTTATATTTGTGAAATAATACAGTTATATATGCTACGAATACTTTATATGCTCTATTTATGGTTGTTTGTGGTCCCAGTTTTTGTGGTATTGACCATATTGACAGCCCTTACGGTTATTGTGGGTTGCCTGTTAGGTGGGGAAAGAATATTTGCTTATTATCCGGGAATGGTCTGGTCATGGTTGACTTGCCATTTGGCCCTTTGTCCGGTGAAGGTGAAAGGACGGGAAAATATAGACCGGAAGAAATCGTATGTTTTTGTAGCCAACCACCAGGGAGCTTTTGATATATTCCTTATATATGGTTTTTTAGGTGTTCCGATCAAGTGGGTGATGAAAGCTGGTATTGCTAAAATTCCGTTTGTAGGAGCTGCTTGCCGGGCAGCCGGTTTTATCTTCGTCGATAATTCGACACCGAAAGCTGCTGCCCGCAGTGTATTGGAGGCAGAGCGTAGCCTGAAGAACGGGGCATCGGTGGTGGTATTCCCGGAGGGTTCACGTACTTATGATGGAAAGATGATCCGTTTTAAGAAAGGAGCTTACCAGATGGCAGCCGACCAGCATTTACAGATTGTCCCGATCACCTTGAACGGACCTTTTGACGTATTACCGATTGGTTCATTGAATATTCACCGTCACAAGATGGAAATGGTCATTCATCCGCCTATCCCGACCGAAGGGATGGATGCTTCCCATAAAGGATTGCAACAGATGGCTGATAAAACACAAGACATCATTGCGTCAGCCTTATGGGAGCAATATAGATAATCTATTTCCAGGATTTTAAAATACCACGTTTGCAGACACTCAGACTGAACCCGACGTTATCTCCATAGAGTGAACCAGCATCTGCGGCTACAGCTCCTGTGAATTCCCAACCTTGCAGGCGTGGATGGTGATATTTGACTTCCACCTGTCCGGAATTGCTTCTTTTGTTATCCAGAAACGGGGCATAAGGTTTTCCCCAGCTATTCATGAGTGTGTATCTGAGGCGATAGGAAACCATTGGCGACAGGTCTCCTTCAAATGCCAAATGCCAGGCACGGACACGTGTATTCTTGAAATCCACATCCCCGTTCGTATTATATTGAGGGGAAGTCAGAAGTGGTGATCCTATACCTTGTCCGAAATAGGAAGAACCGGTTATGTATTCTATATTATTGTAATAATCATCTCCGCCACCACCCGGACCTTGATATTTGTCATGGTCGAAGATGATAAAATGGAAAGGCCCGCTCTGATTGCGGGTGACCAAATATTCCGTTACAACCTTCTTTAGCCAAGGAAGGCGTGGAAGATCCAACTGTACTCCCCAAAGTCCATCTGTCCCGTTCCCGAATATCATTCCGGATTTATCTTCGAAGTAATGCTGGTGATAAGCCGCCAGTTTCCAGTTCGGCATCGTATATTCCAGTTTGAAATCGTATGAACCGAAATGATTGCCAAGCACATTAATCTGGTCTGACAGAGTAGCATCGTCTCCACCTTCGCTACCACAAACAACCCGGATAAAATCTTTCAGGGAATGAGGTTGTACGCCTATTTTCGGATTGCTGGATGTTCCACCCCACTGTGCCCAGTGTTGCACGCCGATAATACCGGAAAGCGGAAAATTATTTTGCGTGTCCTTGATGCGGACATAAAAAGATTTATGATGCCAAAGGACGTTCTTTACATAGGTTTGTTTCCCATTGGAGAAATCTTCCAGATATCCGGTATCGAAAGACTTGCCTACCGCAAAATCTCCCTTTACCTGCATCCAGCCCTTTGTGAGCGGTACAACGGTAAATTCCGGCATACTCAGTTTTATTTCCGGAATCGGGCGTGCGTTAGGAGAAAGAACCATGTCACCGGAACTGAGGGAATGATCCCAAAGCGAATGTCGGTTTTCTTTGCTTCCCACACTCAGAAGCATACTTTTATATCCTAACTCGGCATATATCTGCTGAATATACACATTGCGGTAGCGAGGTACGGCAGCGACGATATCCAGCCCTGCACTCCAGCGAAATCCCTTCCCTAAATATTGCTGATGAAAAACTCCGGCGTTTAGATAACCGTTGTTAGCGTCCAGAGGAACTATCCCGTACCGATTGCTTACCATCCAGAATGGAGTAGTCGATCCGCTGCTGGCCGATCCGAAAACTTCGGCTTTATATGAGGTTGCATCTTCTACTTCTTCCGTCTGTGCAAAAGTATTTGCAGCGTGGAGAAGAGCGGCAACTGCAATGATTGTCTGTAAGGCTTTCATTCCATATTTATTTTAACCGGACAAAGGTAAGGATTAAAACTTACCGGCCGATATCTCATTTCGAAAAGAAGTATAAGCATTCTGAAAATACAAATATCAGAATAATCAATGTTTATTTTCCCGGTAACCAGTCGAATACTGTGCGATATACATGGTCGCGCGAGTCCTTTTCAGAGAGTATCAAGTCATGAATCCCGTTCTGTATCGTGTCGCGTGTAACATGATTGCCCAATTTTTGTCCGTATTTTTGAATATCATGTACATCCAGCACGATATCGGAAGACAGATACTCGTTGTTCCATTCTTTTGTTTCCGGGAACGACTTGTTTGACGACATTACCAGTACCGGACAGTCCAGGTCGATCCCTTTCTGCACTGTTTTCTGTGCCTCTTGTATGGCATTTATCCATCCGGCTTTTTTCGGATGCCCATTCATCATCTTCCAATCCGTATTATATACCCATTCCCCTTTGAATCGTTTGAGTAGGCTATGAGCATACGAAGCATCTCCGTATCCTTGTACGGTCAGGTTTGGAAATAGTTTCCCGATGCAGGAAACTACAGGGATTACGATCTTTTCCATCATCCATCCGAAATTCCAGTCCAGAAAAGGGCTGTTTAATATCAATCCGTCAACGGGAAGTTTTCCTTTTTTGCTGTCCAGATAATATGGCGTAATCAATCCACCGGTAGAATGTGCCATTAGCAATATTTTGTCATTCCCTTCTTCCTTAATGATGGCAAGAGCAGTATCGAGGTCTGCAAAATACTCTTTCAAACTTTTGCAGAAGAAAGGATTCTGGTTCGGCAGGATCGAGCGTCCGTACTTGCGGAGGTCCATAGCATAAAAGTTATAACCGTGGGCATTCACGCTGTCACCCAATTGCTTTTGAAAAAAATAGTCGTTGTAGCCATGTATATACAGGATTGCCTGTTTGGTCTCCGGCAACTGCGGTTTTTTGACAAGTGTGCAGACGACTTTTCCCTCGTAATCATCCGGCATCTGAATGGTCCGGCGCAGATAATTGTCCCCCAACACATCCGGAATGTATTGAGCGTACATAATAGAGACGAAAAGCAGTAATAAGATCGTAAAGTATAGTTTCCGTGCCATATCTATTTTTTATTTCTTTACTATAACGCGTTCATCCTGATGTTTGTTGCAGGTGAAGGCTACAAAAATACAATCTTCTTTATATATCTTGGGTTATCTGTTGTAACATTTGTTTCTAATGACTAACTTGCAGGGCAAAAATACAGAAAGGCTGATACTCGGAGTTTAGAATGAAAAATGCGTTGCTTATTATTTGTTTTATCCTTACACAAGTTTCTGTTGTAAGCGGAGTTGTTGCGAATGACCTTGATGATTTGCGACAAGAATTGAAAAACTTGCCGGATAGCAGTAAATTGATAAAGTTGAATGAGCTACTTTATCAGAATAACCGTAACAGGGTGTTTAAAACCTACGCAGACCTGCTATTGGAAGAGGCCCGGCGACAAAAGAACGATTTCTATAAAGGGAACGCTTTATTATCGATCATGCGCTATTACTATTCCAAAAATCCGGACAGCCTGCGTTTTTATCTGAAACAAGCCGAGCCAATTTATTTAGCTACTAATCGGATAGAAGATCTATGCCGGGCGAAAGGTTGGAATATCTATACTTTGATCTCAGGAGGAACGCATGACCAGGTAATTGGAGAAGTAGAGAGTTTGAAGGAATTGGCTACCCGTCTCAACTATCCGGAAGGGGTCGATATGGCCAACCAGGCCTTAGCCAGTTTTTATTTCAATATCGGATTGAAAGATGAAGGTATCCGTTTATGTAATGAAATCTTGCAAGGAATGGAAGAACGTGGAGCCTCCCGTGTTCGCCGGTTCTATTTGTTACGTTTGTTGTTAAATCAAAAACCTGAGCAGGAATACTTGTTCAAGCTCGATACCTGTATAAAGAACTGCGAAGAAGAAGGAATCACCCAGCTGGATGCGGAGCATTCGCTAACTTATCTGAAACATGCTTATCATCTTTATTCCGTACAGTATTATATAGCTTGTAAAGACTCTTCGCAAGCCTATTTCCATTTGCAGAAGTTAGGTGAATTAGAGAAACGGTACAATATGAATACGGAAAGGATCATGGCACAGTTTCTCTGGATGAGTTATTATAATCTGGTCGGCGAGTATGACAAGGCATTGGTGATTATCGACCAGTTGAAACATATTCTGTTGAGCAACAAGCGTTATAATGACTGGGTTACGGTGGAAGCTATCAGAGCCGATATCTATTATAAAATGGGAAGAGGAATGGAGTCAGCCAAGGCTTACAGAGACTCGAAAGCCGTACATGATTCGGTTATCCAAGCCCAATATTATGAAGATCTGGCCAAGTTGAGAACACAACGTGAAGTTGATAAGTTGGAGTTACAAAGCCGGAAACTGGAGCTGGAAGCTGAAAAGTCTCGTGTCCGATCCTGGATATTCGGTAGTGGTGCCATCATCTTGCTCCTGCTTTGCGGTGTGTTGGGATTCCTGGCTTATTCCCGTCACCGTTATGGAGCCCGTTTGAAAATTGCAAAAGAAAAAGCGGAGGAAGCGGATCATTTGAAGTCTGCCTTTCTTGCCAATATGAACCATGAGATACGGACACCATTAAATGCAATAGTCGGTTTTTCGCAAGTAATAGCCGAGGAAAGTGACATAGAAACACGCCGGGAATTTGCCAAGATCATCCAAAACAACAACGAACTGTTGCAGCGTTTGATAGAGGACGTACTGGATATTTCGAAAATAGAATCGAACACGCTTACATTCGTATTGACGGATCAGGATTTGCAGGCATTGATGAAAGACCTTTATAGCATTATGTCATTACGGATATCTGAAAACGTAGAACTACAGTTGGACGATTGTCCTCGTTTTACGCTTCGTACGGACCGGAACCGACTGACACAAGTGTTGGCGAACTTGTTGACCAATGCTATCAAGCATACCCACGAAGGTTATATCCGTTTTGGTTATAAGGTGGCGGCTGGCGAGATCTGTTTTTATGTAGCGGATACGGGCGAAGGAATACCGGAAGACCAGTTGGAGCACGTGTTTGACCGTTTTGTCAAACTGACGGAATGGACAACAGGTGTCGGTTTGGGGCTTGCTATCTCCAAAGCCCTGGTGGCGAAGCTTGGCGGTCGTATGGAAGTTTGTTCCAAACAGGGAGAAGGTTCTACTTTTAGTGTTATTTTTCCTGTGTGATCCATTCTCTGCCACTCCCATCCTTGAAGAGATGTTGTTAATAGGCAAAATTAATCCGGTGGAATTTGGGTAATTTTATTAGTAAAAGTTATTTTTGCAAAGTTAACAACACATGCACTTGTACTTGGAGAATCGGAGAGACATAATAAATCCTTTTGAAATTAATTCGGAAATGAATTTTGGCGTCTTTTACAATGCGTACTACCAGCGTTTTGTAAGGTATGCTTTTTATTATGTAAATGATTTGCAGGCGGCCGAGGATTTGACGCATGATGCTTTGTTGTACTATTGGGAGAATAAACACAAGTTGCCTGCCGATGCGGACGTCTTGGGATATATATTAGAGTCCGTCAAGAATAAATGCCTGAATTATCTGAAGCATATCCAGGTGGAAGTCGAATACAGCAAGAAACGTACAGAGTTGCATGACTGGGAAATCACAACGCGTATCCAGACATTGGAAAACGAAAGCTACAGCACGATCTTTTCTAAAGATATAATGAGAATCGTCATGGAATCTTTATCCGAATTACCGGAACAGACTCGTCATATATTTGTTTTGAATCGTCTGGATTATAAATCAAGGAAAGAAATAGCGACAACCTTAGGTGTTTCCCAACAAAAAGTAGATTATCATATCAATAAGGCCAATGATCATCTCCGCTTGAAACTGAAAGACTATATTCCCCTGATACTGTTATTCTTGAATTAGGCATATCTGAACTTCTCTGTTTTCGACAATGTCGAGAATATATACGGCGTTGTCGTGTATATTCTCGGCATTGTCGTATATATACACGACAACGTCGAAAACAAACTACACTTGCATCAGCTTTGAAATACAACGTATTGCCTTGTGGAACTTGCGTCATTGTTTTGAAAAATAGTTGCCGGTAAGCAAAAAAAGTTCTGTTACGGTTGGGATTTTTCTTTGATGAGTTGCTCTATTTATAGAAACAGGAAAAGAGAAACGATGCAAATAGATCAACACATACTTATTCGTTACTTTCTGAAGCAGGCTTCGGAAGAAGAAAAGGAGGTAATACGGCAGTGGATTGAAAGCAGCGAAGACAACCGCCGGCGTTTTATCCGGGAGCGGATTCGTTTTGATGCTTCCATTTTGGTAGACGAAGCAGCGGTTGAGCCTTCCACTAAAATTGCTTCCGGCAAGCGTTACTGGCTACATCCTGCATTGAATTGGTCTTTAAAAGTGGCCGCTTCGATTTTGATTTTATTGGGAAGTTTTTATCTGTATGATAATTACCGGATGGCTCGATTGGCACAGACTCTACAGTGTGTATATGTCCCGGCTGGCAACCGTACTAATATCCAGCTTCCAGATGGTACGAGTGTCTGGCTGAATGCCAACACGTCTCTCCGTTATCCGATGGCTTTTGCAGAAAATAGCCGGGAGATAATGTTGGACGGCGAAGCTTATTTTGAAGTGGCGAAAGATAAAAAGCCTTTTATTGTCAAAACGAGCAAATATGACGTGGAGGTGCTGGGGACAACTTTTAATGTCGAGGCTTACAAAGACAAGCCGAATTTCCGGACGATGCTCTATGAAGGTAAAGTCAAGCTCTATAATACGAAGAATCCGAAAGCAGTCTACCTTTCTCCGGGACAGACAGCGGAATTGATGGGTGAATCATTGCGAGTCGTCCCAACAACGACTCCTAACAGCTATCGTTGGAAAGACGGCCTGATCTATATCGAAGACAAGTCTTTTAATGCGATCATGGAACTGTTTGAAAAGTTCTATGATGTGCGGATCATAGTCAACAACAAAGCAGTGAAAGATTTAGGCTATCGTGGGAAGCTCCGGATATCCGATGGAGTGGATCATGCTTTGCGCGTTTTGCAAAATGACTTCCCTTTCAAATACAAGCGGGATGAAGAGAGAAACATCATATATATTAACTGATAAAATCGATTTGCCTATGAGGAAGGACACATGAGAAACACGTAAAAAAGAACCGGCAGTTGCGCCAACAACCACCGGCTCTCCAGTACATTAAAGTAAATATACTTAATAATTTAAAATCGCAAACAAAGGTATGAAAAAATATTTTTTACCTGGGTCTTTTATGGAAAAAGATTCAGGGATGAATCGAATACGTAGAGTTATGAAATTGACAACTTGCTCATTGCTATTATGTTCATGTTTTGCATTTGCGGGTAGTATCAATTCTCAAAATGCAAAAGTTAGTTTAAATAAAAGTCAAGTCCAATTAGGAACTGTTCTGACAGAAATAGAGCACCAAACTGATTATTTATTTGTTTCCAATCGTGATGTTAATTTAGAACAGCGTGTTTCTGTACAAGTGAATGATTGTCCGGTCAATGAGGCCCTTTTAGAGATCTTGGAAGGTACAGGATTGACGTTCAAGGTTGAAGGAGTTAATATAATTTTGTCAGAAATGAATTCTGTTCCAAAGTCTGTTGCTCCACAACAGGAACGAAAAGTGTCAGGGAAAATCGTAGATGTAAAAGGGGAACCGATAATTGGAGCCAATATTATAGAAAAAGGAACGACAAACGGTATTATATCAGATGTTGATGGGAATTTCACCCTTAGTGTCGTACAGGGTGCGACGTTGGTCGTTTCCTATATCGGTTATGCTTCTCAGGAATTTAAGATAGGAAATAAAACAGCCTTTCAGATTGTTCTTCGTGAAGATTCGGAGACTTTGAGTGAAGTGGTTGTTACTGCTTTAGGGATTAAAAGAGAAGAGAAAGCACTAGGATATTCGGTTCAGAAAATGAGTGGTGATGAGATGCCAACAGCAAAATCCATAGACATTACTACTTCGTTGACCGGTAAAATTGCGGGATTGAATATTCAGAATAATACGGAGTTTGACCAGAATGCGACAATATCTCTTCGTGGTGCAACTCCATTGTTGATTGTAGATGGTATTCCTTATGCAAATTTGTCAATCAATGAAATAGCCGCTGATGATATTGAGTCAATTGATGTGTTGAAAGGAGCGACGGCTTCAGCGTTGTATGGATCAAGAGGAGCCAGTGGAGCTATAATGATTACGACAAAAAAGGGATCGGAGAAGGAAGGGTTAAACATCAATATCAACAGTAACACTATGTTTTTCTCTGGTTATTTGGCTTTCCCTGAAACACAACATTCGTATAGTGCCGGTACGGGGGGTAAATATAATAACAATTCGGTCTGGGGGGATAAGTTGGATATCGGACGCACGGCTGTTCAATGGGATCCGAAAACTTATGAATATCGAGAAATGGAACTAACTTCCAAAGGAAAGGATAATTTTAAGAATTTCCTCCAATTTAGTTTGGTGACCAACAATAATATAAGTGTTACCCAAAAGGGAAAGTATGGTTCTTTCAGAGCTTCTGCGACACAGGTCTATCATAAGGGTGAATATCCCAATCAAAAATTGAATAAGATGACTTTTTCTGTAGGTGGTGAAATGAAGTGGAAAAAGTTCTCTATGGATGCGACTGCTGCTTATAATAAGCGTGTATCTTCAAATACAATAGGTACTGGCTATAGTAGCAGTTATATTTACAACATGGTGATTTGGGGAGGAACTGAATATGACATTCGTGATTATAGAGACTATTGGATAAAAGGTAAAGAAAATGAAATGCAAAATTGGTATGACAAGAGTTGGTATGATAATCCTTGGTTTAAGGCCTATGAGCAGATAAATTCGTATGATACCGATGTCTTTAATGCTTCTGTCAATACCAGTTATGAGATTACTCCTTGGTTGAAAGCGATGGGACGTGCCGGTGCTGATGTATATAATAAACGGGAGGAATCTAGAAATGCAATCAGTGCGAATGGAGCGTGGGATAAGAAGGGATATTATAGTATATATAAAAATACTAATTTTAGTGTCAATGCTGACGCGATGTTGATGGCTGATAAAACTTGGGGAAAATTTAATGTAAATGGTCTATTAGGTGGAAATATTTTTTATCGGCATGATGATGATATGTTGAGTAAGACACAAGGAGGACTTTCTATTCCGGGATATTACTCGTTGAACGCATCTTCTAATCCTGTTAGTGCAGCAAGTAGCTTGAAGCAAAAACGAGTGAATAGTCTTTATGGAAAAGCGTCTGTATCTTGGAATAGTACTTATTATTTGGATGTTACCGGACGTAATGACTGGTCTTCAACATTGCGCTCTGATGAGCGTTCTTATTTTTATCCTTCGGTGGCAGGTAGCATCATCTTGTCGGAAATAATTTCATTACCTTCTTGGTGGAATTTTTTGAAGATAAGAGGATCATGGACTACGACAAAGCAAGATGCGGATATATATGCTAATAATAATGTGTACGGAATCTCAACGAACGTTTGGGATGGTCTGTCTACGGCTTCTGCTTCTGAAACGTTGATTGGAGGCATTGTACGTCCTCAAAAATCGGAAACATGGGAAGCAGGTTTGGCTCAAACTTTTTTCCAGAAACGGTTGAATGTTGATTTAGCTTATTACCATAAGCTAGAATCTGATTTTATTATCAATGGAGGAGTAAGTGAATCTACTGGTTATAAGTCTATTCAGACAAATAGCAAAGAACAACGTTTACGTACTGGAGTGGAATTAGTGGTGGGAGGTACTCCATTACAAACCAAAGATTTTAGTTGGCATATTCTGACTAACTGGTCACATGATAAATATACTTATCATAAATTGGATCCAGATTATTCTACAAAACGCCCTTGGATCAAGGAGGGGGCTGATTGGGACTGGATCGCTATTTACGATTGGGAACGTGACCCTGATGGGAATATCGTTCATAACGGTGGAATACCTGTGCGGCAGACATTCCAAAAGAAAGTAGGCAAATATGTGCCCGACCTGGTGTGGGGTATTACCAATACATTTCGATATAAAAACTGGACATTAAGTTTTACATTTGACGGACGTGTAGGTGGTATATCTTATTCCAAAACTCATCAGATGTTATGGAACTCAGGAACACATGTCGATTCGGATAACCAATATCGATATGATGAAGTCGTAAATGGAAATATTTCTTATGTCGGACAAGGAGTTAAGGTCGTTTCTGGAGCTGTGAAGAGAGATCCAGACGGCAATGTTTTAGAAGATACACGGGTTTTTGCACCTAATGATATAGTTGTTTCCTATGAAAGTTATATTACTAAGTATCATGACTCTCATGCAAGTCCGAGTTGGCAAAATATGTTGAGCCAGACTTTTTTTAAACTTCGGAATCTCTCTTTGACTTATGATATACCGCAATTGGTTTGTAAGAAAATAGGTATGAAAAATGCTTCTGTTAGTTTTACTGGTCAGAATTTGCTTTTGTGGGCAAAAGAGTTTAAGTATGCAGACCCCGAAAGAGGAGGTGAAACAGAAGAGTTGAATTCACCGTCTCAGCGTTATATGGGTTTCAATATTAAAGTTGATTTTTAAAAGTATACAGATATGAAAAGAATAAAAATAGTTAGTTGTTTATTGGGGTATGTTCTTTCGTTTTCAGCTTGTACATCGACTTTTGATGAAATGAATACGAATCCTGATGCAACGACACAGGTCAAATCTTCCATGTTGGCTACTACCGTAATAAAAGATATGGTTACAAAGATATGGGAGTATAATGAATTTTTGAGTAGGAGGATGTTTTGGGGTGAACAGATTAATAATGCCCAATACAATCGTTTCGGCTCGGATAATTTTTCGTACATTCGAATATTGACGAATGCGAAGCAGATGATGGAGTTGGCCTCTGAAGAGGATAAAGATGCTTATTCTGGATTGTTTTATTTCATGAAAGGTTGGAATTTTTGGCGTTGTACAATGAGCATGGGTGATATTCCTTATTCACAGGCTTTGGATATAGAGAAATATCGTTATCCAGCTTATGACAGTCAGAAAGATGTTTTTATAGGTGTACTTTCTGATTTGGAAAAAGCAGACCGTTTTTTTGCTACGGCTAATACATTTGAGGGTGATCCTTTTTATAAGGGTGATCCTGTAAAGTGGAGGAAAGCGACTAATGTTCTTCGTTTGAAAGTACTGATATCTTTATCCAAACGAGTGGATGATACACCAGAACTAAGAATAAAGGAACAATTTGCGGAAATAGTAGCGGCTGGTAATCTGTTTGAAAATAATGATGATAATTTGCAGGTTGTTTATTCAGATAAGCAAGGTCAGCAAAATCCGTTTCATAATAGTTTTGTGAAAAGTATAAATGAGTATGCTGGCTCATCTTTATTAATAGATCCGTTGAAGCAATTTGAAGATTATCGTTTGTTCTATTATTTTTCTCCAGCTCAGGCCTTGACTGAAGAATTGTATTTAGCTCCGGGACAAAAATTGCTGGAACCGAGCGATTGGAATGCATATCAGGGATTGGATGTTGCTGCGGTATTTGGAGAAGAGTCAAAGAAAATAGCCAATAAGATGCATTCACGTCCGAATGGTGTATATCGATTGAGTTATGTGGGAGTTCCCTATATTCGGTTAGGATATGCGGATATGAATTTTATCATTGCGGAAGCTATTGAGCGGGGATGGGTAAAAGGTGATGCTCAAAAGTATTATGAAGAAGGCATTCGTGCTTCTTTCCAATTTGTAGCTTCCACTGTCCCAGAAGAATATCAAAATGGAAGAGTGATAACGGATGACTATATTGAGGATTATTTGAAAGGGTCGTATGTCGCATATAATGTGGGTGGAACTAGAATAGATCGTTTGAAACAGATTTGGATTCAGGTTTATATTGCTCGTTATTATCACATGCAATATGACGATTATTTTGATTATCGTCGAAATACTTATCCAGAGTTTCCTATAAATCCAGATACGAATTTGAATGATGATAAAACTAAAATTCCTATGCGTTGGCAATATCCTGAAAATGAATTGTTATATAATAAAGAGCAATATCTGATTGCATTGGATCGCCAATGGGGAGGTACGGATAATGTAAATAACGTAATGTGGGTATTGAAATAACTTATCGTAAAAAACAAGATGCAATGAAAAAGGTCATATTTTTATTGTTTTGCTTATTGGTTCTGTCTGCATGGAGCAATGCTGAAAATGCAGATGATACTTTCACTGTTTATCAGATGAATTTGTGGCATGAAGGGTCAAAAGTTCCGAATGGATATCAAGGGATTCTTGATGTATTGGATGAAGTTGATGCTGATGTGGTTTTTCTCTGTGAGATCAGAAACTTTAATGGTAAGATGTTTATGCCTCGGATTTTGGAAGATTTGAAAAAAAGAGGAAAACATTATTATGGAGAGACTTTAGGTATGGTTGTTGGGCTTTTGACGAAATATAAACCCGATCAATTCGTTAAATGCTGCATTGTTCCCGGTGATGAAGGTAGAGCGATGTTGAAAGCAACAGTTACAATTGCAGGACAACCGATTTCTTTTTATTCTTGTCATTTGGATTATTTACATTACGAATGTTTCATGCCTCGTGGATATAGTGGTATGAGTTGGAGTAAGATGGATGCTCCTGTCATAGATGAAAACGCTGTACTAAAGGCTAATCGGTTGTCCTATCGAGATGAAAGTATTGCTGCTTTTATTCAGGATGCACAAGTTGAAATAGATAAGGGTATTCCTGTTGTTATGGGGGGGGATTTTAATGAACCTTCTCACTTGGATTGGCAGGCTGATACAAAAGATTTGTGGGATCATAACGGTGCCATAATTAATTGGGATTGCTCAGTGATGTTGCAAAAAGCTGGTTTTAGAGATTCTTATCGTGAAAAGTATCCAGATCCAGTGTTGTATCCAGGTTTTACCTTTCCTGCTGGTAATAAATTGGCAGAAGATGCTAAATTGGAGAGATTGGCTTGGGCTCCAGATGTGGATGAAAGAGATAGAATTGATTTTATTTATTATTATCCAACTAATGCCTCGCTCTTGTTGGAGGAAAATATTATAATAGGACCGTCCGAAAGCGTTATTCGAGGAAAAGTAAGAAAATGTGATTCAAAAGATAGGTTCTTTACTCCAAAAGGAATTTGGCCAACAGATCATAAGGGGAATTTAGCAACGTTTAAGGTTGTTGTAGGAAACTGATAAAATTTTTAATAGAGGGCTGAATTCAAATTAATATTTGAAAGAAAAAATGTTTTTTCGTCAGTTTAGGGGTAACATTTGACAATCAAAGTTTAAAGAGTAAAGGAGTTTAAATGAATTTAGAAAATAGAGAAAGATATTTCTCTATACTCGAATAGCTGAAGAATTGCGGAATACAAGTAAATTGGATGCCCTTAAATTGACGAAGAACTTAGAGCCTGTTTGAATTTTGTTCGACACTGTTTTGCTGTTTGTTTTCGAGGATATTTATCTGTTTTCATTATCGATGACAACACGAAGGTAGGGCCCCGCAGCAGACAGGAATACGGTTTGGGGAATATCGGCGAAGATCGGTGCGGTAACAGGAAGGAAAAGGTAGAATATAGATGCCATTATATTTTGAATATCACTAATTATTGCTTATCTTTACAGGACGATAAAACGATGGGGATTACGATGATGAATGAATTCGAAGTCAGGAGTTACGAGGGGAGGAATTGGCGGTCCTTTACGGTTCTGATTTGATGTCGGTATCGGCAGGGAAACGGTTGTCCAAATGGGTGGGGGTAAACCCGGAGCTAAAGACAGAGCCACAGGGAAACGGTTGGAGGAAAGGGAAGAAGATGTAGACTCCCCTACAGGTGAGGACGATCGTGCAATATTCGGGTGAGCCTTGAAACAAGGGACTTCTGTGTGCGAAACAAGGGAATTTGGCGTGTCAAACCACGAAGTTCGGGAGGTAAAAGACCGGACTTCCGGATGCGAAAGAAGGGATTTTTCTCATTCCTGTCGTGTCTATGCTGGTTTAAAGGGGAACAAGGTAATGAGCCTATATATATTAATATATTTATTAAGATGTAGGATTGAACCATAACGAACGGAAAACCTCTGTAAGTTGCTTGTAATGAGTTGTTTATATTGAGTTATTGACTGCGCCGTTTTTATTAGAGGTGAACTGTTTGGTTTAGAGCCTGTTTAAATTATATTCAATAATAATCTTAGTAGTAGGCAATTTAACCATTTCTTCTGCCGGATAAAACGTTAATTCATAGCTTCGGCAGAGCCTTCTATTCTGATTTACTACTGAGCTTACTAGGATAAACATAATTGAGGTTGCTCTGAAAAGATAAAAGTTTTTGTTTGCAGAATAAAAAAAAGTCCCTACCTTTGCACCGCAAAAAATATTTAGTAATAACAATACAAAACAGCGTTTTATGAACAATTACGAAACCGTTTTCATTTTGACTCCCGTTTTGTCTGACGCTCAGATGAAGGAAGCGGTAGAAAAATTCACGAACATCCTGAAAGAACAGGGTGCTGAAATCGTGAACGAAGAAAATTGGGGTTTGCGCAAATTAGCTTATCCTATCGACAAGAAAACAACAGGCTTCTACCAGTTGGTTGAATTCAAAGCAAATCCGGAAACTATCGCTACACTGGAAGTTAACTTCCGTCGTGACGAACGTGTGATTCGCTTCCTGACTTTCCGCCAGGACAAATATGCAGCAGAATATGCAGCAAAGAGAAGAAGTTTGAAATCATCTAAAGAAACAGTAAAGGAGAATTAATCATGGCAGTAACTCAATCAGAAATCAGATATTTGACTCCGCCTTCAGTAGACGTTAAAAAGAAAAAATATTGCCGTTTCAAAAAGAACGGTATCAAGTATATCGATTACAAAGATCCTGAATTCTTGAAGAAATTCTTGAACGAACAGGGTAAGATTCTTCCGCGTCGTATCACTGGTACTTCTTTGAAATTCCAGCGTCGTATCGCTCAGGCTGTTAAAAGAGCTCGTCATTTGGCGTTGCTTCCTTACGTAACCGATTTAATGAAATAATAAAAAAAGAGGAGACAGAATATGCAAGTTATTTTGAAAGAAGACGTAATCAACTTAGGTTACAAGGACGATATCGTAACAGTTAAAGACGGTTACGGACGTAACTTTCTAATCCCCACGGGTAAAGCAGTTATCGCATCTGAGTCTGCAAAGAAAGTATTAGCTGAAAATTTGAAGCAACGCGCTCATAAGTTGGCTAAGATCAAAGAAGATGCTCAGGCTTTGGCTGCTAAGTTGGAAGGCGTTGCCCTGACAATCGGTGCTAAGACAAGCTCAACAGGTACAATCTTCGGTTCTGTAACGAACATCCAGGTTGCTGATGCATTGGCAAAAGCCGGTTTCGAAGTAGATCGTAAGATTATCTATATCAAGGAATCTGTTAAGGAAGTCGGTAATTACAAAGCTATCTTGAAACTTCACAAAGAAGTATCGGTAGAAATTCCTTTTGAAGTAGTTTCTGAGTAATCCTACTGGATATATAAATAAAAAGGGCGATTCTTTGTGAATTGCCCTTTTTTTATTTTAGATCAGCCCAGTTTAACTCATCAAAAAACATTACATTTGTCCCGAATTTGCAAGAAATTTTTAAAGTGGCAAAAAGAACTTTTCTATATATCAATTTAGTAGTAGCCCTGTTTTTTGTTTTACCTGTGTTGCAGGCAAAAGAAAAGACGTTTACAGTGGTGATCGATGCCGGGCATGGGGGAAAAGACCCTGGTGCACGTGGTTCGTCCATCAATGAAAAGGCTATTAATCTGGCGGTAGCCCTCAAACTCGGTAGCCTGATATCAGAAAAGCACAATGACGTGAAAGTCATTTATACGCGCAAAACGGATGTCTTCATCGAATTGGATGAGCGGGCGAATATCGCCAACCGGAATAAGGCGGACTTGTTTATTTCCATTCATACAAATGCGGTGAAGAGGGGCAGTGCGGTATCGGGAACGGAAACTTATACATTAGGTCTGGCACGTACGGACGAGAATCTGGAAGTGGCCATGCGCGAAAACTCAGCGATCCTTTTGGAAGATAATTATCTGCAGAAGTATGAAGGTTTTGATCCGACTTCTTCCGAATCGTATATTATTTTCGAATTTATGCAGAATAAGCATATGGAACAGAGCATTAGTCTGGCTTCGGAGGTGCAGAAATGTTTTACTTCCGCCAAGCGTAATAACAGAGGAGTGCGACAGGCAGGCTTCCTTGTGTTGCGTAAGACGAGCATGCCGAGTATTCTTGTGGAATTAGGATATATTTCGAATCCGGCGGAAGAACGCTTCATGAAAACAAAGGAGGGGCAAAACAAGCTGGCAACTGCCATTTATAATGCTTTTACAAAATATAAGTGGGAATATGACCGCAAGCGCGGTGCGTTGGCGGGAAGTGCAAATGCTGCTCCTATATTGGAAGTTGAAGAGAATGTCGCAGATAATCAAACGATTTCCGCTCCTCCCGGAAGTGAAGAATATATTCGCCAAAAGAAGAATGTTGAGGGAGCCAGCCAGAGCCGCGTCTCCAAGCAGGTAGCCTCCGCGAAGCAAGCGGGCCAGGTTAAAAAGGGGCAAACGATTTATAAAATACAAATACTTACCTCGGATAAAAAACTTTCTCCCGGTTCTAAATTGTTTAAAGGATATAAGAATGTCGATTGCTTTATAGAGAAAGGTATTTACAAGTATACATATGGCGAGACGACAAGTTTCGATACTATCCGCAAGTTGCGCCGGCAAGTAGCGAAAGATTTTAAAGATGCTTTTATAGTCGCTTTTAAGGATGGGAAGAAAGTGAAATATTGATAGTAACAGAATTTATATTATATACAGAGAAGAAATGAAAAATGTATTCACCAAAGAGGCAAAGATCGGACTTGTGTCTATAGTCAGTCTGGCATTGCTATATTTAGGAATTAATTACTTGAAAGGGATCAATCTGTTTAAACCGACAAACCATTATGTAGTGGCTTGTACGAATGTAAAGGGAGTGACGGTTTCGAGTCCTGTATTTGTAGAAGGCTTTAAAGTCGGTTTGGTGCGTGAGATTGTTTATGATTATGATGCCGTCGATAAGATTTCGATTGATATCAGCCTGGAAGACCATATGAAAATTAATAAAGGTAGCTATATTACGATCGTGAACAGTTTTCTTGGTGGCGGTGAATTGCATATTCATCTGAACAAGTATGTGGATGACTATCTGAAACCCGGTGCGGTAATCGAGGGGCGGATGGAATCGGACATGATGCAATCCGTACAGGAAAAGATTCTCCCGCAGGTGGAACTGCTTTTGCCGAAGATCGATTCGATTCTGGGTGGCTTGCAAACACTGGTAAATCATCCGGCATTGGCTCAGTCTTTGAATAATATAGAGACAACGACCAATAGCCTGGCTGTTTCTTCTCGTCAGCTCAATCAAATGCTGAGCAAGGATGTGCCGGGTATTATGAGCGATCTGAAGGTCATCACCGGAAACTTTGCCGATGTCAGCACAGATTTGAAGAAGCTGGATCTGGCAACGACCGTGAATGCGGTGAATGCAACGTTGGATAACGTGGAACAGATGACACGTAAGCTGAACTCTAAGGATAATAGTATGGGGCTTCTGTTGAATGACCGTGCTCTTTACGATAACCTGAACAGTACGGCAGACAATGCCTCCAAGCTTTTACTTGATTTGAGGCAGAACCCCAAAAGATATGTGCATTTTTCTGTATTTTAAGATAGCATAAGATTTGTTGTACAAACTGTTTATTTAGAATTATTCCAATTAAACGAAAAAATATAAAATACAGAAGCTTGACTTCTCTAAGGCCTTTAGATTGAGAAATATAACTGGATCAAAAGGTCTTTTTTGAAGTGGGTTGCCTGAGAAGGCAAGGGGCTAAAGAATGCTCTTAAACAAAGGTTTTCTGTGATTCTAATGTTTTAAAATGAAGATATTCAGATTGTTGGAATTAACTGCCTGACAATAAATAGGATATTGAACAATCAAAAGTTCCAAACAAAATGATACTTTTTTTTTCGGAATTAATTTCTAAACTTTGTAGTCGTAAAATAAAAATTGAAGTTGTAAGTAGAGTTGGGAGAGTAAAAAATCATGCAGACTGAATATCAAACTTTGTGGAATAAATGCCTCGCAGTCATTAAGGACATTGTCCCTGAGGCCGCTTTTAACACATGGTTCAAGCCTATCATACCATTATCATACGAGGATAATAAATTTACGATTCAAGTACCCAGCCAGTTCTTTTACGAGTATCTGGAAGAGAAGTATGTGAACGTATTGAAAGTTACTTTATATCGTGTGATAGGACAGGGTACGATATTGAACTATCGTATCAAGGTCGTTGATAAGGTGAAAGAAGATGGCATGATTACTTTACCTACCGGTAATGACGCTCCCCGTACCGGTAAGAAAAGTACGGATATCCCTTCGCTATTCGAGTCTAAAGCCCGTCAGGATTGGGATTCTCATTTGAACCCTAAATACAACTTCGACAATTATTTTGAAGGAACAAGCAATCGTCTGGTCCGTTCTTCGAGCGAGGCTATCGCACAGGAACCGGGAAAGACCTTTAACCCGATGTTTGTGTTCGGGGCGTCCGGTGTGGGAAAAACCCACTTATGCCATGCGATTGGTAACCGAATTCAGGAAATTCACCCGGAAAAGAAAGTGTTGTATATATCAGCCCATCTTTTTACCGTACAATATACGGAAGCTATCCGGAAAAATACGACAAATGATTTCATGTATTTCTATCAGGGAGTGGATGTGTTGATTCTGGACGATATCCAAGAACTGATCGGGAAAGATAAGACACAGAATACATTTTTTCATATATTCAATCACTTGCATTTACTGGGCAAGCAATTGATCCTGACTTCCGATAAAGCTCCTGTCGATTTGCAGGGAATGGAGGAACGTTTGATCACCCGCTTGAAATGGGGGTTGACGGCAGAGCTGGATCGCCCGGATCTGGATTTACGCAAGAAAATCCTGAAAAATAAGATCAGTCACGATGGTGTGGTGATTCCGGATGATGTGTTCAATTTTATTGCAAGCAATGTGACGGAGAATGTACGCGATGTGGAAGGTATCGTTGCATCCTTACTGGCTTATTCTACGGCTTTCAACCGGATGATTGACCTGCCTTTGACTAAGCAGGTGGTGAGCCGTGTCGTGAAATTGGAAAAGAAGCAAGTGTCTGTGGAATCTATTCAGGATGTAGTCTGTAAATACTATAACCTGGAACTGGCCGCTATCCAGACCAACTCGCGCAAGCGGGAAATTGTGCAGGCACGTCAGGTTACGATGTACCTGGCGAAGAAGTATACCGACAGTTCTTTCTCTCATATCGGGAAGATCGTCGGAAAGCGTGACCATGCAACTGTTCTGCATGCCTGCAAGACGGTAAGGGATCAGATCGAAACGAATAAATCTTTCCGTTCTTCGGTAGAAGAGATCGAGGCTTTGCTCAAAGCTTGATTTAATGAGATATTTATATGAAAGGATGCGCCTCAGGGTTGTGTCCTTTTTCTGTTTTTGGAAAACCATGTTGTGTAGCCGGTTTTCTTTTTGGAAAACTTTTTAAACTAAAGGAATGGATAAGCTGTTGATAAATAATATGGTTTATTTGTGAAAAGGGAAACTTGTCAACAATGTATATTTTCTTTGTTGAATAATTTGGCTAATCCGTAAACTATGCTTAAACTTGCACATCATTAAACTTAAAACAATCGTGAATCGTAAAACTTACACCTTCGATGAAGCCTTTAAAGCTTCACTGGACTACTTTACCGGCGACGAATTGGCCGCAAAAGTATGGGTAAATAAGTATGCCTTGAAGGATGCATTCGGGAATATCTATGAGGAGTCTCCTGTAGATATGCATCATCGTTTGGCAAGTGAAATTGCCCGTGTAGAAAAGAAGTATCCTAACCCGTTGTCGGAGGAGGAACTTTTTAACCTGTTTGATCATTTCCGTTACATCGTGCCGCAAGGAAGCCCGATGACGGGAATTGGCAATGATTTTCAAATTGCCTCACTCTCTAACTGTTTTGTAATCGGATTGGATGGAGATGCCGATTCATATGGTGCGATTATTCGAATTGATGAGGAACAAGTGCAGTTGATGAAACGTCGTGGCGGTGTTGGTCACGATTTATCACATATTCGTCCGAAAGGATCTCCTGTTAAGAACTCGGCGTTGACATCGACCGGATTGGTTCCTTTTATGGAACGTTACTCAAATTCAACCCGCGAAGTGGCCCAGGATGGCCGTCGTGGTGCCTTGATGCTTAGTGTTTCTATCAAGCATCCGGATTCAGAATCGTTTATCGATGCCAAGATGACGGAAGGAAAGGTAACAGGGGCTAACGTCTCTGTGAAGATCGATGACGAATTTATGCAGGCCGTAGTCAACGGAACTCCTTATAAACAACAATATCCGATCGATTCATCGGAACCCACAAATGTGAAGGAAATCAATGCGGCCGAACTTTGGAAGAAAATCATTCATAATGCATGGAAGTCGGCTGAACCAGGCGTGCTTTTCTGGGATACGATCTTGAAAGAGTCTGTTCCCGATTCGTATGCAGATCTCGGATTCCGTACGGTTTCAACCAACCCTTGCGGTGAGATTCCTCTGTGTCCGTATGATAGCTGCCGCCTGTTGGCGATCAACTTATATTCGTATGTTGTCAATCCTTTCACAAAAGAGGCTTATTTCGACTTTGACCTGTTCCGGAAGCATGTTATCTTGGCACAACGCATCATGGACGATATCATCGACCTGGAATCAGAAAAGATTGAAAAGATCCTGGAGAAGATCGATGCCGATCCCGAATCATTGGAAGTGAAACAGAGCGAACGTCATCTGTGGGAGAAGATCCAGAAAAAGACTTTGCAGGGACGTCGTACCGGTGTGGGCATCACTGCCGAAGGCGATATGATTGCCGCCTTAGGATTACGCTACGGCACGGAAGAAGCGACGGTATTTGCAGAGAAGGTTCAGAAAATGCTGGCACTGGCGGCCTATCGTTCTTCTGTGGAGATGGCCAAAGAACGTGGTGCATTCGATATCTATGATGCAAAGCGTGAAGAGAAGAATCCGTTTATTAACCGTCTGCGTGAAGCTGATCCGGAGCTGTATGACGACATGGTGAAATACGGCCGTCGTAATATCGCTTGTCTGACAATCGCACCGACCGGAACGACCAGTTTGATGACACAGACTACTTCGGGTATCGAACCGGTATTCCTGCCCGTATACCGCCGCCGCCGTAAGGTGAACCCGAACGATGCGGAAGCTCGTGTCGACTTTGTAGACGAAACGGGTGACGCATTCGAAGAATATATCGTATTCCATCATAAATTCGTAACTTGGATGTTGGCTAACGGCTTCTCTGCTTCCAAGAAATATACACAGGAAGAAGTGGAAGAATTGGTTGCTAAGTCTCCTTACTATAAAGCAACGTCAAACGATGTAGATTGGTTGCAGAAAGTCCGTATGCAGGGACGTATCCAGAAGTGGGTGGACCACTCCATCAGCGTGACAATCAACCTGCCGGCTGATGTGACGGAAGACCTTGTGAACTCCCTGTATGTGGAAGCCTGGAGGTGTGGTTGCAAGGGCTGTACGGTTTACCGTGACGGTTCCCGTTCAGGTGTATTGTTGTCTACGGATAACAAGAAGAAGAAAAAAGAGGATTGCAATTGTATGCAGCCGCCGGTTATCGTAGCTACCCGTCCGCGCGAATTGGAAGCTGATGTGGTGAAGTTCCAGAACAACCGTGAGAAGTGGATCGCATTTGTCGGTTTGCTGAATGGTCGCCCGTATGAAATCTTTACCGGTCTTGCCGATGACGAAGAGGGTATCATGTTGCCAAAGAACGTGTCGAAAGGTAGTATTATCAAGAGTTATGATGAGGATGGTCAGAAGCATTACGACTTCCAGTTCAAGAATAAGCGTGGTTACAAGATGACGATCGAAGGTCTGGATGGTAAGTTTAATCCAGAGTTTTGGAACTATGCTAAGCTGATCTCTGGTGTCTTGCGCTACGGTATGCCGATCGACCAGGTGATCAAGCTGGTTCAAGGCATGGAGTTGAATAACGAATCTATCAACACCTGGAAGAACGGTGTGGAACGCGCTTTGAAGAAATATTTGCCGAACGGTACGGAGGCAAAAGGGCAGAAATGTCCGAATTGTGGACATGAAACACTGGTCTACCAGGAAGGCTGTCTGATCTGTACTAATTGTGGCGCTTCAAGATGCGGATGAAAAAATTTATGATTTTTGATTTATGATTTATCGTTGACGCGTACATCATAAATCATACATCATAAATTATAAATTATAAATATAAAGGATACCATGAAAGTCACCTTTAATATCAACTTCCATACCGTTTGGGGGCAGAAGTTATGTGTTGTAGGGTCGATTCCTGAGCTGGGTTCCTGGGAGCCGGCTTTGGCAAAAGAAATGAGTTATAAGGGGGATGGAAACTGGCAGCTTGAGTTGGAAGTGACCTCCCCTGTCAAGGATATAGAATACAGATATTTCCTGAGTGTAAACGATAGGCAGATATTCGAGGAATGGGAAAAGAACCATCAGGTATTCTTTATCGGTCAGGCAGATCAATATACGTTATATGATTATTGGCAGGTTCGTCCTGCCAATCTGGCCTTTTATTCCTCTGCATTTACTAAAAGCCTGTTTGCACATCCGTGTAATACGCATGAACGGGTGGTAAAGAGCGGTAAGAGGCTTACGATCAAGATATCTGTCCCGCGTGTCGAAAAGAACCAGCGCGTGGCTATCACCGGCAATCAGGAGTGCTTGGGTAATTGGCATCCTGATAAAGCGTTGATATTGAGCTGCGACACCTTCCCTGTCTGGCATATAGATTTGGATGCGGGTGAGATTACCTACCCGTTGGAATATAAGTTTCTGATCTGCGATGATCAGCAACAACCTTTATATTGGGAAGAAGATGAGAACCGTGTCTTGAATCTGCCTCCGCAACAGGTGGGAGAGACGGCGATCGTTTCGGGCCTTTATTTTCGTGATAATTTGCCTTTGTGGCGGTGTGCCGGTTCGGTGATTCCGGTCTTTTCTTTACGTTCGGAAAAGAGCTTCGGAGTCGGCGACCTGGGGGATTTGCGGATTTTGGTGGATTGGGTCAGAAAAACGCGCCAACGTATTATCCAGGTACTTCCTATGAATGATACGACGACGACGCATACCCGTACCGATTCGTATCCTTATAGCGCTATTTCAATTTATGCTCTTCATCCGATGTATATCAGCTTGCCCGATCTGGGAGAATTGGCCGATTCGGAAAAGGCAGCCTTTTTTGCCCGGAAACAGGCTGAGTTGAATGGCTTGGATGTCGTCGATTACGAGCAGGTGGTTCGATATAAACTGGAATATTGCCGGGAATACTTCAGGCAGGAGGGGAAAGCTATTTTGTCCACTCCCGAATATCAGGAGTTTTTCGCACAGAACGAGTCCTGGCTGATGCCCTATGCCGCCTATTGTTACCTGCGTGACACGTACCGGACTTCCGACTTTACACAATGGAAAGAAAACTCCGTATTCGACAAGAATAACATCCGTGAACTTTGTTCCGTGGAGGGCAAGGCATATCCGGAAATATCGTTCCTGTATTTCCTGCAATATATCTTGCATACCCAGTTTAAGGGTGTTTCCGATTATGCCCGCAAGAACGGGATCGTGTTGAAAGGCGATTTGCCTATAGGGGTGAACCGTACGAGTGTCGAGGCATGGATGGAACCGAAATACTTCAATATGGATGGCCAGGCTGGTGCTCCGCCCGACGATTTCTCCGTAAACGGTCAGAACTGGGGATTCCCGACTTATAATTGGGGTACGATGGAGAAAGATAATTTTTCTTGGTGGAGGAAACGTTTCGGCAAGCTGGAAGACTATTTCGATTGCTTCCGTATCGATCATATCTTAGGCTTTTTCCGTATCTGGGAAGTGCCGTTGGATTATGTTCAGGGACTTTGCGGACATTTCAACCCTGCTTTGCCACTTACCCCGAATGAAATCGAACAGTATGGCTTGGGTTTTGATGAAGCCCGCTTGACTACTCCGCATATCAACCGTGAGTTTTTGCCTGAATTGTTTGGTGACCGGACGGAAGAGGTGATGGGTACGTTCCTGGCCCAGTCGTCATCACGGCATTTTGTGTTGAAACCTTATTGTGATACGCAACGCAAGGTGGAAGCTCTGTTTGCCGGAAAGACGGACGAGGTATCCCTTCGGATAAAGAAAGGACTGTTTGCCATCGCCAATGAAGTGCTGTTCCTGCGCGATCCGCGTGAACCGGATAAGTTCCACCCTCGCATTTCGGCCAGCCAGTCCTATTTGTATCGCGAGTTGAGCGCTTCCGACCGATATGCTTTCGACCAACTATATTGGAATTTTTTCTATCACCGTCATAACGAATTCTGGAAGGCGCAAGCCTTTAACCGCCTGACCCCGTTGGTTGGTAGCACGGACATGCTGGTGTGCGGCGAAGATTTGGGGATGATTCCGGAATCCGTTCCCGATGTGATGAACAAGTTGCAGATATTCAGCCTGGAAATAGAACGTATGCCCAAGACTCCGCAACGCGAATTCTCGGACTTGTATAACCTGCCTTATCATTCGGTTTGTACGACATCCACCCACGATATGACACCGCTTCGTAGCTGGTGGAAAGAGGACCGTGCCAAGATACAGCGTTATTATAACAATGTGCTGGGGCATACCGGTGATGCTCCGGAAGAATGTACGGCAGATTTGGCGACACAGATCGTTTCCAACCATCTGGCAACCACCTCGATGCTGACCATTATCCCTATGCAGGACTGGTTTGCAATGGACGACTCCGTCAAGCGGAAAGACTACGAAGCGGAACGCATCAATGTCCCGTCCGATTCAAACCACTACTGGCGCTACAGGATGCACATCACGTTGGAGAAACTGATCGAGGCAGATAGTCTGAATAACAAGATTACGGAACTGATTAAGGGTTCAGGAAGAAAATAGGCAATCTGCCGTTATATATCTGTGGAGGGGCACACTATTTTCTGAAAAAATAGAGAAATAGAGTGCTCCTCTGTTGTTTTTTTATATATATTTGTCTCATTGCAAGGTATAAAGGTAGGTTTAAACGAAAAAAGTATCCGTAGCTCCCTTCATATATGAAGGGGATAGCCGGCTTTTTTTGAGGCGCCGGCTATCTATTCCTTAATTATAATGTGTACGGAAGAAATATATAATTGGTACAAACCGAATATTACTAATTTAAACTTTATAATATATGATGAACAAACTTTACTTTTATTGTTTTGCCTTATTTATGGTGCCGACTTTTTCGGCCTTCGGGCAAACTCAACCCTCGCAGGACGAGAATGGGTATTATTTGATAGAGAATGCGGAACATCTGAAATGGTTTCGGGACCAGGTGAATGCTTCCGAGCATAAACAAGTGGACACTAATGGTGACGGTCAGATCAACATGGATGACGAAACGATTGTCCGGCTCAACGCCAAACTGATGGCCGACATCGATCTCGGTGGCGAATCTTGGACGCCGATCGGTGAGTATAACAATGGTGAGGAGCCTGATGAAATCCGTTTTGGAGGCTACTTCGATGGGCAGGGACATGTCATCAAGGGACTGAACGTCCAGCCGATCGACGGGAGGCAGTCGTACGGGCTGTTCGGCTATGTCGCTTGGGGTGTGGTGAAGAACCTCGGTATAGTCGGTGGCACGGTCACCTCCAAAGCCGATGACGGGCAGGAATATACCGGTGCCATCAGCGGGATGCTCAGCTACGGGCGCATTGAGAACTGCTTTAGCACCGCTACTGTCACTGGGACGGAAGAAGGAAGCATCGGTGGACTGACCGGTGGTATGCGCAAGATCAGTAGCGTCTCGAACAGCTATAACGCCGGGACGGTCATTGATCCGGCAGGTATGGCAGGTGGCATCACCGGATATATTGGTAGCGATGCGAGCGTCTATAACTGCTACAATATGGGCAAAGTGACCGGTGGCGCGATTTCGGGTGAAGATTATAGTGAAAGCCTCCTCCGCTCTGGAGAGGAAGAGCCGCTCCCCATTATCGACTGCTATTATCTGGAAGGTACTGGCTCCGGTATGCTTGCTAAGGCACTCTCGGCTGCTGACTTCGTGACTACCATCAACGAAAAGCTCTTCACCGACCCGAATAATGGCGAAGACTTCCCTTGGGACGGCAAGGCGAACCTCGCGGGCGATAAGTTGTCTGTTCCGACATTCGATAGTAGTTCGGTCGTGGAAGTCTCTCTCGGCGATGATCCGACGACTACGGAAACCATAGTGACGGGAGAAAACCGCATACAGGCGATCGATGGGCGTATCTGTATCACGACATCTGAATCGATGAAAGTACGCGTAGTCAATATTGCTGGGCAGACGGTTCGCTCCGCTTGTCTATCGGATGGCTATAGCGAAATAACCGGCCTGTCTGAGGGCATCTATATTGTTGTCTTGGAAGATGGGACATGTGTGAAAGTTTTGTTGCGCTAAGAGGGATTGTCCGGATATAAAATAAAAAGCCATAGAGTTGTGGAGAGGAAAACTCCCTACTTCTGTGGCTTTATTTATGTATTGGAAAAAGAAATTGTCGTTATTTTTCCCCTGACATCTTGCAAACCCCGTTGAAGCGGGCATTCGGTTCGATTTCCAGCGTTTGGGCGAATATATCGCCTTTGATGACGGCGGTCGCTTTTAGGACAAGTTTGGCACTGACGTGTATGGAACCTTCCACTTCTCCCAATATTTCGGCATTTGCAGAAACGATGTTTCCTGTGACATTCCCTTTCGGGCCGATCACGATTTTACCGTTGCAACTCACATTTCCTTCTATTTTTCCATCCAGTCGGAAGTCTGTTTCCGTCACGATGTCGCCTTTTACGGTTGTGCCGGCGGCGAGGGTATTATGCAGGCCGCCATTCGTGTTTTCTTCTTTTTGCTTTATTCCCATCATGTTTCGTATTGTTTGTTGAGGGGGTGTCAAATATCGGTATTCATGGGACTCACCCTCGTATATCGCAAATATAAGACTATTTTTTTGCAGAAAGGTTTACTTTATTTACATTTACAGATAAAATAACGAATTATGACAACAAGAATAGAACTGAAGGAAATGAGATTCTATGCCTATCACGGTGTAATGCCGCAGGAAACAAAGGTAGGGAACAATTTTGTTGTGAACCTGATCCTTACGGCACCTTTGGAACAGGCCGTAAGAAGTGATGAACTGGACGATACGATCAACTATGCCGCTGTTTATGAGGTTGTAAAAGAACAGATGGATATCCCTTCCAAACTGATCGAGCATGCGGCAGGACGGATTTTGTATGCCCTGAAGGAGCGTTTTCCCCAGCTGGCAGCTATCGAGTTGAAACTCTCCAAACTGAACCCGCCCTTTGGAGGGGATATTCATAGCGCTTCGATCATTCTTGACGAGACTTACCCTTGAAAATTAGGACAACCGCATCAAAAATGAGGCTATTTGTAAGAAACGCCCTTTTCTGCCGGATAAGATGTAAAAACAGGGCATAAAGGTGTCTCTGACATGGCAGATAAACCTCTCTGCATCTCCGGCAGGAATCCACGAAGATCCGGGTCTGCACCTCTCCCACATCCGGATGTCCATACCTCTTACACCCGGGTCTTGAGTAGCTATCCAAGTTGTTTTTGGCAAAAGAAATGCTTGTCTTGGTGAAAAAAGAAGCCGTTTTACATATTCTGCACCTATTCCTGATCGTTCTTTGTTTTTTGTCGTAGATTGATATACAGTATGTTATTATTTTTAACCATGATAGTTATGATAGATGAATGATAGTATAAAACGGTAACTATCATAAATGTAATACATTGTGTTAGAGTAGTATATGGGAGATTATGATGGTATGATGGTTGTTCTTGTAAAAACACTTATATATATTTGTCCGTATCGGTTGTAAAAGTAGATGGGCACTTTATGATTTCGGTGTGGTTACCCTAATTGAAAATCAATTGTCATGCCAAGCGAGAAATATCGCTTTCTGAGTACGGAAACTATGCTTTGTATGTAAAAAAGTTATGTTTAACTAATTTTTACTACTTAGTCCGCCCTGTTTTTTTGAAAGAGGGACTATGCGATGTATCTTTGTAACCAGATAAAGCACAAATAATATATTCACCATGGCATTTACCAACAACGTAATGATTGTCCGCCACGGATTGCTGGCGAAGTTAGTGAAACTTTGGAAGGAGAACCGTCTGCTCGAAGAGATAGACCGGTTGCCTATCGAGTTGAGTCCTCGTAAGTCGAAAGTCATCGGCCGTTGCTGTGTGCACAAGGAGCGGGCTGTGTGGAAATACAAGACACTGCCGCTGCTCGGATTCGATATGCAGGATGAGGTCGACGAACTGACACCTTTGTCTGAATACGCCAAACAAGCATTGCTGCGTTCGGAAAGCAAGAAAGAGAACCTGATGTGCGTGGTGGATGAAGCCTGTTCGTCCTGTGTGCAGGTGAACTATGAGATTACGAACCTTTGCCGTGGATGTGTGGCCCGAAGCTGCTATATGAACTGCCCGAAAGATGCGATCCGTTTCAAAAAGAACGGGCAGGCGGAGATCGACCATGATACCTGCATCAGTTGTGGTAAATGTCACCAGAACTGTCCCTATCATGCCATCGTGTATATCCCGATCCCTTGCGAGGAAGTTTGCCCGGTGAAGGCGATCAGCAAGGACGAGTACGGAGTGGAACATATCGACGAATCCAAATGTATCTATTGCGGCAAATGCGTGAATGCCTGTCCTTTCGGGGCGATCTTCGAGATATCCCAGGTGTTCGACATCCTGCAACGTCTGCGCAACAAAGAGCCGATGGTGGCTATTGTCGCCCCGTCTATCCTGGCCCAGTTTGCAGCTCCGGTAGAGAAGGTCTATGGCGCCATCAAATCGCTGGGCTTCCTCGAAGTTGTCGAGGTGGCACAGGGAGCGATGGAGACGACTCGTCACGAAGCAGAAGAACTGAAAGAAAAGTTAGCGGAAGGTCAACCATTCATGACGACCAGTTGTTGTCCTTCTTATATTCAACTTGCCGAGAAGCATATCCCGGACTTGAAGAAATATATTTCGACTACCGGTTCACCGATGTACTACACCGCCCGGATCGTGAAGGAGAAATATCCGGATGCTAAGATCGTGTTCGTCGGCCCGTGCGTGGCGAAGCGGAAAGAGGTGAAGATGGATCCGTGTGTGGATTTCACGCTTACGTTCGAAGAAATAGGCTCGGTGCTGACCGGAATGGATATAAAGGTGGAAGAGGCACAACCGTTCTCCGTCTTGTTCAATGCTGTACGTGAGGCGCATGGATTTGCCCAGACCGGAGGCGTGATCAATGCTGTGAAGGTGTATCTGAAAGAAGACCAGGTCGCTAACCTCAACACGATTCAGGTCGCTAACCTTACAAAGAAGAACGTTGCTTTGTTGCGTGCATATGCCAAAACGGGCAAGGCTCCGGGGCAGTTCATCGAAGTGATGGCCTGCGAAGGCGGTTGTGTGACGGGTCCTTGTGTGCATGGCGACAGGTCTGCCGGGCAGAAGCAGTTGCTTAAAGAACTTACTAAATATTAAACGCAAATGATGAAAAAGATTGTTTTACTCTTTTTACTGGCGGGGATGTTATTGCTGACGGCATGCGGGCCACGGGAAATTCCTGCGAAAGGAGATTTTACCGTACGTGTGTTTGATGATACTCCTGTACGGTTTGCCCCGGATATCTATCCGGGAGCTTATAATGCGCCGGGACCGGACAGTATCTATCATTTGGTGAACGGGCGTATTATCTTGAAGAAAATAATGTTACCCGAATACGAACGGAATGTCTCTGTCAAATTGAAGGTGACGATTGCTTCCAACGGTGACCGCTGGGATAAATCCGGTTCCTGTTTCGTCTTGCCGAAGGCGTCGGGTATCAATCTACTGAACATTGCTAAGGGAGAGAAGCAGTTCCCTGAGGTGGATAGTACGAAGCTCGAACACATGGTCGGGATCGTTGCCGGCGAAGATTATAAACCGACGGTCGAGTTGATGCGCTTCATGACCCCTTTCGGAGTAGGACATTTCAGTGCTCCTGATGATAGCTTGACGCATAACCGTAAGCCGGTCTATATCGACCATTGGGAAGATAGTGTTAGCTGGGAACAGGATATAACCGACCTGTATCCGCTTTTGGAGGGAGGAGCCTATGTCGGTATCTTTATCGACACCTGGACGACGGAGGGCTATATTGCCAGTATGACGGTCGATGTAGATGAATCCGGCCTGGCCTATGATCCGTTACCCTGCCGCCATGTGGAGCCGTTGATGAATACGGTTTATTATGAAGGGCAGACCTATCCGGATATCTTTGCCCGTCGGGACGTGTCGACGGACTTCGAGATTCCCGCCGGTGCCCGTAATGTCCGGCTGAAATATATCGTGACCGGTCATGGCGGCCATTCCGGTGGGGATGAATTTGTCGAGAAACGCAATATCGTTTCGGTCGATGGGAAAGAAGTGTTAAACTTCATCCCCTGGCGTTCGGATTGTGCCTCTTTCCGCCGTTTCAACCCGGCAACGGGTGTATGGCTGAAAGAGCGATTGGCTTCTTATATCGCCAAAGATGGTTATTCGGAAAAGAAAGTGGAAGAACCGTTAGGATCGTCCGATCTGTCACGTTCCAACTGGTGTCCTGGTTCCGATGTGATGCCTGAAGAGGTTCTCTTGACGGATATCGGGCCGGGAAAGCATACCTTCACGGTCAGTATTCCTGAAGCGGCCGAGATAGATGGGAATAAGCTGAACCATTGGCTCGTGTCTGCTTATCTGGTGTGGGAGGAATGAAGTATAAATATGCCGATATGTATCATATGCCAATATGCCAGTGAAGGGAAATACTTTTGAGGTATCCCATTGGTCCATAGGAATATTATCTTGTTGGCAGGTTATTCATTAATAATTTAAAATAGAGTATTATCATGGATTCGTTGTTGCCTTTCTTTCTATTATGTTTTACCTCGTTTTTTACGCTGACAAATCCGTTAGGTACGATGCCTGTCTTTTTGACCATGACGAATGGCATGAGTGAGGAGCAGCGTCGTGCCATTGTCCGCCGCGCCACAATCGTGTCGTTCCTGACGCTGATGGTTTTCACTTTCTCCGGGCAGTTCTTGTTCAAGTTCTTCGGTATTTCGACAAACGGGTTCCGTATTGCGGGTGGCATTATCATCTTCACGATCGGTTTCGACATGTTGCAGGCGCGTTATGCGAAAGCTAAGTTGAAAGAGGAGGAGGTGAAGACGTATGTGAACGATATTTCCATTACGCCCCTTGCCATCCCGATGCTCTGCGGACCCGGTGCGATCGCTAATGCCTTGATGCTGATGGATGATGCCGTGACATTGGCAAAGAAGTGTATCCTGATCGGGACGATCGGACTGATCTATTTTATCACCTACCTGATCCTCCGCGCTTCTACACGTCTGAATCGCTACATGGGCGAGACGGGCAATAACGTCATGATGCGCCTGATGGGATTGATCTTGATGGTGATCGCCGTAGAGTGTTTCGTGAGTGGTTTCAAGCCAATCATGATCGACATTTTGCAGCACTCGAACCTTTGAACCTCTCTGCTTACAGCTCCGTAAATTTCTTTTTCCTTTGTAAATAGAAGTCTATGATCAGGCTCCTTTTTCGTAATTCCGGGATGTCGGAAAGTTTTGTTTTGGCAAGATTCTCACGGCGGACCAGTTCGTAAGATGGTTTTAGTTCATGGAATGCTTTCCGAGCCTCATACACGGCACGGGCGTTCGGATAATGGCCGGTCAGCAGAAACTTGGCGGCGGCAATATAGTCCAGCCAGAAACGTGCACGCATCACGTGTTTCAGATCCTTTTCCGGTAGATTCTTATATAACATCAGCAGGTTGTTGCGGAAGTTGAGGAACGTCTTACGCGGACTCTCGACATTTAGTGTAGCACCTCCCACATGGTACACGACCGACGACGGCGTACAGACCAGCCGGTAGCCACGTGAACGTAGTCGCCAGCACATATCGATTTCTTCTTGGTGGGCAAAGAAACCGGCATCGAGACCTCCGACCTCCTTGTAGACCGCTGTTTGGACGAACAGACAGGCTCCTGTGGCCCAAAGTAGGTCGGCAGACGTGTCATATTGTCCGGTGTCTTTTTCTACGACATGCAGGACACGTCCGCGGCAATATGGATAGCCGTACCGGTCCATATATCCCCCTGCCGCTCCGGCATACTCGAAATATTCCTTGTTTCGCAGGGCACGTATCTTGGGCTGAACTCCGGCAATGGTTTTATCGGTATCCATCGCGGCGACAGGTGCATCCAGCCATCCCGGAGTGACTTCGACATCGCTGTTGAGCAAGACCGTGTATTCGTGCCCGATGTGCTTCAATGCCTGGTTATACCCTTCGGCAAAGCCGTAATTCTTGTCCAGCCGGATGATACCGACCGTAGGGAACTTTGTTTTCAGCATCTCGATGGAATCGTCAGTAGAGCCGTTGTCGGCAACGATTACATCCGCCCATTCGTCGGGTGTGTAAGCGACAACGGAGGGCAAGTATTCTTCCATCAGTGCCCGGCCGTTCCAGTTGAGGATAACGACGGCAAGGCGTTTGTTTAGTTGGAAGTTGAAAGTTGAAAGTTGAAAGTTTTCGTTTGTTTTCATATTGTGTGTTCTTTTTTGTGTAATTTAACTTTCAACTTTCAATTCTCCACTTTCAACTCTCTTATGTTTCCATCTCTTATGTGTCCAAAGCCAGCCCGACGGATTGCGCAAGATACATTTTTCCATCAGACGGGCATATTGTTCGGTAATCCAGTTTTCGGGCGTCTCTTTGGGAGTCTCGGTCACCAGTTTCATATCTACGGTATAGTAGCCGCGTTTCACCTGCTTCGTATCGAGGAATATGACCGGCAAATCCAGTTTGCGGGCAAGGCGTTCGGGGCCGGTCAGGATGGAGGAATCCTGGTTCAGGAAGTTCGTCCAATAGTGCAAGTTGTTTCGGCTCGGTGTCTGGTCGGCGATAAAGATCACGACACAGCGGGTTTTGTTTTTCTTCAGGGTGATGACATCGCGCACAGTATCTTGTTTTTTGATTCCGAAGGAGCCGAATTTCGTTCGTAAGTTGATGAACAGGCGGTCGAAAGCCTGGTTGCTGAGCGGTCGGTATATCTGGTAGATGCGGGAGTCCTGGAAACGGGAGGTAGAGCCGGAAAACCATTCCCAGTTGCCGTAATGTCCCATCAGGAGGATAAAACAGGTATGTCCTTTTTCCATCAGCTTGTCTACCAGTTCGGGGTTTTTCAGGAAAGCCCGGCGTTGCAATTCCTCGAGGGAGATGTGGGCGAGCTTGATCGTTTCGACCACATAGTCGGCGAAATGGTGGTAGAACTCGCGTTCCAGCCGTCGCAGTTCGGTATCCGATTTCTCAGGGAAAGAGGCTTTCATATTTTGCCTGACGACCTTCACTCTGTATCTGATGATCTTATAAATCAGCACATAGAGAATATCCGATAATATATATAGCGCCCACATCGGCAAAAGTGCATGGACCTTTACCCAGCTGTAGATAAGCGCATATTGTATTTTATTCCACATGATGATTTTATTCAATAATCTTTACTACTAACGCTGTTTTGTCCTCGTTCCAATCGCCTAACGTGACCTGCCGGGTCTCATTTACCAGTGAACTGTCGTAAGGAATTTCCACCTTTATATAATTTTCGGTGAAGCCGTGCATCATCCCCCCTTTGCGTGTTTGTTCAAACAAGACATTCGCCTGCTTACCGATATGGGTTTCGTAGAAGGTATGGAGCTTACGGTCGGATATGTCCAACAATTGCTGGCTACGGGCATGCTTGGTTTTCGGGTCGACGACGTAATCGATCTTGAGTGCCTGTGTGCCCGGCCGTTCCGAATAGCTGAATACGTGCAGTTGGCTGATGTCCAGGCTTTCGATAAAGGTGCGGGCATCTTCGAAATAGGTATCCGTTTCGCCTCGCGTACCGACAATCACATCGACGCCGATAAAGGCGTGTGGCATGACCTCTTTGATCTTTTCGATCTTATGCCGGAACAGGGTAGTGTCGTAACGACGGCGCATGAGTTTCAGTACATCGTCGCTTCCGCTCTGCAACGGGATATGGAAATGGGGAGCGAAACGTTTGCTATGTGCCACAAAATCGATCGCTTCGTCTGTAATCAGATTCGGTTCGATGGAAGAGATGCGGTAGCGGACGATCCCTTCCACCTCGTCGAGTGCCCGGATCAGATCGATAAACGTCTCCCCGGTACTCTTCCCGAAGTCGCCGATATTGACACCTGTCAATACAATCTCTTTTCCCCCACTTGCGGCGACCTCTTCGGCCTGTTTTACCATGCTGGCGATCGTCCCGTTGCGGCTACGTCCGCGGGCAAAGGGGATGGTGCAATAGGAGCAGAAGTAATCGCACCCGTCCTGTACTTTCAGGAAATGGCGCGTGCGGTCGTCTGCCGAGCAGGAGGGGGAGAAGGAACGGATATCTTTCGTCTGGGAAGCAATTACGGCACCTCCCTCTTCTTTCTTTTTCAAGTCGTCTAAATACATGAGTATATCTAACTTCTGCTCGGCGCCCAAGACGAGGTCGACTCCTTCGATATGCGAAACTTCTTCCGGCTTCAACTGGGCGTAGCAACCGGTCACGACGATGAACGCCCCCGGGTGTTGTTTGCCGATCCGGCGGATTGCCTGGCGGCATTTCTTGTCGGCAAGCTCTGTCACAGAGCAAGTGTTGACGACGCAAATATCAGCCTTTTCACTCGGACGTGCTTTGCGTACGCCCTGTTCGGCAAGGACTTTCCCTATGGTCGAAGTTTCGGCGAAATTCAACTTGCATCCTAAGGTATAGTATGCGGCTATCTTATTCTCAAAAACAGTCTTATCAATCATTGTCTTTTAATTATCGTGCAAATTTAGCGAAAATGTTTGGACATAGTATATTCTTATCGTTTATTGTGGAACCGGTAACCTATCCCTAACATCAAGTTGTTGGGGTCTTTGAATTTACTCAACTGGTACCCTACGTGCAGGAACAGGTCGCGTGTGATGGATGTTTTCAATGCCAGGATTTGGTACATCCCTTGTGTGTCGGTGCATTTGTGGTAAACATTGTAGCCTATGCCTACGTTGATTGTGAAGATCGGCATGACCAGTTCGCCTCGTACGGATAGCCCGATAGCTAATTGTTCTTTGAATGGCGGACGGTAAAACTGATGTTCGGCCTGGTCGTTATAGTCGGCCTCGTATTCCTTGATGTTGGCACTTTCGTCATATTGTACGTCGAGCGATGCTCCGGCACGGAAATATTTGTGGAAGTTATACATGGGATTGAAATTAAATCCCAATACACCGAACGAACCGGGGGCCAGGTAGGCTTCATCTGGCTTGATAACCCCTTTCCGTTTCGAGGCACCGTATAAAACGATGTCGTAGCTGATGTGCGGTTTGATGTGTTGTGTGGTTAGCCTGTCGGACATCATCATCCCGGCATTTTCTCCGAAGGTGTGCACCAGGCCTATCTTGCCCCCGACGGTATTGACACCTGCATTGGGGTACTGGGTGTTTCCGTTGGAGAAATGGCTTAGGTCGATGCCTGCCGTTAGTCGCCATCCCGTCGCCAGTTGCCAGTTCAGCAGAAATCCCAAATTGATATAGGCATTGATCTTCGACCCTACGACATAATTGTAGGTATTGGTGCCCGGATGGTACTTTTCCCATCCGAAGGAGGCTCCGAAGTTCCATTCGTAATCCAGTGACAGACGGGAGGAGAGTCGGGCTATGCGTGACCCTTGGAAGGCATATACCGAAACAGGAGTTCCGATCTCGGCCTTGTCAAAGAAAGAATGGTATGAAATGCCGATTCCCTGGTAGGTGTGCGGATATAATTTTCCGTTATGCGATTCAGGATGAAACCGGAAAGAGTATTTCAGGTGCGCTGATACGGACTTACGCAAAGGTTGCCATGTCGCATTCTCACCTGCAAAGAACTCATTGGTGGGGATGATGTAAACGGGGCGGAAGTCGAAGCCGACCTCGTGAGTGAGCGGATGATGGGATACGGTGTCGTTCGCCCCTGTCCCTTGTGCACATATAGGGGTGCATCTCAGTATACACATCCCTGTTATTATGAATACTTTCAAGTTCATACTATTGATTGCTTAACGTTCAGCCAGGATAATGACCGGATTCTCATCGTTCTCTTGTACTTCATAGCCTATCAGATAACGACCGTCTTCGGATGTAAAACGGGGGACGAACGTGTTCCCTTCTTTAAAATCGAAGTCATGTCCGGGATAAGGTAACTTGACGCTTTCCACTTTTCCCTCTTTATCATCGTAGCTGATCAGATAGGAGTTGCCATTTAGGTTGGCTGTCAGATACAATTTGTCTTTGCTGTTTCCTACGACATTGATCTGTGCCGCATTTTTTTCCTTGAACAGGCTGTTACGCGGGTCTTGTAACCGGTAGCGTCCACCCTCTTCCAACTTGTATTTTCCTGCATCTACTACCCAGCGTGGGATAAGCGTGTTCTCTTTTGTGATCAGGAAAATCGTGTCGTTGAACATTTCCTTCACATAGTTGCCGGTCGGGGTGGAGAAAACCTTGCATTCGTTGTAGAACACTATCGTGATTTCTCCCGGCTCGAAGTTCCGGGTGTATGCGATCGAGTCCAGTACGGCCGAGTCGCGGAACAAGTACATCCGTATCGGCTCTTTGCCTGAGATATTCTGGACGTATCCGATATTGCGCCCGTCGGGTAGGGAAAGCACTTCTCTGATATTTTTATGAGAGGGGACGGTTGTTGTCTGTTTCCATTTGCCGTCCCAACCGTATGTTTTGAGCCATTTGCTGCTGTCGTCGATACGGATGCCTTCCGGGGTTATCTTCGAATTACCGGCGGATAGATATTCTTCCGGTCCTTCACCTTTAGTACCGATTATCCGGATAAATTTTCCTTCTGGATTGAACAGGTATATTTTATCGTTGTTGAAGACAACCAGCTTGTCCTGGTGATAGACAATCTGCGGAATGTATCCGGTCAATAATACGGAGTCTGTTGTTTCCAACGGGATGAAACGTACGTTTTCCGCCCATTCGTCCAGTTTTATTTCGGTCGGCTCTCTATCGAAAACGGGGGCTATATTGATTGTTTGGCAGACCGCATCGCCTGTCTTTTGTTTATGAGAGTGCTGGCAACCAGCCAATACTCCGCATAGTAGCAGTATCCATTTGTTCATATATCATATTATTAGGCCGCCGAAAGATAGGGAAAATTTTGTTTATTTGGGAGTTATAGATTATCATTTCAGGACAACCACACCTAATTCGACGACAACAATTTCTTACTTCTATGGAGAGAAATCCCTTTTTCGTTCCGAATAATTCTTTCTTAAATGCCTACTAATTCTGTAATCGACGGCAGCGATTACATAGTCACTGGCACTGATTATATAATCGGTGGTACTGATTACATAATCACAGTCACTGATTATAGAATTAGTAGGCACTCTTATCTTTTTTATGCCCATACAGATAAGTTTTCTTGTAGCGGGGATGCATTGTTCCTTATATTTTGTTGTAAGGGTTAAACTCTGGCTATCTGTTGTGTATTTGTCGGATAGTCTGTATTTTTGCGCAAATTATAATACAGTGTGCAATATGATACAAGAGAATTTTATCAAAATATATGAGGGAAGTTTCAAGAAAAACTGGGAACTGCCTGCCCTGACGGATTACAGCAAAGGGACGACTTTTTCTTTCGCCGACGTGGCTAAGGAGATTGCCCGTATCCACATCCTATTTGAAGAATGTCAGATACGGCGGGGGGATAAGATTGCTCTGATCGGAAAAGATAGTGCTCGCTGGTGTATTGTTTACATGGCTGCTGTGACGTACGGGGCAATTATAGTACCTATTTTGCAGGACTTCAGTCCGAACGATGTACACCATATTATCAATCACTCTGAATCGGTTTTCCTTTTTGTCAGCGACCGTATTTGGGATACGTTGGAAGAAGAGATGATCGAGGACGTGCGTGGTGTTTTTTCGCTGTCCGATTTCCGCTGCCTGCATCAGCGCGATGGTGAAAGCATTCAGAAGCTCTTGAAAGGGATGGATGAGAAGATGGCGGAGAAGTATCCGAACGGTTTCGGCAAGGACGATATCAAATATGCGGAACTGGATAACGACAAAGTGGTCTTGTTGAACTATACTTCCGGCACGACTGGATTCAGCAAAGGTGTCATGCTTACAGGAAACAACCTGGCGGGTAATGTGATGTACGGCATCGAGCTTGGCGTGTTGTACAGGGGGGAACGCGAACTCTGTTTCTTGCCGTTGGCGCATGCCTATAGTTGCGCGTTCAATTTCTTGGTACCGATGGCTGTCGGGGCGCATGTCTACCTGTTGGGTAAAGTGCCCTCTCCCAAAATTTTGTTGAAAGCCTTCGAAGAAGTGAAACCAAATTTGATCCTGACGGTTCCGTTGATCTTGGAGAAGATTTACAAGAAGATGATCCTGCCGCAACTTAGCAAGACGACGATGAAGGTGGCATTGAATATCCCGTTGCTGGACTCCCGTATCTATGCACAGATCCGAAAGAAGCTGGTTGATGCTTTCGGAGGACGTTTTCGTGAAGTGATCGTGGGAGGGGCTGCCATGAATGAAGAGGTAACGAACTTCCTTTATAAGATCAAATTTCCGTTCACGATCGGTTACGGTATGACGGAATGTGGACCACTGATCAGCTATGACCATAATGACGAGTATGTACCCGGATCATGCGGCCAGATATTGAAGGGTATCATGAAGGTGCGTATCGACTCGGAAGACCCCTATAATAAGGTTGGGGAAATTCAAGTAAGCGGTGAAAATGTGATGAAAGGCTATTATAAGAACGAGGAAGCGACTTCCAAAGTCTTTACGGAGGACGGTTGGCTGCGTACAGGTGATCTGGGGACAATTGACGCTGACAACCGTATCTATATCCGTGGTCGTAGCAAGACGATGATCTTGGGAGCTAGCGGACAGAATATTTATCCGGAAGAGATCGAATCGAAACTGAACAATCTGCCGTTCGTAATGGAAAGCATCATAATCGAAAAGAATGGTAAGCTGGTGGGACTTGTTTATCCGGATTATGATACGGTGGACAGTACGGGAGTTTCGCACGAAGACCTTCCGATCATCATGGAGCAGAACCGGATCGAACTTAACAAACTTTTAGCTCCTTACGAAGCTGTATCCGCCCTGCAATTGTATCCGACAGAATTCGAAAAGACGCCTAAGAAAAGTATTAAGCGGTATTTGTATAGTAACTATTGATTAATTTATTTGGTCTGTAAATCAGATTGTTGTTGCCTGTGTGGAAAATATTTTAAAAAAAAGAACACTATGTTGTACAACATGTTTGATTAATACATACATTTGCATCGTTTTAAGACAAGAAGATATTATAGACCGTTTAAATTAAAAAACAAAATGAAAAAGTTAGTTGCATTTGCTGCTGTTATCGCAGCTGTATCATTCGTATCTTGTGGCAACAAATCAGCAGAGAATACTGAAGTTGCAGAAACTGAAACAGAAGCTACAATAGAAGAAGTGGTTGCTCCTGCTGAAGAAGCTACAACAGAAGAGGCTACAGTTGCTGAAGGTGATTCAACTGCTGTTGAAGTTCCGGCGGCTGAAACTGAAGCTGCTCCTGCTGAATAATCATTCAGCAATCAGTGATGAGGACAGTCTGTATGCGTGTAACATACAGACTTTTTTGTTTTTAAACCTATGTAATTTATGTATATGAAACGAACGCTATTACTTCTTCCGGCTATTGCCAGTCTGAGTCTGTTTGCTTTTTCACAGACTCCTGTAGATAAAACTGTCTCGTTGCAAAGTATCGAAATTCAGGGAAAGCGCTTTGGCGGTCTGACTGGCGGAGAAGTGAAACGCCTGCGGGTGGACAGTAATCTGAGTGGCCTAACTGGGACGGCAGCTGATGTATTTCGTCTGCTGCCTTCCGTTGTGACGGATATCGAGGGAGGAATTGTTTTTCGTGGTTCCTGCAATCCCGGCCTGTTGATAAACGGAGTGCCCTATGGGCTGATGGAAGAATATAGCGGGGATATGCTGATTCAGCTTCCAGCGTTGTTTTTTGGCAGGGTATCGATGACGGCAACTCCTTCTGTCGAACTGATTCCGGATGGGGATGCGGGAATCCTGAACTTATCGCCCGCAGTTTATACGGCCGGTGATTCTCCGCTCACCCTGACCTTGGGAGCCGGATTTCAAGAACGCTATAATGCTGGTGCGATCCTGAATCTGCATCCGGGTAAGTTTCATATTGTCGGAAAGTACAATTATCGTCGCGAATTTCGTAAACGTACGTTCAGTAAATCGACGACGAATAAGGCTGGGACGACTGTCATGAACAATAATGCGTCCGCCAGGCCTGATGTGCATTTGGCTGATTTGAGTATTGGATACGACTTGACTGCTAATGATCTGCTTACAGTCTACGGTCTGTACAGTCTGATGGACTATAGCCGCTATGGGAAAATTCATAACAGTAAGTTGGTGGATGGAAATCTGCAACCGGTGATGTTCCGTCATCGTTATAATGATCAGCGCCAGGAAGCGTATGCTGCTGAAGCACGTTGGGACCACACCTTCGACACTCCTCAGGATCGTTTGAGTGTCGTGTTCAATTACAATAATTTCGGGTATGACGAAGATAACGAATACAAGAACGAGAAGCCGGAAACGGGCAAGATTATCGCTGAGGACAACTATTATGTCAATCAGAATAAGAATAATTATTACCTGTCTGCCGTTTACGGTAAACTTCTTGCCGATGATTGGCGCTTGCGGGTAGGATACATCGGGTGTTTCAAGGATGAGAGTTATCATGCTTTCGGGAATAAACTGGCTGCCGGAGAGTGGCAGTCCGACTTGCAAAAGGGAAATGAATATAACTTTAATCGCCGTACGAATTTGTTGCTGGCCGCTTTGGAAAAGAGGTGGAGCAGCTTCTATGCTGAAGTAGGCGTACAAGGCGAACTGAACTGGCAAAAGATAGATACGCGTTATCAGACCGACGATGTGCTTGAAAAGATCCCGACGGTTAAGAGCACTTCCCGTTTTCACCTCTTCCCCCGTTTGAAGTTCGGTTACCAGACGGATAAAGTTGGGGAGTTGGCTTTCAGCTACGTGCAACGCGTAATCAGACCTTATGGTAGTTACCTGAATGTGTTTACTGATCGTAGCGATGCTACGCATATTTGGAGAGGTAACCCGGATTTAAAAGACGAAATGATCCATTCGATCGAATTGTCTTATTCGTATGCTACTTCTGTCTTCCGGTTGTCACCGAGCTTTTATTACCGGAATAAGAGGAACCGTATCATGGATAAGGTGGAAAATGCGGGTGCAAGCGGGACGATCTGGACAAAGGAGAATATCGGCCATAGTCAGACGTTCGGTTTTGAACTGTTCGGAACCTGGCAGCCAGTTCGTATTTTGTCGATTGGCTTATCCGGCGATATCTACCGGGATGAGATTGATGGACGTACGATTGGTTATGACGAAAAGAAGTCAATGGTTTGCGGTGATATCAAAGGCTCTGTCAACATTAGTATCACCCCGACGACGGAGTTGCAACTTGATGGCTTTTACATTTCCGACCAGCTTACCCCTCAAGGAAAGATCGAGCACCGTTCCAGTGTCAATGCCGGTATCTCCCAATATTTCATGAACCGCAAGCTACGTGCCAACCTGAGTATCAATAATATTTTAGGTGGTCTCGAAGAAACAACGATCGTTGATACGAAAGACTTGCAAATGACCCAGACCCGCAATCGCGACGCTCAGGTGACTTGGGTGACGTTGACGTATAACTTGTAGGTTACCGAGTGTTATTCTTCCTGTTTGTTCTGTTTCTTCTTCGGGATGAACAGGATTAATCGTATGGACTGGTCGTAGGTGAAGTAGCTCCACACCCATTCGATCAGGACCATGATCTTGTTCTTTACTCCTAAGATGGAACGCAGATGTACACCCATCCACACTAGCCAAGCGAAGAAACCGTGCAGTTTTATTTTGTGAAGATCGGCTACCGCTTTGTTGCGGCCGACAGTTGCCAGGGTTCCGAGATTCTTATAATGGAATGGCTTTAAAGTCTTGCCTTTTTCGAGGCGTTTTAGGTTATCGGCAAGCAGGATACCTTGCTGAATGGCAACCTGGGCCACTTGAGGGTGTCCGTTGGGATAGTTGGTTTCGGTTTGCAGGCAGACATCGCCGATGGCGAAGACGTTTTGGAAACCAGGAAGTTGGTTATATTCGTTGACGAGAATGCGTCCGCCTCGTCCCAATTCTTTATTCTCTATCTGTTCGAATCGGGTAGCGGTTACACCACTGACCCAGACAACTGTTTTCGTTTCGATGGAGTTGCCGTCATCGAGGATTACTTTACCCTCTTTGTAATCGATGACCTTCTTTTGCAGTATGACTTTTACTTCCATTCCTTCCAGAAAACTTTTTGCGTGGACGGAGGCTTCTTCCGACATGGCGGCGAGCAGGTGAGGGGAACCTTCCACCAGAAAAATGTTCATCTCCGACTGTTTTAGGTCGGGATAATCTTTCGGGAGGACGAAATGTTTCATCTCCGCTAAAACACCCGATATTTCGACACCAGTAGCACCGCCTCCCACGATAACGATGTTCATCAAGGCTTGCTTTTCTTTCGGGTTGGTACAGATTGTCGCTTTTTCGAAATTGGAAAGAAGCGTGTTACGCAGGATAAGAGCCTCTTCGATGGTCTTCATCGGCAGCGCCTGTTTTTCGATAACCTCATTTCCGAAGAAGTTGGTGACTGTGCCGGAAGCTATGATCAAGTAGTCATATTTCAACTTGCCGATAGAGGTCTGCACAAGGTTCTTTTCCCGTACGATCGCTCTCACTTCGGCAAGCCGGAAAAAGAAGTTTTTCCGTTTTTGGAATATCTTGCGAAAAGGGAAAGATATGGAACTCGATTCGAGTCCGGAAGAGGCTACCTGATAAAGTAATGGCGGGAACTGGTGATAGTTGTTCTTGTCAATCAATACGATTTGGAAATTACTACCCTTAAGTCTGTTGGCAAGCTTTAATCCCCCAAAGCCCCCGCCAATGATAACGACTCTTTTCTTACCTGTGTCTGCAATGTTGAACCCCATGCTCTCCTGTGTTTTATGCTTTATGATAAAACAAATAATTTGGTAATAAGTTGCAGGAAAGCAGAGGGGTATACGTTATTGGAATGAATAACCGAGATTTGATGGGATTCTTATTGCAATCCCATCAATATCTTCTTTAATACCGTCTGTGCCGAGATTTCGCGGTTGGCGGCTTCAGGAATTACGATACTTTGGGGGCTTTCGATTACGTCGTCCGTTACGATCATGTTGCGGCGGACGGGCAGACAGTGCATGAAATAGGCATTATTGGTCAGCGCCATCTTTTCGGAATCGACAGTCCAGTTACGGTCCATGTTAAGAACTTTGCCGTAATTGGGATCTGCATAAGCCGACCAGTTTTTAGCGTAGATGAAGTCCGCGCCTTCGAATGCCTTTTTCTGGTCGTATTCCACACGGGCGCCCGCGACGAATTCCGGGTCCAGTTCGTAGCCTTCCGGGTGGGTAATCACGAATTCATAATCTGTTGCGTTCATCCATTCGGCAAAACTGTTCGGAACAGCTTGTGGGAGCGATTTAGGATGCGGAGCCCAAGTCATGACGACCTTCGGACGGTCTGTCTTCTTATACTCTTCGATGGTGATCAGGTCGGCAAAACTCTGCAACGGATGGCGGGTAGCCGCTTCCATACTGAATACCGGACGGCCGGAGTATTGAATGAACTGATTCAATATCTTTTCGTTGTAATCATCTTCCTTGCTTTCAAAACGAGCGAATGAACGTACGCCGATCACGTCGCAATAGCATCCCATGACCGGAACCGCCTCTAAGAGATGTTCAGGTTTGTCGCCATCCATAATCACACCGCGTTCGGTTTCCAGTTTCCAGGCACCCTGGTTCACGTCGAGCACCATCGTGTTCATGCCTAAATTCATGGCTGCCTTCTGGGTTGAGAGGCGGGTCCGGAGGCTGGAGTTGAAGAATATCATCAATAACGTTTTGTTCTTGCCCAGCTCGGTAAACTGATAACGGTCTTTCTTAATCTCGAAAGCTTCGGCGAGCGCCTGCTTGAGGTTGCCCAAATCCTGTACACAAGTGAAGTTTCTCATATCATGTCTCATTTAAAATTGTTCTGCCTACAAAGATAAACAATGATTTCAGATTTATAGCAATACTGTTATATCTGTATTATCAGTGTCATATGATAATACTAAACGCTGAAGCAGGGGCTACTTTCGTATTTGTCCGTCTCCTTCGATGATGTACTTGTAGGTCGTCAACTCTGGTAATGCCATTGGCCCTCGGGCATGTAACTTTTGTGTACTGATACCTATTTCAGCTCCGAATCCGAATTGTGCCCCGTCGGTGAAAGCTGTAGATACATTGGCGTAGACGCAGGCGGCATCGACCATTTGTTGGAAATGGCGGATGGTTTCTGTCGATTCACTGACGATGCTTTCGCTGTGTTTCGAACTGTAGCGGGCGATATGTTGCAGAGCTTCATCCAAGGAGGAGACTGTACGGATCGCCATTTTGTAGTCTAAGAACTCGGTACCGAAGCTGTCTACTGTAGCCGGCTGAAGTAAAGCGGCAGGATAGTGTCCTGAAAGAACGGTAAAGGCCGGTTCGTCGGCATAGATAACGACGTTGCTGTCGGACAGCTTGCCGCACAGATAAGTCAAGTCGCCTAACCGGTCGTGGTGGACGATCAGGCAGTCCAGAGCGTTGCAGACGCTGACGCGACGTGTCTTGGCATTGTTGACGATTTCGCGTCCTTTTTCTTTGTCGCCGTCCTTGTCGAAATAGATGTGGCAGATACCGGCTCCCGTCTCGATAACCGGCACACGGGCATGGTCGCGGACAAAATTGATCAGCGAACTACTGCCCCGCGGAATGATAAGGTCCACCAGGCCAACGGCGTTCAACAGCTCGGTCGTTGCTTCGCGGTCGGGCGGAAGGAGCGTACAAACAGCCGGATTGACGCCTTGTTTTGCCAGTACGTTATGGATGATCGCCACTAAAGCACGGTTGGTACTATCAGCATCGGAACCTCCCTTCAGTACGCAGGCATTCCCACTTTTGAGGCAGAGAGAAAAAACATCGAAGGTGACGTTCGGGCGTGCTTCGTAGATGACACCGATCACGCCGAAAGGGACAGTTATTTTCCGGATCACCATACCGTTCGGTCGTGCTGTTTCGCTTAATAGTTTTCCTAGAGGTGACGGTAGAGAGGCGACGTTCTTCATATCTCCTGCAATACCTGCGAGACGTTCTTCCGTCAATTTCAAGCGATCGTATTTCGGATTTGCCGGGTCCATGCGTTGCAAATCTTCGGCGTTGGCGGTTAAGACTTTTGTCTGGTGCGACAACAAAGCCGAAGCCGTGTCTGTAAGGATGCGGTTGATGGTGACATCGTCCAACATGACGAGCTGGCGCGAAGCGGCAAGGGGCTGTTGCAATAATTCGTTAATCATGGTCGTATGATCATTGTTATTTTTCGTATTCCTGAATGTATTTCGAATGGACGGAATCTTTTCCTAATACGAGGCAAAGCCCGATGACGAAGCTGACACCCCAGTTGATAAGCTGACCGCTACCTAACGGATGGCCGAATAGGAGGAAGCCGTTGATAAGGCCACTTGCGAGGAACAGCAAGAGGCTCGCCCAACAGAATGCGTAGTTCGATACAAGCCTTCGTATTGTCAGGCTAACAGCGGAGATGACAAGCAGGAGGCATACCGCAATCAGGCCGTAGGCTGCTATTTTCAACTCGGTCGGCGAAGCTGTAATGGGCAGTCCCAAATTCATTTTATCCCCTTGTGTTAAAAGGGTGACGCCACCCATACCTCTAAGGAGTCCTACTATAATCATTAGGACTGATGCGAATGATAACCAATACTTTTTCATACTCTCTTCTATTTAATCCAAATACAAATAATCGTAATGTATCAACGGCTTCTTATCCCGGCAACCGATCAGCTTCCGTGCTTCCGTACTGTCGTAACCTACGCATCCGACTCCCAACTGGATGCCTTCCTCGTTGATGATCTTGACGATATCGTCTTTTTCGAAATCGCCTGTGATCCGAGTCACGCCGACCAACAAGATGCTGGTAGCCTTTGGACCCAACAACGCCTCTTCGGCTCCCAGGTTGATATGTATCTCTCCTTTGGCAAAACCTTCGGAGTGGGCGATCCACTTTTTCACGCTGCTGACAGGTTTGTCTGACGGGATGAAGCGCGTGCAGACGGTATGGTTGTCTTTGGCGAGCAGGTCTACCAGGATATTATCCTTCTTGCCGTTGGCGATAATAACCGTGATGCCTTCGTCGGCTACCTTTTGCGCGATGTTGCATTTAGTCAGCATACCGCCGCGACCGAACGATGACTTGCTGGTCTGTACATATTCCGACAGGTCTTCCTTACCTCCATCTATTTCCCGGATAACCGTTGAGGACGGGTCGGAGGGGTTGCCGTTATATATTCCGTCGATATTGCTCAGGATGATCAAAGCTTCCATTCCCATCATGGTGGCGATCAGTCCGGAAAGCTCGTCGTTGTCCGTGAACATCAATTCTGTAACCGATATCGTGTCGTTTTCGTTCACGATGGGAATCACTTTATTTTCGAGCATTACCTCCATACAGTGTTTTTGGTTGAGGTAATGCGTACGGCTGCCAAAGTTCTCTTTCGTGGTGAGTACCTGGCCACAAGTCATGCCATGTTCACGAAACAGTTCGTAATACCGATTGATCAACTTGGCTTGTCCAACTGCGGAATACAACTGGCGGGCAGAGACGGAATCCAGCTTTTTGCCGACTTTTATCTCGCTGCGTCCAGAAGCGACCGCACCGGAAGAAATAAGGATGACCTCTACGCCTTTCCGATGTAGTTCGGCCACTTGATCCACCAAGGCGGACATTCGGGTAATATCCAACGTGCCATCCTTGCGGGTGAGCACGTTGCTACCTATCTTGACCGCAATACGGTTGAATTGCCAATCGACGATTGGCAATTGGCAATTATTTTGTAGGTTTCTTTTCATTGTCGGTTGCTCGGATTTCGACTCGGCGTATTTTGCCGCTGATCGTCTTCGGCAGTTCGTCTACGAACTCGACGACACGCGGGTATTTGTACGGAGCTGTCACTTTTTTGACATGGTCTTGTAATTCTTTGACCAAAGCGTCTCCGGCTTTATCTTTGTAGTCCTTTGCCAGTACGATGGTGGCTTTTACCACTTGTCCACGGATTTCGTCCGGAACACCAGTGATGGCACATTCTACAACCGCTGGATGCGTCATCAGGGCGCTTTCTACTTCAAACGGGCCGATACGGTAGCCGGAACTCTTGATAACATCATCGGCACGGCCTACGAACCAAAGGTACCCGTCTTCATCACGCCAGGCGACATCGCCCGTATAGTATAGACCGTCGTGCCATGCTTCACGTGTGCGTTCGGCATCCCGGTAATATTCCTTGAAAAGACCGATCGGCTTGCCGTTTGTAGTGTGGATCACGATCTGTCCCTGTTCGCCATCTTCGGCACGGGTTCCGTCCGGGCGTAACAAGTCTACGTCGTACTGAGGATTGGGGACACCCATCGAGCCGGGTTTCGGCTCCATCCACGGGAACGTGGCGACGGTCAAGGTTGTTTCCGTCTGCCCGAAACCTTCCATCAGCTTGATGCCTGTCAGTTTGTAGAACGTGTCGAATACGGCAGGGTTCAAAGCTTCACCGGCAATGGTACAATATTGGAGGGACGACAGGTCATATTTCGTCAGGTCTTCGCGTATCAGGAAACGGAAGATCGTAGGAGGTGCGCATAAAGATGTGATGCGGTAGTCCTGTATCATCTGTAACATATCGGCCGGTGTGAATTTCTCGTGGTCGTACACGAATACGGTTGCTCCGGCAATCCACTGTCCATACAGTTTACCCCATACGGCTTTCCCCCAACCGGTATCGGCAATCGTCAGGTGGAGGCTATCTTTATGCAGGTTGTGCCAGAAACTTCCAGTCACGATATGCCCCAGCGGGTAGGTAAAATCGTGCGCTACCATCTTCGGGTTGCCGGTCGTACCGGAAGTAAAATACATCAGTGAAATGTCGTCATTGCTATTCGGATGTTCCGGCCGTACGAACGGAGCCGCGTTTTCGATGCCTTTGTGGAAATCCTCGAATCCTTCGGGTATGTCGGGACCCACCGAAACAACACTCTTTATGGAGGGGGAATCGGGCAACGAGTCGATAATATGTTTGGTGATCACTTCCTCGCCCGCGCAGACGATCATCTTGATATCGGCGGCATTCGCACGATAGACGATATCTTTCTTTGTCAACAGGTGAGTAGCAGGGATCACCACAGCTCCTAATTTATGCAACGCGATAATCGAGAACCAGAATTCATAACGGCGTTTCAATATCAACATGACCATATCACCGTGGCCGATCCCCAGCGACTGGAAATAGGCGGCTGTCCGGTCGGTCTGTTTCTTCAGGTCGGCAAAGGTGAAATCGATATGTTCTCCCTGGTCGTTTGTCCAGCAAAGCGCAATCTTATCGGGGGCTTCTTCCGCCCATGCATCTACTACGTCATATCCGAAGTTGAAGTTCTCCGGGACTTTTATCTTGAAATTCTTTCTAAAATCTTCTTGCGACTTGAAAGTCGTTTTGTCTATGAATCTTTCTAACATGATGGTAATTGTGAATTATAATTCATAAATCATCACAGTATTATGGCCAGAAAACTAACCTTTTCTCCATCGAGTGCCTTCATTCCATGCGGCAGTTCGGAGTTGAAATAGATACTGTCGCCTTCTTCCAGTATCAGTTCTTTGTTATTGATCTGTAGCTGTAGGCGTCCTTTCAGTACCATATTATATTCTTGTCCGGGATGCGAGTTCAGATAAATCGGTGTATCGTCAGATGTTGGGTGGACGGTAACCATGAACGGGTCTGCTTTACGACCGGCAAAACCGGCGGCAAGTGACTGGTATTTATAGGCTTTGGTCCGCTCTACAGCGATGCCTTTTCCCTTACGGGTAATGAAGTAACTGCTCATCTTCGGTTCGTCACCGAACATCAGTGTCGTCAGTTCTACGCCGTAGGCCTGCGAAATCTGATGCAATACACTTACTGAAATATCTACAGTACCGCTTTCCAGCTTCATATACTGTTCGGGAGTCAGGTTGCAAACCCCGGCCATTTCTTCAGGCGTGATTTCCAATGCATCCCGAAGTCCGGCCAAACGCTCCGCAATTTGTTTTATCTGTTCGTTCATCTCCGTTAATTATTATATTTATGATGCTCCAAAGATAGAAATAAAAAGCAAAATGTCTAAGGAAAGAAGTATATAATGTTATTTGGTTATTTTTGACGGGACGTATAGGAGGGGGCTTTTAGGCAGTGGTCGTTTCCTTAGTAGGAAATCGTCGTTTCCTGCTAAGGAAACAACAGTTCCCCGCATAGGAAACTCCCGTTCCCCGCTATGGGAACGGGAGTTTCCTATGCGGGAAAACTTTAGATTGCTGAATATTAATTTATTATAAACTATGACATCGTGCAAGAAAGATTCTTAATCATATTTGATAACGCTGACCGGGCAACTTTCGGCAGCTTCCTTTATGCCTTCTTCATAATCGTTGAAGTCAACACCTTCTTTTACACGTGAGCGATCCGTGACCTGAAATACTTCGGGACAAATACCTTCGCATGTACCGCAAGCGATACAATCTTCTTCTATCCAAACACTCTTTATAGCCATATGCTTTACATTTAAGATGATTAATATGCAAAGATAACAACTCTACGGCTTGAATTGTTGAGGCCGGACGAGAATATCCCCGCATTTTGATTTAAATTTAATTTAACGCTTCTGTCTATTATTTTAAAAAATTATTGATTATGTTTACGGCGCTGAAATAATCAGCCTTTGAACACTTAATAAATAACAGATACTATGGACAACGCAATTTTTAGTTTCCCCAAACCTATTAACGAGCCGGTAAAAGCCTATGCTCCCGGTTCTAGTGAAAAAGCATCCTTGAAAAAGGCGCTTGCACAGCTCTCTTCTGAAGAATGGGATATACCATTAGTTATCGGAGGTAAAGAAATCCGTACAGGCAATACCGGCAAAGTCGTAATGCCTCATGACCACCATCATGTTTTGGCAACTTATCATAAGGCTGGGGAGAAAGAAGTGCAGATGGCTATCGATGCAGCTATGAAGGCGCATAAGGAATGGTCTGAACTTCCTTGGGTGGAACGTGCTTCCGTCATGCTGCGTGTGGCAGAATTGCTTTCCACTAAATATCGTTATATATTGAACGCATCCGTCATGTTGGGACAAAGCAAGAATCCGTTCCAGGCGGAAATCGACGCGCCTTGCGAATTGATCGATTTCCTTCGTTTCAGTACGTTCTATGCCAGCCAGGTATACGCCGACCAGCCTTATTCGGAAACAGGTATACTGAACCGTATGGAATATCGTGCTTTGGAAGGTTTTGTGTTCTCGCTCACGCCGTTCAACTTTACCTCTATTGCTTCTAACTTGAACATGGCTCCTGCTATGATGGGAAACGTGGCCGTCTGGAAACCGTCGACGACAGCTATCCATTCCAATTATTTCCTGATGAAAGTATTTCAGGAAGCCGGTTTACCCGACGGTGTCGTCAATTTTATCCCGGGGCAGGGAAGCGTGATCGGCAAGGTCGTGACGGCCAGCCGTGATTTAGGTGGTTTTCATTTCACAGGTTCCACTTCTACATTTAATACCCTTTGGCGGCAGATCGGTGAGAATTTGGGACATTATAAATCTTATCCGAAGATTGTCGGCGAGACAGGCGGCAAGAACTTTATCTTCGTTCATCCTTCTGCTCCGGCTTTGGATGTTGCAACTGCTATCGTACGTGGTGCGTTTGAGTACCAAGGGCAGAAATGTTCGGCAGGTTCACGTGCCTATATCCCTGCTTCACTCTGGAAAGAAGTGAAGGAATATGTCGGTGATATGTTGAAAGAAATCAAAATGGGAGATGTCCAAGACTTCACGAACTTTGTCAATGCGGTTATCGATGAAGCTTCGTTCGACAACATCATGAGCTATATCGATTATGCAAAGCAGTCCCCTGATGCAGAAATCGTTTTCGGTGGAAATGGGGATAAGTCTGTAGGTTATTTTGTTGAACCGACTGTGATTCAAACGACAAATCCGATGTTCAAGAGCATGGTGGAGGAAATTTTCGGTCCGGTTATCACGATCTATGTGTATGATGATAACAAATATGAAGAAACACTCGAACTCTGCGACCGTACATCTCCGTATGGTTTGACCGGTTCTATTTTTGCACGTGATCGTTATGCGATTGATATGGCATTCAATAAATTGCGTTATGCGGCGGGTAACTTCTATATCAATGACAAACCGACAGGTGCTGTCATTGCCCAGCAGCCGTTTGGCGGCTCGCGTGCTTCGGGTACGAATGATAAAGCCGGAGGACCGTTGAACTTGATCCGTTGGACAAATGCCCGCTGTATCAAAGAGGCGTTGGTTCCGCCGACAAGCTATGGTTATCCGTTTCTTGGAGAAAAGTAATTAATCCGAATAATGAGCCGATAAATCAGGATGTGCCAATATACCAATGAAAGAGTTTCTCTTATGAATTGGTAATTGGCACATTTTGTAAAACGGTGTTCCTGCTTATTATTTATACGTTAACTGTCAACTAATATCAAATACCATGTTAGATTTTAATAATACCGAAATTGCTTTCTCTGCCAAATCGCAGTCCGAGTTGAAAAATGCTTATTTGCTGTTCAACACAATCAAATATCCGTGGCTGGTAAAATGTGCCAGTGTGGCAAGTAATATTGCTTTGAAGATTCATTTCCCGTTAGGATGGGCTGTCAAACCGACTTTATACAAGCAATTTGTCGGAGGTGAAACGTTGCAGGATTGTACAAAGGCGATCGACCATCTGCGGAAGTTCAATGTACGTTCCACCTTGGACTTTTCAGCCGAAGGAGAGCAAACGCCCGAAGGAATACAGGCTACTTTTGAGGAAACCATACGTTCGATCGATTTTGCAAAGGGAAATGATAATCTGGCCTATGCCGTATTCAAACCGTCCACCATCATAACGGACGAACTTCTTGCCAAAGTATCCGAAAAGAGGGAGGAGCTGACCATCGAAGAAGTAAAAGCCTACCGTGAATTCAAGGAACGCTTTATGGCTTTTTGCCAGCGTGCTTACGACAATGACGTGCGCTTGATTGTGGATGCTGAGGACTATTGTTTTCAGGATGCCATCGACACTTTGACCGATGAGGCTATGCGCAGATATAATAAGAAGCGTGCGATTGTATTTGCAACCTTGCAAATGTATCGTCATGACCGTATGCCCTATTTACGCCGCATTTTGGATGATGCGAAAGAGAAAGGATATATTGCCGGTGTGAAATTCGTACGTGGCGCTTATATGGAAGCCGAGCGTGTCAGGGCTGCTGCTTTGGGATATCCCGATCCGATCTGTAAGAATAAGCAGGCAACGGACGAGAACTTTGACGAGGCTGTCCGCTTCACAATGGATCATCTTGATCGTTTCGAAATGTTTATGGGGACGCATAATGAGGAGAGTAATTATAAATTGGCCAAATTGATAGATGAAAAAGGCTTGAAGCGCGATGATTCCCGTATCTTCTTCGCTCAACTGTTGGGGATGAGTGACAATATCTCTTTCAACCTGGCCCATGAAGGCTATAACGTAACCAAATATGTGCCGTATGCAAAAGTACGAGATGTTTTGCCGTACCTGATCCGCCGTGCCGAGGAAAATACTTCGGTTGCCGGACAAACCAGCCGTGAACTTCGTATGCTGAAGTCTGAATTGGACCGAAGAAAGAGAGGTGTATCAAACTGACATTACTGGACGCAGAATACGCAGACGGACGCAGATTTATTTTGTTGATAATTATATATCTGCGTCCGTCTGCGCTAGTCTGCGTTGTCTGCGTCCTCTGAATACCGATATTTGCCCCCCCTTCACTTGCTTGCTTTCAGCCCCCTGATGACGGAAGAAGTGAAGCCGGAGAGTTCCATTTCGTTCAACCCCTTGATGGTGATACCCCCTGGAGTTGTAACCTTATCGATTTCCATTTCAGGATTGCTTTTGTTTTCTAATAAGAGATCGACAGCCCCTTTTACCGTATGAACTACAATTTCCTGTGCCTGTTTCGGGTAAAAGCCTAATTCGACACCGCCTTCAATGGCGGCGCGGATATAGCGCAGGGCGAATGCAATTCCGCTGGAAGCCAAAGCTGTTCCGGCAGACATCAGACGTTCTTCGACCAACATCGCATTTCCCAATTCGTTGAAGATAGTAACGATTAAGTCTGTTTGCTCCTTTGAAGCATTACGGGCGGCTACGAAGGTCATACTGCTGAGCACTTCGATCGCCGTATTCGGCATGATACGGAAAATAGTCGGGGTAACCAGGCAATCGTCGAACCCCGTGTTTTTGGTCAGATAGGTATTCAACAAATCGAATGTGATACCTGCAGCAACAGAAACGATGATCTGTTTGTCGTAGTTGAGTACACCTTTGATTTGATCGATAATTTCCTCCACGCGCCAGGGTTTTACAGCAATGATGATGATATCGGCACTTTTGACCGCTTCTACATTGTCCAAAGACAGGACGAAATCTGGATTAGTATTCCTCATCTTTTCCAGAGTTGCATCTGATTGTGCTGTGCAAGTGATGTCTGATGCTTTAAACATATGACCTTTTGCCAATCCTCGTGCTATGGCACCGCCGATATTTCCGGCACCGATAATTGTGATTTTCATGTTTTCTTATGTTACAGTTATTATGTCTGACAAAGATACAGTTTAAATTGTCAATTGTCCATTGCCCATTGTCAATTTAATCGTATCTTTGCCCTTCAAAATTAATCTAATAACATAATATAAATAGATTTACATGAAAAAGACAATTATTGCGGTTGGTATGCTGTTCGCCATGACGATGTCTGCAACAATCCATGCACAAGAATCAGAGAAGAAAGAAAATGAAGAAGGGTTTGTTTTTACGACAGTAAAGGAGAATCCGATCACTTCGATTAAGAACCAGAATCGCGCCGGAACTTGTTGGTGTTACTCGACAATGGCATTCCTGGAATCGGAATTGCTTCGTATGGGAAAGGGTGAATATGATTTATCCGAAATGTTTACGGTTTACAATACTTATCTGGATCGTGCGGATGCTGCTGTGCGTACTCACGGAGATGTTTCCTTTTCACAAGGTGGTTCTTTCTATGACGTGATTTATGGAATGGAAGCTTTCGGCCTGGTTCCGGAAGAAGAAATGCGTCCGGGTGTGATGTATGGTGATACGTTGAGCAACCATACCGAACTTTCCGCCCTTGCGGATGCAATGGTCGCTGCTGTAGCCAAAGGCAAACTGCGTAAATTGCAATCAGATGAAAATAACGCCATGTTGTGGAAAAAAGCAGTTGCTGCCGTTCACGAAATTTATTTAGGCAAGGCTCCTGAGAAGTTTACTTATAAAGGTAAAGAATATACTCCGCAGTCTTTTTATAAGTCTACCGGTTTGAATCCTTCCGACTATGTGTCTTTGACTTCTTATACACATCGTCCGTTCTATACTCAATTCCCGATCGAGGTTCAGGATAACTGGCGTCATGGATTGTCTTACAACTTGCCTATCGACGAATTGATGGAAGTGTTCGACAATGCTATCAATACCGGTTATACAATTGCCTGGGGTTCTGACGTAAGCGAATCTGGTTTTACCCGTGATGGTGTAGCCGTTATGCCTGACAATGACAAAGTTCAGGAACTAAGCGGTTCCGACATGGCCCATTGGTTGAAATTGAAACCGGAAGAAAAGAAACTGAATACAAAGCCTCAACCGCAGAAATGGTGTACACAGGAAGAACGCCAGCTGGCTTATGATAACTACGAAACGACTGATGACCACGGCATGCAGATTTATGGTATCGCTAAAGACCAGGAAGGTAACGAGTACTACATGGTGAAGAACTCTTGGGGTACTTCCAATAAGTATGAAGGTATCTGGTATGCATCCAAAGCATTTGTCCGTTACAAGACCATGAACATCGTCGTTCACAAAGATGCACTTCCTAAAGCAATCAAAGCTAAGTTGGGAATCAAATAAATTGACAATTGAGAAATAAACAAAAGAGGCATTCCGATTTCTTTCGGGGTGCCTCTTTTCTATTTATACAAAGATGTGCTGTGAAGATGTATCAATTATTGTACGAGTTTTAGCGTGTAATTAAGGTCGGAGGCGGCTTTTTGTAATTCCTGGTTCAACATGGTCAGGCTATCCCCTTCTGCCTGGAAATAAAATACCATACTGCCGTCACTTGGAATCAATTCATATATGATTGCGCTTGCATCGGCAGGAGTTCCTTTTTTTACCTGGCGTTTACCGGTAGAAGTGAATGTCTGGTCTTTGCCGTTTTCTGCTTCCAGATAAGTGGCGTCCAGTGCATAAACTCCGTCATCGCTATCTTGCTGATAGAATAAAGTCAGGTCGTAAACGATACCGGGGCCATCGGCTGCCGGAACAGTCCCTTTGTATTTTTTCTGTACGACCGCACCCTTTTTCGGGTCCAGTTTCAAGGAGTCACGCATATTGATTGGCTTTGCGGGTTTAGCCTTTACTACCGGTAGCTCCGGCAGGGAAGGAGCATCGGGAGCCGCTTCGGCGACAGCAATACTTTCTTCTTCAACCAACACGGGAGTGTCTTTTGCAACCTTCCCGTTACATGCAGCCAAAAATGCCAGCGCTGCTACTGCGATAAAATACTTTTTCATTTTGTACTTTTTATTTAGAGATTTAGTGACTTTTGGAGATATAACAAAAGACCCCCTGCATTTTGTTTTTGCAGAGGGTCTTTTTAACTATCTACCGCCGGCGGGTAGATGGTCCAGCCAGTATTTGGCCATCGTCATTCGCAAGTGTAAGGTCGTGCCCGGACGTTCGTAAATGCCATGGCTGCGCATCGGATAGCTGACTTGGCTGAACATCTTGCCATGCTTCACCAATTCATCGACCAGCATCTCGCAGTTCTGATAGTGGACGTTGTCGTCGCCAGTACCGTGTATCAGGAGCAGATTTCCTTTCAGTCCGGATGCGTATGTGATCGGAGAACCTTTTCGGTAACCTTCCGGATTGTTCTGTGGCGTGTTCATATACCGTTCCTGGTAGATCGTGTCGTAGGTGCGTTGGTCGGCAACGAAAGCGATAGCGATACCCGTGTGGAAGACGTCCGGATAACGGAACAAGGAGTTCAGCGTCTGACTTCCACCGCCGCTCCATCCGGTAATGCCGATACGATCCGCATCGATAAACGGATAACGGCGTGCCATATCCTGGATGCCTCGTGCTTGGTCTTCGGAAGCAAACGTGCCGACTTCACCATAGATACATTTGCGCCATTCACGGCCGCGTGGAGTGTTGGCTCCTCGGTTGTCGATGCTGACAACGATATATCCGAGGTTGGCGACATACTGGTTCCAGAGGTCGCCGCCGCCCCATACGTCCTGTACGGTCGAACTGGCCGGTTCGCCATAGACCTCTATGATGACGGGGTATTTCTTTGTCGGATCGAAGTTGACCGGTTTGATCATCCAGGCATCCAATTCGAGGTCGCCGGAGGTCACTTTGACGAACTCTTTAGGGTTCAGTCCCAGCGCGGCATATTGTTCGCGTGCCTTTACATTGTCCTCTATCACCCTTACAGATTGATGTTTGGGAAAGGAAACCATGTCGATCACCGAAGGAGTCGCCGCATTGCTATAGGTATGGACCGCCCATTTTCCGGTAGGCGACATATTATAACGATGCTGTCCCGGCTGGTCTGCCGGACTGAGCCGTTTCACTTCTCCCTTTCCGAAAAGCTCTGCGCTGTAGAGATAACGTTGGGTATAGTTTTCCGGTGAAGCGATAAAATATACCAATCCTTTCTGAAGATCCGTCCCGACTGGTGATATATAGTCGAAGTTACCTTTCGTGATCGGCTGTATCTCTTTCCCGTCCCGGCTGATGCGATAGAGATGGCGCCATCCGTCGCGTTCGCTCTCCCAGGTGAACCAGGTGTTGTCCTTCAGCCATTGAATATTGTCGTTCGTGTCCAGCCATGCAGCATCGGTGTCGGTAAAGATGTTTTGAGGTGTGGAACTGCCGATGCGGGTGATCCAGACTTTGTTCGTGTTCTGCGGACGGTTCATCTGCTGGATGAACAGCTCGTTGCTTCCGGGGATAAACTCCATACGGGGAATATAGTTGTTCCGCGGATCACCGGGAATCTCGATCCAGGTTGTTGTTCCCCCGGTTACTGGAAGATAGCCCACTTTGACCGCCGAGTTCGTGTTGCCGGCTTTCGGATAAGGGAAATGCAGGATGGTCGGGTAGATGGAATCCACATTATTGATGATGTCGAACACACCCGTTCCTTTCGTGTCGCTCTGCCAGTAGGCGATATACTGTCCGTCCGGGCTCCATCGGAAACCGTCGCGGCAGGCGAATTCTTCTTCATACACCCAGTCGAATGTACCGTTCACGATCGTCTGGCTCCCGTCATAGGTCAGTTGCGTGATCTGGCCGGAAGCGACATCTTCTACATATATATTATTGTTCGAAACGAAAGCCACACGTGTTCCGTCAGGCGAGAATTTGGCAAACATCATCGACGATTCGGGCAGTCCCTTCCCCAATTGGCGCAAAGTCCCGTCTTTCAGAGTCAGTACCCAGTAGTCGCCCTTCGTGTCGTAGCGCCATACCCGTTTCGTATTATTATAGATCAAAACCTTTCCGTTGTCAGTGCTCCAGGAGATACTGCGAATGGCAATCGGCTTCCCGGTCTCTTTGTTGATAAACATAGAAGAAGGAATGATGACTTCCCGCCGGTTGTCTTTGGCGCGGTAGGCAACAATGTCCATACCGCCTGTCTCGGCGTTTGGTTCCATCCGGCTGTATCGTTCGCCATCCTTCATCCATGTCATGGCGCCGATTCCTTTTGTCTGGACCAGTCGTCCTCCAACGACATCTTCCAAATGGAGTCTACCCTTTGCTGTGGTCGCTTCGCTTTGTGCAAACGGATCGCCGTCCGTCTCCGTCCGGTTTTCCCACGGCATGATTTGTGCCATACTTACATTTCCGGCCAGCAGGATGCACGCTACCGGAAGAATGAGTTTGTTTAGTTTCATGTATATTAGTTTTAATAATTAGCTGCCTGCAAAGAACGGAATGTTTTTTCGAATGTACAAATCATAATACAGAAGAAAACTGTCAGATATATGAAATCCGGAAACCTTGTCTTTCCTTATCTTTGCCGCAGAAATCAATCAATAAATAAACATACCATGAGTACATTACTAAACCGCTTTACCTTGCTGGCCTCTTTCGCCTTTTCGGCTTTTTGCTTGCAGGCTGTTGATAAAAAACCTTCCGGGCTGATGACTGACCTGATCGAGCATACCGGGCAGACGTGGCAGAACGGATACGCGTCAAACCTTCCGGTCTGGCAACTCGATGAGGCGATCGAACCTTTGCAATATGCCGCTATCCGTTCGTCACATCCCGCCTTTTCCTGGATCGTACCCGGTGAAACCGGGGGGACACGACAGACTGCTTATCGTGTGATCGTGGCCGATAACCATGAGGATGCTGCTTCGGGGAGAGGTAATCTGTGGGACAGCGGGGTGGTTGGGAGCGATCAGTCCGTAGCCGTCCGTTACGCCGGTGAAGCATTGAAACCCAGCAAATCCTATTTCTGGCGGGTAAAGACGGTGACGAACACCGAAGGAGAAAGCGAATGGTCTGAAGTGAAGGCCTTCCGTACCGCCGACCGTTTGTCCGAATATGAAACGGCCTACTATCCGCAGGTGAAGACGATGGAGTTTCCGGCCGGGATAACGGAAATCCACCCCGGTACGCGCCTTGTCGACTTTGGGAAAGATGCTTTTGGGCAGTTGGTACTGACGTTGGCATCCGATGGCACGCGCGATTCGGTGATCGTGCATTTAGGGGAATGTCTCGAAGGAGGGCGCATCCTGCGTGATCCGGGCAAGTCGACAATCCGTTATCACCGTTATCCGCTGGCTTTGCTGAAGGGTACTCATACATACCGGATCAAAATCGGCAAGGATAAACGGAATACAGGATCGGCTGCCGTGTTGATGCCAGCCTATGTGGGAGAAGTCGTTCCTTTCCGCTATTGTGAGATCGAAGGATATGAGGCACCTTTGTCACCGGCCTCGGTTGTCCGCGAGACGGTACATTATCCGTTTGACGAGACAGCCTCTTCTTTCCGTTCTTCCAATGAACTGCTGAACCAGATCTGGGATCTTTGCAAATATTCTGTCCGGGCTACTTCGTTCTTAGGCGTTTATGTGGATGGTGACCGCGAACGTATTCCTTATGAGGCGGATGCCTTGATCAACCAACTTTGCCATTATGGGGTGGATCGTGAATATGCGATTGCTCGTCGTTCGCATGAATACCTGCTACAGCATCCGACATGGCCGACCGAATGGATTTTACAGGCGTTGTCGATTGCCTGGTACGATTATCTGTACACGGGCGATAGCCGTTCACTCGAATCCAGTTATGAATTGTTGAAACCGCGTGTCTTGATGGCTCTCCGCGAGAAGAACGGGCTGATCAGCACGACAACCGGGTTGCAGACGGATGATTTCCTCCGCTCGATCCGTATGAAGGGACAGATACGGGATATTGTGGACTGGCCGCATACCGGAATACTCGGTTTGGGGAAGAAGCAAGGTGGTGAAGACGACGGGTTTGCCTTTACCGATTATAATGCGGTGACGAATGCCTGGCATTACGAGGCTTTGAAGCTGATGGAAGATATTGCCGGTGCGTTGGATAAGCAGGATGACGCCACTTTCTATGCATCTGAATCGGATGCTTTCAAAAAACGGTTCATCCGTTCGTTCTTTAATGCTCGCAAGGGTTATTTCACTGATGGCCTTGCTTCCGACACCGACCATGCTTCCCTGCATGGCAATATGTTTCCGTTGGCGTTCGACCTGGTCCCGGCTGGGAAGAAACAAAACGTCGTCGACTTTATCCAAACCCGCGGGATGGCTTGTAGTGTCTATGGTTCGCAATTCTTGATGGATGCGCTCTATGAAGCGAATGATGCCGAATATGCTTTGCATATGCTGACCAAGACGGACGATCGCAGTTGGTATAATATGATCCGTGTCGGCTCGACTATCTCGCTTGAAGCCTGGGACAATAAGTACAAACCGAATCAGGACTGGAACCATGCTTGGGGAGCAGCTCCTGCCAATATCATCCCACGTCGCCTGATGGGAGTGGAGCCTCTGACGCCCGGTTTCGCTACTGCCCGTATCAAACCGCAGCTTGCTTCGCTCGAATGGGCGGAGGCTACGATTCCGACGATCCGGGGTGCGATCCGTATGGAGGTTGAGAATAAGGCGGACACCTATGTCCTTAGAGTGACAATTCCTGCCAATATGGATGCCGAAGTGTATCTTCCGCTCCCGTCCGGTAAATATACCGTAACGAATAACGGCGTTCCGGTGAAAGTCGCTAAGGTGAAGGGAGAGCCGTTCCTCTCTGTCGGGAAGATCGGTTCCGGTAGCTATACCTTTGTAGTGAATTGACCGTCCCATTTGTTCAGTATGGCTTTGTATGCTATCTTTGCGCCTTCAAAACAATAAAAGGCTAAAGAACAAATGAAGAGATCTATTTATGCAGTAGCCTGTCTGATGATGGTGCTGCTGGCCGGGTTTACCGCTTGTGGGGATGACGATGACAGCAACGTTGCCTATTTCGAAAAGAATCGCGACTATATCCGCGAAAAGAAAGCATTGAAGGGAGACAATGGAGAGTTGCTTTATAAGCAGGTTGTTTTAGGTGGCGACACCGCTTTGTATCGTGTGTTGAGCAAGGAGGGAGAGGAAACGCAATGTCCGACGGCCCAGACCTCTGTGACAATGACCTTGAAAGGTGATTTTATCAGCGGCCAGAATTTCCAGAAGGAGATGACGATGACGCTTACTCCTGCCAGTGTTGTGCCGGGATTAGGAGCAATATTGCTGAATAATACTATCGGTGAACGTGTCGAGGCGATTATCCCTGCTTATTTGGGATATGGTTATTCTGATTATCGGGGCATTCCCGGCGGTTCAACCCTGATCTTCACCTACACAGTAGAGAAATTCAATTAATAGGATGAAGAATGTAAATTATCATTTATTATTCCTCCGAAAATAAAAGATCCACCAACCGCAAGCTCCGATGGTGGATCTTATTATATTAAAGAAACAATTAAGTCACGTGACGGGGGTTCGTTAAGCATTCAACACCTTGCGGAACCGTGCGATGAACTCTTTCGCTTCGTCCATACTTAGGCAGAGCGGCGGCAACAGGCGGATCGTGTTGGTTCCGGCCACTCCCGTAAAGACTTTTTCTTCGAACAGTAACTTGCTGCGTACTTCCTTGATCGATTCTTCGAACTCGATACCGATCATCAGGCCGCGTCCGCGAATCTCTTTAATCCCCGGTAACTTGTGCAACTCATCCAACAGATAAGCTCCTACTTCCCGCGCATTGTCAATCAGTTTTTCATTCTCCATGATTTCCAGTACGGCAATGGCGGCCGCACAAGCTAAATGATTGCCTCCGAAAGTCGTGCCTAACATCCCATATACCGGTTTGAACATCGGGCTGATCAGCAATCCGCCCATTGGAAAACCGTTGCCGATACCTTTTGCCACTGAAATCAGGTCCGGTTTGATTCCGGCATACTGATGGGCGAAGAACTTACCGCTGCGTCCGTAACCCGATTGAATTTCATCGAGAATCAGGCAGGCTTCATATTTCGTACATAAAGCACGCAGTTCCTGCATAAAGGAATCGGTCGGCAACTGGATGCCGCCCACACCCTGAATACCTTCGATGATAACCGAAGATACGTCCCCCTTCTGCAATTCGGCTTCTACGGCTGCCGCATCGTTCAGAGGTAGGTAGGTGACGGCGAGGTCTTCGTTTACCGGAGCGATGATCTTCGGATTATCTGTCACGCGTACGGCGGCAGATGTGCGTCCGTGGAAGGCATGTTTGAAAGCGACCACCCGTTTCTTCCCGTTGTGGAAAGAAGCTAACTTCAAAGCATTTTCATTGGCTTCGGCTCCAGAGTTGATCAGAAAGAGCGAATAGTCGTCATAGCCGGATGCCTTGCCCAAGCGGTCTGCCAACTTCTGTTGGAGACTGTTGAGGACAGAGTTGGAATAGAATCCTAACTTGTTTACTTGTTCGGTGATAGCCTTTACATATGTGGGATGGCTATGGCCGACCGAGATTACGGCGTGTCCGCCATACAGGTCGAGGTATTCGTTTCCCTCTGCATCCCATACATGACATCCTTTGCCTTTTACGATCTCTATATTGAATAATGGATATACGTCAAATAAATTCATGATGAATAAATGTGTTGTTTATAAATGATGATTTATGGGGTATGAATTAATAATAGCAACTCGTAGGGGTGGGGTTCTACTCCGCCCAATGTCAATAACGTTTGTCTTGCGGATTCAAAGGGTAGAGCAGAGCCCTGCCCCTACGGAACGACAATTATATTTGTATATGATCATGCCATCCATGTTTCACACCCATAAATCAGCATTCCGAATATAAATTAAAATGCCGACGGTTTCAAGTGCAGTCCAACTGTTTCTTCCAGACCGAACAGCAGGTTCATGTTGTGGACCGCTTGTCCGCTCGCTCCCTTCAACAGGTTGTCTATCATCGAAACGATAAGCAATTTGTCTTCCTGTTTCAGCAGATGGATCAGGCACTTGTTCGTATTTACCACTTGTTTCAAATCCGGGTTCTTGTCAGTAACGAAAGTGAATGAGTGATCGGCGTAGTATTCTTCATAAATACGCTTGATCTCATCCAGTCCGATTTTGCAATCCAAATAAGTCGTGGCGAAGATACCTCGTGAGAAATTCCCTCTCACTGGGATAAAGTTGATCGCACTGTTGAAACTGTTTTGCAATTGTCGCAAGCTCTGTCCGATCTCTGCCAAATGCTGGTGCGTGAACGGTTTGTAAATCGAAATGTTGTCGTTTCGCCAGCTGAAATGAGAGGTAGACGACGGCTTGACGCCTGCTCCTGTTGATCCCGTGATTGCATTTACATGCAATTCCGAGTTCAGCATCAGATGTTTGGCCAGGGGTAAAACAGCTAATTGGATACAGGTGGCAAAACATCCGGGGTTTGCAATATGCCGGGCGTTGCAGATACGGCGTCGGTTCAGTTCGGGCAGACCATAAACGAAATCGTGTTCAGGACTTTCGATACGGTAGTCCATGCTGAGGTCGATGATCTTCACGTTTTCGGGTACGGTATGGCTTTCCATAAACTTTTTCGTGTCGCCGTGAGCGGTACAGAAGAAAAGCAGATCGATCTGTTCTAGTGGAAGCTCGTCGGTAAATACCAAGTCTGTTTCGCCATAAAGTCCGCTATGCACGTCTGTGATCTTGTTGCCGGCATTGCTCGTACTGTTCACAAATGTAATCTCGGCGTCCGGATGGTTTAGCAGCAGGCGGATCAATTCGCCTGCCGTGTATCCAGCTCCCCCAATAATTCCGATTTTGATCATATCTCTTCGTTCTTATGGTTGTTGTAGTAAACACGCAGCGGAGTAGAAGTGACTTTGATGAAGCCTTTTGCATCTTCTGCTGTCCAACCTTTCTGCATTTCTCCGTATTCTCCGAACTTGGTCTTTACCAAATCGTCTTTTGAATCGACGCCGACAGTAGAGAACGAAAGCGGGCGAAGTTCCAGAATGACTGTACCGTTCACATTGCGCTGTGATTCTTGCAACATGGCTTCGATGTCACGCATAACCGGTTCGAGATACTGACTTTCGTGGAGGAACATTCCGTACCAGTTGGCAACCTGGTCTTTCCAGTATTGCTGCCATTTGCTCAGCGTATATTTTTCGAGGAAGCGGTGAGCGCCGATAATCAGCATCGGAGCGGCTGCTTCAAACCCGACACGTCCTTTGATACCGATGATCGTGTCTCCTACATGCATGTCACGACCGATACCGTATGCTGCACCGATTTCTTCCACTTTCTGGATGGCTGCAATTTTGTCTTCGAATACTTCACCATTTACGGCATAGATTTCACCGTTCTTGAATTCTATACGAAGTTCTTCGCTGCCAGTCTTTGTCACCTGCTTCAAATAAGCGCTTTCCGGCAAGCCTTGTGTGGAGTCGAGAATTTCACCACCACAGATGGAAGTACCCCACAAGCCTACATTGTAAGAATATTTCAGTTTTGTGAAGTCTGCTTCAAAGCCATGTTCTTTCAGATAATTGATTTCGTAGTCGCGGCTCAATGCCATATCGCGTGTCAGCGTGATGATCTCGACATTAGGAGCCAGCACCAAGAATGTCATGTCGAAACGGATCTGGTCGTTTCCAGCTCCTGTAGAACCATGGGCGATCGCGTCGGCACCGATCTCATTTGCATAGCGTGCGATTGCCAATGCTTGGAAGATACGTTCCGAGCTAACGGAGATAGGATAAGTGCCGTTGCGGAGCACATTTCCGAAGACCATATATTTCAAACTCTTTTCATAATATTCTTTTGTAACGTCGATTGTCACATATTTAGTTGCACCTAACTTGTAGGCGTTTTCTTCGTTTTGTTTCAACTGTTCTTCGCTGAAACCACCTGTGTTGGCACAAGCTGCATATACTTCGTATCCTTTCTCCTTGGCCAGATACATAACAGTAAAAGATGTATCCAATCCTCCGCTAAATGCGACTACTACTTTTTTCTTCATTTTCGTATATCTCTTTAATTATTAATTTTTTTAATTATTAATTGCCCTCGCCTCTCTCTCGGCCCGATGCGGATCATCCGGATCGAAAAGCATTCCGGTGCAGATGCAGTAACGGCGGCCGGTACGTTCGAGGACATCGTGGTTAACACAGCCTTCGCAACCTCTCCAGAAAGCCTCGTCGTCTGTCAGGTCAGCAAAGGTAACCGGTACATATCCTAATTCCGTATTCATTTTCATGACGGCGGCGCCCGAAGTCAGACTGAAAATCTTGGCGTGGGGCCAGCGCATACGAGCCAGCTGGAAGGTCATCTCCTTGATTCTTTTGGCAATGCCCAATCCGCGAAAGTCGGGATGCACGATCAGGCCGGAGGTGGTCACATATTGTTTGTTACCCCAAGACTCGATATAGCTGAAACCTGCAAATTTGTTGCCTTCCAATGCAATGACAGCTTTTCCTTCCTTCATCTTCTGGGCAACGTATTCATGCGTACGCTTGGCGATACCGGTTCCGCGTACTTTGGCAGCGGCTTCGATCGTGTCGAGGATGATATCTACATATTCCTCGTGGCAAGCTTCAGCGATCATCACATCAATTTTTCTTTCTTGTTCCATTTTATGTTTGTTCTTTTTATCTTCCGTATTATTAAATGAAATGTGCCAACGCTTTGACTATCTTATCCCGACTGATCCCTTCACGCGGAATGATCAGGATCGTGTCGTCTCCGGCAATCGTTCCCAATATTTCGTGAGGAGCATGTGTATCGATATCCGAAGCGATCCCCATTGCATATCCGGGACGGGTCTTGACAACGGCCAGGTTGCCTGAAAATTCGATATTGGGATGATGTTGTGTCTGCTCTTTCACTGGTTGCATAAGTGCCGAATAATCGGGCAAGCGATATACATAGTTCCCGTTTCCGTCATGTACTTTGACGACTTTCAGTTGCTTGATGTCGCGTGACAGGGTCGCTTGGGTAACCTGGAATCCGCTATTCTCCAATTGTTTAAGCAGCTCTTCCTGATTCCCTATTTTCTCGGTCTGTATAATGCGGCAGATGGCATCCAATCGTTCTTTTTTTGTACTCATACTTGTATATTTATGCAACAAGGCTGCAAATATAAAGAGTATAATTGAATAATTATACAATTTAGTCTTCTTTTTTGTATAAACCTCTATATTCTCCGGCTTTCGGATAAAAAGTGGGGGTGTCATATTGTTACCTTTGCATGCGGAAAGCAATACAATCTGAAACGTTAAAAAATATTAGCTGCTATACTAATTCCAAATATATGGGGTACTAATTCGATTTAGATGGGATGGCAGTGACATTTTGATAAAACCGAAAGTCGTATTTTTGAAGAGAAATTATAATTTTGCAGGGTATATGAATAAAGAACAGAAAATGAAGAAAATTACAGGTTTATTCGTCGCAATGTTACTGTTGTTGAGCAGTTGCGGAAGTGTTCCGTTGACTGGAAGGAAGCAGGTATTGCTTGTCTCGGATCAGGAGGTGTTATCGTCCAGCCTGACCCAATATTCCGATTATATGAAATCGGCCAAGAAATCATCATCGAAAGATGGTGCCGCTATGGTGACACGTGTAGGTAAAAAGATAGCGGCAGCTACCGAACAATATTTGAAAAACAACGGGTTGGAGAGTGAAATCAAGAATTTTGCCTGGGAGTTTAACTTGGTGAACGATTCGCAGGTCAACGCGTTCTGCATGCCGGGTGGTAAAATCGTTGTCTATGAGGGATTGATGCAGCTGGTCTCATCGGACGATGAATTGGCCGTCGTGGTCGGTCATGAAGTAGCGCATGCCGTAGCCAAACATAGCAACGAGCGTATGAGTCAGCAATTGATGGCGCAATACGGTGCGCAAATATTGGGACAGGCGTTAAGCAATAAATCGGCTGCCGTCCAACAGATCGGTAACTCTGTTTACGGTTTGGGTGCTCAATATGGTGTTATGTTGCCATTCTCCCGCAAACACGAATCTGAGGCTGATTATATGGGGCTGGTCTTTATGGCAATGGCTGGTTATAACCCCGAAGTCGCCGTCAATTTCTGGCAAAAAATGTCTGCCGGCAAATCCGGTTCTACCCCCGAATTTATGAGCACGCACCCCAGCGATGCCACCCGTATCAATGAGATTAAGCGACATTTGCCGGAGATAGAGAAGTACAGGGTAAAGAAATGATTTGGTTATTTGTCTGAATTCTTTATCTTTGTCGTAAGTAAACATGATAATTATGAATTTTTTTGTCCAATATTATCCAGGTATTATCGCTTTGTGCAAAATGTACAAGGTAAAAAGGTTGTTTGCCTTTGGCTCTGTCTTGACCAATCGTTTTACCGATAAGAGTGATATAGATTTGGTGGTGGATTTTGACAAAGAAAAAGTAGATGATTATTTTTCCAATTTCTTTGATTTGAAGTATGCATTGGAAAAACTTTTGGGTAGAAAAGTGGATTTACTCGAAGAACAGGCAATCCGCAATCCTTATTTAAAAGAAGATATAGATATGACCAAAAAACTTATATATGGATAATTACACTAAAAAGCATTTACAAGATATTTTGACAGCCATCGAAGAAATTGAAAGTTTCTTTGGTGGTTGTCAAAAATGTTTTGATGATTTCTCCCAAACATTATGGTGCAGGCGTGCCATCGAAAGGAATATTGAGATTATAGGAGAAGCTATGAATCGAATCCTAAAGGCAAATCCCTCTATAGAAATTTCCAACTCCCGAAAAATAGTAGATGCCCGTAATTATATTATTCATGGCTATGACAGCTTATCTGTTGATATATTATGGAGCATAGTAATCAATCATTTACCTAAATTGCGGGAAGAGGTTTGTGGGTTGTTGCAAAATGAAGATTGAATTTGTGTGATTTTTATTGCCGTGATACATAGATTCTAATTCCCTGTGAATAATCTATGATGTAAGATTGAAAGGAGGTTGCATCAATCAATGTTTCAAACTTTCCCCATTTTAAATGTTTTATCTCTATGTCGAAATGTTTGCTTGAAGTGTAATAAAAATATTGAATAAGGTCATTCTGCTTTTTTTCGTCTTTGTTTATTTGAATCAATATACATCGATTTTTTCTAAGTAAGGAAAGTATGCGAAAGCATTCAAACCAACTTAATGGTAAAAAATACTTTAGATGCCAAAATTGAATAAAATAGTTTTCTCCTGGCTTATTGTTAATAATTAAACGAATCATAAAGTTGATATTTTTAGTGCTTATTACAAGTTTATAGTCTATCTAATTGATATTGTTATGTCTATGTAAATCTTCCCAATATTGTGACTCATTATATTCATCTGATTTTATCATGATCTCTAAATCTTCTTCATCCCAGAATTCACCGGATTCCAATCGAATCCACATCATCTCTTCTTCACTTAAATCTTTAGATTTACAACAATGTCCACATGGTTTAAATCCTAATTGGGAAATCAACGTTTCATTAATAGCCAAGTCTGGGTTGTTTTTTCTTCGATAGTATTCTTTTAAAAGTTTTTTTAATGGATATTTAAAAGACTCGTTATACTCTTTTAGTAAAGATCTTATTTCATTATCAGTGTATCCTGTGTGATTATCGGGAAAAGATTTATCTTCTTTATATACAGAAGAAGTCCACTTTGCATATTTTTTTAATATGATTATGTGTTTTTTACTTTGGTAATAGTATTTTCCTGACTCTTTAATTAGTTTATCTATATCATCTTCAATCGCTTTCAAGCTTGAATTTTCGACTTCCTCTATTCCTGAATTGGCCCATTCGAATTCTTTTATATCTCGGACTCTTGGATCAGGCTGAAATTTATTGTTGACATGCATTAAAAATAAATCTTTATCATCATTGAGAAGTTTGAAACCTTTCTGTTCCCACCATATTCGGTATTTACGTACATTTTCTATTACTATTCTTATCTCTTTTTCGGTTAATTTTTTATCCTCGATAGATTCAATACCTTTTGCTGTTTGAACTCCTTTGAAACGGATAGATGCAGGTATTCTATAGTTCTTAAAATTGGAACGTAAAAAAGGACATCCTGGTTCACTATGATATGCGGGAGAAGAGTGTTTTTCATATATCCACCAATAAGTGTCTTTTTTTTCATCAAGCAACTTTTCATAGATCTCACTCATAATAGATTCAGGTTCTTCCATGAGTTTCTTATATGCTAATAGTTCTTTTTTTTCATATTTACTAAACATTGCATTAAGCACAATATTATTTCGGATATACATATCTCCTTCTATTGTTATTTTTCTAAAATCAATAAGCTTTATTATTTTACTTGCGTTTGCTTTGGTAATGTAGACATTCATAATGTATCATTTTTTTCCTCCCTGCTCCCTTTGGTTGGTATTATTAAATAAAAAAGCGTGGGAACCATCGTCTATCATTGCTTTGAGGCTCTCGACTGCCCATCGACCAATAATAGAACAATGATCCCACGCTTTATGTAGGTATATAGTCTAACCGTTGCTGGATAGGTATATAACAAACATAAGCGCAGGAGCCATTTTGTCTATTATCTTGGTCGATTGAAATTGTCGAGATTTCAAAGCAAGATAATATCGAAACGCTTCTACGTTATTTTCAATACGTTGCAAAGGTCGTGTTTTTCAGCTATTGTTGCAAGTCTTTAGGTATAGAAATTAATTCTTGATACCCTAAAATTTTATGTAAGCGCAATTTATTCATATATCGACTCGTTATCGTGATATAAACGATTAGAACAGAAAGAGCATGAATGTAAAAAAACTATTGTCCTTGGTGGTTGCCCTATCCCTTTTTTCCCCTTTATATGCTCAATGGGCTGTCGGAGGACAAGTCGGATTGAATAGTTCTTCCGTACATTTTCCAGGTAGTGGGGGTGTGGAACTTGGTAGTAAATATTGTATGGGGTTGAACGGTGGTTTTTTCGCTCAATATCAATTTAGCCATTATTTCAGTTTGCAGGCTGAATTGTTGTATATGAAAGGTGGGTACGAATTGGAAGATTTTATTTATGAAAATGTAGGAGAAATTCCATTGGATGTAGATGTTTCTCTTCATTATCTGGAAATTCCTGTTTTAGCCAAATTTACGCATCGGACAGGGCTGAACCTCCAGCTTGGCCCTCAGGTCGGCTTTCTGCTTAAAAGGAGGCTGAGGTATGGCGAAGAGGTACAGTCGCAGGCGTTGTTAGGTAAGAAACAGCCTTTAGATTTCGGTCTTGCCTTCGGAGCCGGATACGAAGCTAAGAATGGACTTTTTCTTGATATCAGGTATTTGTTGGGATTGACAAGCATTTATAAGGATGTGGAAGGTTTTCAAAACCGAACTTTTTATTTATCGTTAGGTTATAAATTTGATTTGTAAGTTTCTCGTTACTATTTATTTGCAGCGATTACTTCCACACTTTAGCTTTTCGCCCTTAGTCGAAAAGGTTTTTGACGAGTGTCGAAAGAGTTTTTGACCAAGGGCGAAAGCCCATTCAACTAAAGGCAAAGGGTCTATGGTTGGGCTATTTGACAATAGTTCCGGTTTACTCTTCCTGGAGAAAGACCGTCTTTCCGCTCTGGCTGATCGTCCATTTGCCATCGACTAAACGTACGTTCTTCGTGTCGTCATATCCGCCGGCAGGAAGGGCGCGGCAGTCCAGGATTTCGTTTTTATCTCCGGAGGAGAAGAACAATTCTACTTTGGAAGAGTCCGGGCTGAAAACGATAAAGGCGGACTGGTCACCGTTGATGGCTTTCAACCGGATGCCCTTTTCAAACAAGCGGATGCAATCTTGCAGTACTTCGCTCCATTGGTAACCGGCCGAACCAATGCAACCGTGTTCGTCACGGTCACCACCCGGTGTATTTCGTGTGCCCGGCACGACAATCACTTTCTGGGCATTCATACTAACATTGTATTTCCCTTCATAGGAGACGGTTGCCGTGTCGTTAAGCAGGATGCCGTCTGTTGCTGTTTTTTCTGCATTTGCCGTACCGAAAGAAAGCGTGTCATTAGCTTCGGTTACGATTGTGAGGGTGTTCATCGTTACATCACAGATGACTCCTTTTACTGTTGAGGTTTTTGGTGAACAGGACATTGAGAGTCCTGCCCACAAAGCCATTGCGGCCAAATTCAAGTTATTCATCGTCCTCTTTTTGTTTAATGCCTCGAAGGTATGAAAATAACCTTTTCCGGAGAAGGATTATCTGAAAACTTATTCGAAGTAGTACAGGAAGATCGCAACGCCTTCCAATGCTTTCTTCGGCTGGTCCTTAATTTCGATGGCAAACTTGATCTCAGCTTTGGCCACGCCGCGCAGATTCGTCAAAGTCTGTAGCTTGGCAATCAGGCGGATGCTTTGTCCGGTCAATACGGGTTGTCCGAATTTCATCTTGTCCATGCCATAATTAATCATCATCTTCAGGTTATTCACCTGGATGATCTGGTTCCAGAGATGCGGAAGGAGTGACAGTGTCAGGTAACCGTGGGCAATTGTGCTGTGGAACGGGCTTTCCACTTTGGCGCGTTCGGGGTCCACGTGAATCCATTGGTGATCCAATGTCGCATCGGCAAAAAGATGGATGCGTTCCTGTGTCAGTTCTACATAATCTGAAATTTCTATTTGCTGGCCTACCAGCTTTTCAAAGTCTTCGTACGAGTTGATAACTACTTTTCCCATTATTCTTTTGTTTAGTGATTTATGATCTTATATGTCCGCCGTCAAGTAACCGCGATCTGTTTATACCGCCGTAACAGAGGGTTTCTGCAATTTTCGCAATAATTCTTGGAATAAACAAATATTGCAACTTAACTCTGTTTATTTTGTTGATTTTATATAGATAGAGTTAAGTTGTAATCTTATTTGAGTCTTATGGGGAAGACAAAGAAAGTCTTAGGATATACGTTGGGGATCGCAATCGTGCTGACCGCCGCTATATTCCTGCTCAATCTTCATCTGACCAAACGGCTCGAACGGTATCTTCGGAAGGAACTGATTCACCGGACGGCCGAGGCTACGGATGGCTTCTATAGGCTTTCTTTCGATAACCTCTCCATCAGTTTCTTTAAGGGTGAACTGAAGCTTGAGGGAATAAAGCTATATCCCGACCCATCGGTTTTCCGGGATTGGGAGAGAAAGGACAGCTTGCCGTCTACCTATGTGACGGCTGAGGTCGGCATGATCGATTTTAAAGGATTGAACCTTACCTGGCGTTGGAGTTATAAGCAATTGCATTTTGATTCGTTTGAAATCAGGAAACCGGATATACAGGTGTTTGACCCTTACTATTCGACACGGGCGGAGGTGAAAGTGAGGAAGGAAGCGGAGGCCAAGACTTTGTATGAGGTAATCTCTCCTTATATTAACGTATTGACTGTCCGAGTGCTGAACTTGGAGAACGCCAGTGTCTCCTATTCCGTGGAGAATCCTGTTTCCCCGATTGTCTATGCCTTGAATGATGTCAGTTTCCATGCGTATAGTTTTCGTTTGGATGAGAATTCGTCTGAAAGCGGAAAGTTGCTCTATTGTGATAATTTTGATTTCATTACTAACCGGTCGCAGACGCTACTGACCAATAATGACTTTCGTTTGCAAACGGACCGGATTCTGCTAAGTACGGAAGATTCTATTATCTCTATCTCCAATATTACGCTTACTCCCCAAGGTGAATTGTGGGAGGAACGGAAACAGCGGCCGGACAGCTATCTGAATGCGTTGATCAGGGCCATTGAAGTGAAAGGAATACAGTTCCGTCGTGAAAATGCACTGAATTACCTTACGGCACGCTCGTTCGATATCATTTCTTCGGATATACAGGCCTTTAATCTGGCGGGAGAAAGCCTGCCACCCGCTAAAAAAACGGAGAAGAAAAGCCTGAATGAGGCGGAAGAGGATTCTCTGGTCCGTTCCCTGTCTCTTTATGAATTGATTTCGCCTGTCTTGCATACGGTTTCTATCGGTACGATCGGGATCGGGCAGGCAAAGTTGCAATACTCTTTTGCAGTTAAAGACACGATCGAGGTGTATAAACTGGAGAACTTCGATTTCCGGGCGAACGATTTCCGGATAGATTCCGTGTCGGAGGCTCAGCATGGGTTCTGGTATTCGCGTGCTTTCTCGTTTGAAGCGACTGGTATTGAGGGGGTGATGACGGCACGTAACCACCGGTTTACGGTGAAGCGCATGGCATTGGATACGGAAAGCGGAGATTTTAACCTGGAACAGATCCGGCTACGTCCTTTGTCAGTGCGCGGACAGAATGATTATATGACAGGAAGTATTGATACGGTTGGAATCCGAGGTTTATTGTACGATAAGGGGATCAGCGCCCGGTTGCTGAAAATCGACCGACCGAATCTGCGTTATGTGATGGCTCCTTCCTTTAATAAGAAGGGAGTGAAGTCGGTAAAGCCGGTAAACAGCCGTGTCGACGTGGAAGCGATCCTGAATCCTTTCCTCCGTTATCTCTCTGTTAAACGGGTGAGTCTGAATCATGCGTATGTGACGGTCGATGATAAGAATAAGCCCGATCCGATTACTTATAAATTGAACGACTTTAATTTCTTTGCAACCGATATTTTGGTGAACCGGCAGACGGGGAAGGGGAGCGGCCTGTTTTTCGATTACGGAAATATGGGATTCAACTTTAGTCGGTTCGATAACTATTTGCCGGGGAAAGAATATCGCTTGTCTGTGCGGAAAGGGCAGTTTTCGACCATAAAGGGAATTTTGGAATTACAGGATATCAAACTGCTCCCACAAGATACGGCGGAGAAGAAGGCAAAGACATATATTCGGTTTTCTTCACCGAGACTTCGTATAGGCGGGCTAAAACGGATACCTGAAAGGCTGGACCGGAATATTCGGGTGGCATCGTTCCGGGTAGATTCGCCTGATGTCCGGGTGTCCAGACCGGACGGAAGCGGCGTGTCGGCTTTATTTAAAAGCCTGGCGTTGGAAGGAATTTCTTGGGATAGCACTTTGTTGAAGTTAGGTTCGGTTTGCTTGGAAAGTCCTGTGGCGGATATTTATTCCAGCCATTTTTACGATACTTTATCACACCAAACAGAGGCGGGTTCGGCTGATTTTTATACAGCTTTAGGGAAAGTTGCCGGACGAATCTCCTTAGGTCGCTTTAGCCTGACGGATGCAAATATCCGTTATGCCTATTATGGGAAAAGCGATTCTTTGCAACATCAGAAGCTGGATACGACAAACCTGTTTGTTGAAGGCTTGGCTGTCGATACCCGCCTTCGTACATATAAATTGGATGATATCCGTTTCTCCACCCGTAACCTGGTGTTTCCTTTGGATAACGGTTTTTATGCACTAAAAGTAGGGGGTATTGATTTGACCGGATCGAGTGTGGTCATTGATCACATCCGTCTTATCTCTCCCTATCCTAAAATGCAGTTTGCTTATTTGCAGCCTCATCATAAGGATTGGTTTGATGTGAGTGTCGGGCAGGTTGCGCTGACAGGTATCGATTTGCCCTCTTATTTTTCGGAGAAGGTGCTTCGGATAGCTGATGTACAGGTATCGGATGCTGTATTACAAAATTTAAAGAATCAAAAAATACCGGTCCCCCGGCGTATTGTTCCGATGATCTATACCGGACTTCAGAGAGCTCCGGTTAAACTGGATTTCCAAAAGGTGAGCGTAAAGAATTTTTCCGTCGTTTACGAAGAGCTGGCAAAGAAGGGAACAGTGCTTGGAAAACTGTTTTTTACGAATATGAACGGTACGTTTACCGGTTTTACAAATATTGTCTCCCGTCCTGATCAATACATCGTTTTGAATGCTAATGGCAAATTGATGGGGAAAGGGGACTTTACGGCTACATGGAAGTTGCCGGTAGATTCATTGAACGACCGTTTTCTGTTGAATGCCCGCCTGGACAGTTTTGACCTGACGGCGTTGAATGAATTGCTGGTCCCTCTGGCTTCGGCGGAAGTCCAAAGTGGATGGGTCCGGGAGATGGCTTTCAGTACGGAGGCTTCCAGCAAAGGAGCAACTGTGGAGATGCTTTTTCTATATAATGACTTGAAAGCCGCTTTGCTGAAAGAAAAAGATGGTGTATTAACGGATAAGAAGTTTCTGACTGGTCTGGTCAACCGTATATTAAAACAGGATAATCCGGATAAAACAAAGAAAGGTTTTAACAAACCGCGTCATTCGAGTGTTTCAATAATGAGGGATCCTTATCATTCCACTTTCAATTATTTGTGGCAGATATTAAGACCACCGTTGATTGAATCGGTCGGTGTTTCCAAAAAGAAGCAGGATGCAGCCAAAGGAGTTATGACTTTCTTTACAAAAGTGAAGAACTTCTTCCGGGGTAAAAAGAATGTTTCAGGAAAAAACGTTCCGGAGGAGGAAGGGGAGGAGGCATTATTATTAGAAGTTAAACCTGTAAATAATTAAGAATATGGATTACATTATAACTCATTATCCGGATAAGAAGCGCTTTGAAACGCAGGTGGATGGCGTGACTGCTTTTGTACAGTATCGTTTGTCTGGGGATAAACTGGATATTATCCACACGATTGTTCCTCCTGCTATCGGAGGGCGTGGAATTGCTTCTGCTTTGGTAAAATACGCTTATGATTATGCAATCAAGAATGGCATGAAGCCGTTGGCGACCTGTAGCTATGCGGTCACTTGGTTACATCGGCATCCCGACTACGCCGGATAAGGTGTTCAGTCTTTGATCTCTATTCCCAGTATTCGTGCCAGCTCCAGAGCCTGTAAAGAGGAAACGGAAGCTCCTCTCAACTCGCTATTGGCAAGGTTTGTGATGCGGATGCCAGATATTTCAGAGTTCGACAGATCGATACCTTTCAGGGATGTGTGGTAAAACTCTGCTTCCATCAGGTTGCAGGCGTCGAATGAGACATTTGTCAGTTGGCAACCTTCTATTCCGGCTCCCTGTAGGTTGGACCGGGTAAATTGTATATGTCGCATTTTACTCATTGATAGATTCATGTATTCTCCCCGGCACTCTTCGAAAGTGATATGATTGAATATCCCGTCCGCCATATTAGTTCCCATTAACTTACAACCGATAAATTCTACCCGATGAAATCCGCAACCTGTTAGGTTTATATTCGACAAATCGCAGTTTTTGAACACAACATCGCTGAATTGAGATTTTCGTATATTGCATGCCCCGAAGCTGCAATTGGAGAAAACACAGGATTGCACTGAAAGATTACCTTTCTTTACCCCTTCTATACGCAGGCTTTTAAAGGAATATCCGGTTAGATCCTCATCGTTCTTTTCTAACATTATCTGTATATTTGTGCTTTCATGAAGGGTATTCGACAAGCGGGGTTGTGTAATTTTCATATACTGTCTGTTTTATAAATGAGAAAGTGAATGTATATATTTTATCCGTATAAATACAAAAACGAGGACATATCTTTTGATATATCCTCGTTTTTGTAGTCGGGATGAGAAGACTCGAACTTCCGACCTCCACGTCCCGAACGTGGCGCGCTAGCCAACTGTGCTACATCCCGTTTTTGATTACGGCTGCAAAGGTACAACTAATTTTTAAACTGCAAATAGTTTTGCTGTTTTTTTTCATGTGAAACGTGATTTTTTTCTATATCTTCCTTAAAATGCATTTTATTTGAATATTTTTCATTGAAATGTTTGGAGTGTAACAAATAATGTTTACCTTTGCACCCGTTAAACAAAACAACGGTGCCATAGCTCAGTTGGTAGAGCAAAGGACTGAAAATCCTTGTGTCCCCGGTTCGATTCCTGGTGGCACCACTTGAAAAAGCTTTTCACTCTTGAAATCCCCTGAAATTCAGCAATTTCAGGGGATTTTTTATTTCTGTCACCCACAAAAAAATGCAGATTTAAGAATTTAAAAATGTCCCATTCGGTGGTTTTTCACACCCCCTTTTAAAAAACCACCACCAGCTTTATACTTCACTTATTTTCAACTATTTACAAAATCATCTTTCAGGCGCTAAAGAGTACTTTTGCAGACCTGCTTGAATGTGGTGAAAAAGAGATCGGACGAAAAGAAAAAAACGCCGTATCCCGGAAATATAAATTTCCAAAGGAAGTTCCGTTTTTCCTATTCCGATGGTTTTCCCGGAAAAATTCGGTGGTTTTCATATCCTTCAAATAAAAAAACCACCGAAAAGACGTCCCTTCCACCCCTTTCCAGTTGACAAAGTAAAACATGTCCAACAACTAAAAGGAAACGAGTATGAAACAAGGAACAATGAACATCCTGTTCTTCATTCTGAAGACAAAACTTCTGAAAAACGGTGAGGCACCCATTCTTATGCGTATAACCATTGACGGGCATTACGAAGAGGCCAGAATACAGCGAAGCGTTCTGCCAAAACAATGGGATTCCGCCAAAGGATGCAGCAAGGGAAAGGACAGGACTGCCAAAGAACTGAACGCCTACATCGCAGAACTCAGTGCTCTGGCTTTTCAGAAGCACAAGGAACTGATGCTCGAACTTGCACTGATCACGCCCAAACTTCTTCTGAAACGGGTATTCGGAAAAGAGACGGAAATGCGTACCCTGCTCGGTACAATGAACGAAGAAATAGAAAAAATGAAAAAGGCAGTAAACATAGATTACGCGCCTGTAACCATCAACCGTTACATCAACGTGATGAAAAAGCTGCAAAAGGCCATTCCTGACTTTTACGGAAAAGAAGACATTACGTTCCATGAATTGAATTCCGATTTTATTGCCACGTTTGACCTTTTCCTAAAAACGGAAGCCGGCCTTTGCCGGAACACCATTGTCCGTTATATGAAATGCTTCAAGCGTATTACAAACATGGCCCTGGCCAAAGAATGGATGCGCAAGGACCCGTTCTACGGATACAAGATGGCGCAGGACGAAACCGATCCCGTATTCCTGACCTATCCGGAACTGAAAAGTATCATGGAGAAAGAATTCACCATCCCCCGGCTGGCACTGGTACGCGACATCTTTGTCTTTGCCGCCTTCACCGGGCTGGCCTTCGCCAATGTGTCCACACTGACAAAAGACAACCTCGTGCAGGACAACAACGGTGACTGGTGGATCAGAAAAGGACGTGTAAAACTGGAGCGCAGACACCGGGCATCTTCTGTCTGCAACATCCCCCTGCTGCCGGTTCCGCTTGCCATCCTCAAAAAATACGAGGAACATCCCATATGCCGAAAAAAAAGCCTCTGCCTGCCTGTCATATGCAATCAACGCATGAACAGTTATTTGAAGGAAATCGCTGACCTGTGCAATATCAGGAAGAACCTGACCACACACACGGCGAAACATAGTAAAATCTATATCTAACTGATAAACAATTATTTATAATATATCATTCTATTTATAGGTAACGATTTAGAAACGAGCGAATTACTATATTCTGTTTTCTTTTGCATTAATCAAAGAACGATTTTAACGCTGCAAATATACATTTAGCCAGCGATAAAAGCAAGTGTTTCCTGCCGCATAAACATCTCAAAACCAGCTATGGACGAAGGAGGGCTGATTCCACGCCTCCCCCTATCCAATGAGTAAAGCATTTTCCTTCCAGCAAAAAGCGGCATTACATTCTCCTTTTTTTATATTTAGTCATTACAAGATTCTTATTCTCTGAAATACAATATTTTGCGTAAACAGGCAAGTGATTGTATCTGATAATTTTGCATCCTGTAAAATTTTAAATCAGAGAGTTTATGGCTACAGTAAAAGTCAAGTTTAGACCCTCCTCCGTGGACGGCAGAGAGGGTACGGTTTATTATCAAGTGATTCACGGACGTGTGGCAAGGCAGATCAACACTTCCTACAAGTTGTTTCCAGCCGAGTGGAGCAAGCGGCATTCCCGGATTGTCATCACGCCATCCGATGAGGACAGGCGACAATATCTATTGCTATTGGATAAAAGAATAGCGGAGGATACCGACCGGCTGGAGAATGTTATCACGGTCCTGAGACGGAAGGGAGGCACTTTCACCGCTGATGACGTAACCTCCGCTTTTCACGGAGAGCATCGCGGGCTTTTCTTTCTCGTTTTTATGCGGGAGGTCATAAACGGCCTGAGACGTATGGGAAAGGTACGTACCGTTGAGACCTATACGTCCACGCTCAACAGTTTCATACGGTTCATGGATGGAAAGGACGTAGCATTAGGAGATATGGATTCCGACCTGATGACCGCATACGAGGCATGGCTGAGGTCTAAAGAAATCTCCATGAACACGATATCCTTTTACATGCGTATTTTGCGTGCCACCTACAACCGTGCCGTGGAGAAGGGACTCGTCACCCAGCGCTTCCCCTTCAAACATGTCTATACGGGAGTCGAGAGGACAACGAAGCGGGCCGTCCCCCTGCGTGTGATAAAACAGCTCAGGACGTTGGACCTGTCACTGCATCCGGCCAAAAGATTTGCGAGGGACATGCTGCTTTTCAGTTTTTATACGAGGGGGATGTCCATGGTCGATATGGCATTCTTAAGGAAGAAGGATCTTGCTAACGGTATCCTCACGTACCGGCGGAAGAAAACCGGTCAACAACTTTTTGTAAAATGGGAGCCGTGCATGCAGGAGATCGTGAGCCGTTACAATGTTTCCGAGTCCCCGTACCTTCTTCCCATCATCGTCAGGCCGGGTATGGATGAGAGGAAGCAATATATCAATGCCTCCCATCGTATCAACAGATATTTGAAGGCCATTGGGAAAGAGTTGGGCTTGTCCGTTCCCCTGACCCATTACGTCGCGCGCCATTCCTGGGCCAGCGCAGCCCGGAGTAAGAATATTCCGATCTCTGTAATCAGCGAAGGTATGGGACATGATTCGGAAAACACTACAAGGATCTATCTGGCCTCATTGGACACAACCACTATAGATAAAGCGAATAGTCTGATTCTAAAGTCCTTATGCAGGGAGTAGCATGTTGAGCGAATGGACGCTCTCTTTTCAAGAGATGAATTTCTTGATGCAAAATTACATAAAATATAGAAAAACACACCATTAATGATAAAAAATATGTTCCATACCCCAAAAAACGGTTAAGTGAAAAGAGGCATTTGTTGAGCAAAAGCAGATTGTATAAAGCAGAACAGTATAAAAATCGCTTGATATTTAAATAATTAGATTAATAATTACAAGGTAACCCATCTCTTGAAAAGAGAAGTGCAAAAAAGGAACTTTCTAAACAAGGAATACTTGTTCAGGGAATAGTCATGGAGCGGGAATGTTCAAGGATGATAATTAATGTTGAGCAAGAATTATGGTCTCTCCGTAAGAGATGAATAACATGGTGCAAAATTACATAAAATATTGAAAACGACTACAAAAATGAGCAAAAAAGATAATACGGAATGGTATGATTCCTGAAGCTGCAAAACGATTTGTTGAGCAGATAGGATTTGATGAGAAATCAAAGTCTTTATTATCAGGCTGTTTTGTTCATAGATGTCATGTTATTCATCTCTTACGGAGAGAAGTGCAACAAGAACAGGCGCAAACTCGCCTGAAAGTCTGCCCGATGTAAGGGCGGACAGACGTCAGTTTCTGATGAGAACGAAACAATGGAACAAGAACGGGAAGAAATCCCGAACTTTTACGAACTATATTTGTAACTGCTTGATTGGTAGAGAAATTTACAATCGTGCAGGATTGATAATATTGTCCTGAAGCGAAATAATGGCATTCCAAGAGAATGAGGAAGAGGTACGGTGGTTCGTGATGCGCGACCTGAAAAGGACGAACGCAAAACTGCCCGCCTATAAACTGCTTGATGGGAAGAAGATGGAAGTCTTTGTCCCTATGAAATGGCACTTGGTCACCCGTAAGGGTGTGCGTGTCCGTGAGGAGGTACCGTTCATACAAGACCTGCTCTTCGTGCATGAGACACGGAAGAACCTTGACGCTGTTGTGAAAAAGACCCCGACCCTTCAGTTCCGTTGGTTACGCAACACTTGGCGGGAGCCGATGGTCGTTGTCGACGCGGACATGGAACGTTTCATCCGTGCCGTGAATGCCACCGAATCCCCCAAATATTACCTGCCGGAAGAGATAACCCCTGCCATGTACGGACGTAGGATCCGCATCGTGGGCGGACCGCTTAACGAATACGAGGGAAGCCTGCTCACGACACGGGGGTCCAAGGTCAAACGCCTGCTCGTCGAACTGAAAGGATTTCTTGCTGTGGGGGTGGAGGTCGATCCTGAGTATATACAACTTATCTGACAGAACTGCCTATGGCTTTCATTTCCAATCTTTCCGCTCCTTCTTTATTCTGGACAGTCAATTCAATTCTGGTATTTATCGTGTGCGCGCTTTCCGCAGGGGTGCTTATTCCCCTGATCCTTTTGATTTCCTTCTGCAGGAACCTGTTTGACATGCCCGACGAGCGCAAGATCCACCAGGGAGTCGTTCCCCGTCTGGGCGGTATCGCCTTCAAGTCGGTCGTGTTCTTTTCCGTGGCGTTACTGCCTGGTATGTGCCAGTTCTGAGCTACGGCAACATGCTGGATAGCTGTGAATATATGGTTGACCCGGAAAATAAATCGAATCAACAAGAAACTATAGTTTTTAAGAATTACAATGAAGTTTTACAAAATCATTATTGTGGCAGCATCTGTCTTTGCCTTAGTCGCATGCTCCACATCCAAGGAAATCTCTTACTTCCAGGATCTGCGTCCCGGTGAGAGCGAGTTAATGCTTGCCGTACCGATGGAAATCAAGATCCAACCGAAAGACAAGTTATCTATTTTGGTCAACAGCCAGGATTTGAGGCTGACCAACCTGTTCAACCTTCCGATCGTCAGCCAGCAAGTGGGACAGGACAGTTCATTGGGGACAAACCGGGGACTGTCCGGTTATACGGTGGACTCCAAGGGTGATATCGACTTCCCCGTGCTGGGGAAACTCCACGTGCAAGATATGACCCGTGAGGAAGTCGCGGTCTATATAAAAAAGGAGTTACAATCGCACGACCTCATCAAGGATCCCGTAGTCACGGTTGAGTTCATGAACCTGAGCGTGAATGTCATGGGTGAGGTGAACCGTCCCGGACGTTACAATATCGACAAGGATCACCTCACCATCCTCGACGCCTTGAGCCAGGCCGGTGACCTGACCATATATGGTAAACGCGAGAAAGTCCTGGTGTTGCGTAACGAGAACGGCAAGCAGCGTGTCTATGGCATTAACCTTTGTTCCGCCGACCACCTCTATTCCTCGCCGGTCTATTACCTGCAACAGAATGACGTGGTGTATGTCGAACCTAACGACACCAAGGCACGCCAGTCCACGGTTAACGGCAATAACGTACGCAGCACCTCATTCTGGATTTCCTTGGCATCCCTGCTGACTACCATCAGCGTATTGATATTCAAATAATAAAATCATCATTATTGTTAGTTCCTCATTCAAGAAATGGTAACCCAACAAAGAAATACACCCGTACAAAGTCCGCAGGACTTCATCCGAATACAGGATTTATTTTACCTCTGCCTCGGAAAATGGCATTGGTTTGTGGTCTCATTAGCCGTCTGTCTCGGCATTGCTGTCTGGTACCTGCTCACTACACCGCCGGTATACACCCGTTCCGCCTCCATCCTCATCAAGGACGATTCCAAAGGGAAGTCCGCCTCCACCGATATGGAGACGTTCTCCGATTTCGGCCTGTTCACAAGTAATACCAATGTGAACAACGAGATGGGCACGTTGCAGTCACCCGACCTGATGCGGGAAGTGGTCTCACGCCTGCATTTGGACATGGATTATAAAGTATCCGGACGCTTCCACCGCCAGACGGTCTACGGACGGCAGCTCCCCATCAGCGTCAGCATCAGCGACCTGCCTGAGGACGAATCCGCTACGTTCACCTTGCAACTGTCGAAAGGTGGCAAGGTCACTTTATCCGACATTGAGCGGAATGGCGAGAGCGTCGGTGAGATGGAATTGAAAGGGAATCTGGGCGATACCATACCAAGTGGGATCGGGAAAATCGTCGTCATTTCGACCCCTTATTATACGGACGATACGGAGACCTTGTTATATGTGTCACGCCTGCCATTCGGAGAAGCCACCTCCACTTACAGTGCCGACTTGGTCGTGTCGCAGATCGACGAGAAATCCAACATCATCACCTTGTCATTCAAGGATGTCTCCACCCAACGTGCGGAGGACGTGCTGAACACCCTGATAGCTGTCTACAACGAGAACTGGGTGAGGGACAAGAACCAGATAGCCATTAGTACCTCGAAGTTCATCGACGGCCGTCTCGGTGTGATCGAGGGCGAATTGGGCAACGTGGACGATGACATCTCCTCCTACAAGAGCGAGCATCTGCTGCCCGACGTACAGGCCGCCGCCAACATGTACATGGCGCAGGCAAGCGAGGCGAAAGCAGCCATCAAGGAACTGGACAACCAGGTCTACATGGCACGCTATATACGTAACTATTTGACGAACAAAAGTAACAGTTCTCAGTTGCTTCCCGCCAATTCCGGCATAGACAATCCGGGCATCGCCACACAGATTAGCGAGTACAACAGCAAACTGTTGGAGCGCAACAGCCTCGTGTCGCACAGTAGCGAGAAGAACCCGTTAGTGGTGGAGATGGACGCTTCCCTCTCCGCCATGCGGAGCGCGTTGCTCACCTCCATCGACAACCTGCTGGTTACCCTAAATGCCCAGATAAAGAGCCAGCGGGGCTACAGCGGGCAGGCAACCTCGCAGATTGCCTCCAACCCGCAGCAGGCCAAGTACCTGCTATCGGTAGAACGGCAGCAGAAGGTGAAGGAGTCACTTTATCTTTACCTGTTGCAGAAACGTGAGGAGAACGAGCTCTCACAGGCGTTCACCGCCTACAATACCCGCATCATCACCATGCCGGGCGGAAGCATGATACCCACTGCACCGATAAAGAAAAATATCCTGCTCGTGGCGTTCGCCCTCGGACTGCTTGTCCCGATAGTCATCATCTTCATCCGCGAGAACATGAACACCGTTGTCCGTGGCCGTAAGGATCTGGAAAATATGACTGCTCCCTTCGTGGGAGAGATACCGCTTGCCTTCCAGAAGAGCAAATGGTACAGCCGCAAAGCGAAGACAAAAGAGGAGATATGCGCAATCGTGGTTAAAGAAAAGAGCCGCAATGTCATCAACGAGGCGTTTCGTGTGGTACGCACCAATCTGGAGTTTGTCGTAGGCAAGGAACGGGAGTCGAATGTCATCATGCTCACCTCGGCCAATCCGGGTAGTGGCAAGACCTTTATCACGTTCAACCTCGCCACCAGCCTCACTATCAAGGGCAAGCGAGTGATTGCCATCGACCTTGATTTGCGTAAAGGTTCGCTCAGCGGGTATGTGGGCAGACCGAAAGAAGGCATCTCCAATTACCTTATCGGAGAAACAAAGACCTGGCAGGAAATCGTCCGCAAACCTGCGGACGATGCCAAGCTGGACATCATCCCCGTAGGCATGATACCACCCAACCCTACCGAACTGCTGTTCACAGAACGGTTGGAGCAACTGATAAACGACCTGCGTAAGGAATATGACTACATCTTCATCGATTGCCCTCCAGTGGAAATCGTGGCCGATGCCGCCATCATCAATAAACTGGCAGACATCACTCTGTTTATTATCCGTGCAGGATTGCTCGACCGGGGCATGTTGCCAGAGATAGAAAGGTTCTATACAGACAAGAAATACAGTAATATGTCGGTTGTCCTAAACGGTACGGACGGCGGTAACGGACGTTACGGATATAAGTATGGTTACAAGTATGGTTACCATTACGGTTATGCCGGATATACCAAGGAAGAATACTGAAAATCCATTCTTCATCATTCATTCTTAATTCTTCTTTGTCTTCGTGTGGTCTTTTAATAAGCGCATCAGTCTGAAGGATAGTGGAATCTTTCAAGGCTTTACTGATTGGCACTGTCACCTGCTTCCCGATGTGGATGACGGTGTGCAGACGATAGACGAATCCCTGCAACTCCTCTCCTTTTATGAGCAGTTGGGAATCAAAGAGGTTTGGCTAACACCACACGTCATGGAGGATATGCCGAACACGACAAAAGAGTTGAAAGAAAGATTCATGGAATTAAAGGCTACCTATCGGGGAAGCATTATGCTTTATCTTGCCACCGAGAATATGCTTGACAATCTGTTTGAAGAACGTCTGGCGAAGAACGATGTACTGCCTTTGGGCAAGGACGGAAAACATTTATTAGTGGAAACCTCTTATTTCAATCCTCCGATGGGATTGAACAACATCCTGCTCCGCATCAAGACAAAAGGCTATATTCCCGTACTGGCACATCCCGAACGGTATGTATATATGGATGAAAACGATTACAGGCAATTGAAAGGATTGAATGTAAGACTTCAACTCAACCTTTTTTCGTTAGTCGGCGCATATGGTATTGGGATAAGGAAGAAAGCCGAATGGTTGCTGAGAAACAGTTTCTATGACTTGGCTGGTAGCGATACCCATTGCCATTCAATTTGGAAAGAAGCAATTACAAAAAAAATACAGGAAAATTTGTCGGATAAATTGAGGCGTTTTTTGTGAGTACATTCCTCAAAATAAGAATACCAATAGAACAGCAATGGTACTCGTCACACAAGAAATAATAGAGTTTTTTTATATTTATGGAAACCAATAGCATTCTAACCAATGAGTATAGTAATAATGGATACCAAATTCACTTGTACCGTGGAGAGATGACAGGTATGTGGTATGCATATGGTTATTCGGCGTATGGCTTACGGTTATTTGGCAAGAGCAATGGTTATAACAGTATACGGGGATATTCCAAAAGTCTTCAAATGCCGTGTACAATTACTTCCAATGAATCGGTCATACCGTTGTTGCAGAATGCCATCGAAGTTGCTTCACAGACGGACACTTATATAAGTCTGCGGATGCCTGATGCCATAAATACAGACGCATATACAAAATGGGTAAACAAGCTGAAAGATGGTATTAGCAACAATGATGAAATAATAGTAACTACACATGTAAGCAAATACGTACCCAAAGACAGTTTCATTCCTGACGGGATGTCCGCATTTGCGCGCAATGTCAAACGCATCGGAGATTTCATATTGTCATTGATTGCATTGGTTGTTTTTTCTCCGTTATTCTTGATTTGTTATATTGCCATTCGCCGGGAAGATGGAGGAAGTGCTATTTTCAAGCAAGAACGTATCGGTAGGTTTGGCCGCCCGTTTTATATCTATAAGTTCCGTTCCATGTGTCTGGATGCCGAAAAGTTTGGACCGCAGCTTAGCCATAGCGGGGGTGACAACGATCCCCGTTTGACAAAGACAGGCCGTTTCATCCGTGCACACCATTTGGACGAGCTGCCCCAGCTCTACAACGTACTGCGTGGCGATATGGCATTCATAGGGCCACGTCCCGAACGCAAGTTCTATATCGACCAAATACTTGAGCATGATGCGCGATACACTTATCTTTACCAGATCCGTCCGGGTGTAACCTCATATGCCACGCTGTACAACGGCTATACGGACACAATGGAAAAGATGTTGCGTCGTCTGGAGTACGACCTTTACTATTTAGGACACCGTTCGTGGCTGTTCGACTTCAAGATTCTGCTCAACACGTTCTGTTCCATCGTGTTTGGCAAGAAGTTCTGAAAATAAAGATGAAAAATAAAACTTACTATTTAATCGGATGGAAACTAAAAAAAGAATAGAGTTTATAGATTTGGCAAAAGGAGTATGTATTTTATTGGTCATAATGATGCATACAGATGTGAATGTTGATTTTCCGGGGCTGCGGGGAATGCGTATGCCTCTTTACTTTATTTTGTCAGGCTTGTTTTTCAAAGATTATGGAGGATTTCTCAATTTGCTGGTAAAGAAAGCCAATAAAATACTGATACCATTCCTGTTTTTCTATTTGGCCAGTTATAGCATTTTTTATTTGATAGGCTGGCTATCTCCCGATATTATTAAAAGCAAGGCAACCGGTATATCCGATTTATTCACACAACGTCAATTGTTTAATGGACCTATCTGGTTCTTACTTGCTTTGTTTTGAGCTAATTTGATGTTCTGTTTCATTTCGTTAAAGATAAAAAACGAGTGGCTACGGGGAGTCCTTGTTTTCGGAATAGGTGGAATCGGGGTATTGCTGGGTACATATCATCTATTCCTTCCTTGCTATATAGACAGTGCCATGAGTGCTTTGCCGTTTTTCTATTGCGGCTACCTTTTGAAAAAGACGCCTTTGCTTTACCCTAACATTTATGACAAATACAATGCCCTATGGATAGTATTGTTTTATGGAGTGGCTTTGTGCATAGCCCGATGGTTTGATGACCCATATATTCATTTTAGCACGAATAGTATAATCGGCAATTGGATTTTAGGTATCATACTATCTTTATCCGATGTAATGGCCGTCTTGTTTTTATGCAAAACCATCAAACACATACCCTTTGTCAGTTACTTTGGCAGATATTCTATTATCCCGCTTTGTACACATCATTTGGTTTATCTCCCTCTGAAATATATATTAATCAGATTTAATATTTCTGGGGGGGGGGATTTTACCTATATTCACAATATTAATCTGTTGGGCTTGTATCCCTCTGTGTCTGAAACTTATTCCTTGGTTTATTGCCCAAAAAGATTTGCTACCCAATCCGATGCCGATTAGAACAAAATAGTAGATACAATCAATGCCATGGCTGTTAACCAATTGAAGGCGGGAGCTGCCTTATCCTATATATCCATAGGATTAAATAATATAATAGGGTTATTGTACACTCCCTATATGCTGCGTATGATGGGACAAAATGAATACGGATTGTATTCGTTGGTCGCATCGGTGGTGGCCTACCTGACAGTACTCGATTTAGGCTTTGGCAATGCCATTGTGAGATATACCGCCAAATTCCGTGCGGAAGCAAAAACGAAAGAGCAGTATGAGATGTTCGGGATGTTCCTTGTCTTGTATTGTGCCATCGGCTTGGTTGCTTTAGGGGCAGGATTCGGATTATATCTTCACATAGATACTCTGTTTGGCGATACCATGTCGCCCGAAGAATTGGGAAAGGTACGGGTCATGATGCTGCTCATGGTATTTAATATTGCTTTCACCTTCCCTATGAGTATATGGGGAGCTGTTATCAATGCCTATGAAAAGTTTGTCTTTCCTAAAGCAATCAATATTACACGGATTGTCTTGAACACTGTGATAATGGTGGTATTACTTGAATTTAGGCTACAAAGCAGTAGCAATGGTAGTGCTGATTACCCTGTTCAATATGGTTACACTCATCATCAATGCATGGTATTGCAAATATAGACTTTGCATACATGTAAAGTTTGTCCGATTTAAATGGGGATTTTTGAAAGAAGTCAGCATCTATTCGTTCTGGCTTTTCCTCAATGCCATTATGGACCGTATTTATTGGAGTACCGGACAGTTTGTATTGGGAATGTTTAAAGGAGCCATGGTTGTGGCAGTATATGCCATTGCGATACAGTTACAAGGCATTTACATGAGCTTCAGCACGGCTATATCCGGTGTTTTTTTACCAAGAATCACTTCTATGGTGACGAAAGGAAATGATGAGAAAGCAATATCAGACATTTTTATCCGTATCGGACGTATTCAATATATTGTCATGGCGTTCATACTGTCCGGCTTTATTGTATTTGGCAGACCCTTTATCCATTTATGGGCGGGGACAAACTATGATGATGCTTATTGGATAACCTTATTGTTTTTCGTTCCACTTACTGTTCCTTTGATACAGAATGTGGGCATTTCCATTCTACAAGCACGTAATCAATTGAGATTTCGTTCGTTACTATATGTAATAATAGCCATTGCCAGTTTGGGCATATCCATTCCTTTGGCTAAAGAATATGGCGGGATAGGCTGTGCCATTGGTACGGCATTGGCCTTGACCGCCGGTCAAATAGTGGCGATGAACATCTATTACCACAAGAAAATTCATCTTGACATTCCCAAATTTTGGAAAGAGATAGCAGGAATGTCTGTTGTGCCTATAATAGTCGGGATAGTATGTATGTTAATTAATATCTATATTGATATACAATACAATATATTCACTTTGGCAATAGGCATATTGCTTTTCTCTGCTATTTACCTGCCTCTTTTTTGGAGATGCTCAATGAATGCCGGTGAGAGAGATTTGTTTGCAATGCCAATTAACAGACTGTTGAATAAGTTAGGATTGAATATTCAATTAGGGTAAAAACTTCCTATCAGTGATTTGACACAAATGATAGAAATAAAAGATAAATCGCAATGCTGTGGATGTAACGCATGTGTACAGCGTTGTCCTAAGCAGTGCATAGCGATGTGTGAGGATGAGGAAGGTTTTCTCTATCCTGAGGTGGATGAAGCAATCTGTATTGATTGCGGATTATGTGAAAATGTGTGTCCGGTTATTAATCAGGCAGATGCCCGTATACCTTTGCAAGTTTATGCCGCCAAGAATACCGATGAGAAATACGCATGCACAGCTCTTCCGGTGGCGTATTTTCTATCTTGGCAGAACAAACAATTAAACAAGGAGGTGTAGTATTCGGTGCCCGTTTTGATGAGAATTGGGAGGTGAAGCATGATTATACGGAAACGATTGACGGTGTGTCAGTATTTCGTGGTTCCAAGTATGTGCAGAGTAAAACAGGTGATACGTTCAAGCAGGCGGAACAATTCTTGAAGCAAAATAGAAAGGTGCTCTTCTCCGGTACTCCTTGTCAAATAGTGGCTCTAAAAAGATACTTAAAGAAAGAGTATGAAAATCTGCTTTTGGTGGATTTCATCTGCCACGGTGTGCCTAGTCCGGGCGTTTGGAGAAAATACTTGAAACAGGTAATCGCACTGACGTGCGATAAAAATACGGTTTCGTCTCACCTTAAGCTGCTTCTCTCCGAACGGAATGCCCTTGTTGAGGGTATTTCGTTCAGAGACAAACGCTTGGGATGGCAAAAATACAGTTTCTCTCTCACCCTTTCCACGACCGACGAGAGTGGAAACAAAAATACAGTTTCGCTCTCTGAGTCTCTAAATGAAAATTTGTTCATGCGGGGCTTCTTGGCGAATTTGTATTTACGTCCGAGTTGCTATGCTTGTCCGGCAAATAAGGGGAAAAGCGGTAGTGACATTACTTTGGGAGATTACTGGGGTATATCCTCCTTGATGCCCGATTATGATGACGACAAAGGGATAAGTGCCATAAGCGTTAATACGGAGAAAGGTAAAGCGGTGTATGCCACACTTAATGTGGACAACCGATCGACTTCTTATGAAGCCCTCTGCCAACGGAATCCGTCATTGGTCAGAGCTTGTGACATCCCGAAGAACAGAGAAAGATTTTTCAACTTATGGTATGCTATTGACTTCAAATGCGTAATAGAGGAGCTTACAAAGAGAAGTCTTAGAGGCAGAATCTATTCGGTAGTTATGCGGGCAATAGGAGCCTTCTTTGGAACTAAAGGAAAGAAAATCATCAAGAAACTATTAGGAAGATAATATGAAGATTGGGATATTGACATTGCCGTTAGTGGACAATTACGGTGGTATATTGCAGAACTATGCGTTGCAGCAAACCATTAAGTCATTGGGGCATGAGCCTATTACGATTCGTTCCTTAAACAAACATTTTTTATATCGTTATTGGCCATTAATCACGACTAAAATCATAATAGCTAAACTACTGGGCAGAAACAGCCATTTCCCGGAACTCCCCTTTGTAGCAAAAAGGAAACACAAGGAAACACAGCGTTTCGTTCACGATATGATTGAGTCGACCCATGAAAGGTATGTCTATATGCCCAAAGATATTGTGGGCAAGCATAAACTGGATGCTATTGTAGTAGGCAGTGACCAAGTATGGAGACCAATGTATAATGAATTGATTATCAATATGTTTCTTAGTTTTTGCACGGATGATAAAATTCATCGTGTAGCTTATGCAGCATCTTTCGGTGTGGATTGTTGGGAGTATTCAAAAAGCCAGACAAAAAAATGTAGGGAGCTGATAAAGCTATTCGATGGCATATCCGTAAGAGAAGCATCCGGTATCGCTTTGTGCAAAAAACATTTAGGTTGCAATGCCATTGAGGTGTTAGATCCCACATTGCTTCTGACTTGCGACAAATACAGTTCAATCTGCGAGGGGGTAGTTCCTGCAACATCCAAATATCTGGCTGCTTACGTCCTTGATATGAATGACGAAAAGCGGAAGGTAATTGAAGCGATTGCTTCAAAAGAACGGCTTCCTATAAAATGGTTTCATACAGATAAAAGCTGCGTTTTATCGGTCGAAGAGTGGATTGCATCTTTCCGCGATGCTGCATTTGTGGTGACAGATTCCTTCCATGGCACAGTGTTTTCTATCATTTTCAACCATGACTTTTATTCTATCGTAAACGAAAACCGCGGTGCCTCAAGATTTTATTCTTTACTTTTAAAATTCGGATTGATGGAGAGAGTAATAGCAAGCCGCGATGTTTCCAAGATAAAGTCAGGGGAAATCGACTGGAATAGCGTGAATAAAATATGGGCGCAACAGAGAAAGGAAAGCATTGAGTTCTTAAACAGGAATTTGATTGGAAATAAACATTAAAGACTTATATACGGAAATGTCAAAGTGCAGAGATATAATAAGATTAGTCTATTACCCCTTGAAACGTATGTTTGATTATGGCGAGTATAAAAGATTTATCAAAGAGTCGGCCATTCAAGTAAGAGATACAAACGAAACAATCCGATACATATTGGCAAATCAGGTTTCTGTATCCAGATTCGGCGATGGCGAGTATATGGTGATGAACCAAAGTGGAAACGGTTTCCAATGTCCCGATAAAAAACTGGGGGAAAGGTTAAAGGAAGTCCTTAATTCAAACTTGTCTAACCATATCGTGTGTCTTCCCTACGCATTTGTCAGCACAAAGCAGATGACAAATGATGCGAAAAATTTCTGGTTTCCCTTCTGTGGTTCATACAGGGATTTTATTTTGAAGACCACCAATCAGGAAAAGACATACTATGATACAAATTTTACCCGGTTCTATATGGACATGAAAGACAAAAGCAAGGTCGGTCATGTGGTCGGACAACTGAAAAAGATCTGGGAAGGAAGGCCTGTCTTTATAATCGAAGGCAGATACAGCTGCTTGGGAATCGGGAATGACCTGTTTGACAATGCGAAATCGATACGGAGAATAATATGCCCCTCCCAAAACGCATTTTCAAAATATGACGAGATATTTGAAACTGCAACTAAAATTATACCAAAAGACTGCTTGATACTCTCAGCATTGGGCATGACGGCAACAGTGTTATGTTATGACCTATCCCGACGGGGTTATCAGGCAATAGACATAGGACACATTGATATAGAATACTCATGGTTCAGAATGAGGGCAAAGAAAAAATGCTCTGTACCGGGAAAAGCTGTAAATGAAATCAGCAATATGCCGGAGAAAGAATGTTCTGACAACAAATATAGTGAATCTATAGTAGCCGTCATCCAATGATTCCATCCATAAGCGTGATTAGTCCCATATATAATATGGAACGACTCTTGTCGAAATGTATCGACAGTATTTTGGCTCAAACATTCAATGATTTTGAATTGATCCTGATAGATGATGGCAGTACGGACCGTAGCGGAGTGATATGCGATGAATATGCCACACGAGACAGTCGGATTAAAGTAATTCACAAAAAAAACGAAGGAGTAAGCATAGCGCGCCAGTTGGGAATAGACTTTGCACAAGGGGAATATACCATACATATAGATCCCGATGATTGGGTGGAGCCTAAAATGCTGGAAGAGCTTTACAAGAAAGCAAAGAGTGAACATGCAGATATGGTTATCTGCGATTATTATGTAAACCGGCATGACAATCAGTATCACGAGGTGCAGAAGCCTACCGCACTTGATGCGGAAACCGTACTGCATGACATATTCAGGGGGTTGCATGCCAATTGTTGGAATAAGCTGATCCGGAGGTCATGTTACACTGAATACGACATCCGATTTCCGGAGAACCTGTCTTATAGGGAGGATTTCTGTGTAATCACCCAATTATTGCTACACCCCATAAAAATCAGTTATATAAACCAAGCACTATATCACTATGCGCAAAACCCTAACCAGACCTCTATCTCTTTTGCGAAAAATGAGAAAACATTGCATGACCAACTGACGGTAGTTGAGAATGTGAGGTCGTACCTGAACGGGAAATATCCTGAATGTCTCAACACGCTGAGAGCGGATGTAGCATGTTGGCTGATAGAATCGGGGTTTAAGGACGCAAACGAAATCAGGGCTGAATATAGTGACTTGCTAAATGCTGGTGTTATTATGAGTTTACCCAAAAACAGGCGGATTAAGATATTCATTTCTTTTTTCCTTGGAAAGTCTGTCTTCCATCACATTCATCATTATATTTCTGTCATAAAACACAAATGGAAAAATCATTAAAGATTATGAACTTCACCCTGTATCAATACAAATATATATCCAAAGACGACAGTACTTATCTAAAAGGTTTGGCCATTCTCATTATGATATGTCTGCATGTATTTGGTTCACGGGCTGTTAATTTGCCGGCTTACCAACAGATGGACGACTTTGTTTTTATGGGCAGACCATTATCCTTTTGTCTGTCACGATTTTGCAGTATTTGTGTGCATATATATATATTGCTAAGCGGATATGGACTGTTTATTGTTTATAGAAGGAAAGTTGAAAAAGGTGTGGGTATGAAAAACCTCAAAAGAATCTCCTTGCTTATGGCTAAAGTCATATTGGTGGGAACTATATTCTACCCCATTTCTCTCTTCTATCCTGATTTACAATGGCATTTCAGTTTCATGGAGTGCGTGAGAATGCTGTTAGGTTATTCCGGTAACTATGAATGGTGGTTTTTGCGTCCTTATCTGATTATTGCCGCACTATCCCCCTTCCTCTTGAAAGGAATCAACAAGAAATCGGTAATCTGCCTGACTATATCATTGCTGCTGTATTTTTTGACAAAATATTTAATTTATTTTCATGACTTTCATCTATTTGTAATCTTAGAACAGGTATTCATTCTTTGTTTGCCGTTCTTTTTGGGTGCTATCCTCGCCAAATATGGCATATTGGCTTGGGCGAAAAGTATATCTCAATCACACTTTGCTGTATTCTTGTCTATAACCGTCCTTATGGTTATGCTGTTGTATAAGTTTTACTTTCCCAGCGGAATAATCGATCCATTTATTAGTGCTGTGTTTGTGATATGCTGTATTATATTAACAAATATTGTAAAATCAGGGGGGTGTATAATCTACTTACCACTTTAGGGAAAGAGGCTACATCCATGTGGCTCATACACACCTTTATTTCGATTTATTACTGGAGTGGATTAACGCACTCATTCCAGTATCCTATACTAATATTTCTCTTTGTTGTAATCTGTAGCTATATTCTTTCAATAGCTATTACAATGCCTTATAATATCATAAGAAAAAGGATTGAAAGTTTATTCACATGAATAATTTTATAAATTCTATAGCAAGGAACGGACTAAGTAAAAACGCTTACCTATTTGGCCTTGTATCGACTTTCTTAGTTTCGCCGTTTGTTTCATTATGGTTTATCATTTACGGAATGCGCAGAAATGAGCGTAATGCCTACATCGTATTTGCAGTTTTCATGGCACTTATGGCTTATATGTTGGCTCCTATCAGCGATTTGGCATCATATGGTTTCAGTTATTATAGATACCAGAATCTAAGTTGGGACCAATTTGCCAACCGTTATCTGAGTGGCGATGACTTTATTATGCAGACTATAGAATGGGGCTTTTCCCAATCGGGTATTCCTTTCGCTTTTATGCGATTCCTACAGACACTCATCGCTTTTAACTTTTTGAATGCTATCTTTTTTTACAAGATAGATCACAGCGAGAATGCTTATAGCGATAAAGAAATATTTTACAGATACATCTGCTATATTTTAGTCTTTCCTTTTGTATTGATGGTTGGTGGAGTCAGATTTGGCTTTGGAGTTGTAATCATGTTATATGGCTTCCATCTTTATATTGACAGGAATAAATTGATACCGTGTATAGTGGTACTCTTGCTTGCCTCATGGATTCATTTTGCCTTATTCTATTATTCGTTGCTGACCTTTGCCTTTCTTCATCTGAACATTCACAAGAAATATCTCATTGCCATACTACTCGTTGTCTTTATTGTGTCTCTACCCATTCAATCTTATGTAGAGGCTTATTTTGTAAAAAATGAGATTAGAGGAGGTGGGTATTTAGGTGATGGAGTTTGGGGCAGACAGCTGGGAATGACTTTAGGAATAAAGGCTCTTGTATATCACTGGGGACAGAGATTGTTGTTATTACCTTTGTTATATGCGTTTTACGTGAATTATGACAGTAAGGATAAATGGCTGCGCCTGTTCTTTTCATACTTAGTATTATTTGCATCTACTTATTCGGCATTTGCCTTGGCGCAGAGAACTACCGTATGTCTTACCACCTGTTCGCTGTTTATATATCTCTCATTGGAAAACATTGGCTCGAAATTTTCAGTCAAATTGAACGGATTAATGGTGATATGCGCTGTGCTGATATGTAGCTTCGACTTGTTTACTCACCGAAAACAAATCATATTATCGGATTATTGGCGTATTGCACAACCGGCAGTCTATACATTTACGCAAGACTATAATATGACTTGGCTATTTGACAACGCAGGTGATAGAAAAGGTAGCTTAAACAATTAAAATTCAATCATGAGAATCGCATACATTTTATCTTCTTTGGCAAATTCGGGACCAATTATCGTTGCCTATGATTTAGTTCAGCTGATGATTCGGAACGGCCACAGTGTGGAGGTTTTCTATTTTGACGACAAAACAGACCTTGATTTCCCCTGTGCTACGCATAGAATCAATATGAAATCAAGATTTCCCTTTAGTGGTGGATTTGACATGATACATTGCCATGGGTTGCGTCCTGATATTTTTATGCTGTTACGGAAGCCGTTGGGTTGTAAAACGCCGGTTGTCACCACCATACACAGCTACATGTTCAGCGACCACGCTTTTAAGTACGGGAAATGGCAATCTAAAATCACGGCAAGACTTGTCTTGGCATCTACCGTCCGCGATGATAAAATCATCTTGCTGAGCAAACACATGATGGATTATTATTCTCATTATCTGCCTGCTAAGAAGTTGACGTATGCCTACAACTCTCGCCTCTGCGACCTGAGCCTGAAACCTAAAGAGGATGATGAAAGAAACATATTGGAGTTTAAAAGGAATAGCATTCTGTTATGTTCTGTAAGTGGTCTGAACCACAGGAAAGGACTGCACCAAATTATACAGGCACTTCCGTTTTTGCCAGATTTCAAATATTGCATTGTGGGGGATGGAAAAGAGCGTCAGCCTTTGCAAGAATTGGCTCAAACGTTAGGAGTGGCAGACAGAGTATTGTTTGTCGGTAGAAAGCCGGCAGGCTTCCGATTCTTGCAGCTTGCCGACATATTTGTGATGCCCAGTTATAGTGAAGGCTTCCCGTTGGCGATGCTGGAGGCTGCCTCGATGCAAAAAGCTATTGTCTGTTCCGACATTCCCGTATTCCGGGAAATCTTCTCTGAACAGGAAATAGTAACCTTTGAACTTGACAATACAAACAGTTTGCGTGATGCATTGATCACCGCTCGACGTGAAAAAGAAAAATTGGCGGCTAATGTACATCAAAAATATCTTGAATCCTATTCTCCGGAATGTTTCTACCGCCGACATTTTAAAATCTATCAAAGTCTTGTGGAATCGAAATCAAATACCAAGTATCATGAGTAACAGAGAACGAACCATCGAATCCAAAGGTAGAATAGAATTCATCGACTTGGCAAAAGGCATCTGCATTTTGCTTGTAGTAATGATTCATGTGGGCGTGCCTGAATACATCCCCGGGCTTTATGCGGCCAAAGTGCCTATATTCTTTCTTCTTTCAGGATTGTTTTTCTTAAAGAAAGTTAATTTTTTTTTGAGGGGGGGGGTATTGGAATAAGTTGTGTACAACAATTGTCATTCCTTTCCTTGCTTACTATTTGATTAGCTATGCCATGTTTTATGTGATAGACCGGGTTATACCGAACGTGTTGGGTGGAAAACAAGATTTTTCTATCATCGACGTGTTCCGACAGCGTAATCTTTTTAATGGTCCTTTATGGTTCCTAATATGCTTGGCTGAAGTGGAAGCATTGCTATACGTTGTCTGGAAATGCATTCGGACAAATATGATGAAATGTGCGTTCATCTCTTCGCTGGCAATACTGGGATTTTTACTTGCTTCATACAAGATTTTTATCCCCATGTGGCTTGATACGGCTATGGTGGCCTCGCTGTTTTTCTATTTTGGCATACTTATCAGCGAAACCAACTTTTTGATAAAAGGAACGAAAAGTCTCTATTTAGTACTCGGAGCAGTTATCTGTTACTTGATATACATATTCTTCCCGGTAAAGATTTCAATGAGTGTCAACTACTACAGTAATACGTATCTGACAGTCGTATCCGGCATGGCGATAGTGGTTTTTATATTGTTGGTGTGCAAACTTGTCAACCAGATTCTTGTTATCAATTGGATTGGAAGAAATTCATTGGTACTCTTATGCACGCATCATTTGGTATATAGACCCATAAAATATTTTCTGATTCATTTCGGTTATGATTATCCGTTACTCTTATTTGTCCTGACAATCATCGTAGAGATTCCCATAATCTTCATTATCAATCGCTATTTCCCGGTATTGGCGGGAAAAGGTAAACTGGTTGTAAGGTCTTAAACCCTGATAGAATACATTTATATGAAAATCGTAAAAATCCTTGGAGGCCTGGGAAACCAGATGTTCCAGTATGCCTTGTCCCTTTCATTGAGAGAGCAGTTCCCTCATGAGCAGGTGATGATAGATACATCCTGTTTCAGGAACTATCCCCTGCACAATGGTTTTGAGATAGACCGGATATTTGCACAAAAAGCCCTCGTCGCTTCGTGGAAGGATATTTTAAAAGTGGCATATCCATATCCGAATTACCGGTTCTGGCAAATAGGGAAATACATTCTGCCCAAACGCAAAACCATGTGCGTGGAGCGGAAAGACTTCTCCTTTGATGCAGCCGCTCTAACACGTAAGGGAAACTGTTACTATGACGGTTATTGGCAGCATGAGGAATACTTTTGCGATGTGAAGGAAACAATTTGGGAAGCATTCTCCTTTCCGGAGCCGGCAGATGGGCAGAACAAGGAAATAATAGCACTGCTCCGGGCTAGTGAAAGTGTTTCATTGCACGTACGCCGTGGTGATTACGTAAACCATCCGCTTTTTCGGGGAATTTGTGATTCGGACTATTATAAACGGGCGATACACTACATAGAAGAGCGGGTAAATCCGCGGTTGTATTGTGTTTTTTCCAACGACATGGCTTGGTGTGAAAGCTACCTGCCCGGTTTATTGCCGGGCAAGAAGGTGGTATATGTGGACTGGAACAAGGGCGCGGAAAGTTATGTGGATATGCAGTTGATGAGCCTGTGCCGGCACAATATTATTGCCAACTCTTCTTTCTCGTGGTGGGGAGCGTGGCTGAACCGCAATCCGCAGAAGGTGGTGGTAGCGCCTGAAAGGTGGATGAATTCACCGATAGAAGACCCTGTTTCCGATAAATGGATAAAACTTTGAGTCTTTAAGTTATTTCTGTATGATTGTCAGGAAAAGAACAAACTTATAAATGCGAATCAGAAGTTAAAGGAGTTATCGCTTCTGAACGGAGCGAAGCAGAGCAGTAGCTTTTTTAACTTCTTAACTCCTAATTAATATAAAATCAGAATCATTATGACTCATCGTTTGCATTACATCGACAACCTGAAAGGCGTGCTCATTCTTCTTGTCGTGTTAGGACATTGCATCCAGTGTACAGACCTGGACTTCGACCATAATGCCGTTTTTAGGTATATCTATTCTTTTCATATGCCGTTGTTTATGTGTGTGAGCGGCTTTGTGAGTTACAAGCCAGATATAAAATGGCAGACAGTGCAGAAACGTTTCAGGCAGCTGATCATACCTTTTTTAGCATGGGTGGCGGTTAGTTGCTGCGTACATCTTGACCCGACGCTGTTTTTAGCGAAAGTAGTACATCCTGATAGCGGGCTATGGTTTCTGTGGACTTTATTCTTTATCGTGCTGCTGATGTGGCTGTGCAATTGGATCGTCACGTGCCTGAAGGTCAAGATAGAATATGTGGTCTGTTTCTTTTCTTTGTTGATGATGGGCATAATGGTCGCATTGAAATTTAAACTGTTCGGTTTCCAGTTTATCGCCTGGTATTTTCCGTTCTATGCCATTGGATTTTTCGGAAGGAAATATCAATACCTTTGGGAGAAACGGGGGCGCGTTGATTCTTTGTGGTTCTCCGCCTTGTTCTTGTGTATGGCATACTGGTGGATGCGGAAAGACCCTCCTTTGTTCATGCCCCCAAGCAGCCATGTGGTGTACAACTATGTGTACAAATTTATGGTCGCAGGAGTGGCGATAGCTGCGTTCATCCCCTTATTCAAGTATTATGTGAATAAGCCTTTGTTAATATTTACTAAATGGGGGGGGGTAACATTGGGTATTTATGCTATCCATCAGACAATTATCACCCTGCTTACGTCGTGGTTCAATATTGCCTCCTTGCGATTGCCCTATTGGCTGTATGTATGCTGCTTGTGGGTGATGGTTTCGGCTATAAGCTATTTGTGCTATCGGCTGATTGAAAGAAACCGTTACTTGTCGTTGTTATTCTTAGGCAAGTAACAACTTATAATTTTTATCATGAGATTCTCCGTTCTGCTTTCCTTGTACTATAAGGAAAATCCAATTTTTCTGCGTGAAAGTCTTCACAGTGTATTTGGTCAGACATTACAGCCTGACGAGGTCATATTAGTCGAAGATGGACCATTGACACCGGCGTTATATGAAGTGGTGGAGGAATTTGCCGGTCGGTATAGTACGATAAAACGTATTGTGTTGGAAAAGAACAGGGGGCTGGGCAACGCTTTGAGTGAAGGATTAAAGCATTGTTCCTGTGACTTGGTGGCCCGGATGGATACGGATGATATTTGTAAACCAGAACGTTTTGCCAGGCAGTTAGCGTTTATGGAGAGCCATCCGGAGATAAGTGTGGTAGGCGCATGGATCGATGAGTTTCAAGAGACTATATCCAATGTCACATCAACGCGCAAACTGCCGCAAAATCCACAAGAGATACGTTTGTTCGGGAAGAAGAGGAACCCGATGAATCATCCGGTAACAATGTTTCGCAAGCAAGCCGTAGAAGCGGCGGGTGGCTATCTGCCGTTCCCTCTTTTTGAGGATTATTATTTATGGGTCCGGATGATGCTGAATGGATCGAAAATGTATAATATACCGGAATCATTGTTGTATTTCAGGTTTTCTCCGGAAATGTGCAAACGCCGTGGAGGATGGAAATACGCCTATGTAGAAATGCGTTTCCAACGGCAGTTGCAGAAACTGGGATATATCGGGATTCTCATGATGATGACAAACATTTGTATTCGTTTGGTAACCCGTCTTGTTCCTAACAGCCTGAGAGGATGGATTTACAAGAAATTTCTACGAAAATAGTTGCACATTCCTATGTAGGCAGGTTCATCCCAAATATAGAAAAGTGATTCTTTTAATTTTCCTTTCTTTTGGATATTACATAATAAAGACGCAAGTTCATTCTCCGACAATGTAAAAAACGGAAGCATGTAACAACTATATCTTCTATCGTTTAATAATCGGATGCTTCGTTTGTCATTCCATGCCCAAGGTGAGAACGAATGTTCGTATTGCCAACGTTCCGGAGTAATCTGTGTACCAAATACAGGAGTCATTCTATAGCTTAATACAAAGTCTACCCATCGTTGCCGTTCTTTATCGGCTTCTTTATCATTAAGACCTTCAGTCATACAACGATTCTCAACTCCAACAGTGATAGGGATAGATGACTTTAAAGGAATGGTAGTATGATGTACGTTATAATCCAGCTGTATCGTAAAATGTTTACTTCCTTCTATCTTTATCGTCTGATGATACTTTCCGACTGGAACCCTTGACGGACACTGTACAGTAATCCATACAGCAGTCAATGTATCCGTACATTTCAACTGATTTTTAAAAGGGACTAACGCGTCATAATAACCATTCATTTTTTTAAGTTCTCTAGCCGATATTTGAATACCTTTCAAATATCGGTCGAAAGTGAAACGATATTCCTCATTAACTTTGCTAGGAAAGACTAATTGAATATGTTCTACTTCACCTCTAGCCATTTCCAAGTGAACCTTTGAGGTTTGAGCGTAATTTCTGTATACTTGTGGGGATTCTACAGAAGGAATTATCCAAATATTTGCTTTTGGATAACTGGCACATATAGACAGGAATCCAACCCATAGTTGAATAAGCGTTAAAAAATACTTCATATTTATTTCAGATTAAATGTAGTCACTACAGCCGCATGGTCAGAGGGGTAGCGAACAGGATGTTTGTCTATCATCTCCGATTGGATAGCTTTGATATCCTTCCCTTTATAATAAATAAAATCTATACGGTATTGCAATTCATTCTTCGCCATAGTAGACCATGTAAGACATGGATATTTTTTCACGTCAGGATGAATCTCACGATAAGAGTCAATAAAATGAGCTTTTTCCATCAACTTGCTGGTGGGCCATTCTATAACATACCCGTTGTGTCCATTCATGTTTTTTGTATCATCTTTCCAATCCAGATGCGAATCACTGTTAAAATCACCGGAAACTATGAGAGGTGTTTCCATGGTATTCCATTGGGATGGAAAAGCTTTCAAGATACTTTGCAATTGTGCAGCTCTCCTACTCCACTCCCCCGCTATGATATTTTCTATGGATTCACAGGCGTTTATTTGGTCATTAGTGATAGGACGATAATCCAGCCAAAGGTTAATGTAATTTATTTGTTGTGACGGACTAATTTGCAATGTCGCCGCACTGCAATTGAAGGAATCATACAAATCATAGGTATCTGTGATAGGATACCGGCTCATGATGGATAAATTGGAACTACGTAAATAGAAATAGTAGCCTAATGCATCTGCAATAATAGCACCTGAACCGTAGGTTTCTACCATACCGATCACATCTGGATTTTCTGCTTTTATAACCTCTACGACCCTATTCACTCCTACCTCTTGCCCCAATTCATGACCACCATGAAAGATATTGAAAGCCATCACCTTCAGTTGTGACAAACGTTGGGTGTCCGTAACTGAAATTTTGGGTAGTTCCACATGGCTTATAAATGTAAATTCTTTGATATAACCATTGAATGCATTCCACTGACCATCATCTACAGAGCCTATTCTAAGTGTATTGTTGGTGGCTAAATTGACATTTCCGTTGGTACAGTAAATAGCCACATTCAACTGATCGTAATACATGCGCATCTCCTGTTTACCGGCATCATGTGTCACTGTCAAGGTATGCCACTTATCATCATTTATGGGTTGGCGCAAGGCAGTAGGTCTATATTCCCATGGAGTGTTTTTCCCATCGCAAAAGTGCACTATCCATGATCCGTTGTCTTGGGTGCCTATCCAAATGCCTGCTTCGTTTGGTATATTGTTCTTTTTATTGGTAATCAAGGCTTTTTCACCTAATTCACGGGCATGACTACGCACCTTTATAGAAAAGGTAAAAGAACCGCTCATGCTTACGGAATCTATTTCAGATACTTTTATTCCATGGCGCTCAAAGGCATTTTCACTTAAATCAAGTATTTCTCCGGGTTGTACAAAATATCTTATCTCTTTGGCCGTCAAAAAAGCAGGCAGGAAGAGCAGTATAAATAATAGTTGCTTTTTCATACTGAATTTATTGTTTATTCAAAATATTGTTTTATTGATGTTGCTTTATCCCAATATTATGGCTGTTGATATAATTTTTATCTATCCAACGAGTAAGAAAATAATCCATAGACCGAACAAAACGATTGTAGTTTTTACGCTTGTTGTCTGTCCATCCTGTTTCGGCATGGGCCGCCCAATATGGATATATCATTCTATACATATCCTCCACTTGTGGTATCCATTCTCCCCACATCTGACACCCTATACCTATAATCTGTTTTTGTTCCTGCATGGTAAACCCTTCGGGTATTGGATTGAACGCATATGCTTTTTCCAAAGGGATAGGTTCGAAATCATATTCCAACCCAGGCGTTATACGGTCATGGTTAAAGTTCAGATAAGTATATTTAAAATAACTGTTAACTATCTTATAACCTCGTTTGGCTGCCTTCCGTAAAAGGTCATGATTGCCAGTCCAGAACTGTACCACCGCGTCCTCTGAAAGCTGGTTTCCTGCTTCAATTGTAACTTCACTTTGGTATCCATGCAATTTGTCACCAGTTATATCATTCCAACCCATCATTATTCTTCCTTTCGATTTCAGATAAGAGGCTATATGGTTAGTGAACCACATCTGAAGTTCGGCAGCTGAGTTTAGCCCTTTTTCTTTCATGAATGTTCGTACCTCGGATGAGTTATTCCATTGCTCTTGTCGCACTTCATCGCCACCAATGTGAATGATTCTCGAAGGAAACAGTTCCATCACTTCATCGAGTACATCCTTCAAAAAAGTACGTGTGCGTGGATCGGCTACATTGAAGGCACTGTTTTTGACTCCAAAGGTACAAGGCACTTTGATTTTTTCATCTGTACTGCCTAACCAAGGATACGCGGCAATGGCGGCTGAAGCATGTCCCGGCATCTCTATTTCAGGAACAACTGTAATGTGAAGATTCCGGGCATAGGAAACAATTTCTTTTATTTCACGCTGTGTATAGTATCCATCGAACGGCTTACCATCGAACACTTTGCTTTCATACCAGTTGAGCTGAGTAGAATCTCTATGCGCGCCTATTTCTGTGAGCAGCGGATATTTCTTTATTTCTATACGCCATCCCTGGTCTTCGGTAAGATGCCAATGGAAAGTGTTCATTTTTAAAATAGCCATTTCATCCAACAATTGTTTTACCTCTTTCATGCCCTTAAAGGCTCTTCCATCATCAAGCATGAATGAGCGCCATTTAAAAGCCGGAGCATCATCAATGACTACATAAGGTATTCTTATTTGTCCTTGATGAGTGGTAATAAGCTGACGGAAAGTCTGCAGACCATAAAACACACCTTGAGGTGTGGAACCTTCAATACGGATACCTTGTTCGTTTACAGTAAGACGATATCCTTCAGGATGGGGAATCCACTTAGATAAAGTCAATTGCATATTTCCCTGCTTGGTGTGTTGTACGATGAGTCCATGTTCCTCTAACAACAGTTGTTTTAAGTAATCGGCTTCATTTTTCAAGGCATTGGGATAAACAAGCTGACAGGACATAAAAGGATAATGTCCCGGATGAACCTTTACCTCATTGGGATAAGGAAGTATTTCTAAAGGTGCAGTTTGCGCTACAAGCATACCTGCCAAGTATAAATATATTATTGATAATAAAAATCGTTTCATATTCGAACTATTTGTTTATATTGAATGTCCAATTTCCACCTTCTTTCATAGTGATAAAGATACTTTCATCCTTATCTTGATGAATGCATTTGACTATGCTGCTTTTATGTGATATGTCTTTCCCGTTTTTCCAAATTAGCTTGTTATTCAACGTGATGCTTTTGCATTGGAAAGGCAGGCAGATGGTAGCACGTGGACCTTGTGGTGAATTTACCTGAAGTTGAAACGTCCTTTCATCATCTTTAAAGGAAACTTTAATGTTTCCTTTAACTGTGGGAACTAAAATTTCAGCCTCTTTCACTCCTGTAGGTTGCGGAGCTATACGATAAGCCTTATATCCGGCTTCCGTAGGAGTTATACCGCACACATATTGCGACAGGATAGTAAGACCGCCGCCACTCCAGGCATGATTGGTAGTACCACCGGGGAATCCATTAGGACCAATCCCCCATCCTTCATAAAGGGTCGTGTGTTCAGAATCGTTCACCATTTCAGCAAAACGCCGTTTCATACGCTCCATCCCATAATAATTTTCCCCCATTCTAAAAAGAGCTTCTATGACATACTTTTCCATATAAGGACTGGCATGTTCATTCTGCTTCAATACTTTAATCAATGCAGGATATTTTTCTTTATCTGCTAAGCCAGACACGATGGCTAAAGCTTGTACCCGGTCATCTGTCTTTAGCCTATAATCAGGATGACGGTAAGCTTTTCCATTCCAAAATGCGGCGTTAAATGCCTTTTTCAGTGCTTTCATCTCTTGGAGTATAGCATCTGCTTCTGCATTCATTCCCAAAGCGGTAGCCATGTGTTGCTGCCCTTTTAGAGCAATATAGTACCAAGCATTAAAGAGCGCTTTGATATCAATATTTTTTCCCCAATCACCCCAAGTCCATTCTCCGGCTCTGAAGGTGATGGTACCATCGTTATTCTTCTGCCAAATATCCAAGTATTTTTGTATTTTGGGATATAGATCTCTAATGGTTTTAAGGTCTCCTGTATTCAAATAATAATTCCAAAAACCAAAGTAACCGATAGACGCCAACATTTGACCGGGAAGTTCAGTGTGATAGTTGGACGAAGGGATAGGAGCGAAGATTTCTCCTGTAGGACGCTGCCACCCCATGAGTTCATACATCCCTTTTTTCATGAGCAGATGGCTGCTCACCGACAATGCATAGAAGGCTTCTCCTGATTCGTTCACTTCATCACCCCACCATTGAGCCCGCTCTCTGTCAGGACAATCCATATAAGTATCACGCATGGTAATATAAAGTGTGCGTTGTGATTTCTCCCACATTTTATTCAAGAAAGGATCGTTACAGCGAAAGTATCCTTCGAATTCTGTGTTATATCCTGTCTCTCTGAACTGTACTTTGGTAAGGTTTATTCCTTTGGGATAAATGTAATATACTTTCTCACCGTTCATCCAACCTTTATTTTCATACGACTGCTTTCCTTTTTTGGTCAGATATTCTGCTCTGACATTATATGCGCTTCCTCCTTGATAGTGGCTTGTAAATATAGTAACGACTGAATGGGCTTTCTCTGCTTCCAACTCCATGTAAGGCATAATTTGAGCATTGTAAGGAAGCTGACAAACTAAAGTATCATTTATTGTACCGCTGTGAACAGTTTGTGAGACGTAATTCTTCAAACCAAAATCTTTCCAAAGCGGAATGATACGATGATGCAGTTTATTCCATGGTGCATCGCCTTCCTTTCCAACCACACGTGCTTTGGCCCAATATTGGCATGCTGCGTTTTCACCTTTTTCCCAATTGTCCATAGCGAGTTCTGCATTAAATCCGATACTTGATTCAGGTAAACGGAAATTAGGATACGGCGCCAATGGGGTATAATAAGCAGGGTGCATGGCGGCTTTCCACGAGTCATCACTCTGCAAGGTGAGCTCAGCAGTTTGGCAATCGAACAAGAAAGCGCCTTGACCACTGGGATTATATGAAAATCCTTCTTTGCCAAAATACCATACTAACGCAGATATAAGATTATGTCCTTGCTTGAGGTGTGGGGCTATATCCACTTCATCATAATAGGTGTCATTGGGATTAGGACCACGTTTTACGGCACCTTCCAAGACAACCAGTTTGCCGTTAATCCAAAGCCAATATTTGCTGTCTGCTGCAATACGAGTTAAAGCTTTGGCAGGAACAGCATTTATATTAAATTCCTTTTGAAAGCATATCCAAGAATTTGTCGCATTTTGATTCTCAAAAGCAGTAATCCATTGTGGAACAGACACCGCAGACAACTGTAGGGAAACAACACATAGGATGACTAGAGTTAAGAAATATTTTTTCATGATATAGAAATGAGCTATACGGTTTATAGAAGACATGAACTATCTATCTTCTATTTATTATTCTATTTTTTATTATAGGGCTAGGGAGCTATCCCCAGCCTATAATTGTGTAATTACCAAAATTTAGTTTGGCTAAGGTTTTCATTTAGTATAAGCTGTTGCTTTGGTATCGGAAAATAATAATATTTAGGTTCTTCAAATTTACGTGTGTTCGAATTTACTTCAGTAGACGACATGATGTAACCATGATCTTTTTCTGACAGACAAATCGCAGTTTGGGCTCCTGAACTTTCTTTCATATAATAGAATACATAATTGTTTCGTTCCGATTCAGGTATTGTATTAGCTGCTTCACTTTCAAAAATACCTACATCAGGAATTCCGTCACCTGTAAAGTCGTGTAGTCCAAATTGGTCAATATATACACCTTGCTGAATCTCTTCAAATAATCTCCCTGATTTCCATCGAAGCAAATCATCATATCTAAAGCATTCGCAAGCAAATTCAATTCTTCGCTCACGACGAATTTCGAGAATAACTTCCTTTTGGGAACCTGTTACATTAGGATATTGTTTTTCCAAATTTGCATTCAAGTTCAAAGAAGCTAATAATATGGCAGGCATACCCACTCTATCTCTTACTACATTGATGGTTGCATCCAAATCCGCCTGCTTCAAAATACCCAACTCCGCTTTAGCTTCAGCGTAAATATATAAAATTTCAGCATAACGCATTACCGGGATGTCATTGTAAGAACGAAACCAATCCATTTGGTCAGCTGTTTGAGCTACAAATTTAGTTTGAGGATATCCTCCTAAGTATAAGTTAGGAACAAAAGGCCTGTTTTCTCCCGGACGAATATATCCTGGATACATAAAAGTTTGTTTATAACGGGGATCCCGATTCTTGAACGTCTCGGGCATAGACATCTTATCATAATCAGGAACTGAGGTGAATGGAATAGCTTTACCATTTTTGATGTATTCATAATTTTCCATTAAGCTACGGCTTAAACTGCTCACATAACTGAAAACTCTTCTTGCTGCATCATGTTTAATGTTTTGCTTGTCATCAAAATCCTTAAACAAGAGAATTTCCGGACTATCTCCTAAATTATTACTTATGAACAGATTTTCATAAGCATTATCTATTCCTCCTCTTTTATCAATAGAAAACAAATGGGTTTCCATTATTTTTTCACAAGCGTTTATAGCTATCTTATAGAAATGTTCGGCACTGACCTGTAACCCCAATTCATCATGATATTTACGGAAAGAGGCTTCATGCAGCGCTATACGAGCCATCATGCCATAAGCATACCATTTATTGATGACACTTCTATTCTTCATATCTGCCGAGATATGGTTGACCGCAAATTCCAAATCTTTAAAGATAGAATCGACAACTAACTCACGACTGTCTTTCCCTTTGTAAAGAAGATCTGTACTCGTATCTTTAAGTGAAGTGGAATACCAGGGTACTTCATTGAAACGTTTTATCATCTCATAATACCACTGAGCACGCATCAAACGTGTAATTCCAATATAGTGATTGATGACCGTAGGTGATCCTTTTGTCTTATGGACATTCTCCAGAAGAATATTATACTTTCTCAAAGTACCCCAATTATCCCAACCTCCTACTGACTGTTCGGTGATTCCTCCATGCATCATGTTGACTATTTCTGTAGGTTCAGAATAGATAGAAGCATTGTCTGTCGCGTAATCGTGATAATAATAGATTAACTCATTATAGAAAGTATTAGTATAAAGTTCCAAATCTTTTTCGGAAGTAAAGTATGTTTTATCCGACAAATCGGTATCAGGATACCTTTCCAGAAAGGAATCATTACAACTGACCAGTAATAGTCCACATAAAATATATGCTATTTTTTTTATTTTCATAATTAGTATTTTTAGAATGATAAGTTTAATCCAAAGGTGAACAATCGTTGCATAGGATGGCTGGTTCCTAATATTTCAGGGTCATAATTCTTTGAAAGCTTGGTAAACTCAAAAATATTATCGCCTGTAAGATATAATCTTACTCGTTCTAATTTAGCTTTCATCGTAAACTTTTTAGGTAATGTATAACCGATAGTGATATTCTTTATGCGGAGATAGGCTGCATTTTGCAAATATCGCGTCTGATTAATTGCCAAGTCCTTTCCACCTTCTGCAATATAAGATTTTAATCTTGGGAAATAAGCATCAGTATTTTCTGGAGTCCAATGGTCTAAATTATTTTCAAGCACATTTCCCCAAGGAGCTCTATATATGCCAAAGAAATAATGACTTTCCGGATACCAATCCTTTTTGCCTACTCCTTGCAACAGAACACGGAAATCAAGTCCATTCCATTCGGCTGTAAAATCAGCACCATAATTATATCGTGACGCATTGTTACCAATTACTTTATAGTCACCAGGATCATTTACAGTCCAAGAACCATTGTTAATCTTTCCATTGTTATCCAAGTCCTTATATTTCAAATCTCCCGGTTCAATAGGACGGTCACCAGGATAGGAAGTTACATCCCATTGATCAGCATGGTTATCAATATCTGCTTGATCTTTGAAAAATCCTTCTGTCACTAATCCCCATATTTCTCCTATCTCACAGCCTTCATACCAATCGTCCAAATTACCAGTAGGATTATCAAACCGAGTAATAAAAGAACGATTGTCTGACAGGATAAATTTGACATTATAGCTAAAAGGCTTATTCCCCAAATTAAACAAGTCTCTCCATCCCAAGGATATTTCCCAACCTTCAGTTTTCATATCTGCCGCATTAATGCGTGGCTCTAAAGCTCCCAACACACTAGGAAGAGTCTTACCTTTCGTAAGCATATCTTTCGTATCTCTGCGATATATATCTCCCGAAAAGGTAAGCCGGTTATTAAAGAAATTCAAATCCAATCCTATGTTTTTGGTATATACTTTTTCCCAAGTCAACGAATTTGAAACTAGGCCACTGGGGGTAACGCCCATAGGTTTTATACCATTAATCAACAATTGTTGTTCGCTAGATCCCATACTTGCAATATATTCATAGTAGCTTACATCCTGATTGCCTAGAGCTCCATACGAAATTCTCAATTTCGCGTAATTCAACCAATTTTGGGTGGCATGCATAAATTTCTCTTGTGAAATAATCCAAGCAGCTGATATAGAAGGAAAGAAACCGAAACGATCATTTTTGGGGAAGCGAGAAGACCCATCATAACGTCCATTTGCTTCAAAAATATATTTATTGTTATAAATATAATTCAGACGGAAAAAACCACCACGCGTGGCCCATTCATAATTATCCTCGCGCACACGTGCACTTCCGGTAGCTAATTCTACGCTGGGTAATGATGAACTAATTAATTCTTCACGCTCACCTCGCATATATCGGTGTGAGTTATATTCTTGATTAAATCCAGCCAATGCACTTACCTGGTGTTTACCAAATGACTTAGTAAAGTCTATATAAGCATTTACACTAGTATAGTAATCTCTTTCCTTGGCAAGTTGAGCCATATCTACCCAACCTAAATATTCATCGGCAAGATTAGGCCCCTGTTTATAAGGTATGTTCATATCACTATCCCATTGTTCTGTTTCTCTATTTCCCAATCGGGCCGTTGCATCGGCTTTGATAGATAATACATTCTTAATCAAAGCCAGTGTCATAGTAAATTGCGATTGCAGACTGAGTTCCGTCGTTTGGGCTTCTCCTTCAGAAAGTGATCCAATCAATTCTGCTCCTTCTTTTGTCCATGACCCATCAGGATTCTTCACGGTCATTAAAGTATTGGTATCATTAATCCTATTAAATAACCATGAATAGAAGGAACTAGGTCGCTTGTATGTATAGTACAGAGCAGACGTATTATTGCCAAAAGTCAACCAATCGGCTACTTTGAAATCTACTTTTGAGCGGAAATTATAACGATCCATAATGTCCTTATTAATTTTTAAGAGCCCTCTTTCCTGCATATATTCCATACCTATATAATAAGAAGCCTTTTCGGAAGCGCCTGACAAACTTAAATTATGAGAGTGAGTTATACCTGTGTTATCATATATTTCCGAAAACCAGTCTGTATTCCCTAAATAGGTATAATATTCTGGATTACTGAAACTTGGAATCACATTAGGTAAGGTTGGGTCTTCTTTCATCTTTTCAATGTATTTTAAATCCTCGTCTGAATAAAGATCGTACCAAGGCTTACCCATAATTTTTTTATAGCTAGCCTGTATATAAGGATCTTTTACGATTTTAGGCATGCGCCCCAATTTACGCACTGTAATGGAGTTGTCAAAATCAACATTGATCTTTTCCCCTTTTTCTCCTTTTTTAGTAGTTACTAAAATAACCCCATAAGCGGCTTTTGCACCATAGATAGCCGCTGATGATGCATCCTTAAGAACAGATATACTTTCTATATCCGAGCTGTTCATTCGGCTAAAGAATGCAGTTTCGGTTGGAATACCATCAATCACAATTAAAGGAGAACCACCATTAATAGAAGTCTCACCTCGAATATTGAAGGTTGGAACAGAATTAGCTTGGCCATCACCAATACTTATATTAAGGTTAGGTACGATACCCTGTAACATCGTTCCTATGCTATTGGTTGCTCTATTGGCTAAAGTTTTTCCTCCTACACTTTCTACAGCACCACTCAAATTAACTTTTTTTTGTGTACCGTATCCCACGACTATCACTTCATCCAGCATCTCATTATCTGAAGTCATGGTGATATTGATGCGTGTACGGTTTCCCACAGTTATTTCTTGTTTTTTCATTCCGATATAAGTTACTTCCAGCACTGATTTATCGGTAATATCACCACTTAACGTATAATCACCGTCTATATTGGTGATAGTACCGTTTGAAGTACCTTTAAGCATGACGCTTACACCTATTAAAGGTTCACCATTCTCATCTAAGATACGTCCCGTTATTTTACGTGTTTGTTGCAAAATGGCAGGTTGGGGCTTGTTTGAAAGGACTATATGACTTCCTTCCATAGTATAATGTATTTCAGTATCATGAAAAAGTTCGTCCAAAACTTTAGATACAGGAGTGTCATCTGCTCTTACCGACACTTTTTGATGAGTATCGATATTCGAATTGATAATAAACAAGTAATCTGTTTGGTTTTCAATTTCATTTAAAACAGACTCAAGAGTAGCATTGTTCTTGGTGAATGTAATGCGTGCGTTTTGCGAGTGTATATTACCCGCAAACATACTGAAAATTGACACAAATACCAGAGTCAGGGTAATTTTCATAATCTTATAAATTCGATTTGTCCGTAATTTTTGGGGGTATAAAATTTCCCACAAAGAAATATTATTCATATCTTTGTTACACTTTAATGATTAATACAGTTATTAGAATTGTGTTAATAGTGAGTGCTGACATGCGGCCAAACTTGTCGGCACTCTTTTTTTCAATTGAAAGGAATGTGTTTTCTTAGTATTGTTTCATAGGCAAATTTATTTTATGTAAATAATATGGTTTTCTTCATCGCGTACAAACTGAAAATCCACATCTTTTTGTAGCACTCGTAAAGCATATCGCACACCATCAGAATGACGGAACTTACCTGTACAACGATAATTCATCACAGCTTTATTTTCTATACGGATTTCCACACCGTAGTATTTTTCAAATTTATGAATGATATAAGGGAAAGTTGCATCCTTGAAACTGATAATCCCCTCTCGCCAACGATAAGGATTATAATCTTCAATAGGAGCCACTTTTATTTCTCCATCTTTAAGATAAGCCATCTGGTTAGGTTTGAGTTGGCACTGATAATTGCCTGCGGTTATCTTTACAGCCCCTTCCATCAACGCTGTCGCAAAGGTACTGTCATCCGAATAAGATTCCACATTAAATTGGGTACCAAGCACTTCTACATTTCCTTTTGGAGTTTGTACAATAAAAGGTTTATGAATATTTTGAGCAACCTGAAAGTAGGCTTCACCGTCAAGTTTAATCCGGCGTTCTTTATCTGCGAAAACTGCAGGATATTCAATTTTAGTACGAGAATTCAGCCAAACTTTGGTTCCATCAGACAATTCCAAATTGATACGTTGACCAGCTGGAACACTGATTTTTTGAGCAGTGAGCCAATATTCTTGTCGCTCTTGGTTCTTGTAAAATAGTGTGATGACCAGAGTAATCGCTGCAACTGCTGCAATTTCTATAAATTTCCTAAATTTAAACTTCTTTTTTGAAGACTGTGAAACAGTTTCTTTTTTCGTGTCTTTACTCAGAAGCAATGTCATATCATACATCTTTCTTTCTTTAAAATAAGTACGACGGTTTTCAGTTGATGCTTCCATCCACTTACGAACTTTCATCTCTTCGTCCGTAGTAGCCTGACCTTCAAAAAAACGTATTAACAAATTTTTATCCATACTCTGTTATATTGTATAATAAAAGATAATATAAATTTATTTATCTTCTTACTATACATATAAGCAAGTGATGCTTTCATATCCCTAATGAAAAAAGGTGTTTTTTTTATTTTAAAAGGAAATAAATAAAAAAAGGTAGATAATCTTTTAGTTGTATCCGTAGTTCTCTTAAAGCTTTTGTGATATGAAATTCTACCGATTTATAGCTGATATTCAGCTTTTCGGCAATTTCTTTATGCGGAAGGTTCTGAATACGGCTCATTATAAAAATTTCTCGGGTACGTTCTGGCAGAAGATCCAAAGTGTCATTGACTATTTTTTGTGCTTCAGCCGCAAAAATTTCATAAGGTTCACAAGCTTCCAAGGTGGCAATACGGGTATTCAGTTCCCATTGGGCATGTTCGTACAATTGTTCAGATACTTCTTTAATAACTGTTTTGTGTTGAAGATAATTCAAACATTTATGTTTGATAACCGTAAGCACATATGCAGGTATATTAGACTCTTTATTAAGTTCGGTTCTATGTTCCCAATAGTAAATAAGGGAATCTATCACAATGTCTTCAGCTATAGTAGCATCACGGGTAAAGGTTTGTGCGAACCGGACGAAACGACCTTTGTATATTGTAAAAAGTTCATTGAATAATGATAAATCTGAAACTTGTTCCATTATATTATACTAGCCTGTTGGTGTGATAAAAAATATTTTATAAATTATACATAATATATGCAATATTCGCAAAAGTCCTTGACTTTTGCAAGTAAATAGAAACTAAATTACACGGTGATTTCTAAAATATATCACACATAAAGACATCAATTCAACATCTATAAACAAAGTATATACAAAGAATATCATTACCATGATGG
>ENA-OURZ01000083-OURZ01000083.1-human-gut-metagenome-genome-assembly--contig:-NODE-83-length-121838-cov-81.805605_pt1 | contig 121838 bp, 86 predicted proteins | sample MGYA00242073_ERZ509195 | MGnify/ENA primary metagenome ERZ509195 (study PRJEB26280, sample SAMEA2338837) | human gut metagenome | biome: human gut; feature: human-associated habitat; material: faeces... | reverse complement strand
GCCCTGGGCTAGGAGCTTCTGCCCTTTCAGGGCGTGCTGCTTCTGGAGCTTTTGGCCTTCAGCCAGTTCTTGAACCACATGCGAAAATTTAGTTAATTTATATTTAAAAATTGACGCTCATCCGTAGCCATTAACTTTATTTAGCTGACAATACATTAAAATGTTATAATGTTTTTAAGATAACTTGTATTTTAGAAGTTTACGCTTATCCATAGCCATTAACTTTATTTCGCTGATAATATTTTAACGGCTTATACATCAAGGATACCGATTAAACTGGGATTCTAAGAGTTTCTGCAGAAAGGAATCATAAAAAAAATGAGGACTCTCTAAAAAAAGATATCCATTTCAGAATCGTAAACAAACGCTAAAATATGTAAAAACTGGCTAGATTCTTAAAATATGTTTATAAAACACGAAAAACACCCTTCACCACCCTTCACCCGTAACTATTTGACACTCAAAATGTTAAATAAAAAGGTGAAGGGTGAAGGTTTGAAAACTCTATTTTATATATGTACGCGTGGGTAAAGGAAAAAAGGGTAAAATCAAAAAAGTACCCTAGGGTCAAAAATCGGAAAAACCCTAAAAAAAGAATATAATATAAGATTTAAAATATACCCTTCACCCTTCACCTCGTTGCCACAACCCAGCTTCCATATCTTCATCATCGGATTACCTACATTTGTCTTCTGGGTTTATCCTTCGGAGATATTCTGCTATCCTTCGGAAATATTTTCTTATCCTTCGGAGATATTCTGCTATCTTTCGGAGTTATGTTCTTATCCTTCGGAGATATTCTTCCGAATGATTCCATGATTTTTCGCACTTTATTTCCCGAATCCACGCAAATCGCACAAATCGCATAGGTAGAAAACGGAAAAGACGTATCTTTGCATTCGAAATAAAACGAATAGCGTATGAGACTGGTAGAAGAAAGAGAAGATAAGAGATTAAGATGGCAATGGCAGATCAGTTTCAACCGCAAGGAGACTGACATGAAGGCAGACATCACCATCATTCCTAGCGGCAACTATCATATCCTGATAAAGGGTCTGAGAATGACGTAAAATTACGGAATAAATGTTAATAAAGCACAGAGATTATCGTTCGTTTCAATAATTGGCATTATCTTTGCGCTTATTATATTATTCAATAGACTATAAATAACAAAAGAAAATAGAATTATGACAGAAAAAGAAATGTACAATCTGATAAATAGTCAGAACAACCAGCAGAGCAATGGCTTTGCAGTTAATGAGAAAGAGCGAGGTATAAGCGGTGTTTTCTCTGCTTTAATGCGCAAAGTGTATACATGGATGACCTTAGCTCTCCTGATTACGGGCGTTACTGCCTATGGTGTGGCTAGCAGTCCTACCCTGCTGATGACCTTGATGACAAGCCGCGGCTTGCTCTTTGGCTTGATTATCGCAGAGCTCGCCCTGGTATTCATCATTACCGGTGCCCTACAGAGACTCTCCCTGACTACGGCCACCCTACTCTTCATCGTCTACTCGGTTTTGAATGGTGCCATGCTTTCATCCGTATTCGTAGTTTATACGATGACCAGTATTGCCAAGGTATTTTTTATTACAGCCGGCACATTCGGAGCAATGGCTTTCTATGGTTACACAACCAAGAAGGATTTGACCTCTTTAGGAAAAATACTCTTCATGGCGCTGATAGGCCTGATTATCGCTACCGTAGTAAACATGTTCTTGAAGAGTTCTGGGTTTGATTACATTTTGAGTTACGCCGGCGTAGCCATCTTCGTTGGCTTGACCGCTTGGGACAGTCAGAAGATCAAGCAGATGCTCCAGACACAATACGACATGAGCGAGGGCGCACAGAAACTGGCACTCATCGGAGCCTTGACCCTGTATCTCGACTTTATCAATCTCTTCCTCTACTTGCTCCGCATCTTCGGAGGCAGTAACAAGGAATAATAAAAATGGGAACCGGGAATAAAGTAAAAAAACAAAGAATAACATACATAACGAGAAAGGTTGGCTTGCCCTCAACGGGTTGGCCAACCTTTATTTTTTAATTCCTAGAAAAAGTAAATGCTAGAGTTATATTCTCTTCAAAAAGTTCTATGGTGCAAAGATAGAAAAAAAATTGAGAACCATGGTTTCAAAATAGCAAAAATAAGTTTCAAATGGACAAAAAGTGTCTTTTGACATTTTTCAGTGTACCACTGATTTTTACAAACTACCTAAACACCAACAACTTATGCATTTACCCTATATTTATTAGGAGAGCAACCAAAAGAGGCAAAAAATACTCTTCTGAACGTAGAAATAGAATTAAATCCCGATTTGATGGCGATTTCCGGCAAAGGAAAGTTCGTTGACTTCAACAAATTCTCAGCATACTGTATACGATAAGAATTCACATAATCATAAAACGTCTGCCCATTCTGCCGGTTAAAATAGCGACTCAGATAAGTACGGTTCGTACCTACAGCCAGCGCCACATCAGACAATTTCAGTTTCGGATTGAGATAGATTTTATCTTCCTCGAACAACCGCTGCACCTCAGCAGCCATCCCCGAAACATCTACTTCGTTCTGCTCTAACGGTACAATTTCAATATCGCTCAACTCTTCTATCACTGACTCATGCCTATAAACAAAATAATCAATCAGCATCCATAGTATCAGAGAGCTTACCATATAGATATTGTCGTAATCCACATTAATAACGAAACAGCTCAGCGTCCATAAAAACAGAATCAGGAAGAAGGTATTGAGAATGGCAAGAAGCCAATTCAGATTAATATTTTCCTGATAAGAAAAGCGCTCTTTCAGCTGGCGGTGATACCTCCGAATCATAAAGAAAAGCAATATAAAGGTAGAGAATCCATAAATGGCTCCCCAGGCAGAAAGCACATAAAACCAGATGATATTATGGGTAAAAATATAGAACACCGGCAACAAGAGGAAAGGCAATTCCAGCATCAAAGCTTTCACCCATCTGAACCAGCCCGGCTTCACCAGTTCCATCAACACAAAGCTGTAGAACGGAATAATCATCATATCCAACGAAGACGTAAGATACCACGCATGCTCGTTGTCAAAACCATAAATCAGAAAGAAAACCAGGTCCTTTACCAACTGCAGGTCGACCACAATCATGAGCCACATAATCATCCGAAAGAGCATCTCCTTTCCTTTTCTCCAAAACAGGAAAGCCATCATGGAGAAGAACATCATGCTCATACCATAAATAAAACTCGTTACCGAATCCATGTCTACTTTCTATATAAATAAACAAAAAAGGCACACCTATGGAGAGATATTCTAACATTCCAAAGGTGTGCCATGATATAAATTTAATGCCTTATATATAATAAGGTGTAATATTAAATGAAATAACCTAATTAGTCGATTTCCTCATCAGCCTCGTAACCTCCCATCTCACGGATAGCATTCTTCAGCATCGTGTACTGCTGGTAGAGATGGTTTACAGGCTCTTCACCCTTAGTATAATCGTGCATAGGTGCCTTAAGGAAGAAACTCAAGAAACGCTGGATTCCGAAACGGCCTGCACGAGCAGCAAGATCGCTCAACAATGTAAGGTCGAGCAGCAATGGAGCAGCAAGGATTGAGTCACGGCAGAGGAAGTTAATCTTAATCTGCATTGGATAACCCATCCAGCCGAAGATATCGATATTATCCCAACCCTCCTTGTTATCGTTGCGAGGTGGATAATAGTTGATACGTACCTTATGATAGTACTGGGTATCTTCATCGTTACCATGACCATAGAGATCTGGCTGAGCTTCTGGTTTCAGGATTGTCTCAAGAGTAGAGAGTTTACTTACCTCCTTGGTATGGAAATTAGCAGGTTCATCGAGAACGAGACCATCACGGTTGCCGAGAATATTGGTAGAGAACCAGCCATTCAAGCCGAGACAACGGGTACCGATGATAGGAGCGAAACCACTCTTGACAAGAGTCTGGCCTGTCTTGAAGTCCTTACCGGCGATAGGCATCTTGGTCTTCTCTGCGAGTTCCCACATAGCAGGAATATCAACAGTTGTATTAGGAGCACCCATAATGAAAGGAGCACCCTCTGTCAAAGCAGCATAAGCGTAGCACATGGATGGAGCTACATGCTGGCGGTCGTCAGCCTTCATTGCAGCCTCAAGTGCTGCCAATGTACCATGAATTTTCATATCTACAGGAACATAGATTTCGGTAGATGCTGCCCAGATAACAACGATACGGGCACAACCGTTCTTCTCCTTGAAGTCGCGGATATCCTGACGAAGAGCCTCTACCATCTCCCAGCGGGTCTTGCAATCCTTCACATTGTCGCCATCAAGACGCTTTGCATAGTTCTTGTCGAAAGCAGCCTTCATTGGTACTACCTTCTCCAACTCCTCGCGTACAGGATTGATATCTTTCTCCTTCAATACCTCAGCATACATAGCTGCCTGATAAGCATTCTGCGGATAAACATCCCAAGTACCGAATACGATATCATTAAGGTCAGCAAGAGGAACGATGTCCTTATAGTGCAAATATTTCTTGTCTGCACCCTTGCCAACACGAATCTTGTCGTACTGAGTCATTGAACCTACTGGCTTCGCAAGTCCCTTACGAGTCATGAAAACACCGGTCATGAAGGTAGTAGCTACTGCGCCACAACCAACAACCAAGATTCCCAGCTTACCTTCTGCTGGTTTAACATTCATTTTTTCCATCTTCTAAAGGTTTATTTTATATTAAGTTGATTATAATCTAAGAATTGTGTCTGCAAAGATAACAAAAACTTATTGAACCGATGTGGTTTCCGTAGACTTTTTTTCAATAATTTACAATAATTAGCTTAAAATGGACAAAAAGGCTATTCTGCATCAAAAGCCAAGTGTAGAATATTTGTATGAAAGAAGACAATACATGCATATTTATTCCATGTTTATGCATAGCGAAAGACAAAATAATGTTATTTTATGCATTTTTCTTTCATTTTATTTGGTTATTTGCAAAATATATTGTAATTTTGCAGCCGTTAAACGAATAAAAATACAGCATATGAAGGCAAAGAATAGCAGATTGGAAACTTTGAAGATGCTTATATCAAGTCAGGAGTTGAGTTCGCAAGACCAACTTTTGGAGGCTCTTCACAAAGAAGGCTTTAAGATTACGCAAGCTACATTGAGCCGTGACTTAAAACTGCTCAAGGTAGCAAAGGCAGCATCTTCGAGTGGAAAATATGCGTATGTCCTGCCCAATGATACATTATATAAGAGAGTATCAAACCATATTCCAGTGAGCAAGATGATGGTGAATACTGGATTCCAGTCTATCAACTTCTCCGGAAACATGGTCGTGATCAAGACCCGTCCGGGATATGCAAGCAGCATTGCCTACAACATAGACAATAGTGATATTTCTCAAATTCTTGGAACCATCGCCGGTGACGACACTATCTTTCTGGTTAAAAAGAAAGGTACCACAGAAGAGGAAATCATCAATGCACTAGCAGAGGTAATTCCAGACGTTCACCATAAATATGTATAAGGTAGTTGCATTTTTATGCAAAACATACACCTTATTATATATAAAGAAAGAATATTAAAACAAAAACATTTTAAGATAGAAGAGAAAAAATGGAAGAAGCAGAAGTTAAAGTAATGGTGGCTGACGAAAGTCACATCAAGTACATCGACACCATTCTGACTACAATTGCAGAAGCTGCAAAGAAGCGTGGTTCTGGTATCGCCAAGCGTTCACCAGAGTATGTTGCCACCAAGATGCGCGAAGCCAAGGCGGTCATCGCACTCCAGGGCGATAAGTTCGCAGGTTTCAGCTACATCGAAACATGGGGCAACAAGCACTATGTTACCACATCAGGTTTGATTGTTCACCCAGACTTCCGTGGTATGGGACTGGCTAAACGCATCAAGAACCTGACCTTTACGCTCGCCCGACAGCGATGGCCTCATGCCAAGATTTTCTCTTTGACATCCGGTTCGGCTGTCATGAAGATGAACACCCAGCTGGGTTATCTTCCTGTTACCTTCGCCGACCTGACCGATGATGAGTCATTCTGGCGTGGTTGCGAGGGTTGCATCAACGTGGATGTCCTCCATCGTACCAACCGCAAATACTGCATCTGCACCGCCATGCTCTTCGACCCAGAGGAGCATCTGCCTATCAAGCTTCCTCAGGAAGTGATTGAGAGAATCCGCAAGATTGACGGTCCATCTGCAGAAATTTAAATCCTTACATATAATTTAAGGTGTTGGCAAAAATGCCATCTAAATATTATTCATCCATATTAAACATAAAATAAAATGGCAAATAAAAAAGTTGTAGTCGCTTTCAGCGGCGGTCTCGATACATCATACACAGTAATGAAGTTGACCCAGGATGGCTGGGATGTTTATGCAGCATGCGCTAACACAGGTGGTTTCTCTGCCGAGCAGTTGAAGACCAACGAGGAGAACGCATATAAGTTGGGTGCCAAGGCATACGTCACTCTCGATGTTACCCACGAATATTATGAGAAATCATTGAAATACATGATTTTCGGTAATGTGCTCCGCAACAACTGCTACCCTATTTCAGTATCTTCTGAGCGTATCTTCCAGGCTATCGCCATCGCTCGTTATGCCAAGGAGATTGGTGCTGACGCCATCGCTCACGGAAGTACAGGTGCCGGCAACGACCAAATTCGTTTCGACATGACCTTCCTGGTAATGGCTCCTGGTGTAGAGATCATCACATTGACTCGTGACAAGGCGCTTTCTCGTAAGGAGGAGGTTGATTACCTGAACGAGCACGGCTTCTTTGCAGACTTCACCAAATTGAAGTATTCTTATAACGTAGGTATCTGGGGAACCAGTATCTGCGGCGGTGAGATTCTCGACCCAACCCAGGGTCTCCCAGAGGAGGCTTACCTGAAGCACGTTACTGCCAAGGAAGAAGAGGCTGAACTGAAGATTACCTTCGAGAAGGGTGAGATTGTAGCTGTCAACGGCGAGAAGTTTGATGACAAGATTGCTGCCATCCAGAAGATTGAGGAGATTGGTGCATCTTACGCCATCGGTCGCGACTGCAACGTGGGTGACACCATCATCGGTATCAAGGGTCGTGTAGGTTTCGAGGCTGCAGCTCCTAAGCTCATCATCGAGGCTCACCGTCTGTTGGAGAAGAGCACATTGAGCAAGTGGCAGCAGTATTGGAAGGACCAGGTAGGCAACTGGTACGGAATGTTCCTCCACGAGAGCCAGTACCTGGAGCCAGTGATGCCGGATATCGAGGCAATGTTGACTTCTTCTCAGCGCAACGTAAACGGTACAGCCATCTTGAAGCTCCGTCCATACAGTTTCCAGACTGTAGGTATCGATTCACCAGACGATTTGACCAAGTCTAAGCTCGGTGAGTATGGCGAGATGCAGCACGGTTGGACAGCAGAGGATGCGAAGGGCTTCATCAAGGTAAGCTCTACCCCACTCCGTGTTTATTATGGTATGCACCCTAACGAGGAAAGATAAATTATGATTAGAGTAGGTATTTTAGGAGCAGCTGGTTATACAGGAGGTGAGTTGATTCGCCTCCTTATCAACCATCCAGAGGCAGAGATTGTATTCGCCAACAGCGAGAGTAACGCCGACAACCTGGTGGCTGAGGTTCACGAGGGATTGTATGGCGAGACAGACTTGAAGTTTACCGCTGAGATGCCTTTCGACCAGGTGGATGTCATCTTCTTCTGCTTCGGTCACGGCAAGAGCGAGGCGTTCCTGAAGGAGCACAATGTTCCGGAGAACGTGAAGATTATCGACCTGGCACAGGACTTCCGTCTTGCCCCAGAGACTGTGGTTGCTACCCAGCAGCCAACCCCAGCCGCTCACGATTTTGTATATGGTCTTCCAGAAATAAATGAATCAAAAATAGCCGTAGCTCAGCACGTGGCAAACCCAGGTTGTTTTGCAACCTGCATTCAACTTGGTTTGTTGCCTGCTGCCAAGATGGGCCTCATCAACAGCGATGTTTCTGTTAACGCCATTACCGGTAGCACCGGCGCTGGTCAGAAGCCAGGCGCCACTACCCATTTCTCATGGCGCAACAACAACATGAGCATCTACAAGGCATTCAACCATCAGCACGTGCCAGAGATTCGTCAGAGTCTGAAGCAGACACAGGGTTATCTCGATGCAGCCATCGACTTCATCCCTTACCGTGGCGACTTCGCCCGTGGCATCTTCGCTACAGAAGTTGTGAAGACCGACAAGCCTATCGAGGAAATCGTGGCAGGTTACAAGGAGTTCTACAAGGATGCCAAGTTCACCCACTATGTGGATAAGGCTATCGACCTGAAGCAGGTGGTGAATACCAACAAGTGCCTGGTTCATGTGGATAAGTATGGCGATAAGCTCTTGATTACTTCCTGCATCGACAATCTCTTGAAGGGTGCCGTGGGTCAGGCTGTTCAGAACATGAACATCATGTTTGGTCTCGACCAGACTGCAGGTTTGAAACTCAAGCCATCAGCTTTTTAGATAAAAGAATTCGGAAGAACGGATGAAAAATCATTCGTTCTTCTATCATAAAAAATAGTTTGTAATAAGATAACTCTATGAGTTGTCTTTCTTAAAACATAGATTTAACATGAAACTTTACGACGTATATCCTCTTTTCGATATTAATATAGTAAAAGGTAAGGGCTGCAAGGTATGGGATGACAAGGGGCAGGAATATCTCGACCTCTATGGCGGTCATGCCGTTATCAGCATCGGTCATTGCCATCCTCACTATGTGGAGATGCTCACCAACCAGTTGAACAATCTGGGTTTCTATTCCAACTCTGTCATCAACAAGTTGCAGGTGAAACTCGCTGAGCGTCTGGGCAAGATTAGCGGTTATGAAGATTATCAGTTCTTCCTCATCAACTCTGGTGCCGAGGCAAACGAGAATGCCTTGAAGCTGGCTTCTTTTACCAACGGCAGAACCCGCGTGCTCTCTTTAGAAAAGGCATTCCACGGCAGAACATCCCTTGCCGTAGAGGTAACAAATAATCCAAAGATCATCGCTCCAATCAATGACAATGGTCACGTAACCTATCTTCCTATCAACGATTTGGAGGCTTGGGAGAAGGAACTTGCCAAGGGCGATGTATGCGCTTGTATCATCGAGGCTATTCAGGGCGTAGGTGGCTGCAACATGGTTACTCCTGAGTTTGCTCAGGGCTTGCAGGCAGCCTGCAAGAAATACGGCACCATCCTCATCTGCGATGAAATCCAGTGCGGTTATGGCAGAAGCGGTAAGTTCTTTGCTCACCAGTGGTTGGGCATCAAGCCTGATCTCATCACCGTAGCCAAGGGTATCGGCAATGGCTTCCCTATGGGTGGCGTGTTGATTTCTCCTGAGTTTACTCCTGTATATGGTCAGCTGGGTACTACCTTCGGTGGCAATCATCTGGCATGTACAGCAGCTCTCGCCGTTCTCGATGTTTTCGAGAAGGAGAACCTGGTACAGAATGCACATGAGGTTGGTGAATATCTCATTGCCCAGCTGAAGGAGTTGCAGAAGCGCAACAGCCACATCACGGAGGTTCGTGGCCGTGGCTTGATGGTAGGCGCCGTACTCGATATTCCTCACAAGGAAGTTCGCAGCAAGCTCATCCACGAACAGCATTGCTTCACCGGTTGCGCCGGCACCAACATCCTCCGTATCCTCCCTCCATTGGTATTGACCAAGGAGAATGTGGATGACTTCATCGGAAGATTGGAAACCGTATTGAAGGAAGTATAAACCTATTGAGGTAAGGATATAAAGAAAAATCAACCCATAAAAGAAATAGGAAACACTCCTATCGTGAGCAGCAAGCCCATTGCGGTTTGCTGCTTTTTTGTTCCCCTTTTAGGAAAATGTCTCTACTTTCGAATAAAAGTGATAAAAGATATTTATAGTCGATTCAGCTCTGCATTACCGGCACCAGTTCCCTTGTACTTGCTGCGTGTGGTATTGAACTTATAGCGAAGGGTGAGTTGCAGGTCTCTCGTACCTCGCTTAGACACTTGCAAGAGTTCCATCTTCTGGTTATAGAGCAAGTCGGCATCCCAACATTTATAAAGCAGGTCGTTGCCTTTTATTTCCAAGGTAATGGCATCCTTTAGGAATGACTTGCTGATGCTGACATCAAGTACATGCTGCTCTTTGGCAAGATATACATTCATCGTGTTACCCTTGCTCTGATAGCGATAATCCACGTTAAGGGTGATGCCGCATGGCAAGGAGAAGGCATTGTTGAAGTTGCCCATGAAGATAGGACGATTCAAGCGATAAGATGCCACATCAGTATGGAGGGTGAACCAGGGCTTCTGCATGCCCAAGTTGATTTGCGGCGCCCAAATGCCTATCTTTGGAGCGGCACTGATGTAGGCGGTCATGCTCTTGAGACTCTTCACGTTCTTACGACTTATCATGGTAATAGCTTCGTCCTCAGGAATTTGCTCTGCCCAATAGATGATGGCATTGCGAGAGTCCTTGTAGTTGACCATAAACTGGATGAACTTCCATACACCCGATAATTCCACTCTGTGATTGGTTTCGTTGTCGAGATAAGGATTACCAGTCTGGCGAGTAAATCGATTCATATAAGATACATTGTTGCTCAGTTGACTATATGAAGGACGAGAGGTCTTTACCGAATAGCTCAACTGTGCCATTACCTTGCCTATCTTCGCACCATAGCTGATGGTAGGAAAGAGGTTGCGGAAGGAGCGACTCTGCTCGGGCTGATAGATGCCTGCATCATAATACTTGAATCTTACATACTCGTATCGCAATCCTGCCGTGATGTTTCCTATCGGGGTGAGGTGCGCATATTGGATGAATGGACTTGCCGTCTGCTCCTCCAACTTGCTATAAGAGTTGGCGAGGAGGTCGGTGCGATTCACTTCGTAGTCATCGTTGCGACGGGTATGGATATACTCAGCTCCATAGGAGAGATTACCTCCTAAGAGAGGAGAGGTAATTACGAGTTTGGTGGCTACCATCTTATTGCTCACACGATTCTTGGAATTGATGTTACGAGAATCGTGCTTCTGGCTCTGTTCATCGCTATAGGCATAAGCCCTGTTTGTACTGAAATAGAGGTCGGTATTCAGGTCAATAGTGGTTTTGCCCAAAGTGCCGTTGTAGTAGGCATTCAATTGATGGCTAGGGTTGTTCTTGTCGACCGTCAGACCATCGGTTTTGATATAGTCGTAAAACTTACCGTCGGCAGTCACCTGACTATCGAAAAAATCTTTTGAGCAAGAATAGCCTGGCGAGGTCAAGGTGTATCTCGCACCAATGGAATGATTGGCATTGAAATCATAGCTAAAACCACTGATAAGACGGTGCGATTCTATGCGACCAGTTACTTCGTTGTTGTTATGCTGTTGCCAAAGCGTATCGACATGTACAGTCTGCTCGTAGATGGCCTTTTGCATCCATGTTGCATCAGAGAACTTATAAGTGGCAAAGAGATTCAGTCCATTATGACGATAGTTCATGTTAACCTGTTGGATGGTATTGTCGTGCTTATTGTACCAATACACAGAGCGAGTATCAAAGCCGAAGCCTTCGCCTTTCTTCTTGATGGTTTTGATTTTGATTACCGCATTTACCGAAGCATCGTAGGCGGCTCCTGGATTCTGGATGACTTCCACACTCTTGATGTCGGAAGATTTGATGTTATCTAACTCACTGACGTCTTGCATCTTCCTGCCGTTGATATATATAATAGGTGTACCCTTGCCGACCACCTCATATCCATCTTTCTTCTTCACGATGCTCGGCACATGCTTCAATACATCTTCTGCCGTACCCATCTTGCTAAGCACGGTTCCTGCCACGTTGGTCAGCAGTCCTTCGTGGGTCTTCTTATATTGAGGAAGATGAGCTTTTACCACCACTTCGCCAAGTTCTTTGGAGAACTTATCAAATAGGGTCGTGTCGGAAATCTGTTCGCCGTTGATGTTCTGTGCCATCATCTGTGTTATGGCAATGCCACAGAAGGATGCTACTAACGCAAGTCTTTTCATTTTCTTACTATTCTTTATGTTGTTACTATTCTTATTTGTTGCTAAATAGCAAGGCAACGACTATGCCAAAAACATAAACAACTGATTATCAGAATATATAGAAATAAAGTCCATAAAACGACCTGTCTAAATACTTGACACGGCTGTCTAGTTATTAGACAGAAAACCCATCAAAAAGGTTACGATGCGACACCATCTCCTTCATATACTCATGGTATTATTATTGTATTCTTGCTGCAAAAGACTGAAAAACATTGAAATAGCAAAATCTATCACATTTTTATGAGGGACTTTTCGAGTTATCCATACACTTTTATGAGGGACTTCCTACTTTTTCGTCTTTTGCTGTATCTTTTTGTATTTCAATTGGCTCTATTTCCAACTGATCAAAAATTATTTTATCTGAATTGCAAATTTCATTTTTAAATTTAGAGATATTTTTATTAGAAGCATTATTCAAATATACGACAATTCTATTTTGAATAGGTCTGATACTAACAGCAACCCACCCAATTTCGTCTCGCAATGCGGCTTTCTTGGCAAAAGATACTTGCAATTTAGCGTTTAATTCTTTTAATTCTTGAAGAGAATAAGTACAAGATACAAATGTCACATTTAAATCTGTGCCTAGTCTTTTCTTTATATCTTCTATTCCTTTTGGACTTCCATTTTTGACCATGACAATAAGTTTATTTGCCTTGACATATGAGCCTCCAAAATATTCTGGTGTTATTATGTCATCAGATGTTGTGTTGTTTTCCCTTACTGCAACATTTGCATAAGAATCATATAACTTTTCATTAAGTTGTTCTATGTTGCTTGCATAAGAAGGACTACACTTATTACTATTCTCTGCACAAGAAGAGATAAATCCTAAAAGGATTAAAGAGAAGATTGTAAAGTATAAATTCTTACTATTCATAGTTGATAAAATTTAATAATACTACAGCATGGGTTAGTTCCACCCATCGAGTCGGACTCATCGTAAAAGCATTCGAGCCCGCTTCTTTCAAAAGGGGGTCGATTCGACCCCTTTAAAATTAGGGTTGTTCAACTGCTCTCAAAGTCCTAAGTACTCCAAGGTGTTTTTGGAACGCAACCAATTCTTTACCACATCTTTGGGCTCAATGGGATTCTTCTGCCTTGCTATATCGGTAATGCAGATGTAATCAACACCATCCTTGGTTAGCGTCTTTATCGTTTGGTTTCTTACTATAATCTTTGCCATAAGATATTTGTTTTTGCATTCATTTTTAGTTTTTTGCGTTGTCGGTTTCCCGATTGCGAATGCGAATATACGAAAAAAATCGCTAAAATGGGAAGAAAAGAATAAAAAACGGATGAAATTTCGAAATAAGACTTGGTTTTTAACGGTTGTTATAGCATTGGCGCACGTTTATTGTAGTATTAAGATTACAAAGACTATAAATATCCGCTTCAAGGGAAACGAGTAGCGTATAATGACAAGACCTCGCAGAAGGCCCTTGGATTGATTCACAACTATCGCATGGGACTGGGTTATGCCATTGCTGATAACCACCAGCTATCCCTGGCATATACAAGAAAATGGGATAGCAGCCATCTTCATCATGAAACGATGGGAACAAACACATCCCAGCAACAGGGCAATGAGCATATTTACCTGCACAATGTAGATGCCAACTACAACCTGCCCTTTGGACTACAAATAGGCATATCCTATCTCAACTACCAAAACCCCAGCCAGCAATATCTGGAAGGAACAATGCTTGACGAAGAGCGTATTCTATACACAAACAGCAAGCAGGTAATAGACAAATGGCTTTTCACCGCCGATCAATCCCACTCTTAATGCATCGTGGAAAGCCAATCCTGGCAACATACTCAACTTATCCTTCAGTTCCAGCTCACAGTTTCCTAGCTATTGGTCAACTATGAGCAGCATTTACTATGCCTCTACCTATATGGAGATATGGGGAAATCCTCATCTCAAGCCTTACTCTACATACGAGACCAACCTGATGTGGACAATCAAAAGTCGCCATACCTTGATGGCATTTGCAGAGTTCCAACCCAACTATTCTGTGCAGTTGCCTTATCAGGCTACCGACCACCTGGCAGTCATTATGAAGGAGACCAATTTCGACTATAATCATACTATAGGCATTAGAGCATCGACGACTTTCGGTATAGGCAATTGGATGAACGGAAGTGTTTCGGCAACAGGAATCTACAGACATGACAAGAGTAACGATTTCTTTGACTTGCCCTTCAATCGCAAACATATCTCTGCCGTTCTTGCCGGAAATCTATCCGCCCAGCTTAGCCGAAACCATCACATCCATTTCATACTTAACCCATTCTATCAGTCGAAAGCCATTCAAGGACTCTATGACATCAAATCAGTCTTTCTCCTGAATGCTATGTTGAGATGGGCTTCCGATAATGATAAATGGAGCATTGTGGTTAAAGGCAGCAACATCTTCAACGAGGGATTCTCTACAAAATCAGTACAAGGCAATCAAGACTATCACATGAACATCAAGCAAGATTGGGCATCTGCCTCCATCTCCATCATCTATAAGATAGGCAAGTACAAGGAGAAGAGAACCAAGGACGTAGATACTTCCAGAATGGGAGTAAACTAGCGAATTTCTTAAAAAATCGTCAGTAAACAAGCGTACTTTCTTAAAAAATCGTCTATAAACTGCTCTTTTTTCTGATAAAAGTAGTATCTTTGCACCGTAATTGCATTTTAACTATAAGACGACAATGAAAATAACAATTATCGGAGCAGGTGCTATGGGCGGTGCCATGGCTGAAGGACTCTTGCAGAGCGAGAAGTTCACTCCATCAGATATTACGGTATCTGACCATAACCAACCAGTATTGGATCACTTCGCAAGCGAAGGAGCCAGCGTAACCCTCGACAACCAGTTGGCTTGCCATGGCGCAGACATCATCTGTGTGGTAGTAAAGCCATGGTGCGTAGAGAAGACATTGAAGGGTATCAAAGATGCACTCAACTACAAGAGTCAGAAACTCGTAGTGGTAGCAGCCGGTGTGCCATCAGCCAACATCAAGGAGTGGCTGGACAAGGATGGTATCACCCCAACCTTCTTCCTCGTGATGCCAAACATCGCCATCGCCTACAAGCAGTCGATGACCTTCATCACTCCTGTAGATGCATCTGCTACAGAAATCCAGCAGATTACAGAAATCTTCGATGAATTGGGCGAAAGCCTCATCATGGAAGAACGTCTCTTCCCAGCAGCTACCGCTATGTCGTGTGCCATCGCTTACGCCATGCGCTATGTAAGAGCCAATGTAGAAGGCGGCGTAGAGATGGGCTTCAAGGCAAAGGATGCCCAGAAGATTGTCTTGCAGACCATCAAGGGTGCCGTAGAACTGCTTCAGGAAACAGGCGAACACCCAGAGGCTGCCATTGATAAAGTAACAACTCCTGGCGGCTGCACCATCAAGGGCTTGAATACCATGGAACAAGGCGGCTTTACCAGCGCAGTGATCAATGGTTTATTGGCAGGAAAAAAATAAGAAAATGATACAATGAATGCTGCACAGATTACTTTATTTGTGCAGCATTTTCGTTTTTATAAGCACAAAGAGTTATAAAAACGTAAGTTTTTTGAGCCGTTTTAAATATTTTTCGTATCTTTGCGCTTACATTTCGAAATTGCCCATCAGCAACTGTTCGATGTATTATCAAAGCAAACAATAAAAAGAATATTTTATGGACGAAGCAATCAAACAAATCGGTGAAAGGCTGAAAGGTCTCCGCGAGGTTCTCAATATTCCTGCCGAGGAAATTGCAGAACTGTGCGAAATCAGTCTTGATCATTACCTCAAGATAGAATCCGGTGAGGCGGATCCTTCTGTTTATCGCCTGTCAAAAATCTCTAAGCGATACGGCATCGACCTCGACGTATTGCTCTTCGGCGAGGAACCTCGCATGAAAGGATACTACGTTACCCGCAAGGGACAGGGACCGGAGATTGACCGCAACAACCAGTATAAATACCAGAGCCTTGCCGTAGGATTCAAGGATAGAAAGGTGAATCCGTTCATGGTACAGGTAGATCCGTTGCCAGGCGACAAGAAGCCAAACAAGAACGGACACGACGGACAGGAATATGATTATGTGATTGAGGGACAGCTGGAAGTTACCATCGAAGAGAAGGTGATGGTACTGAACCCTGGCGACAGCATCTACTTCGACAGTAGAAAGTCGCATTGCTTCCGCTCACTCAACAATGAGCCAGCCAAGTTCCTTTGTATAATTATCTAGAAGAGTAACTATGATCGAGAGATTTCTAAAACAGACAAAATTCACTTCAGAGCAAGACTTCAAGGAGCATCTGGAGTTTATCATACCAGAAGATTTCAACTTTGCCTACGACGTGATGGACGAATGGGCAAAGATCAAGCCAGACCACGTGGCGCTGCTTTGGGCAAGTGAACGTGGCGAAGAAATCCGTTTTACATACAAGGACCTGAAGGAGCAGAGCGACAAGGCTGCTGCTTATTTCCAGAGTCTCGGCATCGGTCACGATGATAAGGTGATGCTAATTCTGAAGCGTCACTATCAGTGGTGGCTCGCCATGCTCGGTCTCCACAAGTTGGGTGCCGTAGCCATCCCTGCTACCCACATGCTTACCAAGCACGACATCGTTTACCGCAACAATGCAGCAAGCGTGAAGGCGATTATCTGCTGCGGCGATGATTACGTGGTAGAGCAGGTTAATCAGGCAATGCCAGAGAGTCCGACTGTCAAGACATTGATCAGTATCGGTCCGGATATCCCTGAAGGTTTCCACGACTGGATGAAGGAATGGAACGAATGTGCTCCTTTCGTTCGTCCGGAGCATGTAAACTCTAACGAAGATACCCTGCTGATGTACTTTACATCGGGAACCACAGGCGAGCCAAAGATGGTAGCACACGATCACCTCTATGCCCTCGGTCATCTGACCACGGGTGTATATTGGCACAATCTCCACGAGAACTCCATCCACCTTACCGTAGCCGATACCGGTTGGGGTAAGGCTGTATGGGGCAAGCTCTACGGACAATGGTTTGCCGGAGCCACCGTCTTCGTCTTCGATCACGAGAAGTTTACGGCGGATAAGATCATGCGCCAGATTGAGAAGTACCACATCACCTCTTTCTGTGCCCCTCCTACCATCTATCGCTTCATGATTCAGGAGGATTTCTCTAAGTATGACCTCAGCAGTCTTGAATACTGCACCACAGCGGGTGAGGCAATGAACCCATCCGTGGCAGAGACCTTCCAGAAACTTACTGGTGTTCAGATTTACGAGGGCTTCGGACAGACAGAGACCACGATGACACTCGGAACCTTCCCTTGGATCAAGCCAAAGCCAGGAAGCATGGGCAAGCCAAACCCACAATATGATGTTCACATCCTTCGCCCAGACATGACGGAATGCGAGGATGGTGAAAAGGGCGAGATTTGCATCCGCATCGGCGACGACAAGCCTATCGGCCTCTTCAAATATTACTATCGTGATGAAAAGCAGACCAAATCGGTTTGGCATGATGGTTACTATCACACGGGCGATATGGCCTGGCGTGATGAGGAAGGCTACTTCTGGTTTGAGGGCAGAATCGACGATGTTATCAAGAGTTCGGGTTACCGTATCGGTCCTTTCGAGGTAGAGAATGCACTGATGACTCATCCTGCCGTAGTAGAGTGCGCCATCACCGGTGTGCCAGACCCAATCCGCGGTATGGTAGTCAAGGCAACCGTCGTACTGAAGGATGAATACAAGAGCATGGCAGGTCCAGACCTCATCAAGAAGCTGCAGGATCATGTAAAGCATGAGACTGCCCCTTACAAATATCCTCGCATCATCGAATTCGTAGATGAATTGCCAAAGACCATCTCGGGCAAGATTCGAAGAGTAGAGATTCGAGAAAAAGACAATAAAAAGAAATAATGATTGAAGGGGCAAGGAATTTTAAGCAACAGATTCCTTGCTCCAAATAAATATCGGCATAAAATGGGAAAAAGAATCGTAGTAAAGGTGGGCAGCAACGTGCTGACCCGAGAAGACGGAAAACTGGATGTAACGAGAATGTCGGCGATTGTTGACCAGATTGTCTGGCTCAGAAAGCACGACTATGAGGTGATTCTGGTTTCTTCTGGAGCCGTGGCTGCCGGAAGAGCCGAACTGCATGTTGACCATCATTTGGACAGCGTGGAGCAACGCCAGCTGTTCTCTGCCATCGGACAGGTGAAACTCGTGGGTCTCTATTACAACCTTTTCCGTGAATATAAGATAAAGATTGGTCAGGTATTGACCATGAAGGAGAATTTCGGTGCCGAGGAGCAGTACAAGAACCAGGAGGCCTGCATGCAGGTGATGCTGGAAAACAACGTGCTCCCTATCGTCAACGAGAACGATACCGTGTGCATCACCGAGCTGATGTTTACGGATAACGATGAGTTGTCTGGCTTGATTGCCAAGATGATGAATGCCGACACCTTGATTCTATTAAGTAATGTGGATGGCATCTACAATGGCGACCCAAGCGAGCCTACCACCCGCATCATCCCATCGGTTTATTACGACCGCGACATCAGCGAGTATATTCTTGCCAGCAAGAGCAGTCACGGCAGAGGCGGCATGACATCAAAGGTAAAGACCGCTCACGACGTAGCCAATGCCGGCATCAAGGTAATCATCGCCAACGGCAATACGCCAAACATCCTCATCAATCTGAAGGAGCATCCGATGGAGACCCTTCATACTGAGTTTGTGGCAAGACCGCTAAACAAGTAAAATCATTAGGGATAAGAAATACAGAAACCTAAAAAAGCAGCAAGCCTATTTATAGACTTTGCTGCTTTTCGTTTTTATTATGAATAGTTGATACGTTATTCTAATACCAATACGTGGCTGGTTCCATCGGTCTGACCGAATACATTCAAGCCGACTTTCATCAGATAGTCACCGCTGTACTGCTTGCCATTGCACTCCAAATCAGACTCCTTTCCAGGCATCAGATTAGTCTCCTTTACGGTATAAACCTTATCGGCATCCAATCCCTGCATCTTCACATTCATCACAGGCTCCTTGTAGCGTGGATGCAAGTCGTAAGCAAAGAGAACGGCACGCTGCTTGTCCTTACTTACATAGTTAATGGCACAGTGGTTGCCTTCGTAAGGAGAAACCAGGCGATACTGGTCGCCCTCAAGAATCATCGGCTTCATGCTATCGTAGTTCTTGACAGCATTCTGCACAAACTTGTAGTCATCACCAGAAAGCGACTTGAGGTCGATATCAAAGCCCAACTTACATGAACTGCAAACATCGGTGCGGAACTTCACACTGGTATTCTTGTTCCAGTTGGTTACATGCGAACCCATGGTCTTGGCTGGGAAGAACTTTGACAGGCTCCACTGGATGTAGAGGCGCTCGTATGGATCTGTATCGTCTGAACACCAGAACTCAGTGAAATACTTCAGCATCTCATAATCCATTCTGCCGCCACCACCAGAGCAAAGCATCATCGGCAACTTAGGATACTTCTTATGAATACGGGTAAGCACCTTGTAGATACCACGCACATGATCGATATAGAAATTACCCTGATTCTCCTTATGATATGGAGAATAGATATTGGTAATCACACTGTTGCAGTCCCACTTGAAGTAAGCCACATCAGGATTCTCCGTCATGATGCGATCCACGATGCCGAACACATAATCCTGTACCTTAGGATTACTGATATCAAGCACCAGCTGGTTGCGGTAATAATAGGTATCACGCTTTGGCTGCATGATCACCCAGTCGGGATGCTTCTCAAAGAGTTCACTCTTAGGATTCACCATCTCAGGCTCAATCCAAATACCAAACTTTACACCAGCCTTCTTGGCGTCTCTTACCAATCCAGGTATTCCATCAGGCAGCTTGCTCTTGGTAGCCTCCCAGTCGCCGAGACCTGCATGGTCGTCCTTGCGAGGATACTTGTTGGCAAACCAACCATCATCAAGCAAGAACATATCTACACCCAGGTCCTTGGCATCCTTCATCAACTCTGCAAGACTCTGCTGGTTGAAGTCGAAGCCTGTATTCTCCCAGTTGTTCAAGAGCGTAAGGCGATCTTCCATACCCATGTTTACCTGATACTGACGAGCCCAATTGTGCAAATTACGGGAAGCCTCACCGATACCATTATCGCTCATGGCAAAGATAAACTCAGGGGTAGTGAACGTCTCACCAGCCTTCAGCTTATAGTTAGAGGCGTATGGATTGATGGCGGGGATAACACGAAGAGCTCCCACGTTATCTACCTCGAAGGTAAAGCGGAAGTTGCCAGGCCATCCGATGGTTCCAAGCATCACCTTGCCCTCATTCTCCTTGGCAGGCTCATCGAATCCCAGTTCAAAGAAAGGCTCCTCCTGCATGGCTGCACGGGTACCCAACTTGGTATCAACAATCTTCTTACCAGCAGTCAACTGGCAAGTTTCAGGCTGGCCTTCCTTAGCCCAGTCGCTATGATAATTGGTAACGAAATACTTGTTTGCCTTGAAATAAAGCATTGTAGAGCTATATCTCCAAAGCGTAACCGGAGCTTTCTCCTTATGAGAAATTTCGCTCCACGCCTTGATGACGTTCTCCTTAGGATAAGCTGCATAGTGGAGCTTCACGGTCAGCGGATACACCTTGTCCTTAAGCGTGATGATGGTCTCAACACCTCCACTGATAGCCTTTTCTTCAGAAGACTGATAATACAAATAGGTAGTCATATTACCATCTGCATGGGTCACTGCCACTGCCGGCTCGAAGAAATCTTCAGCACCAGAGGTTGCATAAACCTCATGACCTCGCTGGCAGACGGAACCATCAGAGGCTGCATATACATCCCACTTCAGATGATTGTAATCTGAAGGATTCTTCAACTTGTCACCCAAATACACTTGGTAGAGGCGACCTTTAGGAGAAACCTGCATCACGAGGTCGGTCTTGTCGGTTGACACTCGGATGGTCTTTTGAGCAGATGCCATGATAGATGTCATGCACATCGCTGCGATAATCATAAATACCTTTTTCATCGTTCTTTGGTTTTTACGTGATTGCTTTGTTATAATTAAACGCTATAATTCTTTCGTTATTATCTTAGAATTTGATTCCTGCAGAGAATTCCACCGTGAACGGACGGAGATAGCTACCACTCATGTACTTGCCGTCATATTTGCCAGCTTCCTGCTTGGTAATCAGCTCAGAGCCGCTAATGGTACCCTTGGCACCCTTCTCGTTGAAGATATTGATGACACTCACGCCAAGGCTCAGTTTCTTATTCACATTCCAGTTGATTCCGCCGAAAGTCTCCCAGTGACCATTGAAGTAGAGTGCCTCCTGAAGGTTGGCATAGGTCTTACCGAAGTAACGGAAGCTCAACCAGGCATTCAGATTCTTGGTGATATCATACTTAGGGTCCAACTCGATAAGAACCTGAGGAATCTCCTTAACAATCATGTTATTGGCATTCACACCCATAGACTGACCGTCACTGAACGTTACGCTCGCATTATAGTTCTTATACACCGGCTTCTGATAGGTGAAGAGTGCATGCATGTGGAAGTTCTTGAACGGATTGATTTCTGCCGAGGTTGTCCAACCCAAAGTCTGGATGTTATAGATGAGCAACACGGTCTTGCCCTCTGTAGTGCCAGGCTTGGTAAGATTCTGCTGGTCGATATTGTTCGACTTTGAAATGTAGGTCACCATTGAAGAAAGGTCAATCCAATCGTTCTTGTAGAAAATACCACCACGAATCAATGGAATGGTTACTCGCTTATACTGCTCCTCGGTAGGTCCTGTTCCTGCATACTCGCTGATGCGTGGGAAACGGGTGGCGATGGTAGCATCGGCTGTCAGACCAAACTGGCGGGTAAGGTTATACGTCAACTGCAAGGTGGCTGCATAATTCAATTTATCCTTGGTTACGTTCTTTGCTTCGATGCTGTGCTCGGTAGCAACAACAGAACCATCAGCAGCAGTGGCGTATGTATTATAGTTACCCATGTGGAATCCTGAGAAACGTGGAGTAGAAATCTGCTCGGCAGACATGCGGTAGTACTCCAATCTACCACCATAGAACACCTTGAACTTAGGACTTACCTTCCATTCGTCGGTAAAGTAGAGTGCCAACTTGTTCTCTGAACCCTTGGTGTATTCTGGACTCAACTCATTATAACCGAAAGTCTCAGAACGATGAGCTGTCTGCGTAGGATCAAGGGGATTGACATACATCTGGCTCAATGTGCGTGGATAAGCTTCTACAGTGCCTGCCCACTGGAACGAAGACGAATAGTAATTGAGATTATAATACCACTCGTTCAAACCAATCATTAACTTATGGTTGTTCAACTGCTTAGAGATTTCGGTAGTCAAAAGCGCATTGCTCACCTTACCAACATGCAACCAGGTGCGACGGCCTTCTATATAGCCACTGTAGGCAGACCCATCAGAAAGCTGATAGCCATCAGCCTCGCTCACCTGAGAGATGGTACTTCCTCCGTAATCTACATAATTGGCACGTGGAGCATTCATATACTTGGCGTTGAATTTCCACAACCATCCATTATCAAACTGATACTGGCTGATGAGGGCAATTTCATTGGCATGATTCTCACTGCCATCGCTCATATTCCATGTCTCCATCTTTCCTGACTTTGTATTCAAGTATTGGAAAGAACCTTGACGCTGCACGTATGAGTCCATACCCGGATCAAAGCCATCGATTTTCTTGATACTGCCGTCGCCAGAATAGATAAATGGGGCTGCATTGGCAAAATTGCCAGGGTTCTTGCTGTTGGAATACTTATATAATAAGGAGATACGTCCCTTTCCATCATTCAAGATGCGAGTGATACCGAAATGATAAAGTTGGGTACGGTCGGCATAATCAGTAAAGCGAAGCTTGAAACTACCTGGATCGAAATTCTGATACATACTGGCAGTATAAAGCCAATTGTCACCGATTCCACCAGACAGGTTGAGGTCTACATTCTGCATACCAAAATGGTTTGCCTTATAGTTGAGCTTACCTTTGAACTCTTTCTGTCCCAACTCGCTGAAAGAAGAAACTGCATACGCAATATTACCTGTAGCAATGGCAGACTCAGATGGAGTCATCAAGTCGGTACCTTTCAGTGAGGCATCGCTACGCCAATGTGCAGACAGTTTGTGTACGGAAGAAGAGTAAACGGCTGGAAGACCGTTTTCATATACGGTTACATCCTCGCTTGGCAATCCTATCTGGATTTCACGAGGCTTGTTGGCATCAGATGCGTTGAGCATCACATTACGCTCTTCCTTTTTCTCCTTGTTTTCAGATTCGTCAGAAGGAAGTGCATACACTTGGCTTGCAGCAGACATCGCTATCAAAGCCATAGAAAATGTACGGATTCTTAAGTTCATAATCTTACAGTTGTTTATTCTTAGTTTTACATGATTTCACTTGCCACAGAATGCGATTCGATTGCGGTTGCAAAGTTAAGGAGATTTTTCAGACATTGGCATCATGTGTAGGTTATGAGTAGATAAATATTAGGTTTGTTAAGTCTATAACCTTCTAATAATCAAGCTATCAAAGATATTAATACTTTTTAATAGAGTAGATGATAAAAAGAGAAATAAATGTAGTATCTTTGCAGAAAAATACAATTATAAGGCACTCTAATAGCCTATCAGATAGTAACAATAACAATTAAAAAGATAGTTATGAAAGTAGTATTGTGGTTCTTAATGATGTTTATGCCATTAATGGCAAATGCTTCTTCCGTAAACGAGGAACAGCTGTTCCATCGTTTAGACAGTTACATAGCTCAGCGAAGCAAGTTTACCCAAAGAAAAGAAGCGAAACTGCTAAGACTCAAAAAGCAACTACACATGACTTCCGACAAGCGCAGCCAGCTTAGTCTCTATAACCAAATCTACAGGGAGTATTATACCTACCGTTACGACTCTGCCATGACATACGCCAAGAAGGGCTACCAGCTGGCAGCACAGCTTCAGGATGATTATTTCATCAACCTGAATAAAATCAATCGTGCGGCAGTGCTGTCAACAGGCGGTTTCTACAGCCAGGCAGAAGACTTAATGCTCGCAATGGATGTGGAGAAAATGTCACCTAAGTTATTGCAATACTATTATTATACCTTGACTTGGGTATATAACTACTGGGAAAATTTCTGCAACAAGTCGGAGTTTCAAGAAGGATTAGAAGCCAAGAAACGTTTTTATTTAGGCAAGACTCTTGAGCATATCGGCAACAAGAAATCCGCTCTTTATTACTATCTTTCAGGAGAGTTTGAATTTCTAAAACAGCGTACAAGCAAAAAAACACTTCAGTTCTACATGAAGGCACTTTCTGCCAGTCCCCTGAACAGCCGTGTGTATGCCTCATCGGCTTATTGCATAGCCCGCTATTATTATGATACCGACCAAAAGAATTTATACGAAAAGTATATTGTAGAAGCAGCCATTTCAGACCAGATATGTCCCCTGAAGGAGAATCTTGCCCTTCAGGAGCTTTCCACCTATCTATATAATAAGGATGCCTCCTATGCAAAGAGGGCTTCCAAATACATCTATTGCTCCATGGAGGATGCCCAATTCTACAACAACCGTCTCCGCATGGTTGAGATTTCACGCATACTTCCCCTTATCACAGAAACGAACCATCAGGCAGAAGTACGCAAAAACCGCATCGTAACAGCATCCCTCGTCATCGTGAGTATCCTGTCACTAAGATTCCTTGCCATGGCTTTCTTTGCATTCAAGATGAACAAGCGCCTAGCCAAGAGCCGTAGGGAGATAAAAAGCCAAAATACACTCTTGGACGAACTGAACCAGAAGCTGCTCAACACCAATAAGCGAAGAGAGACCTATATGCATTTATTTATGGACATCAGTGCCGTATATATCAAGAAACTGGATGATTATCGCAAATTGGTAAGCCGCAAAATCAAGGCAAAGCAAACTGCCGATCTTCTGACTGCCATCAACAGCTACAAGCTGGCAGAAGAAGAGGCAGCCAACTTCTATATTCGCTTCGACAAGGCATTCATTGACTTGTATCCGAATTTCGTGGAAGAGTTCAACCAACTGCTATTGCCAGAAAAACAGATTGTTCTCCCTGCCCCTAACAGTCTCACCAAGGAACTGCGTATCTATGCACTGATGCGCCTGGGAATTACGGATGGTCAGGAACTGGCCACCCTCCTGTTCTATTCTACGCAAACCATCTATAATTACAAGGCAGCCATCAGAAAGCGAGCCAAAGACCTCACCACTTTTGATGCAGCCATCAACCGACTATGCAATGTGATAGGCTAATAAATGGCAGAAAGTTGAGGAACAGCCTCAACTTTCTGCTATATTCTTTTGTACATGCAAGAAATAATCGTACTGCTTAAACTAGCCAGAGAATATGGTTGCTTAAGTAAGAGAATGTGGTTGCTTAAGTAAGAGAATATGATTGTTTAAGCTTACGGATACTGAATCTCGGGTTAACGGAGATAGTTTCTTGAGTTAGCGGAGACAGTTTCTTGGGTAAGAGAATACTGCTTCTCGGAGTTTGCCACTAGGCTCAGCAGCTCTGCTGAGCCTAGTCAGCAGGTCTGCCGACTGCAGTCAGCACATCTGTTGACTATAGTGACAACACCTTATTGTCGTACAATAACACACCTTATTGTCGTACAATAACACACCTTATAGTTGTACAACTACAAACTCTGATACAAAGATACTACTTTCTTCTGGAAATACAATTATTATCTGCAACTTTTTATCGAAAAAAGTGAAGAGAAAGATTGCTTTTTCGATATAAAATCGTATCTTTCAAGAAGTTCTATCTAAAATTCAAAGAGTTAACAATTCCTCAGACTGTCTGAGGAATTCAAAAAGCAAAAACAGCAGACACTGTCTGCTGAATCTTCTTTGCTACCCCAAAAAGGTCAGGCGCTGCCTGACCTTTTTTAATATCATTTTCCGTATAACTATCCATTTATCTATAAAATCATCACTTTTTCTTGCATAAAGTTTGCAATTTCCGATATTTATGCTTACCTTTGCCGTTGTTAAGAGGAAACTCGTAACACATTACAAAATATCTTATCATAAAAATAAGAAAGGAAATAGCGAATGGAACTGAAAGAGACTTTCCAAAAAGTGAAGGCAGCTAGCAAGACTCTGGGCTTGCTGACCGATGAACAGCGTAACGAAGTGCTAAAGGCGGTGGCTGATGCCATCATCGCAGAGACTCCTGCGCTCCTCAAGGCAAATGCAGAAGACTTGGCAAAAATGGACAAGGCGAACCCGCTCTATGACCGATTGCAACTCACAGAGCAGCGACTCCAGGATATTGCTTCGGATATAAGACACGTCAGTACCCTGCCCTCACCGCTCGGAAGAGTTCTCAAAGACAAAACACTCGATAACGGTTTGCATCTGCAGCGAGTAGCCGTTCCATTCGGAGTTATCGGTATGATTTACGAGGCTCGTCCTAACGTAACCTACGATGTTTTCTCACTCTGTTTCAAGAGTGGAAATGCGTGCGTACTGAAAGGTGGAAAGGATGCAAACGCCTCAAACTCAGCGGGTGTCGAACTTATCCACAAGGTGTTGATAACTTTTGGTATTGATCCGAATGTTGTTACACTGCTCCCTGCTACCCATGAAGCTACCGGCGAAATGCTGAATGCCGTGGGCTATATTGACCTCTGCATTCCTCGTGGAGGAAAGAAACTCATCAACTTCGTCCGTGATACTGCCAAAGTGCCGGTTATCGAAACCGGAGCCGGCGTGGTACATTGTTACTTCGACAAGGATGGCGACCTGGAGATGGGCAAGCGCATCATCACCAATGCCAAGTGCCGAAGAGTGAGCGTATGCAATGCACTCGACTGTCTGCTGATTCACGAAAACAGATTAAGCGACCTCCCTGCCCTCTGTGAAGGACTCGCCGAGAAGCAAACCAAGATTCATGCAGATGCCAAGGCTTACGAAGCTTTAAAGGGTCAGTATCCTGACACCTTATTATATAAGGCAGAGGAAAGCGAAGCGAAGATGAAAGAGGCTGATGCCAACGTGAAGAGCATCTGGAACACAGAATGGCTCAGCATGCAGATGGGCATCAAAACCGTAACTTCGGAAGATGAGGCGCTTGACCATATCGCTACCTACGGAAGCGGACATAGCGAAAGCATTGTTTCCAATGATGAAACTGCCCAGAAGAAATTCCAGGCGATGGTAGATGCAGCCTGCGTTTATGTGAATGCTCCAACCAGTTTCACCGATGGCGCACAGTTCGGATTGGGCGCAGAAATTGGCATCAGTACCCAAAAGCTTGGAGCACGCGGACCTATGGCGCTAGAAGAGATTACCACCTACAAGTGGTTGATTACAGGTCAGGGACAGACAAGAGCCTAACAAGACCCGCTCCGTACCTGCTCCGTACCCTCTCCGTACCAAGTCTTAGTTTCTGCCATGTTTGCAAGGTTTGCATGCAAACTCTGCAAACATCAAGATTCAAGAAGAAAGATCCAAGAGCAATATATATCAGAAATAATAAACAAAAAAAACGAAATAACAATGAAGACATTCTTTAATGTTGAAGACCTTGGCGACCTGAAAGCAGCGCTCGCTGAGGCACAGGAAGTGAAAGCAAACCGTTTCGGTTATCAGGAGTTGGGCAAGAACAAAACCTTGCTGATGATATTCTTCAATAACAGTCTCCGTACCCGTTTGAGTACACAGAAGGCTGCGATGAACCTGGGCATGAATGTGATCGTGCTCGATGTAAATGCCGGTGCATGGAAACTGGAGACAGAGCGTGGCGTTATCATGGATGGCGACAAGAGCGAGCACCTGCTGGAGGCAATCCCAGTAATGGGTAGCTTCTGCGACCTTATCGGTGTTCGTAGCTTTGCCGGTTTGAAAGACCGTGACTACGATTATGCCGAGACCATCGTCAACCAGTTCGTAAAGTACAGCGGTCGCCCAGTCTTCGCTATGGAGACTGCTACCGTTCACCCTCTCCAGGCATTCGCCGACCTCATCACCATCGAGGAGCATAAGAAGGTGGCTCGTCCTAAGGTAGTCCTGACCTGGGCTCCTCATTGCCGTGCCTTACCTCAAGCTGTGCCAAACTCATTCGCCCAGTGGATGAATGCAGCCGATGTAGATTTCGTGGTTACTCATCCAGAGGGCTATGAACTCGACCCTAAGTTCGTGGGCAATGCCAAGGTGGAGTACGACCAGAAGAAGGCGCTGGAAGGTGCAGACTTCGTTTACGCCAAGAACTGGAGCTGTCCGGGCGTGAAAGACCCAGCACAGTATGGTGAGATATTGAGCAAGGATATGAGCTGGACCATCGACGAGGAGCACATGAGCTGGACCAATGATGGTTGCTTCATGCACTGCCTGCCAGTTCGCCGTGGCTTGATTGTTACCGATGATGTCATTGAAAGCAAGAACAGCCTGGTGATTCCAGAGGCAGCCAACCGTGAGATTTCAGCCGAGGTTGTCATCAAGCGCATGCTCGAATCACTCTAAAGCAGGATATAAGAAAGAGATTGAGGGTGTGTCATAAGTTCATGACACACCCTCTTTTTCGCTCTACCCAACATCATCCTATCCCCATTTCTCGGTATTTTAATCTTTTCATCCGATTTATATTCTTTTATCTCAGATATTATCCGTACCTTTGCTACCGAAAAAAGAAAAGAACAAGATGGATAAATACATAATATTATCACCAGAAGCCAAGGGAACGTTCAACGACCGCTTGAATTTTCTGTATCTGAAACTAGGTAACTATCTCGACACCGAGAAACTGGAAAATCGTACTTTGCAATATTGTAAAGTATTCCTCAGCGACGCCCAAAACCAGACTCAGGATTTAGAAGAGTCACTCCTTTATCAGGAGTATCTTAAGGATACCCATCTTACGGTTGTGGAGCAACCTCCGCTCAACGGGAGCAAGATTTCACTTCTTATCAAGACCACAGACGATAAGACCCCTATCCTGTTCCACAGTCTCCGACTGACTGAGGAAGAAGCGAAGGGAAAGGATTCATACGAACAGACCCGAATGCTATTCGACAAATACCTGCAACTTATCGCCGGTACAGATATGACGATGGAGCGCAACCTGGTAAGAACATGGATATACGTAACTCATATCGATGTAAACTATCAGGGAGTAGTAGAAGCGCGCAATGATGTTTTCGACCAGCAAGGTCTGACGGCAGAGACCCATTATATAGCCAGTACGGGCATCGGCGGAGCAACTTCCGTACGTCATGCATCTGTAGCTATCGACTTTCTGACCGTTCCCGGCATCAGGGAAGAAGACAAGCAATATCTCCAGGCACTCAACCACCTGAATCCTACTCACGAATACGGAGTAGCCTTTGAACGGGGAACCAGCCTTTCTCTGCCCCAGAAGAAACAATATTTCATATCAGGAACAGCCAGCATAGACAAGCATGGAGCGGTTGTATACGAAGGTGATATTGTAAGACAAACCGGCAGATTGCTCGAGAACATCGGTGCTTTATTGAAGGATGGAGATGCGATGATGAACGATATCCAATACTTTATCATCTACCTGCGCGATATCTCAGACTATCATACCATAGAGCAACTGATGAATCAGTTTTATCCTCAGATACCACATATCATAGTAGAGGCAAGAGTATGCAGACCGAGTTGGCTGATAGAAATGGAATGCATTGCAGAAAAACAAGAACAGAAATAAATGCTGATAAATGCAGAAATTTACTTTCAAAGAGTAAGTTTCTGCATTTTTTATGATTCATTCTAATATATTTTTACTACCTTTGCAGATATAAAAACTTATAAACCGAAAGAAAATGAGTGAACAGCAAACAAGCCAGTCTAGTTTTGGCATATATTCGTTATATGCATTGGGAGCCATCGCATGCTTTGTGTTCTTCCAATTCTTCTATCCCTACCATCTGTTTTATCAGGAGCAGAACCAACTGTTCCTGTCATCATGGGATTATCTGAAATCCTATCTGGACAAACCGGGATGGCTGGCCTGTCTGGCTGGCGATTTCCTGACCCAGTTTTATTATTTCCGCTATGCCGGTCCTATCATCCTTACCCTCTGTATTCTTATTACGGGACATAATGTAAAATGCGCAGTAAGAGATGCAGACATCCAAGGGAAAAAGACGGCAGATATCGTAGCCTTCATTATGATGATCCTATTGGTATGTTTCAGTTTTCACTACGACTACCGGCTTTGCAGCATTCTGGCAATAGCAGGTGGTGCCAGTGTGTTCCGTGTCAGCACCAAGCTGCTCACTTCCACCCGAATGTTTCTCAAGAAGATAGAGAAGATGGACGACAATCCTTCTGCCGCAGCAGGTTTGGGAACAGCGCATTGGGTTACCGCCTTCAGCATCATTGTTTCCGTATTCGTATGCCACTGGTTCTTTGGAAATGGAGTATGGATCTACGGAGCGCTGGTATTTACAGGATGTCTTTCCCACATCAAGAAAGTGGGAACCTACTATCGCCTGGCTGCCCTCGTGATTCCTTTCTTCCTGCTGATGCTGTCCAAGCGACTCTACTTCTGCGACTTCCAAACCCTTTATACCTATCCGGGGTTCGGAAAACTGGTAAAACCGCAAATGGATCTGGAGAAAACATTCGCGGTAGACTGTGAATATTACTTCGGTAATTATAATAAGGTTATCAACATCGTAGAAAAGACGGAAAATCCAGACCAATACATGAAGTTCTACTATAACCTCGTGATGGCGCAAAACGGATATCTTCCAGACAACTTGCTGAGATTCCAGAACAACAACCTGGGTACATTCGATAAACTGGGACCAGACACCCCAACTCTCACCATCAAGACCCTGAACGAACTGTATTGGGTTCTGGGTGACATGACTTTCTGCGAACGTGCCACAATGCTTGCCAATGTCTGCTCTCCGAACAACCGGAATATCAGAATGGTAAAGCGACTTGCCGAAATCAATCTGGTAAAGGGCGACTACGCAGCAACCCGCAAATATCTCCGTATTCTGCAAAAGACCTTCGTATGGAGCAGATGGGCAAACCGTGCTTTCTCATCACTTGGCAGAAAAGCAACAGCCGACGAAAAAGCCCTCCTGCAGCAATACATCGAAAAGCGTCCGTTCATCAACCGGAAGGATACGCTACGACTGAACGAGAATTGCCACACCATCATGTGCGAACTGGCAGAAAGTAATCCAAACAACAAAATCGCCATCGACTACATGCTCTGCAGCGATCTCCTCCTGAAAGACATGAAAACCTTCAAGCGGGATTATGATACTTATTATCTCAAACTGAAAAACGGTTCCTACGAACGCCTGTATCAGGAGGCTCTCATGATTTATCTGGCAGGAACCAAGGCTAAGCCGGAAGAATGGGCAAAATATATCAAGCGTCAAGATATTCTGCAGCGTTTCCATCAGTATAATGAAGAACGGGGCAACCAGGCATTCAGCGATACCTACTGGTATTACTTCGACAAGGCAGAGGTGCCTAAGTTGAACATCAACTGAGGAAATAATTGACGCTAACTGTTTATTAAAGAAGAAAAATGAAATACAAGAATATCCTATACAGTGCCATGACGGGCATACTGTTGCTCGCATCATGTGCCCAGACTCACGAGAATGCTGAGCAGGTAGACCATCTGCCCAACATGTACCCCGATTATGCCGATGTAACGATTCCGGTCAATATCGCTCCTCTCAACTTCGAGATACGCGACAAGAACCTTACCAACATCGAAACCACACTCACGATTGAGGGAGCAGATGCCAACGATGCTGCCAACACTTTTACTGCCACCAGCAACAGCCAGAATCTGAAATTTGATATGGACGACTGGAAGGCTTTCCTGCAAAAGGCTGTGGGCAAGAATATCAAAGTTCAGATATATTCAAAGAGCAATGAGGGAGAATGGACGGCGTTCAAACCCTTCACCTGGCAGGTAGTGGGCGACAGTCTGGATGCCTACCTCACCTACCGACTGATAGAACCCGATTACGAAGTATGGAACAAGATACAGATTAAGCAGCGCTGCATAGAGAATTGGCAGGAGAAGATTCTCGCCGACCACAATCTGCAGGAAAACCGCTGTATGAACTGTCATGCTTTTGGCAACCAGGATTCCAACCTCAGTATGGTATATATAAGAGGTGAAGGCGGAGGAGCCATTCTTAACCGCAACGGCAAGCTGCGCAAGCTGAACCTGAAGAACGCCAACATGATTTCTTCGAGCGTATATTATGGTTTCAGTCCATCGGGCAAATACGTCACCTTCTCTACCAACATCATCATTCCAGCCTTTCATGCCAACGCCGACAAGCGACTGGAAGTATATGATTCGAAGAGCGATGTATATGTAGCCGATCTAGACAACAACCGCATCATCTCCTCACCGCTTACCTCCGACAGTACACATCTGGAGACATTTCCTACTTTCTCACCGGACGGGAAATACGTTTATTACTGCGCAGCCGACAGGAAGGGACTTGAAAGTACGAATCTGAAGGGATTGAAATATTCGCTGGTGCGCATCCCATTCGATGAAAAGACCGGGAGTTTCGGAACCAATATAGATACTCTTTACAGGGAGCGTTCAGTCTGCCATCCTAAGATAAGTCCTGACGGCAGATACTGTCTCTTTACGGTAGCCGATTACGGCACCTTCCCTATCTGGCATCCCGAGGCTGACCTCTATATGATGGACTTACAGACAGGAAAAGTGGATAGCCTCAGCATGGTAAACAGCGAGAAGAGCGATACCTATCACAGCTGGTCGCATACCGGCAGATGGTTTGTCTTTGCCAGCAAACGTGACGACGGACTTTACGGCAAGCCTTACTTCTGCTATGTAGACCGCCAGGGCAAGGCTCACAAGCCTTTTGTTCTTCCACAGAGGGAACCAACCTTCTACGATGATTGCCTGAAGAGTTTCAACATACCGGAGTTGAGCCGCGGCCCCGTTCCATTCGATGCCATCGATATAGAGAATGTGATGAAGCAAGAAGCTGAAAAGTTCAAATAAAAAAACGAACTTTAGAAAGTAATCCCCCACACGCCCTGAAAGGGCAGAAGCTCCTAGCCCAGGGCATCGCCCTGGGTAATTACGGACGCAAACCTGTCGCCCTGTAAGGGCAAAAGCTTTAAAACGCCAATATTTTGACGAAGCTTTTGCCCTTACAGGGCGCATTGCATAATCTCTATATTACCCAGGGCGATGCCCTGGGCTAGGAGCTTTTGGGCCTTCAGCCCGTACATAAACCACTTATAAATTCTGTTATCTAACCTTCGTCGGAATTCTCTTATCACTCATAATTTCATTTCCTGCCGCACGGGCATCCAGCTCTACTGGCTTCGATGTGAAATCTGGGGTATTATAGGAATCCAGCAATTCATCGTAGTACTTCTTCGGATTGCGCTGTGGCAGCAGGAATGGCTTGCTAACATTGCCCTTATCATCAATGCAGGCAAGGTAAAGACGGGTATAGAGTCCGTCGCCACGGCGGGATGTAAAGACAAACCAATGTGAATCCTTGCTCCAGTTGTGCCAACTGTCCGTATTCTTACTATTGGCTGCAGCCAGAGGCTTAGCCTGACCTGTCTTCAAATCCAGCAACCAGTTATCCGCTTCCTTATGCCAGATAGGGAAGCAGCCATAATCACTCATCGTAAACATGATGTACTTGCCATCATACGAAGGACGAGGATGGGTGGCACTCTTCCCCAGTTCACGGGCATTGAAGATGGTATCTACCTTGTTGCCAAACTTACCCGTAGCCACATCGAAACCAATCTTGCAGATATTATACTTGATATTCTTGTAACCGCTTGGGATAGGCTCTGCCGTAGAAGAGCAGAAGTAGAGCGTCTTGCCATCAGGCGAGAATACCGGATAAGTCTCGTAATGGTCTTTCGTCATCAGGAGAGAATCCAATATCAGTTCATGGGTTGCAGGTTCATAGACAAAGACATCCGATGCCTGGTCGAAAACTTCAATTCGCTCATCCTTTACGGCATGGAAACTCTGATGGGTGGTATTGGTACTGTAGGCGCAATACTTGCCCGACGGATGCCAATAAGGATAAACCATCGAACCCTTCAGGGAATCATTCTTCGCCTTCAGCCACTCCCGCTTACCGTTCTGAGAAACCAAGGTAGCACCATGGTCGCCACGCACATGGAAGGTAAACTGGTCAGGATTGGTTCTGTTTGCCGTATGACAATTGAGACAGGCACCCGGTGCTGCGGTATTTTCAAGGATAGCCGTTTCCTCAAAGTTACTCAAGTTGCGCTGATAAATGCCCAACTTGCCATACACCTCATAGCCAGGGGCAATACGACGATAAGTCAAGCCCCAGTCCTTTAACTCGTAGGGGCTTACATAGATATTGAAGTCCTGATACTTGAACCTTTCACCATTTTTCAATACATACACTGAGACGGTGAGTTTTTCACCCTTGTTCTTTTTCAAGAAATCATGCCATTCATCTACCTCAAACTCCGCATACTTCTTGTCGTAAGAATATAGCCCCTCTATGGTTTTCGGACCTTGCACACATACATACATATCCTCAATATCCTCGTCCGCCATGTTAAAATCGAGCGGTGCGATATTGGCAGGAACTGTAACCCCAACATAATCGGGGAATATCTTAGGGAATTGATTGATTTCCTTAGCATCTTTCCACGCCGGAGGGTAACAACATGCACTAAGCGAAGCCATCACCACTCCAACCAACAGAGAGCACAATAAAGATTTTATCGTTTTCATTTTCTAACCAAATATTATCAACGTGTATTATGCACTAATTATCAGCAAGATTGCCAACTTAACATTTAACACTTAACATTCAACATTAATATATAGTTTTCTTCTCCTCCTTCTTAGCTTCCTCCTTGTCTTGCACCATCATATAGTACCAGGCATTGGATACATACGGCTGCTGACTGAGTTGAGGATCCTTCGGATTCTGCATATAGAGCTGAATGAAGTTGAGCGTATTGTTCACGTTCTGTGCATCCACACTATATGGGATGGTACGTGGATCGCTATGTGTCTTCATCCAGTTGCCGATGAGAATCTCCTGGAAGGAACGAGGGATATGGTCATAGCCTACGAATCTACCCAATGGATAATACTGCATGAACTTGTTTAAATCACGCTGCAAAAGTACATAACACATCAGATATTCGTAAGCCATCTTATTGCTCTTATCATTCAGGAAGAGCAAGCCCAGCATCTGATCCATCTCCCGGTCGCTGAAGAGGAAGTCCTGCTTCTTTTCGCGATACTTGCGCAACTTGCCATAGATAGGATGCCGGTTGATAGCCTTCTCATTGCCCAGTAACGCCATCGTCTGGTTCGCCCAGTTACTATAGAAGATTGTCTTCTGCAACCTGCGGAGCAACTTGGCAGCCACCTCGTAATTACCATTGATGATTTCGCACTCAGCGATACGTCGGGTCAAACGGGCACTCTTGCGGAAATTCGGTATCGCCTCCTGCGCCTCGAACATATAACGTTCGGCATCATTCACCATACCCAAACGATAAAAGACCTCAGAGGTAAATACAGGCGAAGTCATGTCTCGGGAAAAAACAGGGAACAAACCCTCTGCTCCATTCTGATAGAATTCGAAAAGACGGTCGGCAAGCATACCCTTCTGGCTCAAGGCAAGATTCACACACGAAACACTGAGCGGTGTGGTTGCCGGCTTCTTCTCTGCCTTCTCTATAATCTTATCCCACTGTTCGGTGCGAACCAGGAAATCATAATCTATCAGGTCGTAGGTCATTTCATCAAAAGATGCCTTGATACCAAACCATGAAGCCACAATCACCAATACATAGCTCAACACTATGACCACTTTGGATTGCTGCAACTTCTGCAAGGATTTCCAGTGGCATGGAATCATCCCCAGGAAAGGAATCACAACAGCCCATACCATCACAACAAAAGGCAACGGAGATATGGTACCCGGATAGCGATAATAATTAAGTCCGGCTAAGATGCGATACAAAGGATATTGCAAAGTCTGCGTGGTCAATAATATCCAGGCGATAGTAAGGATAAGAATGACGGCAGAATAGCCTATTCCGGAAAAAACATTTCCCTTCTGCTTGGCATTCTTCAGCGTATCACCTATCATCAGGGCGGCATAAAGGAATACCACCGGTCCCAGGAACCAATAAACCAATGCCGTGCTAACCAGTTCGAACACCACCTTTACCAACCGGTTGTGGAATCGGTTATGAATCCATCCTATTACTAAGGCTCCAAAAAGTGCAACTACAAAAGAGAGCAACACATTCTGGTCGCCCATGGCACACCATAAGGCGATACTTGGAAGGAAACTCAGGAGATAACCTGGGAAATCATGCCTTGCTCCATATTGTTTCATCAGTCCCCATACGGCAGCCTGAATGCCCATCAAGAGCAAAGCGATGATGGCACCGCCCAATACAGGCATATAATAGAACTGTACCAGAAACTCACTGATATAGTCAGCCAATCCTCCCGGCAGTACAATGCGCTCCAGGAAATAGCCGGTATCAAAGAGAAACATCTGATACTGTTCCTGAAAGCAGAGTCCGCCTACGAATGGCACTGCCCAAAATATCACGACCGCCACACCGAAGAGCAGCGACAGCAGCGGTTTCCAAGTTTTTATCATCAAATTCTTCATGATTCTCCAATCTAAATTTTTATTCGTTTATTCTCTCACAGTCACTTTCGGACGATCATCCGAAAAGATCTGATTGCGGGTTTCCTTTATATCCAGTTCCACCTTAGTCTTTGTGAAATCCGGTACATTATAGGCATCAAACAGCCCATGATAATATTTCCACGGATTGCGCTGCGGAAGAAGGAAAGGTTTAGTTGCCTTACCCTTATCATCAATACTCGAGATGTAGAGACGGGTATAGTTTCCGTTACCACGCTTGCTGACGAAGACAAACCAATGCGAGTTGCTGCTCCAGTTATGATAGCTTTCGCTCATCTTACTGTTCACCGCTGTCAGCGGATAAGTCTGCCGGGTCTTCAGGTTCATCATCCAGAGATCAGCATCAGGTTGCACGATAGGGAAATTGCTTCTGCAGCACTGTGTATACATCAGCCATTTGCCATCATACGACGGACGAGCCAAGACGTAACTCATATTCGTCTTCGGACCATTCAGCAGCGTATCCACTTTTTCTCCAAACTTCCCCGTTCTGGCATCGAAAGGAATACTTACCAGCGAGCACTTCACTTTCAGATACTCAGCCGGTACACGGCAAGCTTTCGAAGTACTATAATATAAGGTATTGCCATCTGCACTGAAAGCAGGGAATATCTCCAGCCAATCGGGAGTCATCAGTTTCTGGTCTGTTACCAGCTGATTGTTACGCGTATCCAGTATCACGATATTACTGAAGTCGTGATAAACTTCTATCGGCTTGTAAGTTCCCACGAAGAAACACTGGTGAACGGCATTGGCAGCATAAGCCACATAATTGCCTTCCGGATGCCAGTAGGCATAGCTTCCGGCAGCCTTGGTAGAATCGGTCTTGGTATCTATCCATTGCTGCTTGCCATCCTTCATAATCAGGGTACCTCCACCCTCACCACGTATCTGGCAGGTCAGTTGTCGGGCATCAGTACGATTGGCTGTATGGCAATTGAAACATCTACCCGGCAAGGCGGTTTCTGTCATGATAGCCGTTTCATCAAAGGTATGGATATCGCGCTGATAGATGCCGATGTTGCCACCCACTTCGTAGCCGGGAGCGATACGGCGATAGGTCAAACCGTAATCATCCAACCGATAAGGACTCACCATCATCTGGAAATCCTGATATTGCTTCCACTTGCCATCCTTACGGGTACAGACGGTAAAAGAGATGCTGCCACCGACGTTCTGCTCAGTAAGCTGATGCCAGTCTTCCACATCGAAGTCAGCCCATTCACCACAGACATGCAGTTCTCCGCCCTTGCTTCCTTTTGCCACGACATCCACCACATCTACGGTATCACCTTTGATATTGAAGTTCATCGGAGCAATATCAGCAGGAATGGTCACCCCAATATAGTCAGGATAAATACTAGGCTTACGATTCACCATGGTAGGATTCTCAACCGATGGAGTACATGCGGTTATCCCCATCCATACGGCGATGAAAGCATAAATTATCTTTTTCATTCTTCGCCTCCTTTCTGTTTACTCATCATTCGTTTTACGTATTCTGCGTATGGCGAACCTGGCACATTACCTTGATTCTGTATGCACTTCACAGCATCCTGATAACCCACAGGCATCTGCATATAGCCACCATATTGCTGTACCCAACTGCCATAACGCATGAATCCCTGGATATCTCCCTTCAAGAGCATCTGCCCCATGAAATAGTCGAGCGCCATTTTGTTATCCGGATTGTTGATGAAGAGCAATCCCATCATCTTGTCTATCTCATTATAACTATAAATCATCTCCGTCTTGAAGCGCATTCTTCTAGCCCTTCCCAAATCAGAATCATGACTGATGGCCGTATCATTGCCCAGCATCGCTTCCATCTTCACAGCCCAGTCATGATAGAAGAACGACTGTTTCAAGAGATCGATATTCTTACGTGCAACGGCATACTTGCCATTCACAATCTGACATTCGGTAATGCGCTTCATCAATCTGCCACTCATCTTTCCATTCAGGATGGAAGCCTGCAAATCGCTGGCATAGCGAAGAGAAGAGTTCACAAGACCCAGACGCCAAAAGGCTTCCATCGTAGGATACATCGACATGTTATCGCGGGTACGGGGAGCCAGCAAGGCATCTTCCCCACTCTGATAGAAAGAAAACATGCGGTCGGCAAGTTGACGGGTCTGAGCAAGAGCAAGATTTACACAGTTGCTGGTATAGAACACCTGTACCTGATTCTCCTGCGCATCATTGATGATATCTTCCCACTTCCCGTTACGCACCTGTTCGTTCAGCTTGAGCAAAGCATAGAGGTCCTTGTCATATCCCCATTTCTGACCCGGATACTGCATAGGCACGCGATAATAGTTGATACCTGTCATCACAGACATCAATGGATATTGAACCAGAAGGGTACTATAGCAAATCAGCTGGATAGCCAGGAGATAGAGAATAGACAAAAGATAGGTAATCGAAACGGAAGGGAGTTTGCCTTTCTTTACTTGTATTAGGAAAGAAGCCACACGGAGGAAGACATAAAGCCAGGTTGCCCCGCCTCCAATCAGCCAGAATATGACGGGTATCAGAAGTACATCTGCCCACGCTATCCTTGCTCCCCATCTTCTGGTAGCAAGATTCATCAACCATGTTGACAGCAGGGCTAAGGTCAGAGCTACCGGAAAAGACAGGAGCACTTCGATATCTCCCATCACTTCCAGCAACAGGATAGAAGGAAGAAGAGCTATGAGCATTCCATACCACTTCAACGGTTTGGCTGTATAACTCCTGATTACCTGATAGGTAAGCGACAGGAAAGCCACGAAGAGAAAAGCCAGAATGGCAGCACCCAAAACTGGAACATAATAGAACTGTACCAGGAACTCACTGATATAATCAGCCAAACCACCTGCCACACTCAGGTCATGCCAAAAGTAGTCGGCAGACCAGAGAAAGAGCTGGTTCTGCTCTTGGTAACATAAGGCTTGTGGATAACCACAATACCAAAAAAGGAAGATGCATAAGCCGAACAATGCGACCAGAGTCATTTTCCCATATCTAGAAATAAACTTTTTCATGTACTCAATAGATTAGTCCGGATACCCATTTTTATCAACATCTTCTACAACAGGCAACCTACTTGGCAGAAGGATACATGTTCTGAAGAAAATCCTTAAACACTCCAGCAGGCTGACGCTTGAGAAAGGCGATGTTATATTCCTTCAACTGGTTCTGTATCTCCTTACCCTTGGTCATCAGCAACTGGTCAGAGCCTTCCTGACGGGCCTGCATACGAAGCTGGTTGTAGGCTCTGTTAAACTTCATAATCTGATCTTTCCATACCCGGAGAGAATCGTTCTGAGGAGTTCCCCCGGAAATACTGTTGGCACCAATCGTAACCTTGATGTCGCCCGGTTCGGAAACAACCAGCAAGTCCTGTACACCATCACGATAGTGATAATCTACACGAATCACCTTCATCTCTGTAGTATCAGCAACAAATTCAAACTTGCCGTCCTTGATGACAACAGAGTCTACATGGGCAGCATCCTGCAGTCCGAACATAGGCACAAGGAAAATCTTCTTGCCATCCCATCGGTTCGATTCCATCGTACCATGGATACGGCAATTTCCCTTTTCGGCAGACTTGCAACCTGCCATTACTACCATACTTGTAACGGTCATCAGAGCGATAACCATCAATAAAATCAATTTCTTCATTATACTCTTAGGTTTAATGTTTATCATCGTTGTTTACTTACAGTTCCATATTGGTTTATGGACTTGTATCAGAAGTTTCTTTATTCACATACAAAAGTACAATAAAAACTCGTAAACACCAAATTTTTTCTGCATTTATACAAGAAAGTACAAAAGAAAAGCAATAAAAGTCAAATCCTGCTAACGTAATGAAACGAAAAAACCCCATTCTCTATTTCGCCCCCAACTTGGGGGTGAATTACTGAACTTTCGCATGTGGTTTAAGTACGGGCTGAAGGACCAAAAACTCTTCACTCTTCACCTTATGCTCTGAAACGCCCTATTTATGGGCGTTTCAAGGGGTGAAGAGTTATTGGCGACTCTTCACCCACTCTTCACCACTCTTCACCAAGGCACGAGGCTTCGAGGTGCAAGAAGAAACTCAAATCCGCCAAACAGAGAGGTGAAGAGTGGTGAAGAGTAGGTGAAGAGTGCCCAAACACTCTTCACCCCTCGGAATGCCGATAAACACAGGGGATTCCAAGCGAAAGGTGAAGAGTGAAGAGTATTTCTACATAAGCCTTGCATTAAAACGAAACAAAGCCATTTGGGATGGCTGTTCTAGGCAAACAGCCCACTAGCAGCTAAAGCGCCAGTAGGCTGTCTGTGGTTTGCCAGTTAACTGTCTGTATTAAACAGCCTTCTTTTTACCAATTCACAACAGGTTAAAACAGACAAATAAGAACAGCATTCAGCATATCAAAAAAGAAAATCCCCAACTGTAATCACTACAGCCGAAGCCTAACCTAATCGTTATACTTACTTGTTTTTATCTAACTGCTTCAACAAGAAATCCTCCAATGTTTTCTTGTCGGGCAACTGAAGCATATAAGTGGAAACAAATAATTGGTTATCCATACCAGCCAAGGCATACTCCACCATTTTCTTACCCTTTCTCGTACAGAGCAAAATACCAATTGGAGGATTGTCCCCAGGCTGCATCTCATTTTCTCGATAATAAGAAACATAAGCATTCAGCTGCCCGAGGTTCTCATGCGAGAACTCCGAATCTTTCAATTCCAGAATGACGCTACAGTGAAGATACCGGTTATAAAACACCAAGTCTGGATAATAATACTCGTCATCTATCACTATACGTTTTTGACGAGACTCAAAACAGAAGCCTTTACCTAGCTCCAAGATAAATTCTTGCAAATGAGTAATCAAAGCATCCTCTATATCCTGTTCTGTAACGACCTCTTGAGCCCTCAATCCCAAGAATTCAAACGTAAAAGGCTCTCGAACCTGCAATTCATTAGAATCATGCCCTTTCATACTTGGGAGAGACAACATCTTTTCGGGATTAGTACTAATACCAGCTCGAACATAGAGATTGGTACTTATCTGTCGACGCAACTCACGAACAGACCAAGTACACTTGATGCACTCCTGTTCGTAGAAGTAACGAGCAAGGGGATCGTCTATCGCCATAATCTCACGTATATGACTATAGGATAGCCTTGAAATCAAAATAGCTCCCGGGGTCATAAAATTATGAGACGCTGTCGCACTTTTTCTAGCTATAAACTTGATTCCCTCAGATTTATGCGACGCTGTCGCACAAATTCCTTTATCCTTAATAAAATTCATAGGAGCTAGATTATCTGCCATCTGAGGATAAAGATTATAAAACTTTCGTGCCCATTGGAACAAAGTCACATTTAGACCTTTACGTTCCACCCTTTCCTCCAATTTCTTTAGAAGTTGCGAACCATACTCAGCACGATCTTTGCCGTGCTGTTCAAACTCCACGATATAGTAGCCGATGAGCCAATTGCGCATCGTCTGCATACGATTGATAGCTTTGACGGCACAAGTTTGTGCTGCATCATGAGTACTTTGAATCACATGCGTCAACTCCACGAAAGAGTGTTCTCCATGCTTCCAATCATCAACAGGAAGTTCCATCCCATCATGATTATAAATAATAGAATCTTTTGACATAGCAGCCAACATTTAAACCATTCCGCAAATGTACGACAAATAATTGAATATACCAAACATTTCGGATAAAATTTCAGCATAGGACAAAAAGAAAAGCCCCGACTGTATCACTACAGCCGAGGCCTAACCTTATTTATATTATAATCACAACGATTATTTCATGTTCTATTTCTTAGCCTTGAATGCCCACCAGGTAGCTTCTCCCCAAGAGGCAGTGCCCTCAGGGGCATAGATTAACTTAAGATGGTTGCCATTCAACTCCATGATTTCGAAGTCTGTAGGTTTTTCACCACCACCATTAATTTTGAATGGGAAGAGGATAGAGCCTGCATCCGTATGAAGATTACCCAAAGCCCAATTAGGAACACTTCCATCTACTGAAGCAATAGAACGTTTTCCATTACCCCAATTCTGAATTTCAAACTTACCTTTACGTATTTGAGTTCCATTTGCAGCATATGAAGTAACAGTTCCATCAGTAAGACTAAATGTCATATAAGCATTTGGATCTTCTTCACCAATCGGCGTACCTGTATCAGAATGTTTCATCTGATCTGTCAAGCCTGCAGGAGGACATCCCCACCAAAGACCATCGCCACTTCCACTAAGGAAGTTTCCATCAGTATAGCCCAAGTTACCCCAAGCACCACCATCTGTACGATATTCCGTATCCCAAGTCCAAGACTTTGAAGAAAAACCAGTCAAGCTTGCTTCTGCATCAGACTCACTCTTAAAAGCCCACCAAGTAGCTTCTCCCCAAGAAGCAGTGCCCTCTGGAGCATAAATCAACTTCAGATGATTTGCATCTAATTCCATCAACTCAAACTCCGTAGGTTTTTCACCTCCGCCATTAATCTTGAATGGGAAGAGGATAGCACCCGCTGTAGTCTTAAATGTACCCAAAGACCAGTTAGCGACACTACCATCAACGGAAGCATGGTTTCGCTCGCCCGTATAGCCTTCTACGGAATACTTACCAGAACGGATTTCTTTACCCGAAGCATCATAGGTTTTCAATGTACCATCATCAAAGAACTCCATATAAGCATTTGGATCTTCCTCACCAGTTGCAACACCAGTATCAGAATGCTTCAACTGATCAACTAAGTCTGCAGGAGGGCATCCCCACCAAAGACCATCGCCATTTCCACTAAGGAAGTTTCCATCAGTATAGCCCAAGTTACCCCAAGCACCTCCATCTGTACGGAATTCAGTATCCCACTTCCAAATTTTACTTCCATAAGAATCTGAAGCCAACAACTTCATCTCAGGAGTCAAGTCTGAAGGAACAAAGACATTAGCAGTCTTCTCTACTTCCGTCCAAGTGCCATCTGCATTCATTGAACGAACATAGAAAGTCTGACTTGTACTTGCACCTCGTCTAGGAACGATGGCAAATGTACCCGTGGCCTTACCCTTGGAAAGAATATTCTCCGAACCATCATTATTCTTAGTCAAGACAGTAACTATAGTAGAAGGAGTGGTGTTGAAGGTAAAGTAGTTTCCATCAGGAGCGCTCTCACCATTCTCGTTGGCCTGAGTGAATGTAAAACAATCACTCAAAGCCTCTTGTGTATATGTCTTGGCATTGTTATCGTAACTATCTTCTGCTGGATTACAAGAAGCCAGTACAGATAGTACAACTGCCATACTTATAAATATCTTTTTCATATTACAATTTCTATTTAAAGTTGTTACTATTCCTTCCATGAGCCGTAGTAGCCTTCACCATCACCCCAACCAGGATTCTGCTTTAAGCCACCATTAGAAAGGTTCACCTCATACTGCGGAATCTTAAAATAGCCATTAGTCGCATTGTAACGAGCCACATAACCTTCGCCTTGATCCTTCATGGTTGTCCAAGTACCGGAATTGTTAATCTTACCACCCAACTGTTTGGCAAGACATTGAGGAGCGATGTGCCAACGACGAATATCATCCCAGCGAAGACCTTCAAAAGCAAATTCCCAACGTCGTTCGTTCTGTAAATTCTCCAATGTATAAGGAACTGCTGGAAGACCTGCACGAGCGCGAACTGCTGTCATACCAGTATTTGTCTCCGTCAGCTCATCATGCATCAAAAGCACATCAGCATAGCGAATCAAAACCAAAGACTGGCAACTAGAAGCTTGATAATGGCCCTTAGTAGCACCGTTACCACCCCAACTTGCCTGAGCACAGAAAGAATAGTATCCATCACCAGCGACATCACCACCGCCAGAACGTACAGCTCCTAACTTCTTTTGGAAGAAGCCCGTATTCTCCATCCAGCTATCATTGTGGTCGCCCGCATAATTATATGTTGCAGGGAATGTCAAGATAGAGGCCTCACGACGTTTATCATTTGGTTCCTCAGCTTTCCAATCATTAACCAAATTAGGAGTAACAGTACCAATACCCCAACCATTACCAAATGGATAGACACTTTCTTCTGTACCCACAGTAAATTTAGGATCATCCTGGTCGCTGAAACGACAACCAAAGAACAGGGCCCACTGATTGGTCATGTGGAGCTGTGAATCCCATTCTCCACGATATGCGTAATTGACAGAGAATACAGCCTCCTTGTTTCCTTCGGACCACTTTTCGCCAAGGTCAGAAACATAAGAATAATCTTTTGCGGTATATTCGTTTGCATACGGCCAAAGAGAACGATAGTCGTCAAGCAACCCAAAACCAGAATTCTGCATAACGTCTTCAAGGCATTTCACCACGTAATCCTTTGTCACCTCGGTAACATTATATCCCTCTACTGGCTCCATAGGCATAGATGTTTTCTGGAAAAAGCCTGTATAGAACAAATAGACACGAGCCAAGAGAGCCTCTGCAGCCCAGCGAGTTGCCTTACCAAACTCAATTTTTTTCCAACCATCATATGGGTAAGCTGGCATAATCTGAGTTGCAACATACAAGTCAGAAGCTATTTTCTTATAAATATCCTCTGCCGACTTCTGCTCAGGAGAAGTTTGACCTTCCTGTACGTTATCAGGCGCCTTTTCCAACAAAGGAATATTTCCAAAGCACTTTACCAAATCGAAATAGGTAAACGCTCTCAAGAAAAGTAACTCACCCTTAGTTTGATTACGAAGTTCTTCGTTTGGAATATTATCTACAGAAGCAAGTGCTCCGTTGGCACGAGAAATAGCCGCATAAGAAGCAGACCAAAATCCTTCAAACTGAGTATCAGACTGATACAAAATATGGTCAAGAGCCTGAGTTGCCTGGTCATTCAAACCACCGCCACCATACATATCATCCGAAGCAAGGTTAGCGTAAGCAAAATATTTCTCTGAATTATTGCCATAATCACCTTGCCATTGCTGATAAAAAGCTGACTTATAAACAGATGACACCATCTGATTTACATCCTCCTCTGTAGAAGGGAAGTTGCTGGAATCCTTGCTCGTATAATTCTCTGAGTCAAGGAAATCCTCACAACTGCTGAATGTCAAAGCAGCCGCAACAAGACCCAATAAATATATTTTTTTCATAGGAACTATCATTTAAAATTTAACATTTACACCAACGAGATAAGTTCTAGGACTTGGATAGAAACCATTGTCAATACCTGCTGCCCAACCTACAGTGTCACCACTCGAACCAATCTCAGGATCCATACCAGAATAGCCAGTGAATGTGAATAAATTCTGAGCAGAGACATAAAGACGAAGCTGACCGAAAGGACAACTCTTCCAAAGGTTCTTGAAGTCATACCCAAGAGTCACGTTCTGAATCTTAACATAATCCGCATCCTCTACCCAAATAGAAGAGAATGTTTTCCAGTTTACATCGCCCATATTATCCAATCTTGGCAAATAGTTACTTGTTCCCTCGCCCTTCCAAGAACCATAAAGAATCTTCTTGTTCAAGTTAGAGACAGTATCTTCACCTTTATTCCAAGTACGAACAATTTGCTGTCCAAAAGCTCCGCTACCAGTGACAGATATATCGAAACCTTTATAAGCCGCATGAAGATTAAAACCTATCGTGACATCAGGATGAGGATTGCCAATCTCGGTTTTATCATTCACATCGATTATGCCGTTACCATCCGTATCGACATAGATAACATCGCCAGGCTTCAAATTGCCATGAATCTTATCGGTATAAGTCTTTTGCCATTCATCAATCTGAGCTTTGTTTTGGAACACTCCAACCGTCTTCATACCCCAGAAGTATCCAATAGGTTTTCCAACTTCAGCACGAAATATTTCTCCCTCCTGCTGATTAAGAACAGAAGCAGGACCATGGATGATTCCTTCGGAATTAGCAATACGTGTTACTTCATTTTTGTTAGTTGACAAATTGAAAGCAGCACCATAGCGGAAGTCCTTACCAATTTGGTCATCCCAAGTCAAACCAAGTTCAACACCCGTATTCTTGACATCACCACCATTTACATAAGGAGCATTCAAACCCCAAACAGCCTGAATAGGAGCCTGTACCAACCAATCTTTGGTCTTCTTCTGATACCAGTCGAAGGTCAAGCCCAAACGACTATTCAAGAAGCGAGCATCAATACCAAGGTCAATCTGTTCAGATGTTTCCCAAGTTACATCCTCATTCTTCAAAACATCAGCATAGCCTCCAGTTGTCTGAGTAGTCTTATTACCCAACCCAAAATAATAACCATTCAAATTATCAAATGCAAATGTTGTCAAATACTGGAAGTTGGAAATGCTCTGATTACCATTCTGTCCCCAAGAACCACGGATTTTCAAGAAATCCATCCAACTAGCGGTTGACTCCATGAACTTTTCATTAGTAACTACCCAACCAACAGATGCTGATGGAAAGTAGCCCCAACGGTGACCACGCATGAAATTGGAAGAACCATCGGCACGGAGAGTGAACTGTGCCATGTACTTCTCATTGTAGTTGTAGCTAGCACGGCCGAAGAAAGATGCCATGGACCAATCTCCCTGAGGAGAACCACCAAACTTCACATCGGTATTATAATCAGCAGGCTTTGTATTACCTACCCATGCACGATCCCAGTCGCTACCGAAAAGAGACTTATGAGAATCAACATTCAAGTTCATACCGTATGCATTCTTCTCCAAAGAGTTACCAATGACAACATTGATATTGTGTAACTTATTGATAGAAGTGGTATAAGATAATGTGTTTTCAAAAGAGTAGCTTGAACCTGTACTCATACTCTGGCTTACACCTTCTTGAGTTGCACTATTCGCTCCGTTTGAATAGACTTGAGTCATAGAACGGTAGGTGCTGTTCCAAGTCTTATAACCAAACTGAGAACGCCATACCAAACCCTTGATAGGTTGAACCTCCAAGTAAGCAGTCATGTTCAAATTCCAAGAACGAGAGTCGTTCAAACCTTGTGAAGTTTGGGCTGCTAATGCTAACGGGTTAACCGCAGATCCCAAGCCCCAACCATTAGCCGCAATAGCACTATTGGTATAGTAATCACCGTTTTGGTCATAAACAGGGAGCAATGGGTTGGCAACAATCAAGTCATGAGTATTGTTCCAGTACATACTACCTGTAGAGATACCATTCTTGCTCACATGGCTGAAAGAAAGGTTCTCACCTACCTTGATAACATCAAAGCTCTTGTCTGCACTCTTCAAGATAACATGATCTGAGTTCAAACGAGCATTATAACGCTGATAGCCAGACTGAGCCTCGCCACCCAAGATACCGTCTTGGTTGGTGTAAGAGAAACCAAGAGAGAACTTAGAAACATCAGATCCACCAGTTACATTGAAAGCATGGTTCTCGGTGATAGCACCCTTGTGATAAGATTCATCGAGCCAATTAGTTCCATCCCAAGTACCATCCATGACAGACTGGTACAAATCAGAAGGCAAGACTTTCGCCCAATCAGGAGCAGTATTGCCACCATTGGCAGACTTCAAATCCTGAGCATACATATATTCCTTAGCATTCAATACATCTGGACGCTTAGCCAAGTACTGGAAGCCAACATATCCATCGTAGGAAACCTGAATCTTACCTGCTTTACCTTGCTTAGTGGTTACCAACACGACACCATTGGCAGCACGAGCACCGTAGATAGCAGCCGAAGCGGCATCCTTCAACACATCAATACTCTCAATATCAGAAGGGTTCAGAGAATTGATATCACCACCGGCGATACCATCGATTACATAAAGAGGAGCGGAATCACCCGTAGTACCAATACCACGGATATTTACCTTGAAGCCATCTCCAGCCTGACCTGTTGACTGTACAATCTGCACACCAGGGCTTTGGCTCTGCATAGCACCAAGGACATTCGTCGTGTTCAACTTGGCAATATCGTCACCCTTCACCTGTACGGTAGCGCCTGTAACGAGCTTTTTCTTCTGAACACCATAACCTACGACAACAACTTCATCAAGGCTCTTGTCATCGGTTTTCATGGTGACTGAAATGTTAGACTGGTTACCTACAGCAATTTCCTGTTTCTGGTAACCGATATAGGTAATTACAATAGTAGAACCCGGCTTTACGTTCAAGGTAAAGTTACCATCAAGATCTGTAACGGTACCATTACCAGGGTTGCCCTTTTCTACTACACTTGCACCGATAATAGGACCTTCTGCATCGCTCACACTACCGGTTACTTTCTTTGCCTGCTGTACAGCATTTACGCTCTGACTAGGAGATGCCGCCCATGCTTCAGTTGTATAACTCAAGCCTAACGATGCTAACGCTCCCACAAGCAGCATTGATTTTTTTAAGTTCAAATTCATACTTTAGTACTTTCTAGGTTGAATAGAATTAAACGTTTGTTGACTCTGACTATCAAAAATAGTCATTCTTTTAGTTCCCGACATATCTATCAGATACGAAGGAAACAAACAGGTTAAGTTGAATTCAATTTCATAATGGTTATTGTTTATGTTGTTTATTATTGTTTCATTTCATCACCAATCTGAAGTCATTTTTTATGAAAGTATAAGTGGCAAACAGATTTTCGATTGCAAAGTTACATTTCTTTTACGAAAAAAGCTGATACTATTTTGCTGATTTTAAGTATTATTTTGATTTTAGTTATTTTTTTTAATAAATCCCGACAAACACTAAAGATTTATTAAAATTCTGTGTTTTCCTTACACTTATTATATATGTATGTTTTGTTAACTCGGAGCAAAAAAGTATTACCTTGCCGCTATTGAGCAGCAAGGTAATTACGTACTGGATTGGCATACATCTCGAGAATTCTCTCTCTCAAGTAAGCTTCATCCTTATTTGGAAGGTCAATTTTCGCAAGCTGACCAGCCATATATTTTTCAAATTTTGCCTTATCTTCGGCAGTATATTCTGCCTGATGAGCAGTTGAGTTTTCAAGCAAATCAAGAGCCACATAGTTGCCAGGATAGAGGCGGTAGTTCTTGAATATCTGCTCATCCATGTAGGCGGCTACCTTATTATATATATCCTGCTTAGGCATATCAGGATCAAGACTGTCCAGATAATCATCAAGACATGGGGCTGCATGATAATGCACATGACCCTTATAACCGAAGATACCGGTCTGCATACTTACCAGGTCATCCATTGGTCCCTTCTTCCAATCGGCATTATCGCGCTTCTGCTGGAACTCCTTTGCCTTCAGGAAATCGCATGGATCATATTCGTAACTGATAGAGAGCGGTACGAGATGAAGTTGTTTCAGGCGGTCGATAATGCTGCCCTCACCACCCATCGACATCATCTGGAGGATACTCTTTTGAGTGCGGTCATTACTGTCCTTGGCCCTACCCTCGCGCTGGGCTATCCAGATATTCTCGTTCTTCTCCTTGATGGCAAAATGCATATAGTCGGAAAGACGCTTGCTCGACATCAGCATCTGGCGCATGCTCAGGGCACGCTCTACGATAAACGCTTTGTTGACACGTACCAGGTCCTTAACCCAAGGAAGAGAAAGGAGATTATCACCGATGGCTATCTCGCAAGTGGTCTTAAACCCATTATCGATAAGAAGGACATCGAGAATGGCTGAATCGAGCACGATATCACGATGATTACTGACAAAAGTATAATTACGGGTATTATCGAGCGATGTGCAATCCATCTCGCAGCCTGTTGCTGCCTTCTTCAGAATGCCATGAACAAAATCGTAAGCAAAAGCCAGCTGGAAATCCAGATTGGTCTTACATGCCTTCAACTTCTGGGCAATCATCTCGAAAGGTACTTGTGGATAGAGATAGGCAAGCACTTGTTTAAACTGATCGTTTGAAAGCAAACGGTCGAATACCTCTGGGAGATCTTCAGGCTCCCAAGGACGGATGGTATCAAATTCTTGAGGGATATTCATAACTTTATGGTTTTATGGGAAGTTAGAGAAGTAAAGAGAAGTTATCACTCCCTACGGTCGTTTGGGAAGTTAAGGGACAAATGCATTTTTCCAAACCAATAGGCTTCAATACTATTGTCCCTTAACTTCTATAAATTCCCTTAACTTCTATAAATTCCCCTATTATTAGAACTGATTCTCCACGATTTCGCTGAGCACATCCTTGATATCAAGACCTGCTGCACGAACCTGCTGAGGAATGAAGCTGGTAGCGGTCATACCTGGAGTGGTATTGATCTCCAACATGTTCACCTTGTCTTTACCATCCTTATCCTTAGAGATGATATAGTCGATACGGATGATACCATTGGCATGAAGAATGTCGTAGATGCGGGATGTGGTCTTGGCTACCTCTTCTGCAGTCTCTGGAGAGAGACGGGCTGGAGTGATTTCCTGTACCTGACCGTTATACTTGGCATCGTAATCGAAGAACTCGTTGGTGGTAACCACTTCGGTAGCCGGCAACACAACGCTCTTCTCTGCTGTCTTGTAGATGCCCTGTGAAATCTCGGTACCATCAAGGAAGCCCTCGATCATTACCTCATTGCTCTCCATGAAAGCCACACGGAGGGCTGGAGCCAGCTGGTCAGCATTCTTCACCTTGCTCACACCAAAGCTACTGCCGTCAGCAGCAGGCTTTACGAAACAAGGCATACCGATGCGCTTGGCAATCTCTTCTTCATCATAAGCCTCACCGCGACGGAGCAAGATACTGTCTGCTACGTTTATACCGAAACCGCGCAGATAATTATTGAGCACATACTTATCAAAAGTCATTGCCTCTACCAGAACACCGCTTGTAGAGTATGGCAGATGGATGAGGTCGAAGTAGCCCTGCATCACACCATTCTCACCAGGCTGTCCGTGGATGGTGATATAAGCATAATCGAAATAGACATGCTTGCCGTTCATAACGAAAGAAAAATCGTTCTTGTCAATCTCGATAGTCTCACCATTATCCAAAGCAACATGCCAGTCGGTGCCCTTCACATCGACGAGATAAATATTGTAGCGCTCTTTATCAAAGAAAGAGTACAAACCCTGTCCTGAGCGCAATGATACGTCGTGCTCAGAAGAATCACCACCACATACGATGGCTATCGTTCTCTTGCTATTTTCCATAATTACTAAATATTTTTGAATGTATCTTGTGTGGTGCCAGCGATGAAGCCGCGCCACTTTTCTATTAATTGTCTAAAATCATTTGGCCACTCACTGTCAAAATCCATCTGCTGCTTGGTTGTAGGATGCACGAAGCCGAGTGTCTTGGCATGGAGAGCCTGACGCGGACAGAGTTTGAAGCAGTTCTGGATAAATGCCTTGTAGCTGCTACTGCGCTGACCTCTCAGAATCTCTGTTCCGCCATACGTTTCGTCCATAAAGAGTGGATGACCGATATGCTTCATGTGAGCACGAATCTGATGGGTACGGCCTGTTTCAAGCACACACTGCACCAAGGTGGTATAACCGAAACGCTCCAACACCTTGTAATGCGTAACCGCCGTCTTACCTATTCCGCTGTCCGGATCGAAGACCTTCATACGGAGGCGGTTCTTCGGATCACGGCCGATATTGCCTTCTATGCGACCTTCATCTTCTACAATGTTGCCCCAAACAAGCGCATTGTAACTGCGATGGGTAGTCTTGTTGAAGAACTGCTTACCCAGTGCGGTCTTTGCTGTAGGAGTTTTTGCCACAACGAGCAGTCCGCTGGTATCTTTATCGATGCGATGCACCAAGCCCACTTCAGGATCATTGGCATCAAACTCAGGCATATCTCTTAAATGCCAGGCTACCGCCTGAATCAAGGTTCCATGAAAGTTGCCCGCACCCGGATGCACCACCATACCTGCTTCCTTGTTGACCACCATCAGCTGATCGTCTTCATAAACCACATTGATAGCGATTTCTTCAGGTTTGATACTCGTTTCATGACGAGGACGGTCGAGCATCAGAGTAACCAGATCATTAGGGCGCACCTTATAGTTGCTCTTTACCGGTTTACCATTGACATGGATGAATCCGGCATCAGCAGCCTGCTGAATACGGTTACGGCTCTGATAGGCCATCTTATCAGCCAGGTACTTATCGATACGCACCGGATCCTGGTTGGCATCCACCTGAACCTTCCAGTGCTCATAGAGTTCATCTCCTCCTTCACCAGAAGCTGCGGTTCCTTCCTCCATCTGGAGTTCATCATCCAGTTCGTCCATATCTCCTGCATCATCAAAACCGAAGTCATCCTCTACAGGAGCATATACCTTATTATATATATAATCTAAAAATATCATTCGTATTACTATTGAATTCTTCACTCTTCACTTTTCATTTCTCCTACTCCACCACTTCCTTCTGATGGTGCTCATGCGAAGGAGCAGGCTCTGTGGCTTCCGTTCCAGGAACCACCTCGAAGTTGTCTTCATGAGTTTCTCCGCTCATGTCACCTTCGCCTTCCATCACATCTTCTTCGCCGTGATAAACCGGATCTACCACATCGATAGAATCATCAACGCTCCGTTTACCATTACCAACCTGTATGACAAGCACATCATCGATAGAAACCTTATCACCTGCTACAACATGCTTACCCTTAACGAGGATACCATAAACCCAATCCTCTTCGCCAGGAATATATTCAGGTGTACCCAGTTTGAATCCCATAGCAGTAAGTTTAGCCATTGCCTCTCGCAACGAACTGTTGTCAATGACATCAGGAATGGTGATACGTGGAGAATGATCAGAATTGATGGTAACATAGATAACATGTCCCGACTTTACCACTTCTCCGAAAACCGGAGTCTGCTCCAGAATGACATCAGGCGGCAAAGAGCGGACATATCCCGTATCCGTTACAACAATTTCCAATCCCGCATCGTCGAGGATATGTGTAGCATCATCGATATTCTTATATCGAATATCCGGCACACGGATGGCCTCACCATGATGGGTATAGATATCGATGCCATACTTGACACCGACACAGAGCAACACCAGTACCAGAATCATGGCACCGATATTCCCCCAAAGGTACTTACTCTTAAACTTATTTATAAACTCTGATGAAGTCATATATTATTTTTTGGTGCAAAGATACAAGTATTTGGGGGAAGAACAAAATAAAAAGGAAAGTTTTTGCACTCTCACCACCTAATTTTATGATATAAAAACAAAACATCTTTGTTCCCAAAAGAGCAATCTCTGAAAAAGAAGGGGCGTTATAAACAACAAAAAGCAGCAAAGAATACATCCTTGCTGCTTTTAATGTCATCGTCAACAGACGAATCTTTCCTCGGAATTACTTTCCGTGGTGCTCGTCAGATACAGTTAACTTCTTACGGCCATGAGCACGGCGAGAAGCCAATACGCGACGACCATTCTTAGTTGCCATACGCTCACGGAAACCATGCTTGTTTACGCGACGACGATTGTGAGGCTGAAATGTTCTTTTCATTTTTCTTATTTATTTTTTAATTAATATTCTTCACAAAAGTGCAAAACACGCCCTTTTTGGGCTGCAAAATTACGCATATTTTCTGAAATAACCAAGAAAACTACCAAATTTAGCTTAAATATTTATGTTTTTTTCGATATTTCCTTTGATTTTTCATGTTTTTGCCGTAACTTTGCACTCGATTTTGAGATTATTGTAATAACATTCAAGATAAACAAGAAATGATTAATTCACAGGAAATTAAGATTGGTACTTGCATCCGCATGGATGGCAAAGTATGGGTTTGCATCGACTTTCAGCACAGAAAGCCAGGTAAAGGTAACACCGTAATGAACACAAAATTGAAGAATGTTGCCGACGGTCGTGTATTGGAACGTACATTCCAGGTAGGTTTCAAATTGGAGGATGTTCGCGTTGAGCGCCGTCCTTACCAGTACCTCTACGAGGACGCTACTGGTTGCATCTTCATGAACCAGGAGACTTTCGAGCAGGTGCCTATCGCTAAGGAGAACGTTACTGGTGGCCAGTACATGAAGGAGGGTGACGTTGTTGAGGTGGTTACTGATACAACTGATGGTACTATCCTCTTGGCTGAAATGCCAGTGAAGACTACTTTGAAGATTACTCACTCTGAGCCAGGTGTAAAGGGTAATACTGCTACCAACGCTACAAAGCCTGCTACATTGGAGACTGGTGCTGAGGTTCGTGTTCCTTTGTTCGTCAACGAAGGCGAGACTATCCAGATCGACACCCGTGACGGTAGCTACCTCGGTCGTGTAAGCGAGTAATACATCCTCCAACAGGAAGATTGTGCTCTTATTGAGTAAAACTAACCCTTAATAGTAAGAAGAATGAAATATTCCATCATAGTACCTGTATTTAATCGTCCTGACGAAGTGGACGAACTTTTAGAGAGTCTGACTCATCAATCAGAGAAAGACTTCGAAGTTGTCATCGTTGAGGATGGCTCACAGACTCCCTGCGAGGAGGTGTGCAAGCGATATGAGCACATGATGGATATACATTATTACTATAAGGAGAACTCTGGTCCGGGCCAGAGTCGCAACTATGGTGCCGAGCGCGCCAAGGGTGAGTATCTTCTGATACTCGATAGCGACGTGGTCTTGCCAGAAGGTTATCTGAGGGCTGTAAGTGATGAGTTGAGCCGTGAGCCAGCCGATGCTTTCGGCGGTCCCGACAAGGCGCACTCATCATTTACAGATACTCAGAAAGCCATTTCTTATTCCATGACTTCTTTCTTTACCACCGGTGGTATCCGTGGCGGAAAGAAGAAGATGGATAAGTTCTATCCCCGTTCATTCAACATGGGCATCCGCAGGGATGTTTATCTCAGGTTGAATGGCTTTTCCAATATGCGTTTCGGTGAGGACATAGATTTCTCTATCCGTATCTTCAAGGCAGGTTGCCGTTGCCGTCTGTTCCCTGAAGCATGGGTATGGCATAAGCGCCGCACCGACTTCCGCAAGTTCTGGCGACAGGTCTACAACAGTGGCATCGCCCGCATCAATCTCTACAAGAAATATCCAGAGAGTCTCAAACTCGTGCATCTCCTTCCTATGGTCTTCACCATGGGCGTAATAGGCACGCTGCTTCTGCTCTTCTTCGGCTTCCTGCCATACATGCTTGGCACCGTTCACGTATTCCCAACCTTGGGCAATGCGATGGCAGCATTGGGCTGCATCGGTCTCGCCGGCATCATTCTCTATACCATCGCACTGTTTATCGACAGCAGCAGAGAGAATCACAGCGTGAAGATAGGCTTGCTGAGCATTCGCGCTGCCTTCACACAGCTGATGGGTTACGGATGCGGATTCCTTTCTGCATGGTGGAAGAGATGCGTACTGGGACAGAGCGAATTCAGCGCATACAACAAGACTTTCTACAAATAAGACTTCCCCGCAAAAAGAGAAGCCAATAATAATCTACTAATCAGTTATTATTATGGCAGAGAAACTAACCATTGCCAATTGGGCAGAAGAAGACAAGCCTCGCGAGAAACTGGAGCGCTTGGGTGCCTCAGCATTATCCAATGCCGAGCTCTTAGGTATTCTGATTGGTTCGGGATCTACTGACGAAAGTGCCGTAGACCTGATGAAACGCATTCTGAAGGATTGCGACAACAACCTGAACCAGCTAGGAAAGAAGTCCATCAGAGAACTGACGCAATATAAAGGAATGGGACCCGCCAAAGCCATCACCATTCTTGCAGCCTGCGAACTGGGCAAGCGCCGTGCTCTCGATAAGATTGGCACACGTCCCGACTTAGGCTCATCCCTTGCCATCTACAACTATATGCTTCCGAAGATGCAGGATTTAGATACAGAGGAAGCATGGCTCCTGATGATGAACCAGAACTTCAAGCTCATCAAAGCGAGCTGCATCTCAAAAGGCGGCATTACAGAAACGGCAACCGACATCCGTCTTATCATCAAAGAAGCGGTGCTCAACAACGCTACCATTATCGCCTTCTGCCACAATCATCCCAGCAACAATCCTCAGCCAAGCAAAGCCGATGATGTACTTACCCAGAAGATTGCCAAAGCCTGCGAAATCATGCGCCTCTTCTTTATGGACCATGTCATCATAACTGATGGTGCCTTTTATTCATATCACGATAAAGGTAAATTGTAGTCTATTTGGGGTATATTAGACCTTCTGCAAGAAAAAAACAGCTTTTCTTTTTGTTTTGTCTGCAATAATTATTATCTTTGTAGGCAAAAACAAAGATTATTATGACACAAGAAGAAAAGACAAAGATAGAAGAAAAGATCGTAGATGTACTTAAGACCGTTTACGACCCAGAGATTCCTGTCAACATCTGGGACCTCGGTATGATTTACAAAATAGATGTGAAGGACGATGCCACCGTAGATCTCGACATGACCTTCACAGCCCCTTCATGCCCTGCTGCCGACTTCATCCTGGAGGATGTAAGAAGCAAGGTAGACAGCGTGGAAGGCGTAAAATCTGCCAATGTGAACCTTGTATTCGAACCGGCTTGGGATCAGAGTATGATGAGCGAGGAAGCTCGCGTAGAACTCGGTTTTGAATAAAGACAAAGCTGTTGAATTCTTCACTCTTCATTCTTCACTCTTCATTTAAATAGAATCGCTTATGAAAAATGTATATTTCCTCTCAGATGCGCATCTTGGCTCATTAGCCATTCCGCATGCCCGCATGCAAGAACGCCGCCTGGTCCGTTTCCTGGACAGCATCAAGACGAAGGCTGCGGCAGTTTATCTCCTGGGTGACATGTTTGACTTCTGGAACGAATATAAATATGTCGTACCAAAAGGCTATACACGCTTCTTAGGTAAGCTCTCGGAGTTGACCGATATGGGAGTGGAAGTACATTTCTTTACGGGTAACCACGATCTCTGGACCTATGGTTACCTGGAGGAAGAGTGTGGCGTTACCGTACATTACAAGCCTCAGACCATAGAGATATACGATAAAGTATTCTATCTGGCACATGGAGACGGACTGGGTGACCCAGACAAGAAATTCAAGTTTCTGAAAAGAATGTTCCAGAACCAGACCTGCCAACGCCTCCTTAATGCGATTCATCCTCGCTGGGGAATGGCTTTGGGCTTGAACTGGGCTAAGCATAGCCGACTGAAACGTGCTGACGGAAAGGAAGAGCCTTATATGGGCGAAAAGAAGGAGTTCCTGGTACGCTTTGCCAAACAGTATATGCAAGGCCACAAGGATATAGATTACTTCATGTTCGGCCATCGCCACATCGAACTGGATCTGATGTTGAGCAAAAAGACCCGACTGATGATTCTGGGCGACTGGATATGGCAGTTCACCTATGCCGTGTTTGATGGCGAACACATGTTTATGGAAGAATATGTGGAAGGCGAAAGCCAACCATAACAATAAAGGGCAGCTTTATGAGCTGCCCTTTATTGTTATCGCTGTATGCGACCTCCTGAAGAAGTCATGTTATTGATGATTTCCTCTTCTGTAACCAGATTCTGATCACCCGGAACCGTATTCTTTATCGCACTTGCTGACAGTGAGAAATCCAGGCAATACTGGTTCTTGTCGCCCCACTTCTGATGGGCATGAATATAAGCAGCAATAAAGGCATCACCAACCCCCATCGGATCAACAATCGGCTCAATATCATAGATTCTTGTAGTATAGAGCTGATCTTCTACAGCATCATAGAGCAAGCCGCTCAAGGTATGATGACTGCTGGCAATCTGATTTCTTACCGCCATCACCATCTTCTTACACTTCGGGAAGAGCTGATGCATCTTGCGGAAATACTCCAGATAAGCCTCCTTGTCAATCTCATAGTCTGCATCCAAAGCCTCGAAAGGAATATGAGGCACACCGCTGGCTACCTCCCACTCATTCTGGTCACCAAAGATGATGTCGCTATACTGCATCATCTGGAACAGCACATCATGAGGCTCCAGACCATATCCCCAGAGATTCTTACGGTAATTAATGTCGCAGGCAATGGTCAACCCGTCAGAAACAGCAAGTTTGATGGCATCCATAGTTGACTCCATCGCATCGCGACTGATAGCACAGGTAATGCCGGAGCAATGGAATACGGCAGCATCAGCCAGTACCTTTTCCCATTTCACCATTCCGCGCTTCAGCGTATAGAAAGAAGAATTCTTGCGGTCGTAAACCACACGGGAATTGCGCATAGCTACTGCTTCTTCGAAATAATAAGTTCCGAGACGTTCGCCGCCACGCACAACATGAGAAACATTCAGACCGTACTCTCTGAGATGCATCAACGCGGCCTCACCCATCTCACCGTATGGCACACGGGTTACATACTCTACATTATCGCCTAAATAAGCCAAAGAAATGGCTGCATTAGCCTCACTGCCACCATAATTGCCAAACATATGATGTCCCTGAAATAAACGTTGATAACCAGGCTTAGAAATCCTAAGCAATATTTCTCCGAAAGTTACAATCTTTGTTTTCATAATTCTAAAAATTTAAAAAGGTGAAGACCATTCACTTATGTTTCTAGTCTTCACCTTATTATATATAGCGTATGATTACTTGTTAGCAACCAACTCCATTGTATCGCGAGCGATAACAATCTCCTCGTCGGTAGGAACTACAACTACCTTCACCTTACTGTCGTCAGTAGAGATGATAGCTTCCTCGCCACGAACCTTGTCATTTACTTCCTTGTTGATCTTGATGCCAAGATACTCCAGGTTCTTGCAAGCTTCCTCGCGCAGGTCGGTCTGGTTCTCACCTACACCTGCTGTGAATACGATAGCGTCAACGCCACCCATAGCTGCAGTGTAAGCACCAATGTACTTCTTGATACGATACTCATACATACGGAGAGCCAACTGAGCCTTCTCGTTACCCTCGTTGGCAGCGTTCTCGATGTCGCGCATATCAGAAGAAATACCTGTAATACCGAGCACACCACTCTTCTTGTTCAGGAAGTCAGCCATCTCCTGTGGCTTCATATTCAACTTCTCCATCAAGTAGGTAACGGCAGAAGCATCGATGTCACCACAACGTGAACCCATCATCAAACCAGCCAATGGGGTCAAGCCCATTGAGGTATCCAATACCTTACCATTCAATACAGCAGCTACAGAGCCACCGTTACCGATGTGGCAAGTGATGATCTTAGAGTTGTTCTGGTCGAGACCGAGAATCTCGCAAACACGCTTAGAAACATAACGGTGAGATGTTCCGTGGAAACCATAACGGCGTACGTGATACTTCTCGTACAACTCGTAAGGAATTGCATAGAGGTAAGCGTAGTCAGGCATTGTACTGTGGAATGCGTTGTCGAATACGCAAACCTGAGGAGTGCCAGGCATCAAAGAGTCAACGGCACGGATACCCTTCAGGTGACCTGCGTTGTGAACAGGAGCGAGGTCGCAAAGTTCCTCGATACCATCCTCTACGCTCTTGTCAACGATAACGCTCTCCTTGAACTTGTCACCACCCTGTACGACACGGTGTCCTACAGCGTCGATTTCCTTCAAATCTTTGATAGCGCCGATTTCCGGGTCGAGCAAGCACTTGAACACGAAGTTCACACCTTCCTTGTGGTCAGGCATGTCGTGCATGATCTGCTTCTTCTCGCCGTTAGGCAATTTCACCTTGATGAAAGCGTTATCAAGACCGATACGCTCTACACCACCCTGTGCCAATACAGACTCATCGTCCATATTATATAATTTGTACTTGATAGATGAACTACCGCAGTTCAGAACCAATACTTTCATAATGTTAAATGTTGAATGTTAAATGTTGAATGTTGAATTAAGCCTTCTTAGCGTCCTGTGCCTGGCAAGCTGTGATAGCTACCATGTAGTAGATGTCATCTACAGAGCAACCACGAGAGAGGTCGTTTACAGGACGGGCAATACCCTGGAGGATAGGACCGATAGCGATGGCACCACCCAGGCGCTGAACGAGCTTGTAGCCGATGTTACCAACCTCGAGGTTTGGAACTACCAATACGTTAGCCTTACCAGCTACCTCTGACTTTGGAGCCTTCTTGGCAGCTACCTCAGGAACGAGGGCTGCATCAGCCTGAAGCTCACCGTCGAGGTGAAGCTCTGGGAACTTCTCCTTAGCAATAGCTACGGCATCCTTTACCTTGTCGATGATATAAACACTCTTGCCTGTCTCCTTGTTGATGGCATCTTTGGCGCTACCCATTGTTGAGAAGCTCAACATGGCAATCTGTGGATCAGCAATACCTGCCACTGACTGAGCTGTATGAGCTGTAGTATAGGCAATCTGAGCAAGCTGGTCTGCTGTAGGGTTTGGAGTTACAGCAACGTCACCCATTACTACAATGCCATCCTGACCATACTGCTTCTGGTCTGTGATGAGCAACATAGCACCACTTACGCAAGTGATACCTGGAGTGCACTTGATAATCTGAAGAGCTGGACGGAGAGTATCGCCAGTAGTGCTCAATGCACCAGAAATCTGACCGTCAGCACCCTCAGTCTTGATAATCATACAACCGAGGTAGAGGTTGTTCTTAGTTACGAGTTCACGAGCCTGCTCTACAGTCATGCCCTTCTTCTTGCGAAGTTCAGCGAGCTTCTCAGCATACTCCTCAGTCTTAGGGTTGTTTTGTGGATCAACGATAGTAGCCTTGTCGATGTTGTTAAGACCCCACTGAGCAGCGAGATTCTTAATATTGGCAGGGTTACCGATGAGGATGATGTCTGCGAGATCATCAGCCAAAACTTTATCGGCTGCTTTCAATGTACGCTCCTCTTCTGCTTCAGGGAGCACGATGCGCTGCTTGTCAGCTTTAGCGCGAGCTACGATTTGCTGTAATAAATCCATTTTACTTTTTAATATTTTATATATTTTGTTGTTTCCTAAGTAGATCTGTCAAAGTGTAAGGCGCTGTTATCTTGTTTTTCGCCTTTTTGCCACATCGACTTTGCAAAAGTACACATTTTCTTTGAAATAGCAGCGATTAAAATGTGTAAAAAAAGCTAAATCGGGAGATTATTCATATCGTAAAGGTTTACGTAGCAGGAAAAGTGAAGAATTCTTCACTCTTCGTTCTTCACTCTTCACTTAACTTATATCATCTCCAGAGTAAGGATGCTTTCCAGTTCCTCGGCAGAGAGTCGGAGTTTGAACTCGCCCTTGATGGCCACGCTGATTCGTCCGGTCTCCTCGGATACAATGACGGCGATGGCATCACTGCTCTGTGATATTCCGAGAGCGGCACGATGGCGGAGTCCCAGTTCCTTCGGAATATCGAGGTTATGACTCACAGGCAGAATACATCCGGCTGCCATGATGCGCTTATTGCTCACCACCATGGCTCCATCATGAAGCGGCGAATTCTTGAAGAAAATATTCTCTATCAGCCGCTGGTTAATCTTGGCGTCTATCTCCTCACCCGTATCCATGATGTCCTTCAGTGGAACGCCTCGCTCTATAACGATAAGAGCTCCTACGTATTTCTTCGCCATACTCATACACGCCATCACAATCGGCATGATGGTCTCCTTGTTAGCCTCCTTCTGGCTCTCCTTGCTGGAGTGGAAGAAGCGAACCAGCCGGCGCATACCTTTCTGCGAACCGATTTCATAGAGGAATCTACGGATATCCTCCTGGAAGATGACGATGAGGGCGATGACTCCCACGCTCACCAGTTTATCCAGAATAGAACCCAGCAGACGCATTTCCAGTATCTGACTCACAAAGAGCCAGATAAGTACGAAAAGCATAATGCCCACGAAGATGTTCAGTGAGCGCGATTCCTTCATCAGACGATAAACATAGAACAGCAGCGAGGCTACCAGGAGAATATCGAGAAAGTCTTTGATGCCAAATTCTATCATGTGCGTCCCTCCTTCATTGCTTCTATTATCTTCACAGCCTCAGCAGCTTCTTTTACATCGTGCACTCTGAGGATGCTGGCGCCCTTCATCAGAGCGATGGTGTCGAGCACGGAAGTTCCATTGAGCGATGTCGTAGCATCTCCACCCAACAGCTTATGTATCATACTCTTGCGGGAGATGCCTACCAGAACCGGAAGTTCCATCACGTTCAACTTCTCCATCTCATTATAAATCTGATAATTCTGGATGAGATTCTTGCCGAAGCAGAAGCCCGGGTCGAGGATGATGTCCTTGGCTCCCAGGTCACGCAACTGCTGTACCTCTCTGGCAAAACCCTTCATCATCGTTTCGAGCGTAGGCTGCACCGACATTAATATATAAGGTACCTTCAGTTCGCCCACCACACGGAACATTTCAGGATATTCCTCCTGTCTCTGCTCCAGCGGCACATTGACGATGCCTGTGATTCCACCTTCTGATACATCGTTGATGATGTCAGCTCCCCACTCTTCGATACACTTACGTGCCAAGGTTGGGCGATAGGTATCTACGGAGACGGCAACATCCGGTTGTTCCCTGCGAACGATGTCGAGAGCGAACTTCAGGCGTCTTCCCTCCTCCTCTTCCGATACTTCATCGGCACCGGGACGGGTGGAGAAAGCGCCCACATCAATGATGCTTCCACCTTCTTCTATAATCTGATTAGCTCTCTGAGCTATCTCCATTTCTGTCTGTTTTCTACTGCCAGAGTAGAAACTGTCGGGCGTAACGTTCAGGATGCCCATCACCTGAGGGGTACTCAAATCCATCAAGCGCCCCTTGATATTGATTGTATATTCCATTGGATTATAACTCCTTAAGCCACTTTTTACCCGACGTTGTATAACTCCAAGCTATAAGAGCAATAACAACAATAGAAGTTATCATAAAAAATAACGCTAAATAACTCATACTATAAACTTTTTAGCCATTTCTTCCCTGATTCAGTATATGTCCAAAGCAAAATACCACCACCTATTAAAGTGCCTATTCCAAATATCAAAATCATTGTTTCCATTTTCTTAATATTTTAAAATTCGATTACCTACTATTGCAAACAAAATTGTCATGCACACACCAAATAAAACATACAGAAGATTCATATAATCGAATTCTCCTGTTATCATTGGCGTAAGCCCACCCAAAACCATCGCTCCAAAACTTAGTTTGGAGATATCGAAGAAATAACCAGCTAGCTTGTCTTTCCTCGTTTTTAATTTATCTCTTTCTATGTTTGCGCCCATTCCGACCTCACTTTCCAAAGATTACTTGAATATTTTCTGCAAAAATAGAAAGAATTATCGAGATTACCATCATTTTTTGGGAAAATTGTTTGTTATGTCCATAATTTAGATTACTTTTGCACCCAAAATAACAGTTATAGACTATGGATATTTCAGAACTCTATCAGATTTACCAAGCGCACCCAGTGATTACCACTGACAGCCGCGACTGCCCAGAGGGCAGCATCTTCCTGGCTTTGAAGGGCGCATCGTTTGATGGCAACAAGTTTGCCGACATGGCTTTGGAGAAAGGCTGTGCCTATGTGATTGTAGATGAAAAAGAGTATGCCAAGGAAGGCGACGAGCGCTACATCCTCGTAGAGGACTGCCTCTCCACCTTCAAGGAATTAGCCCGTGAGCATCGCCGCCACTTCGATATTCCTGTAGTAGGAATCACCGGAACCAACGGCAAGACCACCACCAAGGAACTCGTCTCTGCTGTTCTCGGCGAGAAGTTCAACGTGATGTTCACCCAGGGTAACTTCAATAATGATGTAGGCGTACCAAAGACCCTCTTCCGTCTCTCACCAGAGAATGAGATTGCCGTTGTAGAGATGGGTGCTTCCCATCCTGGTGACATCCGAAAACTCGTGGAATACGTGGAGCCAACCTGCGGTATGATTACCAACGTAGGCCGTGCCCACCTGCAGGGATTCGGCAGTTTCGAAGGCGTGAAGAAGACCAAGGGAGAACTCTATGATTACCTCGCAGCCAACGATGCCCTCGTCTTCATCAATGCAGACAACGAGCATCTGATGCAGATGGCTGAGCAGCGCAACATCAACCGCCTCATCACCTACGGCAAGGATGAAAACTGCGATGTTTGGGGAGAAGTCATCTCCTGCGCTCCTTTCCTAAAGTTCCGCTGGCGCACCGAGAGTTTCGACTGGCATGAGGTTCAGACTCATCTCATCGGCTCTTACAATATCGACAACATGCTTGCCGCCATCACCATCGGTCTTCATTTCGATGTGAAGCCTCAGCAGATAGATCATGCCCTGGAGAACTACATCCCAAGCAACAACCGTTCGCAGTTGGAAGAGACGGCGCACAACAAGCTGGTGGTGGATGCCTACAATGCCAACCCATCGAGCATGGCAGCCGCCATCGAGAACTTCCGCGTGATGGATGTACCTCATAAGATGGCGATTCTCGGACAGATGGGCGAACTCGGCGAAGTGAGCCACGAGGAGCACCAGAAGGTAGTAGACCAGTTGCAGGCAGCCGGTCTGGAGAATGTATGGCTGGTAGGCGATGAGTTCAAGGATATTCCATGCAGCTACCGCAAGTTCCAGAATGTAGAGGAAGTGAAGGAAGCACTCAAGGCGAACCAGCCTCACGACCATTACATCCTCATCAAGGGCAGCAACAGCGTGAAGCTCTTCCAGCTTCCGGAGTTGTTATAAACGGTTATTATCGTACAACTAAAAGGTGTGTGGTTGTACGATTATAGGGTGTTGCCACTAGGCTCGGCAGATGTGCTGACTGCAGTCGGCAGACCTGCTGACTAGGCTCAGCAGAGCTGCTGAGCCTAGTGGGAATCTCTTAGAAACAGCCTCCTTGAACCTAATATTCCGACTTCTTTAACCTGAGCAAACGTATTCTTTCACTTACTCAGTCGTATTTGTAAGCTTGTTCAATCATATCAGTAGGCTTATTCGGACGGCTCATTGAGTTCACTCAGGCACATTGTTTCGCTCACTCAACAGGCCCACAGCCCCATCTACATGAACTCTGCAACAGCATTTTTAATACAAAAGGATTTAACTGTACCATAAGCATTTACATCATTAGGAGTTTTACGTAACGAAGATTTCATAATGCAAAGATACGATGAATATTTGTAAACGGCAAACATTTATCGGAAAAAAGTATCAGACACAACATTCATGCCTAATATGCATTTTAGCAAAGTTTGAAGAACGAAAATATGCATTTTAGCAAAGTTTGAAGGACAAAAATATGCATTTTAGCAAAGTATAAGAATGGTAACCTACTGGTATTAAAGACTTTACTGCATTTTTACAAAAAAGTAAGAAATAATCCTCAAATAGAGCAACTATGGTAGATGAAAAAGTGATATTGCAAGTCTTGGCTGAGCAACAGAAATATGTTCAAAGTTATGCCCCCCAAAAGTGGGTCGGCCGATATGAAGAAAACCTTTTTGAATTAGATAGTCCGCTATCAATAAAAAAGTATCTTAGGATACTTGCTCATGTATCTTAAGATACTTGGCAATGTATCCTAAGATACTTTGCTATGTAGCTTCATGTGCCCATGAAGCCTGTTCATCGGCCGACGAAATAAGTTTCATCTCTGGATGAAGCCTACTTGCTGCACATCCCCAGAAAATACTTATGAATCTCCAGACTTTCGTTCAATTCAGGATGGAAGGCGGTAACGAGCTGGTTACCCTGACGGGCAGCCACAATCTTGCCATCTACTTCCGCCAGAACCTCAGCATCTCCCCACACCTCTTTAATATAAGGAGCACGGATGAAAGTCATTGGGATATTTCCCTCGATGCCTTTCATCGGAGCCTCGATGTAGAAACTGCCCAACTGGCGACCGTAGGCATTTCTTAAAGCCGTGATGTCCATCGAAGCAATGCGATGGCTAGGCTCGCCCTCAATCTTCTTGGCAAGAAGAATCAAACCGGCACAGGTACCATAAACTGGCAAGCCGGCAGCAATCGCCTCCTTCACTGGCTCCATCAATCCCAGTTCATTCAAGAGTTTCGCCTGGGTGGTACTCTCACCGCCCGGAATAATCAAGCCATCCTTAGGCTGGTCCCAATCCTTCAACTGGCGAACCTCGAAACTATCCACGCCCAACTGAGCCAACTTCTGTCTGTGCTCAGCAAAAGCGCCTTGTAAAGCTAATACTGCTATTCTCATAACATACTTATCTAATATAAAAGCCCCTTCTTGTGCAGGAGGGGCTCTTATCCGTTATCTCATTTATTACTTACCTCTTTCAGCCATGAGCAAAGCAATCTCCTGCTCATTGATACCTACCATTGCCTCGCCGAGATCCTCGCTCAATTCAGCCAGCATCTTAGGGTCGTTGTAGTTGGTAACAGCCTTCACGATAGCCTGGGCACGCTTAGCAGGGTTACCGCTCTTGAAAATACCTGAACCTACGAATACACCCTCGGCACCGAGCTGCATCATCAAGGCAGCATCAGCTGGAGTAGCCACACCACCGGCAGCGAAATTAACCACTGGCAACTTGCCGTTCTCGTGAACATACTTCACCAGGTCGTAAGGAGCCTGCAACTGCTTGGCTGCCTCGTAAAGTTCATCCTCGCTCATAGAAACCAGGCGGCGGATTTCGCTCTGCATCATACGCATGTGGGTAACAGCCTGAACCACATCACCTGTTCCTGGCTCACCCTTGGTACGGATCATGGTAGCACCCTCAGCGATACGGCGGAGCGCCTCGCCCAGGTTCTTGGCACCACAAACGAATGGCACGTCGAACTTAGTCTTGTCGATGTGATAAACATTATCAGCTGGAGAGAGCACCTCGCTCTCGTCGATATAGTCGATTTCGATAGCCTGAAGAATCTGAGCCTCAGCGAAGTGACCGATGCGGCACTTAGCCATTACAGGGATAGAAACAGCCTCCTGAATACCCTTGATCATCTTAGGGTCGCTCATACGTGAAACACCACCTGCTGCACGGATATCAGCTGGAATACGTTCCAGCGCCATTACTGCGCATGCACCTGCTGCCTCTGCGATTTTTGCCTGTTCTGGAGTTGTTACGTCCATAATCACACCACCCTTGAGCATCTGAGCCAAGTTGCGGTTCAATTCTTGTCTATTTTCTGCCATAATTCTTATATTTTTATTCAATTACGGTTGCAAAGGAAACATTTTTCAGCGAAATAGCAGAAAAAAGTTCCAAATTCTGCAAACATTGAGTCATTTTGTATAAAGAGAGATTCACAAATATATAAGAGATATTCCTGAATATATAAAGCAGTACACAGATTGTACTGCTAAGAGAAACCGAGAGGAGTTCACCTTCTGAACGTCTACATTTTTTGTATCTTAGCGAAAAATTTCGTAACGAAATTTTTCGATTATGGAATATAGAAGACCCATTCTTCAGGAAATGGATACTCAAGAATATGATTGGGTAAGATTATATATTGAGAAATCGCCAGCGAAGCTTTACTACTGCTTAGCTGGCGATTCTGGGCAAGAGAGATTTATCTATGTGTTAACAAAACAAACTCGCTCCAAATTGGACTTTGATTGGATATCAAGAAGTTTCAACTCTATATTATCTGATTCTTTTTATTCCATATCAAACGCCTTTTAGTTTTATTAGAAAACCAAAGAAAAGTCTATTCTTTCGGAATACCAAGTCGCTCCATTTCTACCTCAGCTGATGTTTGATTTTCTCTTTCTTTTATCTTATGGAAACGATATGTTAACGTCAATCCTACTTTTCGAGTTTCATACTTTGTATTAAAACTAGATTTAACATTATAAATCTGTCTACAAGCACGATTTCTATCTCCATTAAAAATATCATACCCATCTAATGATAACCGCAATCTATCGTTCAAGAAAGATTTTTTGATACTCAAATTGACAGAAGAAGATGATTTTACATTTATCGACTCCATGTATCCACCCCAAACTTGTTGCCAAGACAGAGAGAGCAGGAACTGCTTAGGAAGCTTGAAATCATTATCAAAATTAAGAATTGTCGACGGATGTCCATCATGAAATGTTGTTCCATCAATACCCGGATAATGCATAATTGACTTCTGAAAGAATCCCGTCAACGATGCAGTATAGCATTTATAGGTCTTACGCCAATTCAACATCGCCGACAAAGCTTGACGATGCGACAAATTATCTTGTGACGAAACCGTTACTGCCGAGTTACCTTCCAAAGAATAAATCACCGGCAATAATGGACGATAAACATAATCATAATTTAATGTAAGAAACAAAGACTTATACATCAACAGATAAGACAAGCCATGAGTGATGGCTGTCTTCAACTGGCTATTACCCTTAGATTGCTCATAACGGTTTACATACGTCACATTATCATTCATATCTGCATAATTAGCCCGCTCTGTTCCTATCGAATAGCTAAGATTCTGCACCAATAATCCATGACTATAGCCTAGGGTTACCGATGGCAAGAATGTATTATCACTATGCGCCTCTATCACAGACGCCTTTTCATTCTTCCGACGAGAATATAGATTCTGATAACGTATTCCTGTACTCAAGGAAAAGTCCCCCAAGGGTAATTCGTAGTTGATAAATACAGCATTTTTAACTTCCTTATTCTCAAAGCGGCCATCGAACTTCAACCGTTCATAATCTATCTTGTCTATTCCCTCACTATAGCTGAAATCATATCCCATACCCAAAGTGCCCCACTTTCCAAAATCATGGGTAGCATGGAAATTAGAAGCCAGGACATTCCATTTAGAATGTCCCATATATGAAACCTCAGAACTCGTACCTATATGATTTTCCTTTAAAGCAGAATTAGTGTTCGATGCTTTAGAAATATAATCCATCACTACACTCACGTGCCAGGCATGATTCAAACTTGCATCATAATACATATTGACATGATGCGTAAGGAGGTTGTTTTTGGATTTATTCTTATCAAAGAGATAATATGCAGGTCCTGCATTTGGCACTACACTAAATGTATCCCGAGTCTCAACCTTTCCATCCGTGTACATTCCACTATAAAGCATTCCTAGTTCTGATTTATCAGACAGATGATAAGTCATACCAGCAGAATAAGTATGACTACCGGAATGCGTTAAGCTTTCAATATGTTGCATTTTATTCCAAATGGTATCTGCTAATACCTGTTTATTATAATCAGAACTTTCGGAAGCATTATTTCTCCTATAGTAATACTTACCATACAAATCAAATTTTCCAGAATTGTATGTTGAAGAGAAACCTGTTTTATGAGCCAAATGCTTTGCCTGAGTGATATTTCCGATGGCATTAAAAGCCACACCATCTCCTAAAATCTTAGTTTTTATATCAATCACAGGTGAACCCGATGTGTCATAATCCGCCTCTGGCATAGCAACGATTTTTAAAGATTTGATTTGATCAACCGGTAAGTTATCGATAAGACTTTGATCTCTCACCTTACGCCCATTTAAATAATAGACCGGTGCTCCCTTACCCAACACATTGAACGAATTCCCTACATGTAAGACACCAGGAACCTTACCAATCAGTTCATATATATCATTCTGATGATTAAGAATAGAATCATGCTCTACGTCTACGAGTAAATTATGACCAGACAACTTTATATTTTTGCGATGAGCTATCACCTCTACATCAGATAGAGAGATTACAGTAGAATCCGAGATACCGGTCATGTTTTTGGCAACAACGCTACTATCAGAATCAAGGATAGCAATGTTTGCAGGAACATCACCTTTGTTAACTCCCATATCCCTTTCTATTATATTCTTAGCTTGCAACAGAAGCGCACCCAAGAGCAACATGGACATACTTATAAAAAATCTCTTAACAACCATATTAATATAACCTTTAAGCTTAAAGAATCACCTTTGTCATTTACTGAGCCCACTTTAAAAAGTAAGGTCTGTTTAAAGAGGGCTCAGTTAATTAAAATGATCTCGGTGCAAAATTACCGAAAATTGCTCAAACCACCAAACATTTTACATCATTTCTCACATAATATTTCTTCCCCAATTTATTATGTAAAAATGATGTAGGTTTGCTATTCTTCCGGAATACCAAATATCCAATGATTCACAATGGGAATTTTATAGAAATTAGAACTTTTTGTTTATATGCGTATGGAATATACTAACCCACCACTGGATACAGCAACACTTTTAGCCAATCTTCAAAATGAGCATCATGGGAAATCCGTTGTTAAACATAAGCTAAAGATTGACATCAAATGTCACTTTAGTATACACATTGCCTTTGCGTAGATATATCGAATATTTGCCATAAGGCCCATAGAGTTCATTTGGAGACTTACGCAAAGCCACTTTCAAATGTCCATTAGACAGCCTTATTGCAAAGTCTTCACTCTTTCCGAAAAAACAATATTCTTCTGCACCAAGAGCATCAAACGACAATTGGTCGTCTAGTCCAAACAAGTTACCTATGTTAGTATCTTTTTGAGGCAATTCATTTTCATTAGACAAAGACGACATATATTCTACGACAGCGCCAATCTTGCCAGTTTCTTTCTCTAAGAAAGAAGATACCACAAACTGATAATATTTGCATCCTATCTCATATGCATTCTTATGAGAAGGAAAAGTCAAAACATTTTCGGTATTACAACATGCATACCGGTGATTTGGCAATACGCTTGTTTCGTTTGACAAGTTATCCAAATTTGGCATCGTCTTACTCGGGAAACTTGAAGAGATTCCCAAATCAACTACTTGCCAACTGTCAGACCGGAAATTTATCGAGCCGTTTATATAAACTCCCGTTTCACCTAACAGGGTCTTGCCATGATTCTCATCGAGCATATTCAGTGAGGTAAAAGATACCTGTGAAGGGTCATCTTTACTGCAACTTGTAGCAAACAGAGTAATACACAAACTCAATGCCAACAAAACAAACATTTTTACATTTTTCATAACCTTGCCATTTAAATTGTTATTAATCACGGCTGCAAAATTACCCGTTTTTCCAATACATTCCTAATAAACCAGGTCTATTTCATTAACATCTCACATATTGCATATAATTCTAAGATCTAAGCACTTACAGTTGCCGCCTTGATTTTCGAGGTCTAAAAAGCTGTATATAGTCCCTATCTCTAGAAGTTTTCTATATAATTACGAAGCGAAAAATGCTCATTTTTAATGCCTACCTTATCCTTATACAAGAACAACTTTTGCTTGATAGCTTTCTCGCTCACACAATAGATAGAAGCCAACGCTTTTTGCGACAGCTTTAAACGCAACAGCATCATTAGCCGTAAATCGGTCTTAGATAAATTCGGATGTTTTTGCTTGAGTCGTTTTACAAATAGGTTTTCCACACTATCTAAAAACACCTCCAATTCGTCCCAATCACTCTCTGACAACACAATGTGCGTATTCTCATTTGGAACTAACGAATTTAATTTTTCCACTACATCAATTTTCTTTTGTAAATAATTACGCATCACAGATAGTTGAATCTCTTTATGCAAAAGTTCCTCTTGGTGTATTTTTTCCTGCATTTGTTGCTTTTGGAGAAGAACCTCTCTTTCATGCTCCATACGTAGTTTTATCTGGTGCTTATATGATTTATAAACATATAAAATAAATATGACTACTATAAAACACAATAAGACTATCAAACTAAATACCCACTGCTGCATTTCTGCTTTACCTTGCGTTTTAGCTCTTTCACTTTCCTTTTTCAAAAAGGATGTATAATAAGCAGCCTTACCTTTTAATGCAGTTCGATACATATCCTCCAAATAATGGTACGCCGAATCGCTAAAACTTTTAGCTGACTTGAAATCATGCGCTTTCATAGCAGCTTGACTTTGAAAATAAAACACAGAATAGCGGTCTTCTGCCGTTTTTGGCAGTGCTTGGTTTAATAAACTAAAGGCTTGGTTTAACGAATCTACAGAGATATAAGCAGAAGCAAATGTCAACAGACAAGAAAATCTATTTGCTGCATTCAAGTCATAAGCCGATCGTGCATAATATAAACAACTATCTTTTTCACCCATCTCCTCAAATGTACTAGCTAGATTTTGCCTTACATAAGACAACAAGTTGCTATCGCCAGCTTTCATTGCCATTCTATATGCTTTTCTCTCTTCTTCTAAAGCGTGCTGCAAGCTATCAACATAAAAGAAGTTCTCACCCAATCTCAAACGTGCTGCCACCTTATTATATATAGTAACATTTGCCATAGAGTCATACATCTTCACCAAAGCTTTAGCATAGTTTAAAGCTTTGTAAGGTGCCAGTTGTTCTTCTACTTCTATCAGCTTATCCAATGCCAAGCATTTTAAGCTCAGATTATGAAGACTGTCTGAAATAGAATAAGATTTCTCCAAACATGCCTTAGCCTGCTCCATACTATCATTCAGCAGAAAGCATTTTCCCATATAATACAAGGATGAAGCATAAAGAGAATCTTCTTGGTGACCCTCATACCAATCATACGCTATGCGAATCAAAGAATCGTTATCCACATCCAAACCCGACTTATCCTGAGCCATGTAATAAGTGAGAGCATACTTCGCCATATCTTCATCAGAGAGTTCACCTTGATTGATACGGTTCAAAAAGGGCAAGGCACTATCTGGCTTAGACTCTGCCAACGTATAAGCTAAGTCTAACTCTCTCTTATGACTTTGATAACATGATACCAACACCGAAAGCATCATAAAAAACAATATCGTAAACGAAATACTTCTTCTCATATTTAGTATAATTACATTCAGGGCGCAAAAATACAAAATATTTTTCAATAATAGAACTAAATAGGGTCTAAAATACAAAGTCTGTAGAAAGCACAATACAACTGATTATCAGGTATATATATTATATTTATAATAAAATGGGGTCTAAATAATAGTAGTATTTTCACATTACCAACCTTTCTGCATCAGATAACAGAATCTCACGCTTTGGTTGTCAGGAGTCATTATGTTAAAAATCCCAACTCATAGTTTTATGGTTCCTAAGTCTATGAGTTCCGAGGTGGAAAACATAGAGATAAAAAGAAAAAAATAACACGGACAAATTGTCCGGTAGCTTATAAGTTACTAATATTTAACCCTTTACAAGCGACCGGACAAAAGAGCCGGACAAATTCAATTTGTCCGTGTTTCTATTTTAACTTAATTACTTTAACTTTTCTTCGTTCATACACTACGCAGATGTAACTTAGTACCGTTACCAGGCAAGAAGTAAAATGAACCTTATTTTAATCTTTCAAGCACCCGATAGGAACAACATAAACACCATCTTTTCTTCGATAAGCGAAATTGCCTGTTCCCGTAAGTACCATCATGAAAGATGGATCATTCATTTTTTCTGTATTTATTTTACCTGCAAGAGTTAGCAGGTTTTCTGCACCCTCGTTAATGAGCTTGTCGCCCCCTAACTTTACTTCAACAAGTCCATATTTACCATTACGCAGATGCACAACAGCATCACATTCCAATCCATTTTTATCGCGATAATGATACACCTCTCCATCTAATGCATCTGCAAAGACTCGCAAATCACGAATACAAAGGGTTTCAAAAAAGAGCCCCATCGTATTGAGGTCGTTGATAAGATCTTTAGGCCCCAGTCCCAATACTGCCGTTCCGATAGACGGGTCTATAAAGTAACGGGTATTTGCAGTACGGATAGCCGTCTTGGAGCGTAGGTTAGGATTCCAGGCTTCGGAATCCTCTATGACAAAAATCTTGCGCAAGGCTTCCAGATAGCTACCTGCTGTCTTCACGCTAATTTCATTTTCATCATTTGTCATCATATCAGCCACTATCGTTCCGATGGTTGCTTGCGAACCTTGATTCCGGGCGTATGAACGCAATAGCAATCTTGTAGTCGTTGCGTTGCGATTTACTCCATCCACCCGCGAAACATCTTTCTTAATAACAGCATCCACATAGTCGAATGCTTGTTCCAAAGCTGCTTCGCCTTGTAATCCACAAGCAAAAGGCCAACCACCACGGCAAATCAGATATGCCAGGTCATCTATCTTCAGTTTGTTAATGGCAACTATCTTTTCTGGTGTTTCAAATAAATGTGCCAAACTCACCTTTCCGTTTGATTCGCCTGATTCATAGAGACTCATTGGTCTCATCGTTAGCCAACTGAACCGTCCCGTTCCAGAATGGTGCATATCTTTTTCATCTGCAGGAACAGCAGAGCCTGTCAAGACAAACTGTCCCACATCATGCCGATGGTCAACCTCAAATCTGATGGCATCCCAAAGTTTGGGTGCCAACTGCCATTCATCAATAAGTCTTGGCGTATCACCCTCCAGCAAGACAGAAGCATCAATCTCTGCCATCTGTAGATTTGTTTCCAATGAGGCAGGATTATCCATATACAGGATACTATTAGCCTGCTGTTCGGCGGTGGTAGTTTTCCCACACCATTTTGGACCTTCTATCAAGATAGCCCCCTTGCTTGCCAGTTTCTTTGCCAGCATTTGGTCTGCGATTCTATATTTGTATTCCATATTTTCAAATATTTGATTACGTGTGCAAAGATACTATTTTTTTTTGATATTTCCTCAGTTGGCTGGATTTTATTTCCTCAGTTGGCTGAATTTCATTTCCTCAGTTGGCTGGATTTTATTTCCTCAGTTGGCCGTATTTTATTGCCTTAATTGGCTGGACTCATTTTAATCAACAGGTTTTGGTTGCCTGAAAGCAGAAGGCGTTACCCCTCTCATCTTCTTGAAGAACTTGGTGAGATGAGCCTGGGATGAGAAACCGAAGGTATTGGCTATTTCCTGAACCGTATGCGTGGTGGTAGAGAGCTCGCGCTCTATCTCCTTCACGATGTATTCATCGATGATCGCCTTCGGCGTCTTGCCGGAGATGCGGCGGGTAACCTGAGCCAGATAACGGCCACTCACATTCAACTGGTCGGCATAGAAATGAACATCGCTGTAAGTGCGGCAGAAGTTATTGACCTGCGAGATAAACTGGTTGTAGAGTTCGGAACTCCTGCCCTGCAGATTGCTCTGGCGCACGAGTTCTACATTGATGAAATCCTGCGCCATCGCCAACGCCTCCTCCATCTTCTTGCCCTGATTCAGATAAACGGCAAGGGCTGAAGAGAAACGGTTGATGAGACCATGCGAATTGGCATTGTCGAGGCGATAGATCCGGAGTCCCTGCTTCTCGGCAAGGCTCAACAGTTTGGAATTCTGAAGAATGATGTCGCTCTCCTTCTTGCGTGACACGACGACAGAACAGAGCGGCAGCAGGCGGTATTTGATCTGGCTCACCACATCTTCCGTCATCAGCGCATCGCCCTGGCTCGACCAGATGGCAGGGGCATAGATGATATGGGCAGGACGGTATTTGGTCAGGGCATCGATGACCACATTCAGCGTCTCCACCCTGCGTATCATACCAATCTTCACTATATCAGGCTGCATATCGTTCATGATAGCCTCTATCTGCCCCGAAACAATCTCGGCAGGAATATCGAAGAACTCCTGAATACCGAGCGTATTCTGCACAGTGATGCTGGTTATTGCCGAAACAGCATAACCGCCCAACTCGGCAATCGTCCTGATGTCCGCCTGCACACCAGAGCCTCCGGTGCTGTCTGAACCTGTAATCGTTAATATCATATCCTTAAACTTTGAACCTGATGATAAGTTTGAGGGCAAAGATACAAAAAAAGAGCGAATAATCCGCAGAATTTGCAGATAATTCGCTCTTTTTTTTATTCTTCAGTGAGATCTTTACATTCCTTGAGTATCTCGGCAGGTACCTCATCGCAACGCTTGTAGCGGCTGATGTCGGTAACATTGTCCTTGGCGGTCCATATCATGGAACCCGATGCCAGGAGACGGGTTACGAGATAACTCTGGTACCAGTCGCCCTTACCGTTATCATAGCTTCCGCTGATGATGTAGCCCTGGTATGGATCGTTCTTGATAGCGAACGAACCGGTGATATGGCGACCATACATACTGTCAAACTTCTGATACATCTCGAAAGTCTGGTCCTTGCGGTTGAAAACGATGTAGCAGTATGTGCCCTCAGCAAGAGGTTTACCGTTCCACTCAGCCAACTCCCATGTGCCATGAAGATTGGCAGGTGTAACTTCCAGAGAAGGCTCCTCCGGTTCTTCATCATCGCTGCTGCAGGCTGCAAAGCCGCAGGCAAACAAAGCAATCACCAGGAGGGTGAAGAGTTTTTTCAAATATTTCATTGTCTTGGTATTTTTTTCTTTTTTACTTTTTTACCCTTTTACCTTTCTAACTTTACAACGACCTGTATCGTTCTGTCAGACGGACGGGCGTCCAAGCCCTCTAGAATAACAGGGAAGGTGAAGGATTCGGGCATCGTAGCCGGAATTTTATCGGCTATGATGGTGATGACGAGGTCAGCCTCATCACCCGGTTCTATCACCTCAGGCTCTGTCGTAAGACGGGCATAAGGAGGAAGAAGGAGGCTGGATATACGGAGCGGCTTGTCACCGCTGTTTCCGCAGAGGATGCGTGCCTCAGGCTCTGTGCCCGGCTTTACCTCTGTGATACTTGCCTTCGCCTGTTTCAGTCTGAGTGCGCCCATCTTGTGCGGATAGCGTGCCCACTGATCAGCACCCGGCAGCACCTTTCCCGTTAAGGCAAGCTTAACGGCAGGCTGTCCCTCTACCTCTTTCAGATAGAGATAAGCACCCGTATTGATGGTGCCCGGATAGCGGTTAGGCGTGAAGGTGAGCTGCACCTGACAGGTATCGCCAGGCTTCATCACATCGCCCTTGACATAAGAACTGGTACATCCACAGGTGGTTCTCACCTGTGTGATGTGCAGTATCTTCTTGCTCACATTCTTACCTACGAAGGTGAAGGTGCGAGGCGCATCGTCCTCGGTCATCGTACCTGCATCGATAAGCGGATGCTCAAACTTCAGCAGTTCCTCCTGCGCATTCACCGTAACAGGCAAAGCCAGGAAGAAAAGCGATAGAAAAGCAAATATCTTCATATTACATCCAATTACATCCAACCATTGTTACCGGCACTCTTTCTAACGGTCACAACTACGGTCTGGATGGTACCATCAGCAGCTGTTACGGTGAGCGATGTACTTCCGGCAGCGAGTCCCTTCACGATGAGCGTCTTGCCATCTACCGAAGCAGAAGCTACGCTGCCATTCGCTACAGAGCAAGAGAATTCCTCTGTCCGACCTGCGAAATATGCAGCGAGGTTGAGAGAAACAGTCTTCTCGATGCCCACATACACGTTAGGCAACTTCATATCAGAACTGAGTTTCTTGTTCTTGATGTTGTTCAAGAGCTGAGCTGCATCAATCAGACCAGCACCCATCTTGCCGATGTACTTAGAGAGCTGTACAATCTCTGGCGAAGCACCTACGGTAGTATGGTTCATGTAGTAGGTCTTGGTTGCACCATTCTGATAATGACTATCCAGTTCCTTTACAGACTTCTTCATCAGGGCTACGAAATCGGCAGCACGATAATGACGGTTCGTCTTGGCAGCATAAGCGAGACCCAAAGCAGCCACACCCGAAACGTGAGGACAAGCCATAGAGGTTCCCTCCATGTAGCCGTAAGCAGGCTTACCGTTCTGGATCATCGTAGAGAGCACAGCACCTTTCTGCTCGGTTGTCGTCTCTGCCCAGTATTCATCTTCCTGCTCGCCAATCTTGCTGTAATATTCCAAGTCGCCACCAGGAGCGCTCAGGGTTACGAGCGAACCGAAATCGGTGTAGCAGGCTGGAGTAAAGTCGGCAGCTAATGAAGATACGCTGACACACTTAGAGTAAGCACCTGGGAAAGCAGGATTGCCAGCATACTCGTTACCGGCTGCGAAGACTGGAATACCACCGTCGATGACACCATTAGGCGAACCGGCATTGTTGATGAAGTAATCCAGAGCTTCCTTCTCCAGCGGATAGGTCTCAGCCCATTCCTTCTCGGTAGCAGGACCCGGAGTATAACCGTTGATGATGCTAGACTCTGAAGAGTTGTAACCCCAACTGCACTGCAGGATGACAGCACCATTATCGGCAGCATACTTGATGGCTCTCGCCTCGCCTGCCAAGGTTACACTGTTCTGACCGGAGAATACCTGGCAAGACATGATCTTGACACCAGAGTTAGGAGTTCCGTCACCACCAGCTATACCACAAACACCTTTGCCATTATTATTTACGGCTGCAATGGTACCAGCTACGTGAGTACCATGACCGGTGTCATTGGCATCAGTCCAGGTAATATCGCCGCTCTCAGTAACGAAGTTGTAGCCATGAAGGTCGCCCTCATAACCGTTTCCGTCGCCGTCAGTCTTGGCACCCTGAACACTTTCGCCCGGGTTGCACCACATGTTGGCTGCCAGATCAGGGTGCTTATACATCACGCCCTCATCAAGAATAGCCACGATGATAGAAGGATCACCTTTACAGGTCTTCCATGCCTCAAGTGCATTCACGTCACATCCTGCCTTAGCACCCACGTGATTATTGTTGAGGTTCTCAAAATCATAGTTGCCCTCGCCCAGGTTACGGTAATGCCACTGGCTGGCAAAGCCTGGGTCATTAGGCTCGCCATCGGCAGCAGCACGGGTAGACTTCTGCTGAAGTGCCTTATCGCTGAGATAGATGCGCTTGCTGTCGGTATTGTAAGCACGCTTGATGCGACCGTTGGTCTGAACTTTTGAGATTTCACCCAACTGCTTCAGGCGCTCGGCAGCCGCCTTCAGGTCGGTTCCCTTATTAAACTTCACCGTATACCAGAGGTGGAGTCCCGCCTCGCGGGTTCTTGCCTCAGTATTTGCATCAACCGGGAACACACGTTCGAAGCTGTAGCTTCCCAGGATGTCGAGCACCTCGTCGGTAGAAGGAATACCCGAACGGGTAGCCTTTCCGGAGCGAGTCTTGCTCAGTTGTGCCTGGTCGAGGATATCGCTCATTTCCGGACTGAACTTAATCAGCAGTTCACCCGCCTCAGCATCTGCAGGGATGGTGATTTCTGAGTTGCCGTCAGAAGAGCCGATGGTTGACAGGCTGTCAGAACAGCCCGTCAATGCCAATGCGACCATTGCTATATAGAAAAACTTTTTCTTCATTGTTTGCTTCTATATTGTTTTTATGTTTATCTTACTTTTTCTTAGTTCTCCTGTACTTAGCCATCAGCGCAGCTTCATTAATATCGCCTGCTGCCACGTATTTGCGGTAGTAGAGCGGATAAGCTACACCTGGAACCTCCCACTTGCTGCCTGGGTCGCTGGTTCCGTAATAGTAGTCGTAGCTGTAGCTGTCTTCTGTCATATTAGAGAAACCAACGGCAGCACCATCGCTATTCTTACCCTTAGGCTGCTGGTTGAACACCATCGTTGGTGCATTCCATTCTACCAGGTGTGGATGGAAGAGAATCCAGTTTGGCACCTTTCCTGTAAAGAAGTTCAGGTTGAGTGACAACTGACGGCAGTTTGGCAATACACGTGGCACCTGGAGAGGATAAACATCCTCACTAACTACAGAACCATCCTTGTGTTTGCAGGTTACAGGATTATCCCAGCCTGAGAGCAACCACTTGCAGGTATCGCCTACCAGCTTGTCGAGATAATCTTTCTTGTTGGTAGAGAAGTCAGACTTGCTGTATCGGGTAGGCTTGCCGGCAGCCTCCAGTGCCTCAGTCATCTCATCATCGGTAGGAAGTTCACCCTCCAGGAAGCAGTAAGACAACTCCAGTGTATTCAGCTTATCCCATGTCAGGAGCTTGAGAAGCGCCTGGCGGTCTGCGGATCCGGCATTTACCTTACCATACAGTCCGATAGGATAGTTATTATAAACATAGACGCCTGATGCGTTCTTTTCTCCCAGCGAAGCGATGTTGGTGACAACATCCGTACGGCGCTGTGCGTAGAGAATGAGGTTACGCAACTTAGGGAAGTTCTTCTCGTTGACGATATTGGTGATATCCGACAACTTGTTGAAGTTGTTACTTACCAGATTGAGCGTTTCAAGGCTGCTACCCAGTTTAGCAAAGTCAGTAGGCAACTGAGTCAGACCATAAGCCTGAACGGTAAGATTCTTCAGATACTTCAGTGAGCAGATTTCATCACCGAGCTCTACCTCGCGAATCTGGTTGTTCTCGTTGGCAGCAACAGAGAATGACTCCAGGAACTTGAGATTACCCACTTCCTTAGGAAGAGTTTCACCACTCTTGAGGTTGAACATGCTGAACTTGACAGAACGTACACGTCCTAAAGCCTCAGGATGCTTCTTCACGAAAGCATCAGTAGCTTCCCAAAGTGTTACACCACTCCAGTTGCGCATGTTATCGCTGGAATCGAAGGTAGCAATGCTACCCAGTTTCTGGTTGATCATGATGACAGAGAGAGAGTCACCGGCACGGTTGTCCTCAATCTTTGGTGCTGCCTTCTGACGAACGGTCAGGATGACATCATCTATAGGTTTACCATCCGCATCTACCAGTTCGTCTTCAGCCTTGACTGGCACAAGATGAACCTTAGCCACACGAACGGCAGGAACCACGTTCATCGCCCAGCGGAACTTGAAGCTCACGGTGCGAGGACGGTACTTTCTGTCCAGCACGATACCCAGGTTAGTACCTGTCAGCTTATTTTCATCTTTGCTGTTCAGGAGCCAACCCTCACGTTCGCTCTCGTTCTCTGCCTTCTCAGCATCGGTCAGATCACCCTCGAAAGAATACTCAATCTTACCAATCTTGCATTCTACGTTGGCAGAAATCAGACTCTCGAAAGCACGTTTATCGTAAGAATCGGAGTTTTCGATTTCTACAACAGGATCCTTCAGGAAGATCTGCTTGCCATAACCGAACTGGGTGACGGTAAGCTTGCGACTCTGTCCGTTGGCACCCTGGAAACTGAGTTCTGTGCTGCGAAGCGTGTTGGAAAGAGTAGAATCCACCTTGATGGTACCCTCAACAGAACCCACGCCGTTGGCAGGCGAAAGCATCAGCCAAGGCTCAGAGGTATTTGCTACCCAGTCCTGTGAGGCAGCGATGGCAATCTGCTCTGTTCCACCCTGAGGGCCTATGGCTATCTCCTCTTTATCGAGCGCCAGTCCTCCCGGGATATCGACATCATCCTTATCGCTGCAGGCTGTGAAAAGCCCGGCAGCGAGAACGATACCTAATGTCAGTTTATTCATATATTTCATATTACTACTTTCTTATAGGGTTTAATTTTCGAGATCCAAAGCATCGCAACCGCGGATGTCCTGATTCTTGTCGTAGAACAGCTTATACATACCTGCCTTGATGTATGGGCAGACGCTGGTTACATCGATAGAGATGTTAGGGTTGTCTGCGATATTCAGGATATAAAGGTGAGAGGTCAGTGTCTCTTCTACCTTACGGATATCGTTGGAACCAATCTGGAACTGGATCAGGCTCGGACAGGTTGTGATTCCTGTAGGCCATGTACGCAGGCAACGCTGGTCGTTATTCTCATCACGCTGGTGGTTGATGGCAAAGGCACGGAGCACGGCACTGTTCAACGGCTGGGTTGGCACCTCGGTGAAGCAGTTGTAGCTCAAGTCCATATTGGTAATGTATGGCAATGTGGTTGAGCGGAAGTCATCAGAGAGGGATGTCAACCTGTTGAATCGGAGGTCGATGACCTGCAGCAGATAAGCCTTCTTGCCCTTGATGGAACCCTTAGGGATGGTGCGCATCTGGTTGCCGCTCAAATCGATGGTTGTGATTGGCGAACCGGCTGTAAACAACTCAGAAGGGAACTTCTCTATCTTATTGTTTGACAGACTGACTGAAGCTGCATTAATACCCTTGTAGGTACCATGACTATTATCTACACCTGTAATCTCGTTGTAAGAGAAGTCTACAGAACCCATCTCGCGAACAGAACTTGCATCGAAGATATTCGGAATCTTCTTCAGTTTGTTATGGGCGAAGGTCAGACTCTCTACATCATCTGTAAAGGCACAGAGATTAGCAGGAACCTCCTCTATCTGGTTGTTGTTCAGATAGAGTGAAGAAAGCGCTACCTCAGAACCGAACGGATGCAGCTTCTTGATGTTGTTGTAAGCCAGGTCGAGCAAACCGAGATTTACCATCTTTCTCAATGCAGAATACTCAGGGAACTCCTCCAGGTTGTTGTAACTCATATAGAGAATCTGAAGTGTCTTACCTGTCTTCTCCTCAGCTAAGCGAGTCCAATCATTTCTCAACTGATTAGCAGAGATGCCCTTGCATCGTGCCAGGTTCATCGCCTGCAATTTAGGGAGATTATAGTAGAAGTCTGGAATGTGACTGATCTTCGGACAGTTGTAAAGTTCGATATCGGTCAGGTTTTCCATCTTGTCCCAATCCTCTTCCTTAAACTCCTGTGCAAACTTACCATAAACAGGATCGTCAGCATTGTAGAACTTCGCACAAACCTCATCGGATGTGATAGAAGAGTTACCGATGTAGAACTGCTGCAATTTGGTCAGACGGTAGATGGCCTTAGATACACCTGTAATCTTGTTGGTCAATGTACCGATCTGCGCATCCTTCAGGTTGATGCGGCTGTCCTTCTTGATTCTGTTCTTCGGTGCCACCTTAGGATCAGAGTTGTAGCTTTTTACAATCATCTCCGACATATTGGCACGTGGGTCATACTTCAGGAACTTGTTCTCATAGTCGTGACGCATGCTGCTCTTCTTTGCTGCAGTCAGACTGTTTGCATCATAATCATTGAAGATGTTGGCACCAATCTTCTCATCGTGAGAACCGAGGTTGAGCACCTGGAGTTCTGTCAGCTGTCCGATGGCATCAGGTACGATTCCCTTTGCACCGAAACCGGCGATGATAAGACCGATGACACGGCCGTTGCTGTTGAGCGTTACGCCCGGCTGTTCGCCCCACATATCGAGTTCCTTGTTGAAGTTCCAGTTAGCTCCCTTGAAGGTAGCATCACCATAGAAGCTCCACTCTTTACCATGGAGAGATTCCCAGATAGCCTTCAAAGCCTCATAGTCCTTGATATACTCCTTGGTCTTGGAAAGGAGGATAGGCACCTGAGCTTTATCATTGAGTTGATTGTCCTCTATAATGAAAGCCTCACCCTTTACAGGCTGGGTCTCATACTTGGTCTTCACCGCACCAGTCTTGCCATAGGTGGTATATGAGGTAACCTGATAAGTACCGGCAGGCAACCATACGGTAGAATCGCAGTAAGCAGTACCTGTGTCCATATACTTATCGTTCTCATTGTCAGGATTCTGATTCTCCTTGCTTCCCTCCTTATATTTCACCTTCAGTTCAGGGAAGGTATAGGTCTCACGGGTAAAGAGGTTGGTTACGCTGACATCAACGAGACGGATATTAGAGAAGAGATACTCTGTACCACCGGCACGGGTCTTCTCCCACTCCTTCACGAGATTGAACTTCACCTTACCACGCTCCACAGTCTCCACCATGAGGTTCTGTACTTCCAGACCGCCACCTACAACAGTGAATGTTTCGCCGGCAGAAGAAGCCAGCAACTCCTCGTCTACAGCATCATAGAGATAGAAACCGATGACGGTGTAAGTACCCGAAGCGAGTTGCAGTTTTTCACTTCTCAGACCGTACTCTGCATTCTCTGAATTATAAGAATTGAGCACCAGTGTCTGAGAGACAGTTGTACCATTGTGCTCCATGACCACCTTGATTTTCTTGGCATCATCCAGTTTCTCAAGTTTGTCAAGGGCAGTAGCACGGGTAGCTCTAGAAGAAACCTTCTTGCTGAGCTTGAACTGCACATATCCGTATGTGCCGTCCCAGCCTCCGGTCTCATCATCCGAGCAACTTGTTGCAGCAAAGGTCAGGAGAGAGACCAAGAGCAACAAGAGTGCCTTTGAAAATATTTTCATTCTGTTCATTACTTTCTAATTTTTCTGATAGAAGTATGTTTCTTACTTTGATTATTGGTAGGCTCTATTACGAGCACCTTTACCACCTTGCCATTTACCTTGAAAGCCATGAATACAGGAGCTGTCTCAGGAAGCTGGAATGTAAAGTTCGGGTTGTTGTTTTCATCCATGCCTGGTTCTGGATTGATTTCCTTCTTACTGCTATCAATCATATAGAGATAATCAGTCTCCATCATGGTCTCAGGATCCCATTCCTTGATGTAAGGAGTTACGGTGAGCGAAGAACCTACAGCTGCCGAAGCGATGTAGATTTCATCACCTGTATAGTTGAGGAAGCTGGAAGCCACCTCCTTGTACATTCCGTTTACATCCTTTGTACACTCTACGTCGAGCCAGTTATTCTTCTTGATTGTTGGTGCTGCAGACTGATCATCAGCTGAAGAGTTGGCCTCCTTCTGTACAACATCCATCAGGAAGTAGCGGTCGTAATCGCTCTTCACTGTCATGAAGTCTTCCTCAAGCATTCCGTCGAGTCCATTCTCCAGACTCTCGAATACGCTCTGTGGCAATGCATAGACCAGGAACTCACGGCTTCCGCTGCCTAATGGAGCGACTGTGAGCTTCACATCACCCTTCTCACCCTGCAACTTCACAGCGCCGGATGTTTCCTCGCGCAGACCATCTTCCTTTTTATCGAAGACTACCAGCTGGTAAGCATCACCCAAGGTCTTGAGGGTGAAAGGAACGAAGTTGTAGAAGGTGAAATCGTTGGTATCACCACCATTCAGGCTAGAACCATTCTGAGTGAACACCTTACCATCGAGAGATACATTCCATACTGCCCACTGTGAAGAGGTTGGATAAGTAACATCCATGGTGCTGGTGGTCATACCATTATAGATAACAGGTACGGTTACAGCAGCCTTGCCATCCTCAGAAGTGAAGGTGATGGTGTAGTTGCCGTCCTTAGCGATGGCATACTTAGCACTTACACCCTGATTCTCCTTGAAGGAAACTCCGCCTACAGCATCCTTGTTAGGTGTACCTACCAGGAAGCCGCCTTCCAAGTCTACCCAAGCAGGAGTATTGGTAACAGCAAAACGGAAGTTTGACTTTACAGTAAACTTGGTGTATACATTGTAACCTACAGTGATACCTGTCTCGGTGATATCATTGCCAGCCGCATCGTAAACCTTCAGTATATGGTCGGCAGCCGAACGCTTAACCTCAGCGATGGCAACCTTCTGACCACCCATGCTCAGGAAGAGCTGAGCCACGCTCATGTCATCGCTGGCATCATCAGCAGTAATCTTAACCTTGATGGTCTGCTTGCCTGCAGTACCATTGAGTACGAAGGCGTCTGTTTTCTCGCCCTGCACCAGTTTACACCAGATTTTGTCTGAAGAAAGGCTCCAGCTCTCGTTGGCATCGAAGGTGAAGTCCAACTCAGCGCCAGCAGCACCACCGATAGGCTGTACCTGTGGGAACACAGGAGTTACGGCATCGTCATCGCTGGAACAAGCTGTGAACAGAGTCACTGATACCAGCGCCATCAATACGAGCCAATATTTTGAAATCAATGTTTTCATTTTCTTTTTATTCTACGATTAATATCCTTGTTCTTTCAATTTTTCTGCCTCTGCATCGCTGATCCATTCATACATGGTGATGAAGGTTCCTACGTTGCCGTAGGTTGAACCATCCTTGTTGTCAACACTCATGTTGACATACTGCAATACATAGTTCTGGCAGGTGTTATAATAAGAGGTATAGAGAGAAGGCTGGCTGATGCGCAACTTGCCGTCTCCATAGATGGTACCGAACGCCTCGCCGGTTTCACCGGCTATCTGGTCGTCCATCTCTACCTTTGGCTCAAGAATGTTCTTGGTATTGAACTTCAACTTCAGGTTGTAGCCCTTATAGTAAACATCCTTCAGCAGAACGGTATTCTCCTCGCCTTCCACTACCTCGGTCTTGATCAGACGGTTGTTTACGTTGTTCAGATACTGGCTGTAGAAGGTAGATGTTACCATGCACCAGCCAGAGAAGTTGTGGATATCGAAAGGACAAGACTTCTGCATTACCACGTGGGCATAGTCCTTATAGAGTTCTGTCCAGTTATACTTCTCCGGAATCACCAGTTTCAGGGTGAAGCCGAGCGAGTCGGTCTTGCCGATGTTATCATAGATACCCTGAACCTTCACATTTCCTACCATCTCGCCCGCCTTGATTGTAACGGTGTTGTTGAGGATGCGGTAATGCTTACCCTCGATGGCATTGCTCTGCTTGTCTACTACCTCCACGCCGAAGGTGCGGTCGTAGTCAGCTTTTTCGGTTGCAGATACAGGCACATTGAAAACCTCATTGCTTTCCTGTACAGCATACTGATAGAGCGTATCAGAGAACATGATATGACTTGGACCAGCATAAGTGGTATAATCCTGTGAACAACTCACAAGAGCGATGAGTGCAGCTACGGCTGCCAAACATCCCATCATTATTTTCTTCATGATCGTCTCCTTATTTTATTTGTTACTTTCATTAGGCTGAATCTCAGAACCTGGTGCCTCAAGCTCATGCTGAGGAATTGGCCAGACAAAGAGAGGGTCATCCTTTTCAACCTTCAGACTGCTCTGCACGAAGTTGGCAGCAGGCTGGTCGGCAGCCTTACGCTCAAATCCCTTGTGCCAGCGCTTGAGGTCGTTCAGACGGAAGCCTTCCATATAGAGTTCCTTCACGCGCTCTGCCTCGATTATCTTCATGGCGTTGCTCTCGCTCATCGAGGTGTTACCACCATAAGATGAGTAACGGGCTGTACGCAAGGTAGAGATGTCCTTACCTGCCTTACTATAGTCCCCCTTCATGGCGTAAGCCTCAGCACGTATCAGATACTGCTCTGACAGACGGAATACCATTGGCTGGTGAACATGCAGGATATTGTTGCTCAGGAATTCTGCATCGCCGAAATACTTGCTCAGCAAAGGCCACTGCAAACCGTGCTCATAACCTGTTACACGGGTTGTGAAGATGGCTGCAGCACGGAGGTCATTGGCGTCGAATGAGTTGATAACCCATGTCTCAGGCACATAGTCTGGACGATAAGTTACATAGTTGTAGTTATCGAAGATGGTACCCAGTGCACCGCCATAGCTGTTCACGGTAAAGCCTACCTTCCAGATAGCCTCACGCGAATCACCATAGGTCCAGATATACTTGTAATCGTTCACCTGGTTTGAATAGGTGTTGGAAGAAGCCTTCTCCAATGTATAATACTTACTGCCGATTACCTTAGATGCATACTTGATGGCATCATCGTACTTGTGCATATATAAAGATACGCGCGCACGCAAGGCATGACAGGTATACTCATTGAAGAAAATCTCGTTGTAGAGACTTCCAGTGAAGTCTTCATCTACCTTCAGATATTCAGCAGCCTTGTCAAGGTCTCTCAATACGAAATCGTATGATTCCTTCAGACTGGCTCTCTTCTGTGGCTCATTGCCGTAATAGTGCTCTGTGAGTACAACGCCGAGTTCCTTCGCAGCCTGCTCATCGCTATCGTAAGCCTTGCAGAAGCACTTGATCAACTCTGAATAAGCCAGGGCACGGGCAAAGTAAGCCTCGCCCTCACACTGCTCCAGCTTGTCGAGCTCCTTATCACTGTTGGTGTTTGCCTTTACCTTATCTACGTTGTCGAGCAGGAAGTTGGCATTGTTGATAACACCATAAAGATCGGCATATACCGCCTCGATGTCGGTGTTGGTAGCCTTGATATCTTTCCAACGGTAGATATCGCCATAGGCATTAGAGTAGCCCTTCACGCAGTACACGAAGTCTGCCTGCAGATCTGGCAGGATTGTCAGATTGCCCGAATAGAGGGCGCTGCTCTTGAAACTGTCGTAGATACCGTACACCAGCTTGTCTATGTCGCCCACCGTGTTGATAGCCTGGTCCATGCGGATAGAATCCTCAGGATACTTATCAAGACAGGAAGACATCGAGAGGGCTAGGATTCCCGACAGGATGTATGTCTTTATATTTTTGATATTCATTTTTTTCTCCTTTCTTGGTTAGAATTGCAATTCAACACCCAGAGTAAACTGGCGTGATGCCGGATACTGTGCCTGGTAAATATTGGATGAAACCTCAGGATCCAGACCGTTGAAACCGGTTACGGTGAAGAGGTTCTGTGCCTGACCGTAGATTCTGACCATAGAGAAGAAGTTGGTCTTGCGCAACAGACTCTGTGGCAATGAATAGGACAGACTGAGATTCTTCAGACGGAGGAACGATGCATTCTCCAAGAAGCGGTCGTCAAGCTGGGTTACCTCGCCCCAACGTGGGATGTCGGTAATATCGCCAGGCTGCTTCCAGCGGTCGTACAACAGACGGTTTGACTGGTTGTAAGCAGTACCGAAGGTTACACCGCTCTCCTCGAAGTAACGGTCGTTGTTGATGACGTAGCGTGTACCAATCCAGCTGAACTGGGCAGAAAGCTGCAAACCTTTCCAACGGAAGCTTGTACCGAAACCGCCCATCCAAGGTGCATCATAGGTCTTGCCTGTCATCACCTTGTCGCTCTCACGGAACTCGTTGGTCACGTTGCCATCCTTATCATACCAGAGCTGCTCACCATTCGCTGGGTTCACACCGGCATAACGGTTCAGGAAGAACTCGCTTACTGAGTGACCTACCACATACTTCAAACCGGTGGTTGAGTTTACATACTCGGTTACACCGTTATAGAGTTCCTTCAATCGGTTCTGGTTGTAAGATACGTTGGCACTTACATTCCAGGTGAAGTCGCGTGTGCGGATTACATCACCGTCAGCGCTCAGCTCGATACCCTTGTTAGCCATCACACCTACGTTCTTCCAGCGATAGCCCTCGCCGGTAACGGTGTAAGACTCAGGAACGCGCATCAGCATATTGGAGGTACGCTTGTAGTAAGCCTCGAAGCTGAAGTTGATTCTGTCGAGGAAGCCCAAACGGAGGGCGAAGTTGTTTGCCCATGTTGACTCCCAACCCAATTCCTCGTTTCCACTCTGTGATGGAGAGAAACCGGCAGTATTATCGTAGTTGGCACCACCCGATACCAGAGCCAGGTGATAATAGTTAGGAATCTCAGAGTTACCCGATGTACCGGTACTTACGGCAATCTGGGCAGTGCTGAGCCACTTCATATCCTTCAGCCAGTCGGTTGACTTCACGTTGTACATGAAACCGAGCGACCAGAATGTACCCCAGCGATGATCCTTACCGAAACGTGAAGAAGCATCAGTACGCAGAGAGAAGTCGGCATAGTAGAGCTCCTTATAGTTATACTCGCCACGCATGAAGAATGACAGGTAAGAGTAGTCAGAAGATGAATCTGCCCAGCGGCTGGCACGTGTACCTGATGATACGTTGGTCAGGAGATCGCTGGTCTGACCCTTGGAATATACCTGGAAACCCTCTGAGTGGAAATTGACAGCCTCCTGACCCAGCATCACGTTGAACGAATGGATATCGTTCAGGGTGAAACGGTAGTTAGCCGTAGTGGTCTCTGTCAGGTTGATGGCATCGCTGCTCTGGCGTGCCGCAGTACCCTGTCCGTTATTTGAAGAGAGACTTGGGAACGACTGGAGGAACGCTGTAGAATGGGTGAAATCGGCACCGAACTGAGTACGGATAGTCAGATTCTCTATCGGATAGATTTCAGCATACATGGTCGAGAGCACCTTATATTTCTTGTTCTTGATAGGATTCAAGCCCATGTAAACGATCGGGTTCTCGCTGGTTCCAGCCCAGTTGCCTGCTGAAAGTGAAGCCAGACTGCCATCTTTTGCGTATGGATTCCAGTAAGGCAGCATGAATCGGCATGCTGAGATAGGAGTAACGGTAGTATAGCTACCGTCGTCAGCCTGCTGAGCCTCCTCATAGGCAGCCATGGTGTTGGTACCTACCTTCAACCACTTGCCAGCCTTTACATCAGCATTGGTGCGGATGTTATAACGGCGGAAGGTTGAATTCTGTGCGATACCGTCCTGATCGTAGAAACCACCAGAAACATAGTAGTTCAAGCGGTCGGTTGCACGGTTGATAGAGAGTTCGTAGCTCTGCAGCGGAGCGCGGTCGTTGAACACCTCGTCCAACCAGTTTACGTTTACTCTTGAAAGGAGATTGTAATCCTTACCTGTATCCAGACCTACTTCTTTCTCAAACTGTATACGCTCATCGGTATTCATCATTTTCCAGTTGGTCTGTGCCAACTCAGAGAAACCATACTGTGCACGGAGCGTAATCTTCGCCTTGTCCATTGACAAGCCTCGCTTGGAAGTGATGACAACCACACCATTGGCAGCACGTGCACCATAGATAGAGGTAGAAGAGGCATCTTTCAATACAGAGATACTTTCGATGTCGTTAGGACTCAAGGTATTGAAATCAGAACTTGAGATTGGCACGCCGTCGAGGATAAAGAGTGGCGACTTGCCGGAGTTGATAGAGTTGGTACCACGGATCTGGAAGGTAGCCGCCTTGCTAGGTTCACCCGAAGAAGAGATGACCTGCAAACCAGTACTCTGTCCCTGCAAAGCTTGGTCGAAGCTTGCCGCTGGCACATTTTCTATCTTTTCAGACTTTACGGCAGACACGGAACCCGCAATGGTTCCCTTCTTTCTCACGCCATACGCCACCACAACCACTTCGTCCATCATCTTGGAATCCGAAGCAAGGGTGATGTTGAGCGTATTTGTCTGCGCTTTCACAACGTGCTTCTGCGTAACGCAACCCACATAAGAGTAGGCAAGCGTAGCCTTCGAAGCACCCTTAATTTCGATGGTATAGTTACCGTCAATATCGGTCACCACACCATTTGATGTTCCCTCTTGCATAATGGTCACACCAATCATCGGTTCGTTGTCTTCAGCAGACACGACTGTACCCTTGACGCTGAAACTCTGCGCCAAGACCGATTGGATAGACAACAATACAAGTGAGACAAGTAAAAGAGTTAATCTTCTCATCCTTGTTTGTTTCAAGTTTACTAATTAATAATTATTATTTTTTTCTCATTTTTTTCTCGTTTGGTAAAAGCCGAAAGCACTCAGGGCGACACTTCGCCCCTCCATTTATACATTCTTTCACTAAAATGCACGCATGGAAATACCTATTTAACTTAAATCGGTGCAAAATTACGAATATTTTCTTATTTGCCCAAGATAATCGCTTAAAATTTAAATGTTTGATATGAAATATCTATGTTTTTTAGCATATATGTTCATAAATTTAGTTAATTGTCGATTTTTTGTCACTTTCAGTTGCAGTTTTCAAAAATAATCATTACCTTTGCGGCGACAAGAGAGAAGATGGGTAACTATTAGATTAAATCCTAATAACCGCCATTCTTCAGATTATTAACAATTAATATATTAAAGTATGAGAAAAACTTTACTCATTGCAGCCGCATTGTGCCTGTCGGCTTCTGCTATGGCACAGACTTTCGAAAAACCGCTGTCTGTGTCACAAGGCAACAATCTTTACAGTGCTCACCAAGCAGGTGATGTTTACTGGAAATTCACTGCCGATCAGGACTACATTGCAACTGTTGGCAACTATGATGGAGGAGAGCATCCTTCAGTAGCACTCCTTAAGGATGGAGCAACCAAGCCAACAAACATCGGCGGCACATTCACACCTGATTATGACGGCAAAATCTATGCCTTTGAAAAGGGCAAGACCTACTACTTCATCCTGAATGCAACAGGCGCCGTAGAGTTAGGATTCACTCTGAAGCTGGAAGCCACCAAGAATGTAGGTAAAGGACTTACAGAAGCTGATCCGCTGGAAATCAAACTGGGCGAAACTCAGGTTATCGGCAACCCGGCATACGAAGGTACTGGTTCCATCAACGCTTATGCCACTTATAAGGCAGAGAAAGACGGTCAGCTGCAGATCAAGACAGAACAGAACGCTAACAAGGCAACAGTAAATGGTACCGTCATTTCTGCTGTAACAGAAAACGGAAAGAAGATATTCAAATTCAAGACCGAAAAGGGGCAGGTTTACAACATCAACTTCCAACTCTCTATCCCAGTTGTCATCATCACATCAGAAGTGGTAGATGTAAAGGAAGGCTCTTTTGACATGCCATACGTACTGAAGGAAGGTGAGAACACCATTCCTGCCGAAGCTGGCAAATATTACTTCAGCTATGCACTTTCCAAGAAGGGCTATCTCAAAATTACCAGCGACGAAAAGATTGCGGGCGGCAAGTTGAGCGTTTACAGAAACCAGTTTAACGCTAAATCTGAAACAAACGCAGTGGTAGAGTCGGCTGAAGGCACTTTCGATGTACGCACAGAGATTGCTTCTATTTATGGTACCTATTATGTTGTAGTCAACAAAACTACAAAGACAGATAATCCAAGCACCTTCAAGATGCAGATGGAAGACTACCAGGCGGGCGAGACTGCTGAAACAGCCATCCCTGTTGCCGTAAGCGAAACAGCTACAGCCGTCACATTGCCAGGAGCTAAAGGTAAGTATTTCTATACCTTCACTGTTCCTGCCAACACCAAGAAGCTCCTCACCGTTGAGTCTCCTGCAGCTTTGAGCGAGGGCACTTCTGCCTACGTTAACACCTCAGCAGGAACATATGGTGAAACCAAGATGGAGAACCAGATCATCAAGAGAGATGTCAACAGTACAAGAGAGCAGAAATACTATCTGGTTGTCACATCCAATGAGTCTGCTCCGCTTACCCTCAACATCAGGTATGCAGATGTAGAAAAGGGTTCACTGATTACTGAACCTAAGGATGCTGTACTCGGTAAAAACACCATCGATTTCAATGGTACTGAATATTATACCTACAAGGCAACAAGTAATTGTAAGCTTGCTGTTACCGTAGAAGATGGTGTAACGGTTACCTTCCCAAAGAATACATCAGGTTATGGCTCATACGATGTTTTCCAAAAGGGCAATACATATAGCATCCAGGCTACTGCCGGCATGATATACTACATCGTTCTCAAGAACGTGAAGAAAACTTCTACCTTTACATTGGCAGAGGCGAAGTTTGATGCGGGTGAGGTTCGTGAGAACCCTATCGTCATGACAGACGACACTTATACTCTGGGCGAGAATGCAAGCAATCTTTGGTTGAAATATGATGTAACCGAGACTGGCGTGATAGAATTCTCCTGCGATGCTCCATTCGCATGGACAACCAGCATCGGTATTGCCAAAAACAATGGTGAGGGTACTGTCAGCATGGCAGACAATATTCAGGACGAGTCTACCTTAGACCAGGTTGACCCAGCTCGTCTCAACGTATATCACGCAGTATTCTCTGCCAAGAAGGGTGATGCTCTGTATATCCAGATTAATATAGAAGGTGATGCAACAGGCAAGAAACTGACTCTTACCCAGCGTGCTTCAAAGCCAGGCGAAACCATCAACAATCCTATCGAACTCAAGAAGGGTGAAACTCTGGATGTATCTAAGGCAAGCCTCAACAATCCAATCTGGGTGAAGGCAAGACTCGCCAAGGGCAAGAATGAATTCAAGAATGCCGGTAACGGCTATTTCACACCACAGAAGTCATGCCGTCTTTCAGGTGATGGTATTAGCTATGACGGAGCTGCCATCGAGTGGACAGACAATTCATTCTTCGAGGAAACAACAGAGGAAAAGGATTTCATCTTCATGGTTTCTTATGCTGAAGGCAGAGCGAAGGTGAAGTTCGTAGATAACAATACCGATGGCATCAGCCGCATCGAGCTGGATTCAGACAGCAAGCCAGCCATCTATACCATCAATGGTACCAAGATCAACAGTATCACAGGCAGCGGTGTTTACATCATCAAGTCGAATGGTAAGACCAAGAAGGTTGTTATCAAGAAGTAATCTTTCTGATTGATTCAATCAGAGAATATATCACAAGAAAAGGGGTGTGTCATAAATCCAAGACACACCCTTTTTTTGTTTCTATGCTGCCGTTTTCATAAAGCTGAAATTACGTCCCGACGCATCTCGTACTACGTCCGGACGTAACTCTTGCTGCGTCGGGACGTAGCAAATGCTACATCGGGACGCATTTTTATCAGCGTTTTTGCTCAATATCATCTTTGTTTTCACCCAAAAATCCCTCTAGAACACCTATATTTTGCTGGATTTAGGCAAAATGTGGCAACAGGTGGCAATAAGGTGATAACAAAAGCACCCCTTACCATCACACGTTATTTGCTTATAATCAAAGAGTTAAGTATAAGTGTGGCAAATGTGGCATTAAGTTAGAGAAAATATACACATGTAATGTAACTGAATACTGATATAGTTCAGTCAGCTAACGCAAGTGGCTCTGTCTGCAAACGCAAGTAGCTCAATCAGCTGACTCAAGTGGCTCAATCAGCTGACGCAGATATCTCGACAAGCCGAAGGATACGTCTCCATTAGCCTACGGAGTCGTATCCGTAACCCAACGGAGTCGTATCCGTAACCCAACACAGCCATATTCTTAACCCCACGCAGCCATATCTATAGGCAAACGGAAGCACATCATTTATTTACCTCTTCACCTTCATATATTCCGTAGGAGTCATGCCATACTCCTTGGAGAAGCATTTGGAGAAATAACTGCTGTTGGAAAAACCAACGGTATACATCACCTCGGAAACACTGAACTTACCCTGGCTCAGGAGTTCGGCAGCACGGCTCATACGCATCTCACGGATATACTCTACAGGCGTACGGCCCGTTATCGCCTTCATCTTGCGATACAGCTGTTTGCCACCTATGCCTATCACATCCTGCAACATCGAAACATTGAAGTCGGAATCGATCATGTGCTTCTCTATCGCCTCATTGATCTCTTCGAGCAGACGCTTGTCTGACACATCCAACTCGCTGACATCTACTTCCTTCTTTTCCTCTTCAGAAGATTCAGAGCGTGCAGGAACTGGTTCTGAGGATGATGACTCAGGCTCAGATACAGGCGAAGCGGATAACCCAGTGGCAACAGAAGATGATACCTCAGGTTTCTTCACATTCAGGTAGCGGACCATCAGAGCTGTCACCTCATCAAATGAATGATGAGCTACGGCAGCCTTCAAATCTTCCGTCAGACGGTTGAAGAAGTCAATACGCATCTGTACCTGCTCCAACACCTCAGCCTTCTGCTTCTGGGCATCAGCCAGTTCCTTGCGCAGGAAATACCAGCTTACCAGCCATGCCACAAACACGATGAGTGCCGTGATATAGAAGAGCTTGCACCAGAAGGAGAGATACCAAGGCGGCAGGACGGAGATGTCGAGCGAATAAACCTCGGCAGCAATCTTGCCTTCACCATCCACGGCATGAACCGTAAGATGATAATCACCATAAGACAAACCATTGTAGGTGATATCGATATTGCCTGAGTTCAGATAATGCCAGTCGTGGTCGCTGCCTTCGAGTTTGTAAGCATAAACGGCTGAAGGATGATCAGCAAAAGGAAGGTCGGTGAGCTGCAGGGTGAAGTTGTTCTCATCACTCTTCAGTTTCAGGATTTCTCCACGCTCCTCACAAGCCTGTCCGTTTACGATGATTCCAGCCAGCATCAGGCGGGTAAACTGCTTAGGCTTCTGTGCTACATCGGAACTGATTGCCACATAGCCGTCATTGCCGCCCATCATTACCTCATGAGTCTGTCTGCTGTAACAGATGTTGAGCGGCGCAACAGAAGGAATCATGAAGCGCTGGCTCTCGCCCTGTGGATTGATTACGCAGCATTCATTGCCCGATACCACCCATATCTTGCCTTCCACATCGCACATGGTACTTACCTTGCCACCAATCTGCCATATCTTGGAAGAAAAACTGTTACCCAGCACTGAACCGGCTGCATAATAACAGGTTACCGAATTGTTATCACCCATCCAGATATTGCCCTTGCTGTCTGCCATCAGATAGTTGACAACATCTGAGTTAGCTACCTGCACCACCTTCATATCGTTCGGATTGATGCAGTCGAGACGGGTATAGGTAGAAACCCAAATCCTACCCTTTCCATCCATCACCATCTGACCTACATGCAGACCGGAGAGCGCATTCTTTCCCTTGTCCGAGTAATGCCAGTCGGCTATGGTCTTGCCGCTCAGAAGAGCTGCCTTATCCATCACGAAGACACCGCCCTGATAAGAACCCATCCATATCCTGCCCTTCTTGTCCTGGAGAATATCGTAAGCCCAGGCAGTAGAATACTTGCCACTCTTATCGTAGACGATGAAATTGCGCATCTGATGGGAACTGCGGTCATAGAAGTTGATGCCATGGTCGGTACAGATCCATACATCGCCGTCATGGTCTTCATAAATCTTGCGTACACGGTTATGACTCAGCGGGAAGGCAGAACTGTTCTGCTTGTACCATGCCACATTCTGATAGCCTTCAGCATTCCGGGTGAAATGAATCAGACCGTTGGTACCGCCCATCCACCATTCGCCGTTACGGGTCTGGAGCATGGCATGGAGACAGTTACCCTCACCCGACATCGTAATCTTATCGAGCGATACATAGCGGTAATAGGTATGGGTAGTGAGACGGGAGAGTCCATTGTCAGTACCCACCCATACATTCTGCCATTTATCTACAAAGCAAGCCCAGACGATGTTGTTAGGAATAGAAGCATCATCGCGGGAATCGTGGATATAATGGGTGATGGCATTGGAGAGTGCCATCTGATAGAGTCCGTTATCTGTTCCGATATAGAGATTGCCGGCAGCATCTGTAGAAAGACATTTGATGGAATTGCCGTTGAGAGCTGGAATCTGTGAGAAGTTTCTGAGCTGCAGGTCGGCACAATAGAGAGCACCCTCGGTACCAATCCAGTAGCATCGGCGCTTGGCATCATAGGCGAGCGCATTAACCAGCGGCTGTTCTCCGGCACGGAGCGGAATCAGTCTGCTGCCGAGATGCAGACCAGCGAGCGAACCTACGAGCAAGCCTCGCGGAGTAGAGAGCAAGGCATAGACATCGCCACCGAAGTCAGTCTTACCACCCTTGATATCGAGCACACGGAGTTCCTTCAGCTGCTTGCGCTTCGCCTCATCGGCAAAAGCCTTCATGGCTGGTGTTTCGGCATATTGATAAGATTGCGTATCGAATTTCAGGATGCCGTTGCCAGTAGCCAGATAGAGCATCCTGCCCTCGAAACCGAGCGCATTGACACGCGTATTGCTGAATGCATGTTCCTGGAAATGGCGGTAGCCATGATAACCATCATAGCTGTAAAGACCGTTGTCGGTTCCGAGCCATATCATTCCATCACTGTCCTGGGTAATGGCACAAACGGACTGAGCACCTTCAAGGGAGGTGTTGACGAAACGCTGCGCATGGATGGCGAGCGAAATAAAGAGCATAGCAATTGCCATGCTGATGCGGTTTATAGGTTCTTTTGACTTTTTCATGTGTGCAAATTTACACAATATTCATGATAACGCCAAAAAATATCGGAGAAAATTCATAAAAAAAAAGAAGAGGGGGAGGTCATACGTATCTTGCCTAGGGATAAATAAGGCACGGATTACGAGTGTAATCCGTGCCTATATTCTTATATTGCCTGGAGCGTAATCGACTTTTCGATATTTCGCTTACTGTCTTTTACCTTCAGGATGATGTCGCCCTTCTGCTTGCTGCTCTGTACGATGACAACGAGTTTGCCGGAGAAGAGTTTCATCTGTGGCAGGGTGAACGGTTCGAGCGATGTGGCATCGCCATTGCAGGCTGCCTTGAAAGTGCCGGCACCACTCACCTCGAAGGTCAGTTCGTCATCGGCAAGCGGACATTCATTGCCGTCCTTATCCTGCAGACTCACGGTGATGAAGGCAAGATCGTTGCCATCGGCATTCAGAAGCACATTGTGCTCATCGGTACAGCCTTCTACCATGCAGGCAATAGGCTCATGATCAGGTGTTTCTACGCTGAACTTCATCTGTGCAGGCTCGCCGGCAGTACGCTTCACGTCCTCGCCTACCTTGTCGCCATACTGGTTGTAGGTAACCACGCGAATCTCACCCGGTTCATACTTCACATTGTTCCAGCGCAGACGGTAGCGGTCGAGGCGGCTTGACTTGTCCTTGCGAACCCTGCCCTGACTCTTGCCATTCACGAAGAGTTCGCCTTCCACGCCATCAGTGTAGCAGTATACAGGGGTAACCTGTCCTTCCCTGCCCTTCCAGTTCCAGTGAGGAAGAAGATGGGTGGTATGCTGCTGCTCGTTCCAGCGGGCACGATACATATAGTAGCGGTCCTTTGGAAGTCCGGCAAGGTCGCAGATGCCGAAGTAGCTGCTGCGGCTTGGCCAGTAGGTATCGTAAGGGGTAGGCTCGCCCAGATAGTCGTAACCGGTCCATACAAACTCACCGATTACCCAACTGTAGTCATCCTGCATCTTCCAGTCATCATCAGGAAGATTGCTCCAGGAACAGTATTCGGTATCATAGCTTGAGCACTGGCCATCAGGATAGGTAGCCTTGTCGCTTACCACTACCGGGAACTTGTATACGCCACGGGAGCTGACCGTAGAGGCGGTTTCAGAACCGAGGAGGAAGCCCTGAGGCAACTGCTCAATATTCTTATAATATTTATGTACGCGATAGTTGAAGCCCGGCACATCCATTACCTGGGCAAAGCCGCTCTTCAAGGCATCTTCTGCCTTATCCATACCCTGGGTAACAGGACGGGATGGGTCATACTGATGACAGATATCCTGCAGATGCTTCGAAATCTGCACACCCTCCTTGCTCCACTGTTCAGGAATCTCGTTGCCGATGCTCCACATCACGATGCTAGGATGGTTGCGGTGGTGCTTTACCAGATTGGTGATATCCTTATCGCTCCACTCCTTGAAGAACTTGGCATAGCCGTTCTTGCATTTAGGATAAATCCACATATCGAAACTCTCTGCCATGACCATCATACCGAGGGAATCGCAGAGTTCCATCTGCATGGAAGAAGGCATGTTGTGGGCAGTACGGATGGCGTCGCAACCCATCTCCTTCATCATCTTGATCTGACGGATAAGGGCTGCCTTGTTTTCTGCTGCCCCCAATGGACCGAGGTCGTGGTGCAGACAGACACCCTTCAGTTTGCGGGTAACGCCATTGAGCTGGAAACCATAATCCTTGGATACGGCAATGGTGCGGATACCGGTCTTCAGGGTCTGCACATCAGCCACCTTCTTTCCTTCATATCGGGTAAGTTTTACCTGATAGAGGTAAGGAGATTCCGGAGACCAGAGCTGAGGATTCGCTACCTTCAGAGTAGTCTTGATTTCAGGATTGGCACCTGTGACGGTCTGCTCGGCAACCTTCTTGCCAGCCTCATCAAACAGGGCTATGACGGTCTTGCCCGACTTACCAGTCTTTCCTTCCAGCAGCGCATTTACTTCTACTTCAGCTTCCTGTTTATCAGCCTTCAGGGTACGCACGAGGGTATCCCAGGTAGAGAAGTTCTCGTTGCCATAGAGTTCTACGGAAACCGGACGGTAAAGACCGCCTCCCGGATACCAACGACTGCTTTCCTCTACATTATTAAGATGTACCTCGATGAGATTACTCTTACCAAACTGGATGAAAGGTGTGATGTCGATGCGGAAGGCATTGTAGCCGTAAGCCCACTTGCCTGCCTCCTTGCCATTGACGCTGACAACAGGCTGGCTCATGGCACCGTCGAAGACGAGTACGGCACGCTTATAGCCCTTAGGAGCCGTCCAGTTCATCTTATACATACCCTCGCCTATCCAAGGCAGCGCACCAGAACGTCCCGACTTCTCGGTCTTTTCGGTTTCGCCATTCTGCTCGATGGCCACCATCTGCAGGTCCCATTTCTTATCAAAAGGACCCGAGATAGCCCAATCGTGCGGAACAGCTACCTGCTGCCACGCCTTGCCATCACGGGAGAAGGCCCATGAAGGCAGGTTGATAACCTTTCTGCTCTGCGCTTGGCACAGCGTAGTGAGTGCCAGGGCAAGAGTCATGAAAGTAATGCTTCTCTTGATCATATTGCTATTTAATATTTTTATATGCATCGAATACGGCAGTTGGTTTGCCGCTGTTGTCGAAGGCTCCCTTGGTATATGCCTCCCAACCCAGAGTGATATAGTTGGCTGGTTTCCAGTTGTTGTAAACTTCCGGTTCCCAATAGAAGATACCCTCGCAGATAGAAATCTTCTTACAGCCATCCACCATCTTCTTCATCAATGGCGCAGCTTGCTCAGAACCCCACCACATACCGATTTCAGAGATGATGACGTCCTTGCCATACTTGGAAGAAAGAGTCTGGATGTTAGAGAGACAACTCTCTGCATAACCCTGCCAGTTATCATCTTCCGGATAAAGAGACAGTCCGATGACATCCCATTTTCCACCATTTTCTTTCAAGTTATCGTAGAGCCAGGTCAGTCCACCGAGGTCCTGTCCTTGATCTACATGCACGATAACCTTTGCATTAGGATAAACCGCCTTAACAGCATCATAACCGGCGTTGATATAAGCAGCAAAGTTGGCTGCATTCTTAGAAACCTGACCGGTTACAGCCTCATCGCTATTCCAGAGCATACCGTCGCGGGTTTCATTGCCCACCTGTACCCACTCTACGTTGGTTACACCTCTATCCTTCAAGGCTTTCAACACATCCTTGGTATGATCAGCCACAGCCTGTTTCATCTGTTCGGCTGTATAGCCCTGCCATGCAGCAGGAACAGTCTGGTGAGCCGGGTCAGCCCAGGAATCAGAATAGTGGAAGTCAATCATCAGACGGAAGCCGAGCTGCTGAGCTCGCCAAGCCTTGGCGATGACATCATTCTTGCCACACCAGCCACCTTCCGGATTTACCCAGACACGCAGACGGATAGAATTGGTTCCCTCTTCGCGAAGGAGCTTCATGCATTCTGTTGCCTTGCCATTCTGATTATAGAATTTCACACCATCCTTCTCCATCTCTGTGAGCCAACTTACATCAGCGCCCTTGGCGAAGCCACTCATATCGTATGTCTTCTCCTTTTCGGGAGTGGTATTATCATCATTGCTGCAACTCGTGCCCGTGATAGAAAACAAGAGTGCTGTAGCCAGCAATATGGCTTTTCCAAATATATTTTTCATTGCTATTTTTCTTATTAATTATTCATATTTCCATGTCATGGTGTTGAGGTCGGCGGTAACGGTAACTTCACCACCAGTTACATCATCCTTGAACCAAATGTCCCAACAGTCACCTGCAGTAGATAAATTAAAGAGATTGTCTGGAACAGAGCCATACCAAGCCTGCTTGTCGTCCTTGTTCTCGCCTACGTAGATGAAGCGGAAGTTCTCCCAGGCAGTTGGCTTGTACTTGCAGGTATAAACACCATCGCTCACCTTACTCATCACGGCAAGAAGGGTGTTACCGTCCTTGCTGAACATACAGAGGGTATTGCTTGCCTCTGGCTCTGGTGCTGTCTGGTCGCCCTCAACGATGGTATATTCCAACTGACTGTGCTCACCAACCTTCACGGTTATGGTATAAGTACCCGCCTTGGCAATATTCACGCTGCCAGCACTTTCAGAGTCTGTCATCTTGCCATCAGCCAAAGTATAGTTCAATGTCTTCTCAACGGCTGCAGCATCTTCTGTACCAGTAGCCTTGCTGTACTCTGCACCTGTTGCTACGATGCTGATTGGAGTATTATCGGCTGTAGTTGTAATGGCCTTGGTCCAAGCATAGTTAGGAGCATCATAAGTCATATCTTCACCATTCAACTGCATTGACTTGATGTAAGTTGGCTTAAGTTCCTTAGCTTTTGTATCAAGAACTGTATAATAAATACCTGTCTGACCTGGGAACCAGATGTTCCATGCAGACTCAGTATTATCCATTTCGTACACATGACCATCCTGTCCTACATTACCCCAAATGGTACCATCATTTTCCTTACCCCAGATATGGAACCAAGAAGAGGCATTCATATAGCCAGAATAAACTCCATCAGAATTAGGAGAATAGAGTTTGGTCAGAACTTGATCCTTATTCTCATTCAGGATATTGATGTAGCTCATATCAATGAGGTATGGAGTAACCTTTACCTGGCAGACATTGCTGTAAGCGGCATCAAGATTGGCACCCATCTGACTCTTGATACGGAAATAAAGAGGTGAACTCACATCAGGAGACAAGCCGAGATCCTTGGCTGCAGCATTGAGGTCAGCACCGGTGAAAGCCTTGGAAAGGTCGGTTACGGAGTATTCCTTTTCTGAAGTAAAGTTCTCTGAGGCTGATACCTGCAGATAAGTTTTCAGCACTCCGCTGCCCGCAGGCTTGGTTTCATCGCTCGAAAGCAAGGTAGGATTCAGCCAAGCCAACGAGAGGACAACGTCCTTACTGTTATCTACAGACAGCTTCACATCGGATGCCGATGCCATCAGATCGGATGCCTTGAAGCCATCCAAATATATCTTGTCGCCACTCTCGTCGCAACTCACCAGGGCGGTGAGTGCGCAGAGAAGCATCATCAGGTTTCTAAATATCTTTTTCATTGTTATTTGCATTGTAATTTAACATTCAACACTCAACATTCAACATTGAGTTAATAGTTGTCGTTATGAAGATTTGGATTGGCGGTAAGCTCGGTGTTAGGGATTGGATAGATGTTGTACTTGCTATCCACTGCCTGTCCGTCGTGGACACCACCCTTCCACTGCCAGATGTACTTATTAGTAGTAAACTGACCATAGCGAATCAGGTCGGTACGGCGATAGCCTTCATGATAGAGTTCACGGGCACGCTCATCGAGGATGAACTGGAGGAAGGCATCGTCATCAGCAAAGTTGCTTGCCCATACATCAGAAGCATTAGAGCGCTCGCGTATCTTGTTAATCCAATAGATAGCACCCTGCTTGCGGGAATCACTTTCAGCATCACTACCACCAGCCCAGTTATCCCAGTCATTATGCAGACGAACCACGCACTCGGCATACATCAGATAAACATCTGCCAAACGGAAGAGAGGGAAATCGGTTTCTACACCTGCATCAACAGTATTAGATGCTGTGGTTTTATCATCCTTCAGGTTGCTCCACTTCTCAGAAAGATAACCGGCGGTTTCATCGGTCATACTGGATATATCCTTGCTCTGACCATTGGTGAAGAACTTGCAGCGCTTGTCACCGTCGTCGCCGCCATCAATATCGGTCTGGGTAAACTTATCTACAAACTCAGGACGAAGGCGGAACTCACTCCAGCCGGCAGTTACACCATAATCGGCTACATTCTGGTTGGCATTTGACTGACTTACCTGTCCACAAACCAGATAAGTAGATGAGCCCCAGCTTACAGTATGCTCTGCACTTACCGGCAAGGCGAAGATAATTTCGTTGGTACGCTTGTCGTTATCAGCATTGAAGAGTTTGCTGTAATCAGATTCCAAGGAGTATCCCATGCTCATCACCTTCTCGCAAGCCTCCTTGCACTCAGTATACTTAGCCACACCAGTATAAACCTCGCTGTTCAGATAAAGCTTGGCAAGCAAGGTATAGGCAGCACCCTGAGAAGCCTGACCGTAAGGACAGGTGGATGCAGGAAGCATATCACCAACGCAATCCTTCAACTCGCTCTCGATATAATCGAATGTCTGCTGAGGAGTATAACGAGGAGGAATGTAGCTGCCTACAGGGTCGTTCTCTGTCACCATCGGAATGTTGCGATAGAAATCGAGGGCATGGTAATAGAACAGAGCGCGCATAAAACGGACTTCTGCCTTATATTCCTTCATCTTCTCTGCATCAGCACCCGAGAAATTGGCACTGTTGGCATTGCGGAGGAACTCGTTGCAGAGGGCGATGTTGTAGTAGATACGATAGTACATATCTGATACCCAGGCATCGTTGGCATCCCAGGAAAGATAAGTAAGACCCGTAGTCTGCTCACCAGTCAGCCAGGTAGAGGCAAATTCATCGGTACCACACTCCTGCATATTGATAAACATACGCATGTAGTCGAAACCTGCTCCTTTATTCAATACGGATTCCATATCCTTGTTGTCGCCGCCCTTGCCCTGACCGCTAGTCACCATGGCAGCATAAATCTTACCCAGCACAGCCTCGTAATTGGCAAGCGAGGTATAAACATCCTTAGAGGTTGTCTCTGTATGAGGATATTGGTCGAGATCGGAAACACAGCTGGTTGTGCCTGTCAGCACCGCTGTTCCCATCATCATACTATATAATATATTCTTAAGTTTCATTGTTATCTGTTTTGATTGTTAGAACTGAAGTCCGAGGCTTACTGAGTAAGTGCGAGGACGTGGATAGAATGAGTTGTCCATTCCGTTTGGCACCTCAGGGTCTGTGCCTGAGTAACCGGTGATGGTGAATACATTCTGTACCATTGCAGATACGGTAAGTGAAGCCCACTTGTTGATCTTGCCTACATTGTAACTCAAACTCAGGTTGTCGAGTTTCAGGAAGGAAGCATTCTCTACGTAGTAATCAGAGAGATACTGACGGGTCTTGAAACCTGTCTTCAGGAAACTGGTGTTGAGGTTGTTGAGCTGTGAGTTGTTGTAACTTACTGTCTCGAAAGCACCTGTACTCATACCCATGCCGTTGTATACATAGTTGTCGATGTTGGCACGGAAACTCATACCGAGTGTCAGCTGCTTGTATCTCAAGGATGTGCTCAAGCCCATGATGTACTTAGGGGCTGGAGAATGATAGCGGTAGAGATCAGACTCATTGATTTCGCCATCATTGTTGAGATCGGCATAAGCACCCTCGATAGGCTTGCCTGTCTTAGAGTCGTAGAGCTGATGATATACATAGAACATATATGGCTCATATCCCTCTGAGAGTACCTGGAACTGGTAAGCATCGATAGATGGACCTACCTTCACGTTAGTCTGGCTTCCACCCTTTATCAATGAAAGGTTCTTCACCTTCATGTTCTGCCAGGTAAAGTTGTAGCTCAGGTTCCACTCCCAGTCCTTGGTCTGGATAGGGGTTGCATTCAGAGAAGCCTCGATACCCTTGCTGTCCACATTACCTACGTTGGTAAGGATAGTCTTTGAGAAGTTGGTACCTGCTGCTGTTGGTACTGATGCCAACAGGTCCTTGGTCTTACGGGTATAGAAATCGATGGCACCACCGATACGGCCTTCCAGGAATCCGAAATCAAGACCGAAGTTCCAGGAGGTAGTTGTCTCCCACTTCAGGTCTGATACGTATGCCTCAGGACGGTAAGTATTGATATACTGTCCGTTGATGAAAGCCTCGGCACCTGTTACACTGGATGTATAAACCGGCAGATAGTTGTAGTTGCCGATGCCTTCCTGCTGACCGGTTACACCATAGCTGGCACGGAGTTTCAAGTTAGAAAGTACCTTCTGGTTCTTCAACCAAGGCTCTTCAGTCAAAGTCCAGCCCAAAGCAACAGATGGGAAAGTACCCCAACGGGTATCCTTAGAGAAACGGGAAGATGCGTCTCGACGAACGGTAGCCGTCAGGAGATACTTTCCATCGAATGAATAGTTGATACGTCCGTAATATGACAACATTACATGACGGTAATCTGATGCCTTTACGGTTGACAGGTTTGTGCCTGCCGCACTTTTTGTATAATAAAGAGGTGTAGTACTCTTCCAATACTGGTAGTCGTAACCGGCTGTCAGATCTACATTACTCTTGATATCTTCGAAATACTTTGCATAGTTGGCATAGAGGGTAAGCAAGCGGTTCTCGTTCTTCTGAGGACCATACTTGTAATCGCTACCGCCCAAAGACTCATCCTTGTTGTAGCTCTGTGCTGCGTAGGCAGGAACATAAACGGTTCCGTCGCCCTTGGCATAGTCAGCACCCACGGTAGCATGGAGCTTGAGTTCTGGCAGGAAATGAACCTTGTAATCTACATCCATCGAACCGATGAAGCGGCTTACCTTACTCTTTGAATCATAAAGATCAACCAGACCACGAGGGTTTCTTACACCGGCATTCACTGGATAGCCGTCAGCATCGAGTGCCTCGTTATAGCCACCATACTTGTCGTTACCGGAATAAACCGGGATGGTTGGGTTGATTGTGGCAGCTGCCCATACGGCACCACCATTATTGAATGAGTTGTTATTGAGGGTTCCCTTGGCATTGATGGTCAACTTCAGGTGATCCTGGAAGAAGCTAGGAGTCAATACCACGTTACCTGTCCAGCGCTCTACATTATCTTTGCGAACCAGACCGCTCTGGTTGTAATAGCCTACAGACACGCGGAATGGCAACCACTTGTCGATGCTGCCGCTCACGCTGAGGTTATTATCTGTACCGAAGGCTGTGCGGTAAACCTCATCATTCCAGTCGGTATTGGCAGTACCGAGCAATGATTTCTGATTAGCGTCACCAAACTGGTTGATGACATTCACAAATTCATCACGGCTCAGCATATCTACCATCTGCGCACGGGTCTGCAAACTGTTGGTGGTATTGAAGTTCACCTTTACAGCACCCTGCTGTCCCTTCTTGGTGGTAATGATAATGACACCGTTAGATGCACGGGAACCATAGATGGCTGTAGAAGAAGCATCCTTCAATACAGTCATGCTCTCGATATCAGAAGGGTTGATCATGCTGAGGAAGTTGCTGCTGTTACCCGAGATACCACCCTGCTCCAATGGCACACCATCGAGCACGATAAGCGGGTCGTTGCTGGCATTAAGAGATGCACCACCACGCACACGGATGGTACTACCGGCAGAGGCAGAACCACTGTTAGACATAATCTGTACACCCGAAACCTTACCGTTGATCAACTGTTCTGGAGAAGAAACGAGACCTTTATTAAAGTCCTTCGATTTCACGGTAGCTACGGAACCTGTCAGGTCACTCTTTCTTGCCGTACCATATCCGATGACCACGACATCAGCCAGCGCCTTGCTGTCAGATTCGAGTTTCACCTTCATATTGTCTGAGATAGAAAGTACCTTATCAATATAACCGATATAAGATACCTTGATCTTCTTGGCTGAAGATGATACCTGAAGACTGAAGTTACCGTCAAAATCAGTAACTGTACCGCCCTTTTCGCCTTCCACCATGACAGTGGCGCCAATCAGAGCCTCACCATTCTGCGCATCAGTCACCTCACCTTTGATGGTTCTTGTCTGCGCCATGAGTTGCAGACATCCGATGACGAACAATGCCACGAGAAGCAAACTTCTCTTTGCTAAATTCTGGATTGCGTTCATTGTTTTACTTTTAGGTTGCGTTTTACGTTTAAAATTGTTTTCAGTTGCAAAAGTAGGAAAAAAAGAAGAAAACAGCAGATAGATTTAAGACAAAAATAATGAAAAAACGGACAAAAGCAAATCTTTATCTAGCTTTTGTCCGTTTTTTCTTTAAAGAGGCAGGAATCTTTAAATCAGTTCTATACCTTTACTCTTTTACAGGTACAAGTTTAATACCGAAGAGGTTGCATGTATCCTGCTTTGTAATAGTATGAGAACCTGCATCCAATGTTACAGTCATTGTCTTAGCTGTTGAATCAATAACTGCATTTACTTCAGCAGGCTTCTTTCCATCAATTTTGGCGTTCGTCTTGCTATCTGCAGAACTGAAATAAAGGGTCATTGTGACTTTCTTATCAACAGTTACTGAGATATTAGTTGCAGACTCCATCTTTACACAAGTAGAATATGAAGTGCCGTCAATAGTAGCAGTTCCCTTATTTGTAGCATAGTTACCTGAAACTGTTACTATGCTACTTGAAGGCTTAGAATCTGTGAATGTTACCAAAACAGTACCCTCGATAGGAGTTACAGTACTGCCACCTTCTGTTGTACCACCGGTAGAGCCACCAGTACTACCACCTTCGCCAGAACCACCAGTGCTGCCACCTTCAGCAGAACCACCTTCGCCAGCAGCATTGCTCTCACCGAACACCTTGACAACACCAGAAGTATAAGAGTCGAGAAGGCTTGCCAAAGCAGGCCATGGCTGCTGGTGACCGTTTGTTACTACCGTCTCATCAGGAATAACGAAATCAATGTCACCATGATTCAAACGACCTGCACCATAGAAGCCTTCTACGATAGAAGGAACATCTTCTGCCTTATCAGCAACGTATGCATACATGAGGCTTGAGTTGGTATCGAAGTTGTTGTAAGAAGTACCACCAACCAAAGTCTTTACGCTTGCAGGAACCTGCTCACTTGGATTAGAAACCTCGTAGGCATCGAAGCTTGTATTGTTTTCTGCGTATGGAACATAGCTGAAGTTAGCTGGCTTGTTGGCAAATACATTGCCGTATGCCTTAATCAAGCCACCTTTCTCACCAGAGAAAGTACCATCACCCATAGCATCAGTACCCTGCAAAGAGCTCATGATAGGACGCTTAACAGCATCAAAGTAGTTAGACTCCATGAATATACTTGAACCACTGGTTGCACCAATACCATAAACATCATTGTGCTGATAGTAGTTGTTGTACATGTGAACACTCATGGTACGAACGCGAGCCATACGAGAGTCTGAATGGTCGAACCAGTTGTGATGATAAGTAATCCAGTTTTCACCAGTTTCACTCTTCATACCACACATAGAAGCCTTACCATTATCCCAGAAGCGGTTGTAAGCTACAGTAACATACTTAGAATCGCCCTTGATGTCTACAGTACCGTCACCCTTAGCCTGGTCGGCAGCACCACCCTTCTTGCCATAGAAGAGATCCATGTTGTGAATCCATACATGAGAGTTATCAGTATCAAGAGACATGGCATCATCCAGGCAACGCATGATAGCAAAGTTACGGAACTCTACACTCTCAGCCTCTCTAAGCAAGAAGCCGAAGCCATATACGGTAGCATCATCACCGACACCTTCGAATGTCATATTCATCATAGCTCCCTTAACCTGCAAACCTTCTGCAGAACTTGAAATGTGATCCAAATCAGAAAGATTTACCTTACCGATGATACGGAAGGCGATTGGGGTTTTATCCTTACCTTTTGAATATGCATCAATAATAGACTGAAGACCTGTAACCGTCTCTTGCTTACCAGTATTAACTGTTGTAGAAACGGTCTTAGCTGTCTTGGCTGTAATATACAGAACCTTAGCACCAGCCTTCAAAGTACCATCATTATTATAAGCACCTACACCAGCATACTTGAAATGAGCAAAGCCCTCACGGTTGTAGCTCTTTACTACCAAGTTAGAAGCAGTATTGGCACCAGCAATCTCTTTACCTTCAGCATTTACAGGAACAACCTTTACAGAATAAGTGCCTTCCTTCAAACCGAGAACATCGGCACGATAGTAAGATTTATACTGACGAACCAGCTGAGCATCAATCTTCTTGTCATCTACATATACATTATAATAAGAAGCGCCCTCGAATGGAGCCCACTTCAGGTAGGCAGACTCCTGCCAGCCCTTTGCCTCAGTAATCTGAATCACACCTGCAGGATTGTCAATATCACCACTTTCGCCCTGCTCTACCTTCTTTGCGAAACTGATTTTCTGAACAGAAGCATTGTACTCATCATTCTCTAAGCCTGATTTAGGTGCGATAATTGCCTTATCACCTTCGAACTTCACACTTGTCAAGTCTGCAGTATTATAATACTTCACATCACCCGACTTGGTGGTAACATACATCTGGTTCACCTTGCTGTTACGAGCCACGGCATGGGTAATCTTAAATGTCGATGTCTGTGCCACAGCAGCACTCAAGCTCATCAGGAGGAGTACCAAAGTAAATACCATTTTCTTCATTGTTCAATCCTCCTTATTTTATTTGATGATTACTTTCTTACCATTAATCATATAAACACCCTTAGACAAACCCTGGAGGGAAGAACCTACATACTGGCCCTGAAGGTTATAAACCTTACCTTGCAATGCCTGCTTAATGCCTTCTACCTGGCTGATGCCGGTAGTTTGATAAGTGAAAGAAAGGGTTACGAGCGACATGTCTGCCTGATCAGATGTATTATCTGCATACTGAAGAACGACATTGTCGCCATCAAAGGTAATCTCTGAGACAGTCTTGTCTATGACCTGACCATCAATCTTTACCGTCTGTTTGCTGCCGGCAAATACTGCCGTAGACAACATTCCAGCCAACAATAATAAATAAGCTTTTTTCATTTTAATGAATGTTTGTTAGATTTATTTTTTGGTTTGTTTTTGAATTTTACAATGCAAAAGTAGTGAAAAAATAGCTATTATAAAACATCCTGGCGCATTTTTCTTACGCAAACGTTTACACGAGTGTAAAATATACTCTTTCTGAACTTTCGCAAGTTTTGCCCACACGCCTTGTTTTGCCCACACGCCCTGAAAGGGCAGAAGCCCCTAGCCCAGGGCATCGCCCTGGGTAATTACGGACGCAAACCTGTCGCCCTGTAAGGGCAAAAGCTTTAAAATACCAGACCATTAATAAAGCTTTTGCCCTTACAGGGCGTCTTGCTGATTGCCATCATACCCAGGGCGATGCCCTGGGCTAGGAGCTTCTGCCCTTTCAGGGCGTGCTGCTTCTGGAGCTTTTGGGCCTTCAGGGCGTGCTGCTTCTGGAGTTTTTGGGCCTTCAGGGCGTGCTTGAACCACATGCGAAAGTTCAGACTCTTTTTAAAAAGGGCATAAAAAAAGACTGAATCCTGTTACGAAGATTCAGTCTCTTAAAGAAGTGGTACCACCAGGAATCGAACCGGGGACACAAGGATTTTCAGTCCTTTGCTCTACCAACTGAGCTATGGCACCAACTTTTACAAATCGCGATTTATCATTTGCGGGTGCAAAGGTAATACTTTTTTCTGGTTCCTGCAAATTTTTCGGGAAATTTCTTTCAAAAAAAGATAAAAAAGTCTATTTTTGTTGGTGTTGTCCATTATTTAATGTACCTTTGCAGCAGATATCGGGATTTAGCGCAGTTGGTAGCGCACGTCGTTCGGGACGATGAGGTCGCTGGTTCGAGTCCAGTAATCCCGACCAAACAATCATATAGACTTAAAATCCGTAAGCCTATGAAGTTTTTAAAGGATTTTTTTTATATCAATTACCATGAACGGCGAGCATTACTCGTAATCCTGACCCTGCTCGTTGTCAGTACCACAATGATTTTCATTGTAGGTTCTAAAGAAACTATGCCCTCAGAAAAGCAACAAGCCCATAACGATAGTATCATCAGGCATGCCACGCGGCAACAGCCAGGCTATTATGACGAAGGACTTCAGTCGAGCGAAGTATTCGCCTTTGACCCCAATACGGCAAGCCAATCTGATTTCCAACGGCTGGGACTGGAATCATGGCAAGCCAGAAACATCATCAAATATAGAAATAAAGGAGGTATCTTCAGGACACCTAGAGACTTTGCACGGGTTTACGGACTAACCAAAAAGCAATTCGAAAAACTGCAGCCCTTTATCAGAATTGGTAAAGACTACCAGCCGGCTGCCAACTTTTACCCAAGAGAAAGATACAACTACGGCTATCAAGAGACGGCTATAAGAACCAGAGAAGAAAGGAAGAAAGACACTACCCAATACAGTTATCCACGAAAACTGAAAGAAGGTCAGTATATCAACATCAATTCTGCTGATACGACCGAACTGCAGAAAATTCCCGGCATAGGCTCTTACTATGCCAGAAGCATCATCCGTTACAGAGAGCGGTTAGGCGGTTTTGTTTCCATGAGCCAGATACAAGAAGTGGAAGGCGTGCCCGAGACAGCCCTCCACTATATGAATATTGATGCAAAACATATCCGGAAAATGAATGTCAACCAGCTCAGTTTAGCCGAACTGCGCAAACATCCTTACCTGGACTTTTACCAGGCAAAGGAAATCGTAAACTACCGCAGAACCCATGGTCCGCTGAAAAGTGCTGAAGAGCTGCGTCTCCTCAAAGACTTTCCACCTGCCGAAATAGAAAGAATCAAGCCGTATCTTGCCTACTAGGGGCAAGATAGCCTGTCTGCAAGTTTGCCGGTTTTGCTAAATGACACCAAACTGGTGCAGGAAGATAAGGAAAATACAGACTGGACAGATGAAACGGATGGTGAACAGGAAGACTGGGAAGAGAGTTCCCTTCAGGGTTCCCCAGTTAGTAAACTCATCACGCACAATCTTCTTTGGCACATACCATCCCAGGAACAGACAGGTGATGAATGAACTCAACGGCATGAGAAGCTGGGCAGTAAAGTTGTCACAATTGCTCAGGAAATCCTTGCCGAAGAAGCCCAAATCAGGTACGGCACCCTGAGAGAGCGAGCAGAATACAGCTATGATGCTGCAAACGATGGTCTCGAACCAGGCTCCCTTGGCACGGCTTATCTTACCCTCCTCATAAATAAAGGCGGTACCTATCTCGTGCATCGAGATGGTAGAAGTCAGGGCTGCCAATACCAGCAAAGCATAGAACAAAACCGAAATCACATAACCGACAACCGGCATGTTACCGAAAGCCTGCTGGAATACGTTTGGCAAGGTAATGAAGATGAGCGAAGGACCGCTGTCTGGCTGCACACCTACCGAGAAGGCTGCAGGGAAGATCATCAAACCTGCCAATACGGCGATTACTGTATCAATGGTCACAATCTGAGTAGCCGACTTCAAGAGATTGGTCTGTCTGTTGAAGTAAGAGGCATAAGTACACAGACATGCCGTACCCATGCTCAAAGAGAAGAACGCCTGTCCCAGCGCTTCGAGCAACACATTTTCATCTACCTTAGAGAAATCCGGCTTCAGCAGGAACTCCACTCCCTTCATCGCTCCCGGCAGAGAGCAGGAAGCTATCACAATCACAATCAACAGGAAGAAGAGCATAGGCATCAGTATCTTGGATGCTTTCTCTATACCATTGCGCACACCGCGTACTACCACCATGTGGGTAAGCAGGATAAAACCTACTGCCCATAAGGTAGGACGGATAGGATCGGCTGCAAAGGTCTGGAAATAGGTCTTCACATACGCTGCGTCGCCATGAACACCGCCCATGATACTGGCATAGAGATACTGCAGGCACCAGCCAGCCACTACGGCATAGAAACCCAGGATAATCATAGAAGTGATGATGCCCATCAATCCCAAGGCACCCCAAGCCTTGTGCTTACCCAGATTGGTATAAGCACGGGCTGCATTGGATGCGGAATGACGGCCGATGATGAATTCGCTCATCATGCCAGGCAATCCGAGCAGGATGATACATACCAAATAGATGAGAATGAAGGCGGCACCACCATTCTGACCTGCCATATAAGGGAAACGCCACACATTACCCAAACCGACTGCCGAGCCGGCTGTGGCAAGAATAACGCCCAACTTACTACCAAAATTTCCTCTTGTTTCCATTATCTAAATCTTTAATGTGTAGTGTTTGTTGTTTTCCGAAGAAACGGCAGATGCTACACCTTATTATATATATATGATTATATTATTCAAGTTTCGCAAGTTTTGCTCCACACGCCCTGAAAGGGCAGAAGCTCCTAGCCCAGGGCATCGCCCTGGGTTATTATGGACGCAACCCTGTCGCCCTGTAAGGGCAAAAGCTTTAAAATACCTGGCAACATACAAAGCTTTTGCCCTTACAGGGCGCCTTGCTGATTGCTATTATACCCAGGGCGCTGCCCTGGGCTAGGAGCTTCTGCCCTTTCAGGGCGTGCTGCTTCTGGAACTTTTGCTCTTCTGCCCTTTACCTTTCCCTTCGGCCGGTGACCGTTGGTTCAGGGCGTGCTGCTTCTAGAGCTTTTGGGCCTTCAGCCCGTACTTAAACCACATGCGAAAGTTCAGTTATATTATCTATCCGATTACAAATACTTTATCCGAAGACACCAAACTGGTTCAGGAATACCAGGAAGATGAGGACAGGACAAACGAACTTAATCAGGAAAAGATAGATACCGAAGAGACGGCCCTTCAAGGTTCCCCAGTTAGTAAACTCATCCTGTACGATCTGCTTAGGTACATACCAGCCCAGGAACAGGCAGGTAAGGAATCCTGCCAGAGGAAGGAATATCTGACCCGTAACGAAGTCGAACCAATCGAACAGTGCCTTTCCGAAGAACGAAAGCTTATCTGTTGCACCCAAAGAGAGTGAACAGAAGGCTCCGATGATGGCACAGGAAACTGTAACAATGGTAGCACCTTTCTTGCGGTCTATCTTCAACTCCTCGTAGAAGAAAGAGGTATTCACCTCATGAAGTGACATCAGCGAGGTCAGGGCAGCTACCGACAGCAATACGTAGAAGAGCAGCGAGATGATCCATCCCAATACAGGTAACGATGCAAACGCCTGATTAAAGACATTCGGCAAAGTGATGAAGATGAGTGAAGGACCACTATCCGGTGATACTCCTACAGAGAAGGCTGCAGGGAAAATCATCAGACCAGCCAGTACTGCTACCAGCAAATCGATGATGGAAATCTGCAAAGCACTCTTGAAGAGATTGGTCTGACGGCTGAAGTAAGAGGCATAGGTACAGATACAGCCCATACCGATACTCATAGAATAGAACGACTGTCCCAAGGCATTCAGGAACACGTTTCTGTCTACCTTTCCGAAATCAGGCTTCAACAGGAACTCCACGCCCTTACCTGCATCCGGCAACAGACAAGCTGCTACCACAATAATCAAAAGCAGGATGAACAGAAGAGGCATCATCACCTTAGAAGCCTTCTCTATTCCGCCGCGCACACCATGAATAATCACGAAATGACAAATCAGGAATATCGCTACCGTCCACATAACCGGGCGCACAGGATCAGAAGAAAACTCCTTGAAGTAATTCGCCACAAAGGTAGGGTCACCATGCAGTTCGCCCATGATGCTGGCATAGACATACTGCAGACACCAGCCCGAAACCACCGCATAATAGCCCGTAATCAGGAAACCGGTAAGCACCTCAAGATAGCCTACCCACTTCCATGCCGTACCATTAGAGAGTTTGGTATAGGCACGTGCGGTATTTGAGGCACCATGACGGCCGATGATAAACTCAGAAATCATACATGGAATGCCCAACAGGAGCACACTTCCGATGTATACCAGAATAAAGGCTGCGCCACCTTCCTGACCAGCCATATAAGGGAAGCGCCATACGTTACCCAAACCTACGGCGCCACCTGCTGTAGCAAGAATCAATCCAATCTTGCTACCAAAACTTCCTCTATTTGAATCAGTCATTTCTATCTTTCTATTACTAATTTCTTATTTTTTAATTTTTCTTCGTGCAAAATTATAAAATAATTCTGAAATAAATGAATTATTTGAAAGCAAAAACGCAAATTTAGTAATATTTATGCTATTTAGTCTGTTTTAGAGCGCAGAAATGACTTTTTCGATACATTTTCTAACGATATTCAGCCGGCAAGGTATCACGCCACTTCGAGAAAGGATTGCCCAAGAGATGCGAATTGTAGAATCGCTTGTCACCTGTTACCTCCATACCGATGAAATCAGGTTTCTCATAGGCTTCGGTCTCGCTTGCCAACTCCACCTCTGCCATGACCAGACCTTCATTATCGCCATAGAACTCATCCACCTCGAAGGTATGACTGCCACTTTTCACCAGATAGCGACGCTTATCGATGACGCCACCCTGACAAAGTTGCAGAAGATGCTGCGCCTCGTCCATCGTTATCTCTTTTTCAAACTCATAGCGGGTCATGCCGCCATTTACCGACTTGCCCTTAATGGTAAGGTAAGCCTTCTCATCCCGTGTGCGAACCCGCACCGTAGCCCCCTCGGCAGGAATATATCCCTGCTGGATATGACTAGAAGAAAAGGCGGCGCTTTTATAAGCGTCGCCCTTCTTAACGAGGAATTTTCTTTCTATCTCTAATCCACTCATTGTTTTATACTAATGTTTTTGCATAGATGGCAAAAAGAATACCGAGGACTATCAATCCTATAAATATCCACTTGATTACTTTCTCGCCTTTTGCAGCCTGTTTCTTCTGATAAGCCTCATGTTTGGCTCTTCTTAAGTCTTTATTTCCACTCATAGTCGTATATTTTTTAGATTATTATTGTTGTTCGTCATCATTCGTAGGAAACTCCATCAGGTATGCCTTGATGAAATCATCTATCTTGCCGTCCATCACGCCATCTACATCCGATGTCTGATAGTTGGTACGGTGGTCTTTCACACGACGGTCGTCGAAGACATAACTTCTAATCTGACTTCCCCACTCTATCTTCTTCTTACCGGCCTCAATCTTAGCCTTGGCCTCCAGACGCTTCTTCATGGCGCGGTCGTAGAGTTGGCTCTTCAAGAGCAACAGGGCCTTGGCACGGTTCTTTGGCTGGTCACGGGTCTCGGTGTTCTCGATGAGGATTTCTTCTTCCTCGCCGGTATCAGGATCGGTATACCAATAACGCAGACGGACACCGGATTCAACCTTATTCACATTCTGACCACCGGCACCACTCGAACGGAAGGTATCCCAGGAGAGCTTGGCTGGGTCAACATACACCTCGATGGTATCATCTACCAGCGGAGTTACGAAGACACTGGCGAAACTGGTCATTCGCTTGCCCTGGGCATTGAAAGGAGAAACACGCACCAGTCGGTGCACACCGTTCTCGCTCTTCAGATAACCATAAGCGTACTCGCCGCCCTCGATGGTCATGGTCACGCTCTTGATACCAGCCTCATCGCCTTCCTGCATATCGGTGATGGTTACCTTGTAGCCATGAGCCTCAGCCCAGCGCATATACATACGCATCAGCATCTGCGCCCAGTCCTGGCTCTCGGTACCACCGGCACCGGAATTAATCTTGAGTACGCAGTCCATCGGGTCTTCCTTCTGGCGAAGCATGTTCTTCAACTCCAGGTCTTCGATGGCTTTTATCGCCTTGGCATAATCGGCATCCACCTCTTCCTCAGTCACCATTTCATCTTTATAGAAGTCGAAGGCAAGCTGCAGTTCATCGGCATAAAGACGTACGGTCTTATAACCGTCGAGCCATTTCTGGATGCCTTTCACCTTCTTCATCTGCTCCTGTGCATACTTCGGGTCTTCCCAGAAGTCAGGAGCCTGGGTACGGAGCTGCTCCTCTTCAAATTCTACTTTCTTCTGGTCTATATTGAGATAGTGATGCAGAGCGTCAGCTCTGTCCATCACATCCTTCAACTGGTCAGCTGTAATCATTAACTCTTAACTATTAACTTTTAACTTTAAACTTTATGATTACTCCTCATACATCTTGTCAATCTCCGCCTTGTAGTTCTTGTTGATGATAGGGCGGCGAATCTTCAAGGTATTGGTCAACTCACCCGACTCCATAGAGAAGTGGTGAGCCAGGAGGGTAATGCGCTTAATCTGCTCATAATAAGCCAGATGCTGCTGGAGAATCTGGATACGGTCCATCAGCATCTTCTGCACCTTCTCGTTAGCACACAAATCTTCACGGCAGGTGAAGGCGATATGATGCTCACGTGCCCAGTCCTCCACGAGACGGAACTCTGGAACGACGAGGGCTGATACGAACTTGCGCTGGTCGGCAATCACAGCCACCTGATCGATAAACTTATCTACCAGGAGCAACGATTCTACCTGCTGCGGAGCGATATATTTACCATTCGATGTCTTGAACAGGTCCTTGATACGCTCGGTGAGATAAAGCTCGCCATCCTTCATGTAGCCGGCATCACCGGTATGGAAGAATCCATCCTTGTCGAATGCCTTCGCATTGGTGGTATCACGATGATAATATCCCGGAGTGATGGTAGGACCCTTGAGGAGCACCTCATTATCCTCACCTATCTTTACCTGAATGCAGGAGATAGGACGACCCACCGAACCCAGACTGCGTTTCTTGTCAGCATGATCGCAAGATACGGTAGCAAGGCTCTCGGTCAGACCATAACCCACCACCATATTGATACCGATGGCATGTACAAATTCCTCTACTTCCGGACTTACATAAGCACCCGCTGTAGGGAAGATATTCGGTTTTTCCAAGCCCAACTGCTTGCGAACCATGCTCAAAACGGTCTTGTTGATAATCTGATATTCCAACTCCAATGTCAGAGGAGGGCGCTTGCAGTTTGCCAGATATTCTATATTCCGCTTCTTTCCTACCGCCAAGGCATGGTAGAAGAGTTTCTTCTGAAGAGGACCAGCATCATCCATCTTTGCCTTTACGGCGATATACACCTTCTCCCAGAAACGTGGCACACTACACATACAGGTAGGATGCACCTCTCTCATACTCTCCTGAATTTCATGAGGATAAGTATTGATGATGAGTTCGGCACCTTCGCTCAAGCAGAGATAAGACCAGGCACGTTCAAAGATATGGGTGAATGGAAGGAAATCGATGACGCGGTCCTTGTCTGTAACAGGCACACACTCGTCGTTTGCCTTCAAAGCAGCATAATACTGACCATAGGTCAGCATCACGCCCTTGCTATCTCCAGTTGTTCCACTGGTATAGAGGATATTAACCAAGTCATCCATACTTGCCTGCTTGTAGAGTTCCTCTACTTCTGTCTGACGAGGAAGATTCTCACCCAGCTTCAGGAAGTCCTTGAAATAGAGGGCAGCAGGATCGTGTGTACTGATGCGCACGCTGGAATCGAAGATGATGATACGTTCCAGAGACGGACAGAGGGCAAAGATACGGTGAGCCTTGTCATACTGCTCCTGTTCGCCAACAAAGAGGAAGCGAATCTGCGCATCATTAATCATATATTGAATCTGCTGCTCGCTGCTGTTGGCATAGAAAGGCACAGAGGTTACTCTGATACCGTACGCACCGAAGTCGGTGTACAGATAATGCACACAGTTCTGCGAGAAGACAGCGATTTTGTCAAGAGGTTTAGCCCCAAGATTCAGGAGGGCATTGCTCACTTGTTTCACTCTTAAGGAAAAGAGGTTGAATGAAACCGATTGCCACTGGTCGCTGCCAAACTTTCTGAAAGTTAAAGCAGTTTTCTCTCCCCATTTCTTGGCGAGATCATGTACCAGTACCGAAAGATGACTATTAATCTGCATAAGCTTATATTTATATTCTGATGCAAAGATAATAGAATTTGTTAAGAACACAAAATAAAAAGATATTTTTTCCACTTTATCTGCTCTTTTTTTCGTATCTTTGCAGAAAAAAAGCTGCACTCGACAATTTGAAAGTAAACTTTCATTGTTCTCGTTTGCATTTTTTTTGCCCTCGAAACAATAAAAATGGAGATTATGATGCTACAAGAAGAATATGTAAGCGATGCCGTGGATTTGCTGAAAAAGCTCATCGCCACCCCATCTGTAAGCAGAAACGAGAAGGAGGCTGCCGACATCATGGAGCAGACCATCCGCAAATATGGTTTCGAACCTCATCGTGAGGCGAACAACATCTGGATTATCGACCCTCATTACGATGAGAGCCGACCTACCCTGTTGCTCAACGCTCACATCGATACCGTGAAGCCTGTGGCTTCATGGACACGCAACCCGTTTTCACCGGATGTAGAAGAGGGTGTACTTTACGGTTTGGGCAGCAACGATTGCGGCGGCGGACTCTGTTCGCTCCTCCAGCTATTCAGAATGCTGACCGCAAAGCCTCAGCAGTATAATCTTATCTATCTGGCATCTGCCGAAGAAGAGGTGTCGGGAAAGGATGGCATCACCCGTGCCCTGCCTTTGCTTCCGCATATCGACCTTGCCATCGTAGGTGAACCTACCGGCATGAACCCGGCTGTTGCCGAAAAGGGCCTGATGGTGCTGGATGTGATTGCTCACGGAAAGAGCGGTCATGCTGCCCGCAACGAGGGAGTAAACGCTATCTACGAGGCATTGGATGATATGCGATGGATTCGTGACTATAAGTTTGAGAAGGTAAGCGAGTTCCTGGGGCCTACCAAGATGACGCTTACCGTAGTGAATGCCGGAACCCAGCACAATGTGATTCCGGATAAGTGTACGATGCTTGTGGATATCCGCACCAACGAGTTTTACGACAACGAGGAGGTTTACAAGTTTATCTGCCAGCACCTGAAGAGCGAGGTAAAGGCCCACAGTTTCCGTCTGAAGTCATCCCGCATCAACCCGGCGCATCCTCTTATCAGGAAATGTGTAGCCATGGACATGAAGCCATTCGGCAGTCCTACCCTCAGCGACCAGGCTCTGATGCACTTCCCATCGTTCAAACTGGGTCCTGGCGAGTCTTCCCGCTCCCATTCTGCCGATGAATTCATCAAAATAAGCGAGATTTCGGATGCTGTAGCTAAATACCGGGAACTCTTGGATGGAGCCAGCATCTGAAAGAGACATTCGTTCTGATTATTATATAGAATACAATAAAAAACGAAGCGCGGTTATGCCTAGGCATAACCACGCTTTTTGTTTTCCATCATCTTTTATCTTGTTACTTACTTTCGCTGGCAAAGATAAGACTTCTTTTTAGAATACCGAACAAGGAATATAGAAGAAATGATATAAAAAAGAGGCAATCGTTTGCACACATTGCAAACGACAGTTCCCCTGTTTTTCGTATTGAATCATATCATGTTCTAGCCAAGTATTTTAAAGCTTTTGCCCTTACAGGGCGACAGGTTTGCGTCCGTAATAACCCAGGGCGATGCCCTGGGCTAGGGGCTTCTGCCCTTTCAGGGCGTGTGGGGACATGATGGTGTTCTGATGCCTTGGGCGTGTGGGGCTTACATGCGAAACTTGAATTACTTATAATTAACAGGTTTGGTACACATTGCACCTCACGGTGAAACGACAAGGGTCTATATGCCACGATGAACAGGTGGCGTATAGACCCTTGATTATATGGAGATATTCGTAATCTACATCTCAGCTTTCAGCAGCTTTATCTCCTCTGTCGAAGGAAAGAGAAGAAGCAGAACGCAGGCTAAACGCAAGCAGCACGCCCTGAAGGCACAAAAGTTCCAGAAACAGCACGCAGGCTAAACGCAAGCAGCACGCCCTGAAGACCCAAAAGTTCCAGAAGCAGCCCGCAGGCTAAACGCAAGCAGCACGCCCTGAAAGGGCCAAAAGTTCCAGAAACAGCACGCAGGCTAAACGCAAGCAGCACGCCCTGAAAGGGCCAAAAGCTCCAGAAACAGCACGCAGGCTAAACGCAAGCAGCACGCCCTGAAGGCCCAAAAGTTCCAGAAACAGCACGCAGGCTAAACGCAAGCAGCACGCCCTGAAAGGGCCAAAAGCTCCAGAAGCAGCACGCAGGCTAAACGCAAGCAGCACGCCCTGAAAGGGCAGAAGCCCCTAGCCCAGGGAGGGCACTGAAAAAGTCCCTTCATGGGTTATGTTAGTTTAACATTCGATCTT
>ENA-OURZ01000081-OURZ01000081.1-human-gut-metagenome-genome-assembly--contig:-NODE-81-length-122234-cov-4.612323_pt1 | contig 122234 bp, 80 predicted proteins | sample MGYA00242073_ERZ509195 | MGnify/ENA primary metagenome ERZ509195 (study PRJEB26280, sample SAMEA2338837) | human gut metagenome | biome: human gut; feature: human-associated habitat; material: faeces... | reverse complement strand
TTGGGCCCGATGGGAAAGTTCATCCGTTAGGCTATCAAGAGAAATCGCTTGAAGTCCGTTTACGGGAACGGTTGACTGAGCTGGGCTGGAAGCCTTTCAAGCCGGACAGCAAAATTCAACCAAACTGTTGTGCAAAATTTGTCTTCGGAGGCAATCATGACCATACACTTGAAATGGCATTTGGAACCCAAACCGTAAATCTGGACAAGGGTGCAGATAACAGCCATCTCCAGCGATGTCTGGAAATCGAACAATGGGCAAAAGATGTCTATGACTGGTGCGCCAGGCGATACGGAGAGGAAAATATAATCGGCTTCCAGGTTCACCTCGATGAGAGTAGCCCGCATATCCATGCCTTGATCGTTCCTGTCGGACAACGAGCCAAAAGCGGACGCGAATGCGTCATGTGGTCGGCTAAGTTTGGCAAGACCCGCTACGAATACGGACAGATTCTTCGGGAAATGCACACCTCATTCTATGATGAGGTCGGTAGCAAGTATGGGTTGGAGCGTGGTGATAGCATTGTTGGGCGCAATGTTCAGCATTTGCACAAGCGAGACTATATCCGCAAACTTACCAAAGATGCGAAGCAGGCGGAGAAAGCAGTCAAAGGGCTTCAGACAATGATACGAAAACTTGAACGGGAAATGCTTGGCAGTAGAAATCAGCTTAAAGAAATCGATGAAGCTCTCGCATCCGGCAAGATAACTCTTGACAGATATGAAACGCAGAAGGCGGAGATACAGAAACTCATTACCGAGTATCAGGAAAAACTTGAAGACAAATCCAATAAACTCCATGCAAAGGAGCATGAATTGGAACAATTGACAAAGGATGCGGCGAAAGCTCGTTCTGTTATACAGCCATTTCGTAACCACAAGGTTGATTTCACGCCACCGCAAATTACAGAGAAAGTACCATTGTTCGGTACGGACAAATGGATTGAGCGTCAGAATCGGTCTATCTCCAAGCAGTTTACCGAAATTGTCCGGAAGATAGAATCCCTATACAGAAATGATGCAGCCCGACAGGTTGAAGCCGCCCAGAATAATGTTCTAGCGGATTACGGTGAACTTTATCAGTTGAGACGGGAAAATAAAACTCTTTCAGACACAAACGAAAATTTGGAGTCAGAACTGAATACATTGCTCAGCCAGTTGGCTATACCTTCAGTTCGCAATATGATTTTTGCAGTAGCTGATGCGCTCATCAGTGGGCAACCGATACCAGTTTCTTCCGGAGGCGGTGGTGGTAATTCCGACTCAGACCTTCGTTGGGATGGTCACAGGCCGGATGAGGAGGAAGATGAGTATCGGAAGAGGTGCTTGATGTTTGCTGTTGGGATCGTAACAAAACTTAATAGGATGTATAATATAAGAAGATGATATGTTATTATGGATAATTATTTTATAGGTTACTTTTTTTGAGTTGGTTTTAATTATCTTTGCGCCTAAAGTAATATAATTTACGGAATGGAAGGTATGGATGACATGAATAGAATAAAAGTTGTTCTTGTAGAGAAAAAGAAAACCAGTAAATGGCTTGCAGAGGTTTTACAGAAAAATCCTGCAACTATTTCAAAATGGTGTACTAATACTTCTCAGCCAGATGTTGCTACACTGCGAGAGATAGCACGTGTTCTCGATGTTGACGTGAAGGAACTTCTTAATTCTACGAAATAGTATTTCCACTAGGATATGGTTAAAAAGAAATATAAATCAGAAGAAGATATAGTCGTCAAAGACGAGAAGTCTATTCGAATGTTGGGTGTCCAAAACTTGTATAACTTCTTGTTCGAGGCGTGTAATATATTGAGAGGGCCTGTAAGTCAGGATAATTTTAAAGATTATATTACCCCCATCCTATATTTTAAGCGCATTTCAGATGTTTATGATGAGGAAACGCAGGCGGCGCTTGACGAAAGCGGAGGAGACAAAGAATATGCATCATTGCCGGAACAACATAGATTTGTAATTCCTGATGGTTGTCATTGGATAGATATTAGAGAACGTACTGAAAACCTTGGTGCAGCAATTGTTGGAGCAATGAGGGGCATTGAGTTGGCTAATCCTGATACGTTATATGGCGTATTGTCTGTGTTTAGCGCTCAAAAGTGGACAGATAAGAAAAATCTGTCAGACAGTAAAATCCGCGACTTGATCGAACACTTGTCTACTCGCAGATTGGGAAATAAGGATTACCCGGCAGATTTGATGGGTGATGCATACGAAGTGCTGTTGAAAAAATTTGCAGATGACTCTAAGGCAAAAGCCGGTGAGTTCTATACTCCACGTCCGGTAGTAAACTTATTAATTCGTATTCTTGATCCCAAACCAGGGGAAACAGTATATGATCCTGCCTGTGGTAGCGGAGGTATGCTTATAGAAGCAGTTCATCATATGCACCATGATAACCTATGTTGTGGTAGTATATTCGGTCAAGAAAAAAATGTGGTGAATGCAGCAATCGCCAAAATGAATCTGTTCTTACATGGTGCCAGTGATTTTAATGTTATGCAAGGCGATACTTTGCGCTCGCCAAAGATTTTGCAAGGAAGCGAAATTGCCAAGTTTGATTGCGTGATAGCCAATCCGCCTTTTTCGCTTGAAAAATGGGGAGCCACAGAATGGTCGTCTGATAAATTCGGTCGTAACATCTGGGGAACACCAAGTGATTCTTGTGGTGATTATGCATGGATTCAACACATGGTAAAATCGATGGCGCCGGAGAACAGCCGCATGGCAGTAGTCATGCCGCAGGGCATTTTGTTTCGAGGTAATGAAGATGGTCGAATTCGCGAGAAAATGGTCAAGAGCGATTTGATAGAGGCAATCGTAACCTTGGGTGACAAACTCTTTTATGGGACGGGCCTATCACCATGTTTCCTTATTTTGCGCCGTATGAAACCGGCAGAACGCTCTGCAAGAGTTCTCATGGTCGATGCTACAAAAATACTGACACAAAAACGAGCACAGAATATCCTTTCTGCAGAAGATGTTGATCATATCTATCAACTTTATTTGGATTATACGGATGTGGAAGATTATTCTAAGGTCGTTACCTTAAAAGAGATAGAAGATAAAGAGTTCAACCTGTCCCCCAATCGATATATCAACTATCATCGCGAGGATGTTCGTCCATACAAAGAGGTAAAGCGTGAATTTTTGGAAGCAATCGAGGCGGTAAAATTGGCTGAACAAGAATTCACCAGACTGATAGAAAATTGAATATGACTGAAGCGAAAAAATATAAAATAAAAGATGAGCCCATTTCGCTCGACGAAATGAAACAGTTTCTGTGGGGAGCAGCAACGCGCCTTCGGGGGCAGATTGATGCCACAGGATATAAAGAATATATCTTTCCACTTCTCTTCTTTAAGCGCATCAGTGATGTGTATGATGAACAGTATGCGGGGTTTGTGTGTGAAGGAGGCGAAGAGTACGCCGGCATGCAAGCGCAGGAACTTGTTATTCGAATACCAGATGGAGCACATTGGAATGATGTACGGTCTGTTACCGAAAATGTTGGTCAGCGATTGGTAGAAGCATTCATAGCTATTGAACAAGCCAATCCTGGCGTTGAAGTTGATGGTCGTGTTGTAGGTGGTCTCGAGGGGATCTTCGGCCCCAAGGACGGATGGACCAATAAAGCCAAAATGCCAGATCATATCATCACCTCGCTTATCGAGGACTTCTCTCGTTATAACCTCTCGCTCGCTTCCTGTCCTGCTGATGAAATGGGACAAGCCTATGAATATTTGATTGGGAAATTTGCTGATGATGCGGGTAATACAGCGCAAGAATTCTATACTAATCGTACTGTGGTAACCTTGATGGCAGAAATTCTCCAGCCTCAGCCGGAGGAAAGCATCTATGACCCGACATGTGGATCCGGAGGGATGCTGGTGAAATGTTTGGATTACCTTCGTGCCAAAGGCCTGCCGTGGCAAGGCGTAAAGGTGTTTGGGCAAGAAATAAATGCCCTGACCAGTTCAATTGCACGAATGAATCTCTATCTCAATGGTGTAGAGGATTTCTCAATCGTATGTGGAGACACTTTGGAACGACCTGCTTTTGTGGAGGGCAGCCAACTTCGCAAGTTTGATGTTGTATTGGCTAATCCGCCATACTCTATTAAGCAATGGGATCGAGAAGCATTTATGCATGACAAGTGGGGAAGAAACTTTTTAGGGACACCGCCACAAGGTCGTGCCGACTACGCATTTTTTCAACATATTCTTGCTTCGATGGATGATAAAACAGGCCGTTGTGCCATTTTGCTTCCGCATGGAGTGCTATTTAGAAAGGAAGAAGAAGTTTTAAGGAAAAAATTGGTAGAAAGTGATTTAATAGAATGCATTATCGGCCTGGGGGCTAATCTCTTCTACAATTCGCCAATGGAAGCATGTATTATTATATGCCGTAAAAACAAAGCTCAAGAAGCAAAAGGAAGAATTACCTTCATAAATGCAGTTAATGAAGTAGTTCGGAAAAATGCAGAAAGTTATCTTGAAGAAAAGCATATTGCGAAGATATGTAAAGCTTATTCCACTCAAGACAATATCGATAATTTCAGTAGAACTGTCAGTAATGAATTAGTTCTTGAAAATAGTGCGAATTTAAATATATCACTATATGTTTCAGCTGTTGCAGCAACGGAAATCAGCGTATTGTCTGTTGATGATAGTATAAAGCAATGGCAGATACGAAATAAACAAATGTACAATGAATTTGACAACTTATTATCTCTAATCCATGGCTAAATTTACTTTTGGACAAATAGCAAAAGAAGTACGGTCAACTTACAATGGAGACAAGACAGATATGCCAATTGTAGGATTAGAGCACATTGTCCCCAAAGAGTTGACTGTGAAAAATTATGATATAAATACAAACAATACTTTTAACAAATCTTTCAAAAAGGGGCAGATACTATTTGGTAGAAGACGTGCATATCAACATAAGGCCGCGATAGCAACATTTAATGGAATATGTTCTGGAGATATTACGGTAATTGAGCCTATTGAAGGAATGGTTTATCCTGCTCTTTTGCCTTTTATTGTACAAAATGATGCCTTTTTCAGACATGCTGTTCAAGGATCTGCAGGCTCCTTATCTCCACGAGTAAAATGGGAACACTTATCATCTTACGAAATAGAACTCCCTTCTTTGGAAGAGCAGCGTGTATTAGCTGAAAAACTATGGGCGGCATATCGCCTAAAAGAAAGTTATAAACGCTTGCTTGTAGCTACTGATGAGATGGTGAAATCGCAATTTATCGAGATGTTTGGTGATGTTGAAAAGAAACCTTTTATTGATGTTTGTATTAGCAAAGGAGAGTATGGTTCTAATTCTCCTGCAGATGATTATAACGGCAATATACGTTATGTGCGTATCACTGATATTACAGAAGAAGGTAATCTTAATGGCGTAATGGTAAGTCCTCGTAAGGTAGAAGAAAAATATATGTTGCTGCAGGATGATTTACTCTTTGCAAGGACTGGTAATACAGTCGGTAAGACTTATTTACATAAAAGTGGAAGGATGATATTTGCAGGTTATTTAATTCGATATAGATTAAATAAAAAACTTATGTTGCCTCAATTTGCTTTTGCCTATACTCATACAAATCAATATTATGATTGGGTAGAAAAAATAAAGAAAATAGGAGCACAACCTAATATTAGTGCTACCCAATATGATTTTATGCCTATTCCGGTTCCTTCAATGGCAAAGCAGATAGAATTCGTGACGATAGCTGAACAAGCCGATAAATCAAAATTTAAATTGCGCAGATCGATAGATGCGATAGACAAAGTAATAAAGAGCTTAATAAACAGTTAAAGTGATATGATAACAAAAGAAGAAGTGCGAGCCTTGTTGCAAAGCACAGAAACATATAGAATAGAGCGAACAACTTCGACTGGAGATATGGACAAATTCCAGGAAGCGATTTGTGCATTTGCCAATGATTTGCCTAATTCCAGAAAGAAAGGATATTTGATTCTTGGTGCATACGACAATGGTACCTTGTCAGGATTAAAAGTTACCGACGCTCTGTTGAAGAAGATTGCCGCAATACGCTCGGACGGCAACATACTGCCACTGCCTATCATGTCGGTAGAACGATTTGAATATGACGATGGTGATTTGCTCGTCGCAGAAGTTTCCCCTTCATTGGTTCCGCCTGTTCGTTATCGTGGCAGAACGTTTGTTCGTGTCGGTCCTCGTAGAGACATTGCGACAGAAGCCGAAGAGCGGATCTTATTTGAGCGTAGAACTTCTTATATGGCGACTTTCGATGCAACACCTTGTTTCGGTGCTACAATAAAAGACATTGATACGGATTATATCAAGCGTGAGTATCTTCCTCAGATCATAGATCATGAAGTATTGGGAAGTGATAGTCGTGATATTAAAGAACAATTGGCCTCAATCCATTTATACGATCTTCAGCATGAGTGTCCTACTAATGCTGCTATCATTCTTTTCGGTAGAGACCCGCAGTATTTCTTGCATGGATGTTATGTACAATATGTCCATTTTGCAGGAAAAGACAGAGGCAGTGAAATTATTAACGAACGGCAAATAAAAGGTTGTCTTTCTAAAATGCTTCCTCAATTGGAAAGTTTTGTACGGGATGCTGTGGTTACATCTCGACCTATACCAATCAGCATGTTACGCGAGAAGGATATATTCAACTATCCTGATAAGGCATTAAGAGAATTGCTGATGAACGCTTGTATGCACTGAGATTATCAGTCTAATATGCCTATCAGATTTTATCAATATGAAGACCGTATCGAGATACTGAATGCTGGAGGTCTTTATGGTGAAGCTCGTCCTGAAAACTTCCCAATGGTAAATGATTATCGTAATCCGATTGTAGCTGAAGCCATGCGTGGATTAAAGTATGTAAACATGTTTAATCGTGGAATTCAGCGCGTTAAGAACCTGTTGCAGAAGAACGGTAATCCGGAGCCAATATTCAATGTGGATAAAATCACAGCTTTTGAAGTTGTGGTAAAACCATCTTTGTCACTTAACTTAGTCACCAATGATGAAAAAGTGACTAAGTCAGTGACCAAGTTAAATGAAACACTTAATGATATTCTTGATTTTTGCTCTATCCCTCGTAGTATGACTGAGATAATGGGTCATTTGGGACTTAAGCATCGGTATAATGTTAAACATCGCTACATGGATCCTCTTATAGAGAGCGGGCACTTGGTGATGACAATTCCGGACAAGCCTAATAGCAGAAGTCAAAAATATAAGCGAGCTTTAACTTAGTCACATTACTTGGTCACTTCTGAGTGATAAAGTAAGCGGACATCAAAATCGATCTAGCGGTCGCGCAATAATTAATAACCAACATATTACAGATATGATTGACATTTTAATTAATGACATAGAACAGGCAATGCTCAATACACTTAGTAATGAGCAGCTTTGCCAGTTGCGGAAGGTACTGGAATATGCTTTCCGTAATGTGAGCGTGACCGAAATCAAGTCCGAAGATACAGAAGAATCAAATTCGGCGCTTATTAGTGCATTCCTTTCTTCAAAGAGTGTGGAGGGATGCTCAGAAAAAACAATAGCGTACTACAGAAGCACGCTGAATAATGCTTTGTTAAAAGTTGGAAAGAAGATTTCTCATGTCACAACAAATGATTTGCGTACCTATCTCAATAATTATCAGAAAGAAAGTGGTGCAAGCAAGGTGACTGTGGATAATATTCGGCGCATTCTTTCCAGTTTTTTCGCATGGCTGGAGGACGAAAACTACATAGTGAAGAGTCCGGTTAGAAGAATTCACAAAGTGAAAGTAGGGAAAACCGTCAAAGAAATTTATTCTGATGAAGCTTTAGAGATTATGAGGGATCATGCAGGCAGCAGTCGCGACCTTGCAATGATAGATTTGCTCGCTTCTACAGGTATGCGTGTTGGCGAACTGGTAAAACTTAACAAGAGTGACATTGATTTTCAGAATCGAGAGTGTATTGTAACCGGTAAAGGTGACAAACAGCGTAAAGTATATTTTGATGCCCGGACCAAAATTCACCTTCAGAACTACCTTTCAGAGCGTACAGATAATAATGAAGCTCTTTTCGTTTCATTGCTTGCGCCATTTGAACGATTGTTGATCAGCGGTGTCGAAATACGACTTCGAAAATTAGGACGTACATTAAATATCTCTAAAGTGCATCCGCATAAGTTCCGTCGCACCTTAGCTACTATGGCTATTGACAAAGGTATGCCGATAGAACAGGTACAACACCTTTTAGGACATCAAAGTCTTGATACCACCTTACAATATGCTATGGTGAATCAGAATAATGTCAAATTGTCCCATCGTAAATATCTTGGATAGCATGAGAGGTCAGTCGCAATTTATCGAGATGTTTGGGAGTCATTCCACAACACCTGTTAGTCATTACATTGCTGACAGTTATCCTGGGGAATGGGGCGTGGAAGATAAGGATGGAGGTGGAGTAAAGGTTATCCGTACAACTAATTTTACAAATGCAGGAAAATTAGATTTGACTGATGTCGTTACGCGCTCAATTATTGAGAAAAAAGTAAAACGGAAGACTATTAAGAAATTTGATACAATTCTTGAAAGGTCGGGAGGTACAGCTGAAAATCCAGTAGGTAGAGTTGTTCTATTCGAAGAAGATGACCAATATTTATGTAACAACTTTACGCAAGTATTAAGATTTAAAGATATAGATCCACGCTATGCCTTTTACTCCTTGTTTTATTATTATCAGATGAATAAAACCGCAGTGCGTAGTATGGGGAGTAAAACGACAGGAATACAAAATCTGGATATGAACAAATATTTAGAGATTGGTATTCCTAATACATCAGACGATGAGCAAAGTCTTTTTATCGCTATAACTGAGCAGGCCGATAAATCAAAATATTACAATTAGAAATAAAAATAATTATATATGGCGTACTTTAATGAAGAAAATACCATAGAGCAGATGTTTATCAATGCAGCAGGCAAATGCGGCTGGATATATGTGGAGCCACAATTTGTTCCTAGACTTCCTGACGAAGTCCTTGTTGTTCAATGGCTGATGGAGGCTTTGTTGGCTCTGAACCCTATTACTCCAGAGCAAGCTGAACAAGTTATATACAAATTGAGAGCATGTATTACTAGTGGCGGCTCATCAGATGAACTTATAACGGCAAATGACAAGTTCCGAAAGTTGTTGTTTGAGGAGAACTCATATCCTTTTGGTGAAAATGGGGATAATATCAATATTCGTTTCTTCGCAAAAACTGATGACGCTTATAAGAATCGTTGTATTGTAACCAATCAGTGGGAGTATCCTAGGAAAAGTAAAGAGGGAGGCAAGCGACTGGATCTTGTATATGTGATAAATGGCATACCGATGGTTATAGGAGAAGCAAAGACTCCTGTAAAGGCTTCTGTTACTTGGGCGGATGGTGCTGCTGATATTATGCATTATCAGAAAAGTATTCCAGAGATATTTGTCCCTAATATTCTCACTTTTGCTAGTGAAGGTAGGGAATTACAATATGCCAGTATAGGATGTCCTGTAGACAAGTGGGGGCCATGGTTTGCAGATGAAAAACGTAAACATGGAACATTGGAAGATACAGAGCATAACTATGTTTCATTGATGACCCCTGAAAGGCTTTTGGATATATATCGATTCTATTCTGTTTTTACAGGAGCATCAGGGGGAAGAAAGATAAAAATTGTATGTCGGTACCAACAGTATTTGGGTGGAGAAGCTATAGTTCAGCGTGTGTTGTCTACATATACAAATGGTTCTGGGCCTCGTAAAGGTTTAATCTGGCATTTCCAAGGATCCGGAAAGTCATGGCTGATGGTATTTGCGGCACAGAAACTTCGAAGGCAAGAGGTTTTGAAAGCCCCAACTGTTGTGATTGTGGACGATAGAATTGACCTTGAAGATCAAATTACCGGAGATTTTACCCGTGCTGAAATACCAAATATCGACAGCATCTCGTCCAAGCAAGAATTAGAGGAGAAAATACACCAAAGAAAGATATTGATAACTACGATATTTAAGTTTGGTGACTTAAATGATGGTGAAGTAATTGATGATCGTGACAATATTATCCTATTGATGGACGAGGCTCATAGGACGCAGGAAGGGGATCTGGGTAAGAAGATGCGAACAGCATTGCCAAATGCATTTTTCTTTGGTCTGACAGGCACGCCGATCAACCGTAATGATCATAATACATTTGCTTGCTTTGGTGCAGAAGAAGATAAGTATGGCTATATATCTAAATATACTTTTCAAAATTCTGTGGAAGACAAGGCGACTTTGGAACTTAATTTCAAAACTGTTCCTGTTGAGATGCATTTGGATAATACTAATTTGCAGAAGGAATTCGATGAACTTACTGACCAGATTAGCGAAGAGGACAAAAATGAATTAGTAAGGCGTACAAGTGTAGAGGCCTTTTTTACCGCTGAAAAACGCATCAATGATGTCTGTAAGTACATAGTTACTCATTTTAGAGAATATGTGGAACCTACAGGTATGAAAGCGCAAGTGGTTGTTTATAGTAGAGAGTGTTGCGTTAAGTACAAAAAAGCGTTGGATGCTCTTCTTGGAACCGATGACCAAACGACTATCGTAATGCACACGTCGGGGGACAAGGCAGACGATTACAAAGCTTATAAACGTAGTCGAGATGAGGAGAAAAAACTGTTAGACCAGTTTAGAGATCCATTGTCACCTCTAAAATTCGTCATCGTAACAAGTAAATTGCTGACCGGCTTTGATGCTCCGATACTTCAATGTATGTATCTGGATAAGCCGATGAAAAACCACACCTTGTTGCAAGCTATATGTAGAACCAATCGTACATATAACGAAAATAAAAAATGCGGATTGATAGTCGATTTCGTAGGGGTATTTGAAGATGTTGCAAAGAGCCTTGCTTTTGATGAGGAAACAGTAAAAACCATAGTAAAGAATATAGATGAGATTAAAGGTCTAATTCCTACATTTATGCAGCAATGCATTGAGTTTTTCCCAGGCGTTGATAGAACTATTGGTGGATGGGAAGGGCTTACTGCAGCCCAACAATGCCTGAAGGATGATCAGGTAAAGACAAGTTTTGGTCGTCATTTTGCCCGCTTAAATAAAGCTTGGGAAATTGTTTCTCCGGATTCATATTTGACTGTATTTCAGAAAGACTATACATGGTTGGCACAGGTATATCAAAGCGTGCGTCCGGTAAGCGGAGGCAACCTTATTTGGACTTTGTTGGGAGCTAAGACCATAGAAATTATACATAGAAATATTGAGACCATTGATATTGGAACTCCATTGGAGGACTTGGTAGTAGATTCTGATGTTATAGATGCGGTTCTTGAAGACGAGAAGGCTCGTGAAAAGAAAATAGTAGAAATAGAGAAGATGTTGCGCTTGAGATTAGGAGAACATAAAGGAGATCCTAATTTTAAGAAGTTTGCTGAAAAATTGGATGAGTTACGAGAGAGAATGGCTCAGAATCTAATAAGTAGCATCGATTTCTTGAAACAACTTCTTGTTTTGGCCAAAGACCTGCTTGAAGAAGAAAAAAAGAAGGCTGAACCACAAGATAAGCGGGCTCAAGCGCGTGCAGCATTAACAGATCTCTTCCAAAGCATAAAAACAGAAGAAACTCCAATCATTGTAGAGCAGGTCGTGAATGACATAGATAACGAAGTCGTTAACATCGTTCGTCAATTTAATGATGCATTCCAGAGCGTGACAGCTCGTAGGGAGATAAAAAAGAAACTGCGTTCTATCCTCTGGGTTAAGTATCAAATTAAAGACAATGATGTGTTTGAACGGGCATACCAATATATTGAGATGTACTATTAGTGTTTTGTTCATCCTATTTGTATAATGGCACAATATAAGCAATCTGAAATCACAAATGTATTTTGGGCATCGAACGATGGCTTCAAAGGTGGGCGTGACCCATTGGGAATCCAGAATAGTTCAATTGCAACCTATAGCAAATTGTTACCTGGCCTCACCAATCTAACCCGTCACATCCGCTACTACAGTCTTTATTGTTGGCTACTTAGTGAATATGACAAACTTGAAGTTGCAGGTCAAATATTTCTGCATCAATATAATTTTATACGTCGTGCAGAGTTGGCAATGGCACTAATTATGAAGGAACAGAATGTTGGTTCTGTGGTTGGAGCTTTGTTTGTTTCACAAGGTAGATATAAGCAAATAGAGGATGGTATTTATGATATTGCAGATGGTGCTGATTATGAATCTAAAGATAAGTACTGGACATTCAAGAGTGGAGCTTTTGGCCAGTACTATCTTGGTTCTCTTATTTATTATGAACTTGTAAAAATTGAAGAAGGCAGATTTTATCTTCGTAACAAAGGAAAAGAGTTAGCTGATGCTGTCAGAAATAGTATTGATGAAAACATCCGGAAATTATTTCTTAAATGTATTTTGGATGGAAGTCTTAAAGAAGAAGCAATAGAAGACTTACAATCTTTAGCTATACATCGCATAAATGTAGGCTCTGAGGAATGGCTGTTCTTGAATAATTTGCTTACGAAAAGCGACGAGGACTCTTCCTTGCGAAGAGAAACAATCTTTTTGCTCCTAAATGATATTTCAAATGGCATAGAGATTCAGGAGTTCGTAAAGAATCGTTTTTTGCATATAAATGAAGATGGTAATTTGCAGGCCGCATTTGGGTGGTATTTCTATTATTTATGTGAAGGTTTGCATTATTGTATTGACTTGTTCTTCTGCTTAATACTCTACAAAATTCATGAATTACACAATCCTCCAATTGCACTACTTTCTCAAGATATTAAACAATCTTTATTGTCGGTTATAGAGGAAGAGATGAATTATAACTCTCTTGACGAGTGGAGGAGAAATGTGAGTGATAATATAAACATAATCTATGATGAACTAAGAAATTTCGTCAGCAAACAAGATTATATTTCTGCAGCAGTACATGCAATAAGGCTCATGTTGAGACTTTATACTGAATTTGAGAATAATACAAAAAATATAGAGGGGTTTGAGGGGAAAAATGATTTGAAACGTCAGCGAGGCATACTCAGTGAAGGGTTGAGATCTTATGTGGAGCGTTATCTGTCATTCTCTATATCCGGTTTTATAGAATCTCTGATAGTACAAATAATGCAGGAGCATACTGTGGTCGCCATTGCTAAAATGGGAAAGAATAATTCAGACCTAAGAAAGTTTATTCTTGAGGATGGACGGATTGTTTTAATAGAGCAGCGGTATCCAGTTGAAACATCGCCACGTATTGATTCTCTATTTAATTTTTTACAAGACATGGGTTATCTTGATAAAGATAATACACTAACTGAAATAGCAGAACAATTCATTGAGAATTATGGAAAAGAATGAGCATGCAATATTATTGGATATTCCTAGTGGCGGCAAAAATGGTAAATATCATTCTGCTGTATTGACTACTTATGCCATAGATTTGATACATTTCGATAATCAATTATTGAACACGCTTCATCGTAAGCAAATATGTAGCATAAATGTGTTTGCCGATACCAATCAAATGGATAAATCTATGGAATATGTATCTCCTATTTATATGAGACATATTGGTAAGGAGTACTCCATTACATCTATAAGTGCTGTCGGAGCTTTTCATCCTAAGATTAATTTCTTTGTAGGAGATGACGCTGTATTGGTTGTGTTTGGTACTGGTAATCTAACTGTTACAGGACATGGAAAAAATCATGAGGCATTTACAGGTTTTATGATAGATGAAACTGATACGACGCATCGTCCTCTCATTGAAGAATGTTGGCAGTATCTCAGCCGATTTACAAAGCAATGTAACGATTATGATCATAATAGAATTCTTCGTGAGATTCTTGAAAATTGTACATTTTTAGATTCCTCTTTCAATATTGTGCCTCATAGTATGTGCAAGGTACAAGAAGGGTTAAATGCTGCTTTACTGTATAATGATTCTCAGTCTGGGATTTTACAACAAATTTCAAATTTAGTGCCATTAAATGAGGTGCAGACTATAACAGTTCTCAGTCCATATTTTGATGAATGTGGAGAATCATTGATTACATTATCCCAACTTTGCCCGAACTCTGTAGTGAATGTTTTGATTCACCAAGATTGTGCTTTGCCACCAAGCGGAATGATTCCAAATAGTAGTATTCATTTTTATGATTTCAACGAAACAAAAAGGGGTAAAATAGCTTTTAAAACATATGAACGTCAATTGCATGCAAAAGTGTTGCACTTTAAGACTAATGATGCTGAATATTGTATGGTTGGCAGTGCAAATGCAACATTAGCTGGACTTGGAACAATGTCTCATAGAGGCATAAATGAAGAGTTTGGAGTCTTATATCATTCGACAAAGCAAGATTTTCTATCTACACTTGGTCTGAAAACCAAGAAAAGAATAGATGTGCCAACTAATAGATCCAAACATTCTAATGAAGCGCCATCTGAAACAGGAAGACGATTAAGACTATTATCCGTTTATTACGAATCAGGTAAATTAAATGTCTATAGCAATGAGGAAATTCCTGATGGAGTACTACTGGCTATCGACAATGGATTTGAGACTCTTGTAAGTGAACTTAAACATGATAAAGGCAATAGATATAGTACTGATATAAAGTTAGCAAAAACTCAATATACATGCTATTTAGTGGATAAAGATAAGAAAGCTATATCTAATAAGCTGTTCATCAATTGGACTGAGCTCTTGGCCACAACAAATCCATCGAAAATGAGTCGTAATCTTAATAGATTCATTTCACGTATAGAGAATGAAGGATATGATGGTATGGAGGTTGCTGATATGCTATCTGATGTAATGTGGGATTTAGTTAATGATGCCGGTGAGAAAGTTTCTCCAAAGATTAAAGTTTCATCAGAAGATAAAAGACGATCTGATTTATCTTTGCCCGAAATAAAATACAATTCGGAATATGACAATGACGATGTAAAGAGTAGCAGGATTTTCCAAATTGATCGTACATCAAGACTGATTGAATGTATTGAAGAGAGTATTAGAAAAAAGATTCGCTCAATAGATGATGCAATCATTGATGAAGAGGAAGAAGGCTCAGCGGAAACAAGCAACAATAGAGAGATAGAAGAACAAGAAGATATCTATATCAGTAAGAAACTGTTAAAAGGTTATGGGGAATTATCAACATCTTTGTTAATGAAATATCAAAAGATGATAAGTAAGCGATACGAGCAGGTAAAAGCTACAGGAGAAGGTTTTATAACTAGAGATGACTTAAATTTCTTTTCTCTGTCTATGTTTGCTGCAATGGAAATATGTTATCTTAATAAATTTCGTTATAAATTTGACCAAATTCCTTATGCATCAAGAAGCTATTGTCAGAAACAGTTTTATGATAGTTTGGAAAGGAGCATAAGTAACGTTGGTCTTGACTCATTGGAAAAGTTTGTAAAGTTTTGCAATACAATGAGGCTTCCTGCACAAAAAGATGAGAATTTTAATAAAGTTGCGTCCCGAACCATGAAATATGCAATATTATATGGGACCTTATTTTATAGACTATCTCATGTTGAGACTATACGTGTATTAGGTAATCGCTTGTTAAAAGCAGTAGATAGCTTGGTTGTTATATGGGGTAAGCCATCGTTTAAAACTCTGACAAAAGAACTTGAACCTTTGTCAGAAAGGTATGACTATGTATTTCGCATGAATCATGTTGAAAATATGCTTAGAAACCTTAGCTGATAATTTCGTTCGTTGGAACGAACAAACTACTATTAAATGAGGGAAAGGTAAACATGTGCAATGAATTTTACTTGTGTATAGCAAAAAGTGGTGCTTGTTTTCATTTGTTTGTCAGAAAACACATATCTTTGCCTTTGATGGCCTCAGATGGTGTAGTTTGTTTGGCTAAAGAACAATCTTTGAAATATAACTGATTGAAAGCCAAATGGTGCACAACTCTTCAACGAGGAGGAGTACTAACCTTTTTTAGAACAAATAGTATTGTAAATCAAATTTTATAGAAAAGCCATCTGAGGAATCAGGTGGCTTTTCTTGCTTTCACGACCTAAAAAATATAATACAATTCACGTAATATTTTCAATCCAAACTATTCCAATCTTGTAAATAAAATAGTTTATCATTTGTATGGGAGAGCAAGCCATCTATTCAAACAAAAACTCAAACCAATAATTACATCGCTCGAAGATTTTGTTGCCCCGTTAATGCCGACTTTTAAATAAGGTATTTTTAAACCCTCCCTGCTATCCTCTTTGCCATCTAAAAACACGACTGTAATAATTTGACAATTACAGTCTTGAATAACTATCGTGGAAATTCAACAAAAAATACCAGCAAAATCATTTCTCTTTTTCAAAGAACCCACACATTAAATAAGCACATATTAAGTTAAAATCTTAATCCGTTTTACCCATTTATTCCACAAATTTCCCTAACTTTGCCTTGTTGAATAGTATCTGCATTTATAGCGATTTATGCACACTGCTATAAAGTATCTGTTTTTATAATCACATGAACATTATCATCACCCCTCGACAAGAGGCAAAACCATGAAAAAAATAAAGTGCTTATGAAATCCTACCGTACAATGTGTAAGAAAACTTGGGCTGTTATACTTGCGATAGCCTGCCATCTACCCGCTACATGGGCAACAAACGCTAACGAAATCGAACTCATTCCGAAACCCGTTCACGTAGAACAGACATCGGGCAATTTCCGGCTTTCCCCCAAATCCACGATCGGTTACGATGCCGCTCTTCAAGGACAAGCTGAATACTTACAACAAGTGCTCGGTCAATCCACCGGCTGGGACTTGAAACTGAAAAAAGATGCCCGCAAAGCCACTATCCTCTTGACATTAAACCCCGAAAAAGTAGATAAACCGGAAGGCTACCGATTGGACGTAACTCCCAAAGGAATCTCATTGACCGGCCGGGACGCAGGCGGCATATTCTACGGCATACAAACGCTACTGCAACTCTTTCCTCCCCAAGTGTACAGCGACAAACGGCAGCATGGAGTGGAATGGATTGCCCCCGCCGTAACGATATACGATGCCCCCAATCGCCCCTGGCGAGGCATGATGCTGGACGTGGCTCGTTATTTCTACGACAAAGAGTTCGTGAAAAAATACATCGACATGATGGCCATGTACAAGTTAAACAAACTACAATTCCACTTGATTGATGACTCCGGCTGGCGATTGGAAATCAAAAAATATCCCCGTCTGACCGAGGTGGGTGCATGGGCAGGTCCCGATCACAACCGTTTGGGAGGATTCTACACCCAAGAAGACATAAAAGAACTGATCGCTTACGGACAAGTCCGTAACGTGGAAATCATTCCCGAAATCGAATTTCCGGCTCACATTCTGTCTGCCGTCGTTGCCTATCCGTGGCTCAGTTGCACGGGCTTGCAACACGAAGTCCCCACACAACATTTCATCAGCCGCGATCTGCTTTGTGTCGGCAAAAAATCTTCCCTGCAATTTTTACGAGATGTATTAGACGAAACCGTTCGATTATTCCCTTCCTCGTACATCAATATAGGGGGTGATGAAGCCGTTTACACTCGGTGGGAAGAATGTCCCGACTGCCAAAAAGTGATGAAGCGGGAAGGATTGAAAAAGGCTTCCGAACTGCAAGGTTACCTTACCAACGTCGTAGCCGAAATGATGAAAGAAAAAAATCGTACTGTCGTAGGGTGGGAAGAAATCTTTTTGCGAGGTGATGTCAAAACCCCTGTTGTCGGGCTTATTTGGCACAATGTCAGGGACACCCTTCTTGCTACGCAGCGCGGACATAAAGCTATTCTGACACCCGCCACGCACATGTATTTCGACTTCCCCGAAAGCCGTACCCCGGGAGAAGTGAAAGCCGCCACTTGGATGCCGCCTATCTCTCTCGAAAAATGTTACAGCATGGAAATCAACGACTACTCTCCCGAATCGACCGTACTAGGAGTACAAGGTTGCTTTTGGAGCGACCAATTTATTCACGGCACTGTATTGCAAGAGATAGATTATCTGAATGAAAATCGCTCCGAAAACTATGCCGAATACTTCACTTTCCCCCGTCTGTTAGCTCTTTCAGAAGTGGCATGGTGTCGACAATCCGACCGCAATTATTCCGACTTCCGTCGCCGGTTGAGTCACCATTTCAATCGGCTCGATTTCAAAAATTGCCATTACCGTGTACCGGAACCCCTCATAGAACAAATGAATCCGACTGCTACCGGTGCAATAGAATTTACATTATCTCCGGCCGTCGCCGATGCCGACATTCGCTATACCACCGACGGCTCCTATCCTACGGTTCATTCCCCCCTTTACACCACTCCGGTAACCGTCGATGACAAAAGCGACTTCCGGGCTATCACCGTAGTAAATCCCCGTCACTATTCGCTGCCCATTTATTTCGCCCCCGACTATTCGGGCTATAAACAGTACGGTGAATATACAGCCGAATGGAAACCTCTGAACGTACAGCCCTATCTAACTCCTTGGCGATTCGAATGTACAGGCAAAATATCAGGCAATGGCACATATACGGTATCGTTCATCTACACAAAAGGTGAAACCCCGTTCCGGTTAGGCGCATTGAAACTTTACAAGCGAGACGAACTCCTCGCAGAAGTTCCGCAGTCGGTTCTGATAAATGCCGATTCCCCCGTAGCGACCTACCGCTTTACCGTCGATTCCTTCGAAGCCGGTACTCCCTTTTTCATAGAAGTAGAAGCCTGCGGAGAGAAAGGAAACGATACCTCGGGATTAGTATTCATAAACAAAGTCACTCAATAACCCATAAAAAATAAGATACACAAAAGGCAGCTAAGCTGCCTTTTGTGTTATATAACATTCGATCGAAATACAGACCGATTCTTCGAAAAGACTATCTTTGTAAAAGAAGATATCATAAAATAATTTTATACCACGTAACACAGAAATTTTTATCATCATGGCAAAAGCGCATATTTTTATCAGTTACGCCCACGAAGACAAAGAGTGGGTACTGGAAGGCCCGGGAAACATTCATCTGATACCTCGAATTAGACGACACACGAGTCCGGATGCAGAAATATGGTTCGACGAAGGGTTGGTTATCGGCGAAAAATGGGACGAAGAAATACACAATCACATCGTTCAATCACACATTGCCATTTTGCTGATTAGCGAAAGTTTCGTATCCTCGGATTATATCGTAAACAAAGAACTCGTTTGGATTAAAGAGCAAGTAGAAAAAAACGATATGAAAATCGTTCCTCTACTCATCGGAAACATTACCGAAAAATCGAAACGAATAATCGACTGGATATATCAAAGGCAAATACACCCTTCCGAGACACAACCGCTTTGCAACTATCTCAACGATAAAGCACAATGGGACCACATGATTACGAGTATATTGAACATCATCGATGCCAAAATCGACCAAGTGCTCGAAACTCTTTTGCTGAACGAAAGCACCCGGCAAACCGAAAATTCGATTAAACCGTCTGTCATGCCCGACAGTAAAACAGTTACTGGATATATCGAAAACCGAGACACGAAAATTACCGATAAAACGACGGCGGCACACCCGACAGGAGTAAACCCCGCACTTTATCAAGAAGCCATCAGACTATACCGGAATCACAAATACAAAGAAGCATCGGATATCCTTCTGAAATTAGCCGCCGCAAACAACACCGAAGCTCAAAATCTCCTTTGCGACATTCTTTGCAACAAAGTAAAAGGGTATCAACTATGGCCCGGAATTTTAGAAACATTCCTACCCTACGCAGAAAAAAATCTTGCCTTCGCTCAAACTATCGTAGGAAAAGTCTACTATCGGGGAAAACTGAATGAGCGCAATTACGAAAAAGCTTTCGACTGGTTCTCCAAAGCAGCTGAAAGCGGAAATTCATATGCCCAATACTTGTTAGGCAACATGTATGAAAACGGGACATTCGTAGAACAAAATTACGATACAGCTCTCTCCTATTATAAAAACTCGGCAGCACAAAACAACATCATGGCCATAGGAGAAATGGCATTCATGAAAGATAATGGTTACGGTATGCCCATGAATAAGGAAGAAGCCGAAAAAATATACCTCCAACTGGCCGAAGAACGCGACGACGAGTGGTCCATGATCAAACTGGCCTATATCGAAATGGATAGAGGAAATTCCGAAGAAAGATTGAAATGGATACAAAAAGCGCTTGAAAAAGAATATATCGATGCCTACGTAGATTTAGGCATCTTCTATCAATCCGACGAAAAATACGAAGACCTCGAAAAAGCGCAGCAATCTTATTATCAAGCGGCACAATTAGGCAATCCCGAAGGAATGAATGGATTGGCGCTGATCTATTACAATATGCCGGACAATAAAGGAGACGAACAAGCGTTTCGATGGTTCTCTAAATCGGCCGACTTGGGCGATAGTTTCGGACTATATTATCTGGCTGTTATGTATGAAAACGGCTTCGGAACCAATATCGACAAACAAAAGGCTTGGGATCTATATCTAGCTTCGGCCGATCAAAAATTCTCGCTAGCCTATCGTAAAATAGCGCAACTCATCGAAGAAGGCGAAGCGCCTGCATCATTCACAGGCCGAGAATTGGAATACTATATAAAAGCAGCCGAAAGAAACGACATAGACGCTATACACGATGTCATACGGTTCTTGGAGAATGATCCCGACCGGCAGAAAGAATTGTTCTCTTGGTGTCAACGAGGAGCACAGCTCAATGACGGGAAATGTATTTGTAAATTAGGGAAACTCTATTTCTACGGCATGGGGACAGAAATGGACGAATTCAAAGCGATGAACTGTTTCCGCAAAGCCGAAACGATGGAAATCCCCGAAGCCTACTATTTCTTGGGGCTGGCCTACTACGAAGCCAAAGGTGTGGTTAGCCCGAACATACAAAAAGCCGAAGAATATTTTAGAAAAGCTGCCGAAGCCGGATATTCCGATGCGATTAAAGCAATCGCCGAACTTTATATGCAGTCGGGACATGAAAATGGATATGAAAAAGCCATCGAATATCTGAAAACGATTGCGGAGGGAGAACATGCCGACATCGCCTATGAAGGACTCATGCGAATCGCCGTAGAACAAATGAACGCTCAGGATTACGACGACCCGCAGAACAGCGAATTATATCAAAAAGCTCTCCGATTCGAGACATCGGGAAAAGAAGCCGGTATGACCGAGTCGTTAAGTAAAGCATTCCTCGATCGAGGAATAAATTTATACAATATCGAAAAATACGAATCGGCCATAGCACCCTTGCTTTTAGCAGCACAAATGGGAGAATCGGAAGCAGCGACGCATTTGGGAGATCTTTACTTCTACGGCTATGGTGTCGATACCGATTATGAACAATCCTATTATTGGTTCTCCAAAGCAGCGCAAAGCAATAATGCTTATGCTCAATATTCCATTGCATTCATGTATATAAAAGGACTGTTCGTAGAAAAAGACGACACACAAGTAATCAAATGGATGAAATTAGCGGCAGAGAACGGCTACACCGAAGCGCAAAAAAACATGGGAGAATACTATTATTATGGCTCTTTCGGTTGTCGAAGAGATATGAAAGAAGCCATAAAATGGTATGAAATGGGAGCAAAAAGCAACGAACCGACATGTGTGTTTACTCTGGGATTAATCTATGAAGAAGGAGACGGAGTACAAAAAAATATCCTGAAAGCTGCCGATTGGTATCAAAAAGGAGCACAAGCCGGCATTCCTTCTTGTTTGTATAATCTTGGGAAGCTAATTATCAATAAAGAAATATCGGGAGAAGAAGAGAAAGGATTCAACCTCATACAACAAGCCGCGGAAAGCGGATACTCCTTTGCCCAAAACTACATGGGACGTGCATACCGTTTCGGGTGGTATGTCAATGCAAACCCGGTCAGAGCCACCAACTGGTTCACCAAAGCGGCAGAACAAAATATGCCGGACGCAATGTGCAATTTAGGCGACATGTACTCCTATGAAGACGGATTGACCATCGACTATGAAAAAGCGTTCTATTGGTACGAAAAAGCTGCCGAAACAAAACACAGCAGAGCTTTGACCGAACTGGGAGACATGTATTATGCAGGGAAAGGTGTCCGACAAGATTACCAGAAAGCAATGGAATATTACCAGAAAGCGTGTGACGAAGGTTATCCTTATGCATTCTATTCATTAGGCTTTATGTATTGGAAAGGACAAGGAACGCTCCCCGACAAAGAAAAGGCTCAGGAATATCTCAGTCAAGCCGCTGCTATGGGAAATGAAAGCGCTTTCCAACTTTTGAACCGCATGGATCACGAATCGGAAGAAGAAAAAGACATCGACCCATTCGCCCGACAAGCCTATTTAGAAGCTCAACAAGCCCTTGCCGACAAAGAAACAGAAAAATATATCAACCTTCTATCCCAATCGGCGAATTTAGGATATGTTCAAGCCTTGAACGATTTGGGAGACCTCTATTTTAATGGAGAATTGGCCCCTAAACATATGGGCAAAGCATATGAATATTTTTTGAAAGCCTCTCAAAACGGATCTGGATATGGTTCATACAGTTGCGGATTCATACTCATGAAAGGGTCTTCCGATATTCCCCGGGACATTGAAAAAGGACTTTCCATGTTCCGTTTGGCGGTTGATCAGAATTACAAAGCGGCAACCCGGGACTTGGCTCGATATTACTATTCGTTGGAAACCGAAGAAGACAATCGCAAAGCGTTGGACTACTACCTGCAATACATTGAATACAATCCCAAAGACACCGATACATTGCTTCATATCGGATTGATTTACGAATCGGGATTGGGAGTTCCGCTCAATATCGACCTCGCCCGTAGATATTATGAACGAGCTGCCGAACAAGACGAAACCGGCATGGCATACAACTTCTTGGGAGGAACCTACATGAATGACGAAGAAACCGAGAGCAACGAACGAAAAGCCGTGCACTATTTCCAAAAAGCTATCGAATTGGGCAACACGAATGCAATGTTCCGAATCAGCTACTACCTCCACAACGGTAAAGGAGGATTACAGGTCGACATACCTCGGGAAATCGAATTGCTCACCGAAGCCTCCAAACGCGGGAACCATCAAGCCACGTATCGGCTGGGACTATTATTCGAAGATAACGAAAGTGGAATGGCTCAAAATCTCGAATTATCTGTCAAATACTTCCAATTAGCCGCCGACAACGGTATTCTCGCCGCTATCAACAAGATGGGAGAATTATATCTTTTCGGAGAAGTAATACCGGCAAACCTGACGAAAGCCATATCTTGCTTTACGGCAGCCTCGGAACAGGGATATGGGAAGGCCTCATATTGGTTGGGAAGGCTTCATACCGATGGTATCGGACAACTCGAAAAAGACACTCAAAAGGCGATGAACTATTACCGTAAAGCTATCGAACAAGGTTATGAAGAAGCCCGGGAGTGGATGGAACAACTCCAAAAAAATTTGGTGGACGAGACCATAACAGATATTGAAATACCCCAAGACAAGTCAGACGAAGAGCTATACAAAGATGCTAAAAATGCATTGGAGAAAGCTCAATTCAAAACGGCTTACGCCTATTTTTCCTATTTAACGCAAAGAAACCATGCCGAATCGTTTAACGAATTAGGAGACATGTATTTCTACGGCAGAGGAATGGCAATCAACCAAGCCAAAGCTCTGGAACTGTATAAAAAAGCCGCTGCACTCGATAGTGTTTATGGTTTCTTTAATGTCGGATTCTTATATTGGAACGGACCCGAAGAAATACAAGATCCCGAACAAGCATTACAATATTTGAAAAAAGCGGCCCAAATGGGCTATACCTACGCACTGAGTTTCATCGGAGATATCTATCGAACCGGACCGGAAGAACTTATCGATTATGTCGAAGCGAAACGATACTATCAAAAAGGAGTCGACGTTAACGAAATCAATGCAATAAAAGGTATGGCTCTTTTATACCTTTTGGGACAAGGCGTAACACAAAACAATGCTATGGGAGCATTCTATTTGAAGAAAGCAGCCGATAAAGGCAACGCATGGGCCATGTATCACTTAGGACGTCTGTATTATTACGGCGAGGGTATTCCCCGTAACCCCAAATTGGCATTGGACTATTTACAAATGGCTTATGATGCGAACTATCCGGATGCATGCAGTCTGTTAGGACTACTCTATGAAAGAGGCGAAGGCACTGCACCAAATATAGAATTAGCCAACAAGTTATACATCAGAGGGCATGAATTAGGAGACGACCAATCCATGTGGTACTTGGCTTGCAATTATCTCGATGGAAACGGTCTGCCCAAAGACTACAAAAGAGCCGAAAAACTCTTTATACAAGCCATCGAAAGAGGGAACGAACCGGCTCGAATCGACTTAGCCAGAATGATATTTCACGGATTAGGAACAGTACAAGACCCGCAAAAAGCATACGAAATCATAAAACCCTGTTTAGAGCAAGGATACGGACGAGCATATATGTTAATGGGAGAAGTTTACGAAAACGGATTAGGTGTGGAAAAAGATTATAAACAAGCCAAAGAACTATATCAAAAAGCGCTCGACTTAGGATATAGTTTTGCACAAGAAGCACTCGACCGTTTAGACAAGTTCTGCTAAAAATAAAGCTGTCAAAAACAAAGGAGCACCTCCTTCCCTTTCGCACTCTATGGCATTGCGTGACATTTCAGTCCTCCCCTGTGTTTTGAAACACAAAATATAGGGGAGGTGACACGAAGTGACGGAGGGGTTGAAAAAACCGGCAACAGTAGTGACAAGGTTAAGCCCCCTCTCTCCCTGCCGTGTCCCGTAACATTACGGGGTGTTTCCGCAAGGAAATTTATTTTGTCCCCCTTATTTTTCAATGACAAGTTGTACTTTCTTTGTCCCTAAACGAGCCTGTAACCACTCCTTGAATCTTTTTTGCTCCGACAAAGAAAAGACTTTGGAATGACGCACCACAGCAAGAGTTGTCGTGTCTCTCGCCTCCGTATCGATACGGCTGAAAATCGTTTTCGAAATGGCAATATCGGTCACATTAGGGAAAAGAACCTTTATTTCAGGAGCGACTTCCACCCCCACAGAATCATATTGTTGGTAATGCGATGTCAAATTTTCCAAAGAATCTATCGTTTTCTGCTGGCGAGCTATCTGCTCTTGATTATGCAAATAAATATCTTTAAACATCACACTGCTCAAAGTACTTATATCCGCTTGATTTTGCCCATACCCTTGACGAACCTCCAATATAGCACCGCCCAATCCATACTGGGGCAATCTCGCCTGTGCCACAGCTATGGAATCTTTCGGGATTTCGGCTCCCACCAAAGAGACGCGTATGATGCGCTTTCCGTGCTCCGTCACGGCACTTTTACTTAAAACCTGAGTATCGGCATAATTGAAATTCTGGGAAACAAAGCGGGATGCTGCGACCTCGAAAAAGTTCTCTTTCACCATATTGTAAGTAAGGTAAATACTCGGAGCCATAGTCAGTATCAAAATGGTATACACCATTCGTTCCACCTTCTTGCGTCGTTCATCGTCCACAAACTCCTTCTTCGAATATTTCATTAACTTCACGCCCAAAGTCGTTGCGAACGCAATAAAAACCGAATTGATGAAAAACAAATAAAACGCTCCGAAAAAATAATAGAAATTACCGGTAGCCAACCCGAATCCCGCCGTACACAACGGCGGCATCAACGCCGTGGCAATGGCGACACCGGGTAAAACATTTCCTTTTTGTTTAGACGACATCGCCACGATACCCGCCAATCCTCCGAAAAAAGCGATCAACACATCGTAGATAGTCGGCGAAGTACGAGCGAGTAATTCACTTCGGGCCTCATTCAGGGGTGAAACCCAAAAGTAAATAGTCGACGTTATCACACTGAACAACGTTGCGACTGCCAAATTCCGAAAAGAACGTTTTATCAACTCATAGTCATTGATACCTAACCCCAATCCGATACCCATGATGGGACCCATCAGAGGTGAAATCAACATAGCGCCGATAATCACAGCGGCCGAATTGGTATTCAATCCCAACGAAGCGATAAATATCGCGAATACCAAAATAAGAATCGTAGAACCCTTAAACTCCACTCCTGCGCGAATCGCTTCTACCGAAGCCGCCTCTTCTTCCCTGTCTTGACTCATATCAAGATAATGAGTCAAAAACCTTTTGACGGAATCAACGAATTTGGGAAATGACATAATTACTTTTATTAAAATACCGGAAACTCAAAACCGCTCTTTCAAAACTTGGACACGAAACGTCTTAACCCGGGAACCTCGTTCATCGGCAAATCATGACGGAACAAATAGACCAAGAACACACCCAAAAGCAGAGTCCTGAATGCCAAACGCAAAAAGAGGGATTCGATAGGGACAACCATCGCCACCGCATACAGCACAACCGTCAACAGTGTATAGCGGAAAGCCGACTTCAAATCATAGCGTATCGGGTAAACACGCTGCCCGATAAAAAAAGAGGCCAACATCATACTCGCATAACAAACGAACGCCCCCCAAGCACAAGCCATATATCCGAAACAGGGAACCCCCACGATGTTGATAATCGCCGTAATGGCAAAACCGAACAAAGAGAACCAAGCGCCCCATTGTGTCCGGTCGGTCAATTTATACCACAAAGAAAGATTGAAAAACACACCGAAGAACAATTCGGCGAGCATGACGATAGGAACGACTTTCAATCCTGTACAATACGTCGCCGGCATAAAGAACCGCACGAGGTCTATATAAAACATCACTGCGAGGAAGATGAAAAGCCCGAATATGATGAAATACTTCATCGCATCCGAATACGACTTTTTATTTCCGTCGCCGGCATCTTTATTTCGGGCAAAAATAAATGGTTCGTATGCAAAACGAAAAGCCTGTGTAAACATCACCATCACGATCGCTATTTTATAAACCGCACCGTATATGCCGAGTTCCGACATGGCATCCGGGCGATTGCTTGCCAGTTGAGGATAAAACATCTTGTCGAAGGTTTGGTTCATAATACCGGCGATCCCCAAAATTAATAATGGAAAAGAATATTTCAACATGCGTGACAACAAATGCCGGTCGAACCGATAACGTATCCCGAAAATCTCTGGGAACAAAACCAACAATACAACTCCCGAACTGATGACATTCGAGACCAATATATATCCCACCAGAAAATCGGGGTCGAAAAACCAAGAAATCCACTCGGGGTGAATACCATACAGCCACGGGCAAAGCAAAATGAAAAACAAATTCAACGCTATGTTCAGGAATATCGAAAACAATTTGATCGAAGCGAACCGTATTGGACGACGCCGATAACGCAAGTAAGCGAACGGCAACGCCGTAAAAGCATCGACGGCTATAATAGCCGCCATCATCAATACATAATCCTCATGCTCGGGATACCCCAACAACCTCGACAGGGGTGTTATAAATACCCACACAAGAACAAAAAACAACGTCGATGTAGTCGCCAGCGAAATAAGCCCGGTAGTATAGACCCTCTGCGGCTCTTTCTCCTCCTTATCGTTGGCGAACCGGAAAAAACCGGTCTCCATGCCATAAGTCAGGATAATCAACAAAAGAGCCATATACGCATACAGATTGGTCACGATGCCATACTCGGCGGTCGTTTTCAATACGTTGATATAAAGAAAAACGAAACACCAGTTCAAGAACCGCCCCAATATACTGCTTAAACCATATATGGCGGTATCTTTCGCCAAACTCTTCATGCCGGCCATACGTCTCTGCTTATACGTGATTAAAACAATGTACCCTGCTCCGAAATCCGTCGCCGATTCAAATGGGTATAAGCCAAATCGGTCACCTCGCGTCCCCGGGGCGTACGCTTGATAAATCCCTCTTTAATCAAATAAGGCTCATATACCTCCTCCAACGTTCCGGGATCCTCGCCCAAAGCCGTCGCAATAGTCGTCAACCCTACGGGGCCGCCTTTGAATTTATCGATAATGACCGAAAGTATCTTATTGTCGATCTCGTCGAGCCCGTATTTATCGATGTTCAACGCTTCCAAAGAATACCGTGCTATCTCCAAATCGATACTCCCCGACCCTTTCACTTGGGCAAAATCACGAACACGACGCAACAAGGCATTCCCGATACGAGGCGTTCCACGACTGCGCATAGCGATCTCGGTAGCCGCCTCATGCGTACAAGGCACGCACAACAGCTTGGCCGACCGCTCTATAATATGAGTCAATACGGCATGATCGTAATATTCCAAATGACAGTTTATCCCGAATCGGGCACGCAACGGACTCGTCAATAACCCGCTTCGGGTAGTCGCACCCACCAGCGTAAAAGGATTCAATTCTATCTGTATGGAACGCGCGCTCGGACCTTTGTCGATCATAATATCGATACGAAAATCTTCCATCGCCGAGTAAAGATATTCCTCCACTACCGGACTCAGACGATGAATCTCATCGATAAACAACACATCGTTTTCCTCCAACGACGTCAACAATCCAGCTAAATCACCGGGCTTGTCGAGTACCGGCCCCGACGTTATTTTGAACCCCACCCCCAACTCGTTAGCCACGATATTGGCGAGTGTGGTCTTCCCCAATCCGGGAGGGCCATGCAACAATACATGATCGAGCGGCTCTTGGCGCATCCGCGCCGCCATGACGAAAACCCGCAGGTTCTCTATAATTTTCTCCTGTCCGTTAAAATCGTCGAATGCCAACGGACGCAGAGCTTTCTCGAACTCACGCTCGGTATCCGAAATTTTTTGCTCTCTTATGTCGAATCGATTATTTTCCACAGGCTCTTGCGTTCACCGTATTTCGACGACAAACTTAACAATTTATTTTGTGATTACGAGAAGCCGATTGGAGTTTTTTAGAGCCATGCACAAGAATAGAACCTTAACTATTTCCTCTCATTTTAGAAAACGGAGTCTCTTCCGGCGACATTTCAAAGCATCTTTTCGCTCTATCTTGGTCCAAAACTCCCTGTGCGCACGCAGAGCCTCCTCTATGGAAGCAGCCTCGTCCCACCCTCGTAAACGGGCATACACCCCTACGACATATCGCACGACCGACTCGTCCCGACAAAATCGGTTGAAATTGGCTAAGCACATTTTCGGAGTCATCGGTATAAACCGCATACGGTTCAGGTCGATAATAGAAAACACGATACCCTCCTCCTGCTTGTCAAACAAAATATTTCCGGCAGAATAGTCCAAATGTAAGACCCCTTTTTTATGCAAATCTACCGTAAAAGCGGCGAACGCTTCCAGAATATCCTCACGTCCGGCAATACCGCCCTCCTCGAATTCTCGCATCATACGAGGATAAGAACAATTTTCCGACACAAAAAAAGAATGCTGCAAAAGTCCCCCGCTTTTTAGTTCGATATAAGCGACCGGGGCAGGGGTTTCTATTCCCATAGACCTCAATTTCAACGCATACTCATAAGCACGGGAAGCCTTGCTGGGACGGAAAAAAGTATAAGCGATTCTATTGATAAACAACGGCACTTTATAATTCTTCACCACATACCACTGCCCCTCATAAGAAAACTTGCGAAGCTCGTTTCTGGCCTTATAAATACAATCACCCAACGTAGGAAATGAAATCGGCAGTTTTTGTACGAAATTTCGCAGCTGGCAATATGATGGATTCAGAACAAGTTTCATTTTCTGGTCATCGGGTCTTAAATAATATGATGATAAAAATACGCTTTTTCAACGATGTAAGAAAAATGTATTCAACCTATTTCTCTTTTATTAGAGTTTCTAAACTTTTCACGCGATCGACAATAGTTTCCGGGGCTATCTTCAAGCAAGCATAATCCTTTCGATAACAAGGCTTATTGCCGAATACAGAACAAGGACGACAATCCAGTGGCAACTCAACCACACCGCTATCCGACTGTCGCCAACCTAAGAAACCGCAATACGGGTGCGTGGCTCCCCAAACCGAAACGACCGGAACCGCCACCAACGATGCCAAATGCATATTGGCCGAATCCATCGAAATCATCACGTCGAGACGGCTCATCAAAGACAGCTCGACCGCAAAGCCATAACGCTTGTCCGCCAAAGAAATCACTCCCGGATAACGCTCACGCCATAAGGACAAAATCTCCCGTTCCCGATCGCCCGATCCAAACAAAAAAATCTTTACTCGGCTTTCCTCCGATAACTTCGAAACGACCTTTTCCATACGGTCGAGCGGGTAAATCTTACCTTTATGCTTAGCGAACGGAGCCACTCCTATCCAACGCTCTCCGGAAGATTTCGGGGGCGTCAACTCCGAATACAATCCTTCGTCACCCACACCCTCATCATACAAAGAGACGAAGTTAGGAACAAAACTAAACCCTAGCGAAACAAAAACCTCGCCGTACCGTTCGAAAGAGGAACGGAGCGGACGCAACACTTTCGCCCTGCGAGACGTTAATTCCTGTTTTTCTTTCCGTCCTTTATCGATTACGGCAACACGAATCCCCCATAATTTGAAAAAAAAGCACAACACCTTCGTCCGCAACACATCATGCAAATCCGCTACGGCATCGATGGACAACCGACGAACCTCCCGAGCCAGATGATAAAGCCCGACAAAACCCTTATGCCTTCCCTTGACATCGGCGACGACAACCTGTAAATTTTTCGGAGCGTTTATGAACAACTGTGAAGCCACTTTTTGAGTAAGCATCACGAATGTGGTTTCAGGATAGGCCCGGCATACGGAATAAACCACGGGAATAGTCATCGCGACATCGCCCAATGCCGACAAACGTATAATCAGTACTTTGCGATAAGGCATAAAAAGTGTATTACTTTTTATATAAAACCGGATTCAATGCCGGATCGTTATACATCTTCATCTGCTTGTAAACCTTCATATATTTCTTGCCGGACTCTATTTCATCGAGCAACTGGGTGATCGCCATAGACAAATCGGCTCGTTGCTCCAATAAAATTCTCAGCTTTTCCCGGCATTTGGCGACATGCTCGGGAGAGGCATCCTTACGCTCTACCTCTTGTTGCATATGATAGATTTTAACGGCAAGAATCGACAGACGGTCTATGGCCCAAGCCGGACTTTCCGTATTGATGGTTGCATCCGCTTTTACCTCGACGTTGGCATATTTTTGTAAAAAATAATCATCGATCATTTCCACCAAATCGGTACGCTCCTGATTCGACTTATCGATTCTTCGCTTGATAGCTAAGGCCTCTTCGGGATCTATCTCGGGATTGCGAATAATATCCTCCAAATGCCACTGAACCACATCGATCCAATTTTTCAGACACAGATAATATTCTATACTCCCTTCCGAATAAGGATTTTCCAACGGGGCATCGACTTGGTCGAACCGATGATAATATTGTGTTGTATTCCAAAAAACACGATTACACGTTTCAGCGAAATTCATAACTTATTGCTTTAACGAATATGACTTCTTTATCACAAAAACAATTCCCGCACAGAAACCAGCGATTTCACCTCCGCCGGGCACGGCCTATTTTTGTTTCATGCAACAAACATAACAATAGTTTTACGAACTTCCGCTATTTTCCTCACATAAAAATAGCTTTTCGCTTCTTTACCCTAAAAAATTACTATTTTTGTTTATCAAAAAAACATAGCGATGAACACGATTCCATATATTGTAGCAGACAACAAAATACCCTACCTGAAAGGGATTCTCGAACCTTACGCACGAATCAATTACCTATCCCCCGAACGGATAAATGCACAAACGGTACAAGATGCCGATATACTTCTAATCCGCACCCGGACAAAATGTAATCGGGAACTGCTCGACCGAAGTCGCTGCCGATACATAGCGACGGCGACCATAGGCTACGACCATATCGATACGCTCTACTGTAAAGAAAAAGGTATCTCTTGGCAAAACGCACCCGGTTGTAATGCATCTTCTGTCGGACAATACGTATTGTCATCATTGCTGGCTTGGAGCAAAAGCACCAGAAAAAAACTGCAAGACTGCACCATAGGCATCGTAGGAGTAGGTCACGTGGGCAAAATAGTCGCCCGATACGGCAAATTATTGGGAATGCAGGTTCTGCTTAACGATCCCCCCCGGCAGGAAGCCGAAAGCGAAACCGATTTTGTTCCTCTCGAAAAAATTTGTCGGGAGGCCGACATCGTCACATTTCACACCCCTCTGACACATGAAGGAAAATACCCGACATATCATTTGGCCGACACCGACTTTTTCAACGCCCTTGAAAAAACGCCCCTCATCATCAATACGGCGCGAGGAGAAATAATAAATACCGAAGCATTGAAACGAGCGTTGAAACAAAAAAAAATATCGTCGGTTATCCTTGATTGCTGGGAAAACGAGCCGAACATAGATAAAGAATTATTGGAACAAGCCTTCATTGCCACCCCCCATATCGCTGGATATTCTGCTGACGGTAAATCGGAGGCGACACGCATGATTGTACAGTCGGTCGGAAAATGGATAAAAACCGCTATCCCCACCCAAAACATCGTACCACTCGCACCGGTACGGGAAATTATCGACCTCTCCGGGGCCGCCAATCCTCTGCAACAAGCCGTATGGGAATCCTACAACCCTTTCGACGATGACCTCAGATTGAGAAAATCTCCCGAAACATTCGAGATGCAACGAGGCCTGTACCCCCTAAGGCGAGAGTTTCCGGCTTATTATATAAAAGGTATTCCCCCGACCGGTTCTCCCATTTTAGAAAATTTAGGATTTCACCTCGTATAAATATACACATTTTATACTTGTATAGAAAAGAAAAATGAATAAATAGCTCGATAAAAAATGACCCTTTTTAAACCCTTCTCACATATAAAAACACGTATTTTTTGCACATAAAATCTATAAATGTGCAAAAAACGAGTAATTTATAAGAGAAAATTTTTTTTGTTCGGAGAAAAATATATTCCTTTGCACTGCAAAAAATAAGAACGTTAATTTATTTATTAATTAAAATTTAAAAATTATGTCTGACGTAGCATCAACAGTAAAAGAAATTATCGTAGAAAAATTAGGTGTTAAAGAATCAGAAGTAACTCCCGAAGCAAACTTTACGAATGACCTCGGTGCAGATTCTTTGGACACTGTCGAAATGATCATGGAATTTGAAACCAAATTCGATATCAAAATCGCTGATGATCAAGCAGAAAAAATTACAACTGTAGGTGAAGCTATCGCTCACATCGAAAAAGCTATCGCAGAGAAATAATTTATGGAGCTTAAAAGAGTCGTAGTAACAGGTCTTGGTGCAATCACTCCGTTGGGAAACGATGTTCCCTCTACATGGGCTGCCCTTTTAGAAGGAGTAAGCGGAGCAGGGCCTATTACGCTTTTCGATGCATCTGAATTCAAAACTCAATTTGCTTGTCAGGTCAAGGACTTCGATCCGTTGAAATACTTCAACGCAAAGGAAGTGCGCAAACTCGATCGTTATACCCAATTTGCTCTCGCAGCGACCCAAGAAGGTATCGCAGATTCGGGATTAGACCTCGAAACCGTCAATAAAGATCGTGCCGGCGTTATCTTCTCGGCAGGTATCGGCGGAATCAGCACGTTTGAGCAAGAAGTCGGGAATTATGCCGTCGCTCCCGAAAAAGGGCCTCGGTTCAACCCGTTCTTTATCCCGAAAATGATTGCAGACATCGCCGCAGGACAAATATCCATGATATACGGTTTCCGGGGACCCAACTTCGGTATCGTATCGGCATGTGCATCTTCTACCCACGCCCTCATCGACGCATATAACTATATACGTTTGGGCAAAGCCGATTTCATCGTATCGGGTGGAGCCGAAGCTGCGATCACCGTATCGGGTGTCGGAGGATTCAATGCCATGCACGCACTCTCCACAAGAAATGATTCGCCGGAAACAGCGTCACGTCCGTTCAGCGCTTCGCGCGACGGATTCGTTATGGGCGAAGGAAGTGCCTGCCTCATTCTTGAAGAATTGGAACACGCATTGGCCCGCGGGGCTAAAATCTATGCCGAAATCGTAGGAGGCGGACTCTCTGCCGATGCCTACCACTTGACGGCTACTCACCCCGAAGGTTTAGGTGCTAAATTGGTGATGCAAAACGCTCTCGACGATGCTCACATGGCTCCCGAAGAGATCGATTACATCAACGTTCACGGTACATCTACACCCGTAGGTGATAAATCGGAAGCCAAAGCGATTTTGGAAGTTTTCGGAGATCACGCATACGACCTCAACATCAGTTCTACGAAATCGATGACCGGGCACTTGCTCGGTGCGACTGGTGCATTAGAGGCCCTCATCTGTGTGAAATCTATCGATGACAGTATCGTACCCCCCACTATCAACCATGCCGAGGGAGACGATGATCCCGAAATCGACAGCAAATTGAATTTCACATTCAATAAAGCGCAGAAACGCGAAGTAAATGCAGCGCTGTCCAACACCTTTGGTTTCGGTGGCCACAATGCAAGTATAATCGTAAAAAAATTCACGAAGTAAAAACGTGTTCAGAACGATTTATAACCGTATAAGGCTCCTTATGTTGCGACATAAGGAGCCTTATGTTCTTTATCGTAAACTGTTAGGTTTTTATCCTACCGACATACATCTGTATGAACAAGCCTGTTTGCATCGTTCTTCCTCGATATGCGAACAAGGCCGGCGCATTAACAACGAACGACTCGAATTTTTGGGCGATGCAATTCTCGATGCCATCGTCGCCGATATATTGTTCCACAAGTTCAAAACGAGCAAAGAAGGGTTTCTCACCAACACGCGGGCAAAAATAGTTAAACGCGAATCACTCAACGAAATCGCCGTGAAATTAGGTCTCGATAATTTCATCACCTATTCCATGCGCACCAGTTCGCACAACAACTACATGTTCGGCAATGCCTTCGAAGCCCTCATCGGAGCCATTTATTTGGATAAAGGATACCGATACTGCAAGAAATTCGTCGAGACCCGTATCATCGACCCATATATCGATCTCGAAAAAATCTCGAAAGAAGAATTCAATTTCAAGTCCCGACTCATCGAATGGGGGCAAAAACACAAAGTCGATATAGAATTTGCACTGATCGAGACCATCGTCGACCAAGACAACAACCCCGTATTCCAATCGCAAGCCCTGCTCGGAGGTATATCCGGTGGGATAGGAATAGGATACTCCAAAAAAGAATCGCAGCAAAATGCAGCACGCATAGCGCTCAACCGAATCCGCAGAGACAAAAATTATCAGCAATCGGTATTAGCCACTCGGGAGAATGGGAATAACACGATCGTAACATAAAAATCATAGACAAAACAATGGGAATCACGGGAGAAATATCTATTTTTGCCACTTATTGAAAACGTTCGTCAAATGAATCCTACAAAGTTGATACGTTCGATATTTGCAAAACGTCTCTCTCAAATAGACCGTTATGCCGATTACGGCGACATCATACAGCAAAAAACACTGCTCGACCTGCTTCAAAAAGCAAAAAACACCGAATTTGGAACAAAATTCAAATTCAACGACATATCCTCCTATAAAAGTTTTGCCGAAAACATTCCCATCAATGGATATGAAGAATTAAAGCCCTACATCGAACGAACGATGAGCGGGGAACAAAATATCTTATGGCCCACACCGATACGGCATTTTGCAAAATCATCGGGAACGACCAACGATAAAAGCAAATTCATTCCCGTCAGTGCCGAATCCCTCAGATACTGCCATTATCAAGGAGGCAGCGATTGTGTAGCCCTATACCTCAGAGAAAATCCCCAAAGCCGTTTCTTTTCGGGAAAAGGCCTGATACTCGGAGGAAGCCGGGCACAAAACCCTTTTGGCAAAGCCTATTGCGGAGACCTATCGGCAATACTCATTCAAAATATCAATCCGCTCATCAACCTGATAAGAGTCCCGTCGAAAAAAATAGCGCTCATGAGCGAATGGGACACCAAGCTCGAAGCCATCGCCGAGAGCACGATCGATCGAGATATCACCAATCTGTCGGGAGTACCCTCGTGGTTTCTAGTCCTCATCAAACACATCTTAAAAAAAACAGGTCGGCAGAACCTCACGGAAGTATGGCCCAACCTCGAAGTTTTTTTCCACGGAGGAATCAGTTTCGCACCCTATCGCGAACAATACCGGGAGCTCATCTCCAACCCCGACATGCACTACGTCGAGACCTATAACGCTTCCGAAGGATTCTTCGCCGTACAAAACGACCTATCGGTTGCCGGGATGCTACTCCTCATCGACTTAGGCATCTTTTATGAATTTATCCCGCTGGGAAAAAGCAACGAACACGCCGTTCCGCTGTGGGAGGTAGAAGCCGGGCGCAACTACGAGATGGTCATCACCTCTAACGGAGGCCTATGGAGATATCGCATGGGAGACACCGTAAAAATACTCTCCACGAATCCGTTAAAGATAAGCATATCGGGACGCACCAAACACTATATCAATGCCTTCGGAGAAGAACTCATGGTCGATAACGCAGAACAGGCAATCGCCCGCACCTGCGCACAAACAGGAGCCAGCGTACTCAACTACACAGCCGCTCCCGTATACATGACCGACCACAGCAAAGGACGCCATCAATGGCTCATCGAGTTCGGCGAACTCCCCGTTCCGGTCGAAATATTTGCAGAAAAGCTCGACACGAACCTCCAAAATTTAAATTCCGACTACGAAGCCAAACGATTTAAAAGTATCGCACTCGAATGCCTCGAAATCATTCCCGCCAAAACAGGGATATTTGATGCTTGGTTACGTGACCACAACAAACTCGGCGGACAGCACAAAATCCCCCGGCTATACAATCGACGCGACATCATAGAAGAAATACTCCGGTATAACCGATAACCCTTAATATCCGGCTTCTCGATTAAACAGAAAAAACAGGGCTACCCGACCGAATTCACATAAGAGGAAATTCTCCGCCTCCCCTGCCGCGTCCCGTAGCATTACGGGGCGTTTCCGTAGGGAAATATAGGGGGAGAAGGTTAAATACATCTTATCTCACCAACAAAAATCACATAATAAAAGAGTGTCTCAAAACTCCGTCTCTGCCGTGTCCCGTAGTATTACGGGGTGTTTTGCAACGCAAATATAGGGGAGGTGTCCGCAGGACGGAGGGGTTAAAAACTAGAAAGAAGAAACAATATAAGAATTTGGCACGACAACAACATCTGGTTCCAATTCTCAAAAATCACTCCTAAAATAATCCCCGCGAATCATCAAGTCCGATATTCGCCACGACTGCTTCATTCTTTCTATCGCCTCGGGACAAATACCGGTTGTATCCCCGGCAATCGTCAAATTCCAAATAGCCGCGACACCCAGATGAGACGGGTCTAGAATACTCTGCCCCATACCTTTCCAGCCATAATCGTCCAGTCCGGTCAAATCCAATAATGTCGAATAAATATCTACTTGCCCCATAACTTTCTCGTACCGCATGCCCACCGGCGAATTAATCACGATAAAAGGAGTATATTCAAACGGAGAGACAAGTCCACTACCCTCTTTTGTTTCACACAACGACTGCCGTACAGAAGCCAATCCTTCATGGTCGCCCGTCACGACAATCATCGTCTCGTCGAACAACCCCTCCTCCTGCAATCGTTCGATAAACTTCCCTATTGCATAATCTGTGTAATTGGCAGCCGTCAGGTAATTGTTCAGCACCTCGGGCATTCCCGGAGAAAAAGAAATCCGTTTGTACTCATCGGGAATGACAAAAGGAGAGTGTCCCGAATAAGTAACCAGTTGAAAGAAACAGCGAGAACTATCACCGCTTCCGGCTATCTCCCCGGCTATTTTCTCGGCACACTGTTGCAAAAACGGATAATCGCCCACCCTTTTCTTCACTCCCATTCGCTCTTCTTTCGTGAAGGACTTCTCATCATACAATCGGTCGAATCCGAAAGCCATAGCCACACCCTGCTGGTTCCACACGATTCGTTTGTCCGAGGTCATACCTATCATGCGACTTTTTTCCCCACAGGCCTGTTTCAAAGCCTTCGCCAGCGAAGGATACCTATGATTCGGGAAACGAATACTGTATGCACCGTTCGCTATCGGTAGCAACCCCGTATTCACCAACAACTGTGCATCGATGGAGCGTCCGCCGCGAACTTGCGTCTGTACCTGGGGAGCATACAACGTACATGAATCTTTCAACCAGCGGTTCAAATAAGGAGTCACCTCCTTTCCCTCTACATTCCGTTCCAGCATCCACCCCTCGAACGACTCGGCGAGAATCACCACGCAATGCTTCCTGTGTCCCACCCCGGAAACCGGATACGATCTCGATGTGGCCGAGAGCCACCGTTCTATCTCGCTGTGAATCTCCGGCGTAATAGACATGCTCTCCTTGACGAACTCATAGCACAAAGTCCCGAACACCGTGAACGTCGGTGTGGCACAAGTATTTCGTTTCTCATACGACCGTTGGAATCCACCTCGAGCAAAAGTCAATCCCACCGTCGCTACGACACAAATCAAGAAGCCCGCTGCAAACCATACGGCCTGACGTCTCGTTTCCGACCGACTCGACCGCAAATCCCCGTATCGGGAAGTATAAAACAACAATCCCAAAGTCATCGCAAAGAACAACCCGTCGCACCATCGGACCGATGCATACACGCTACCCATGAAATCAGCCAAATTACCCGCAAGAAAATAACTGTTCCACGGTATCGCCGTATAATATGTCCGCCAATACATCAAATTGGCAACCAACAAAATATCCAATAAAAAACACACGATACCGGCATACCACCTCGATCGAAAAAACACCATGGGGAAAGCGAGCAACAAGGCGATAGCACCCTTAATCAGATAAGACTCCGGCTGGCTGAACGACTGAAAAGTCGTGTCCGAACTCCATATAACATCAAACAAAATAAATTTCAAGAAAATACAAACGGCCAATGCGACCGGCAAACTCCACCTTTTCATAAATATTCTTTACATTTTGGTCGATACATCGGCATCCCATTCAAAAAGGGATGCCGATAAATTCACAATACGTTTCATCTCCTACGGATACACATAACCCGCATTTCCTTCATATACATAATCTCCCTTTTTATTCCCCTGCCACACGATCGTTACATAATGATCGCATCGGCGCCCATTATAATACATATACAAGGGAACGGTCCCCGGCTCCTGTTTCTCATAAATATATGCCGTGATACCTTCGAGCACATAGTCGCCCTTCTTTTCTCCTTGGTAAACCGGTGTACAATAATGATTTACGCACTCTTTATTATAATACAGATACAAAGGTATCGTTCCCGGTTCCGGGCCTAAATATACATAACCGATTACACCTTGGTATTCCCAAAGACCATTTGCTAAACCTTGCCATACCGAAGTCGCATAATGATCCATTTTGTTAGCACGAAAATAACTCATACAACGGGAACAGCTGTTTGAGTCGTTTGGACTCGATATAATCCGCTACCGCTTCTTTAAGCGCAGCTTTCACAGTCGGGTCTGCCGCCAATTCATAAATGGGAATTAATCGGGGCAATTCCACGTCGATAAGCCCGGCATTATCGGCATTGACCGTTCTCTGCCAGTCCGCAACAGAGCCAAATCGAGGTTGCTCCTGTATAGGGTCGAAAGTTTCCAGCATCGCATCTGTGCCACCGGTGACATTAATCGTAGCGAGCTGCCGGGAATTATTCACCGCCAAACTGGTATTGACTTGATATTCGTTCCCGATGGAAAACAAATTGAGAACATTGACCTTGAATCCCGCTTTCGTAATCGCCTCGACATTCTCCTTGCCGGCATACGTCTTATACAAGAAACTCACGCGTCCGCCCATACGAATATCGGCCAGCACATGAGTGCCGTAAAAATCTACGATATCTTCGGCAGGCAGTTCGGCGAGATCTTCCCGGAACGTATCGCTCAGATAGTTTTGTAACCGCTCGACCGCCGCCCTTATATAACATCTTTTCAAAGAATAATAATGGTCGCATCCGGCAAAAGAATATTCCGACGAATACGATGTATTTTTTTGATAATTACCGGTTATCGTCAAACTGAATAAAGCCTTTTTCGCATCGACTCCGGTGTCCACATTGTCTCCCACACGTTTCAAATACTCCTCGGCAGTAGTGCCATAATAATATTCTGTCTCTTGCGATGTCGAAGAATCGAGAACTATGCGGTCGAAATTCTCCGCCTCGAACCGGTCTATATCGATAACAGGCAGGGTAACCCCTTTCCCATGACTCATATAATTGCCGGTAACATCATATCCCCACCCCAACACACCATATTTAGGATGAGCCGCCACACGTGTGACAAGAGGCGCAGTCCCTTCTGTATTAAACTCTTCCGGCAAAGTTTCCAGTTCAGAATTACAGGAAAAAAGAAGTGAGCACACTCCGATTGCGTAAATAAAATTTCTCATAGTTTATGATATTTTGGTTAATTAATACTACAAAGATATAATTACATCGGATAGAAATACAAATTTTTCTATAAATATTTTACAACCCAATAAAAAAAATACCTGTTAAAGAAAAACAGGTATTTTACTTGCCCACAAAAATTATATTTATTTAAAACTCGACCTCTTCAAATGGAATATTATTTAATTTCGCCGCTCTTTTGGCAAAACCACTTTTGTACATTTTACCGGTTATCAACAAATATATTTTCTTGGCATGAGAAAGAACGAAAAAATCGAGAAAAGTCTTCATATGTACTTGAATATCTTGTTGAGAAGTACTATCCATGTGACCGACTTTTCCCGGTAACAAATATACAAAATCCAATTTTGATACTTCTTTTAAAAAACTGCCACTATCGGCAGTAACGAGAATCTTTTTCGAATCGGGATTAGTTTTTCTTAAAAGTTCTATCTGACAAATACAGCTATTTATCAGTTCTCGTTGTTCTTCTGGCGAATAAACAATCTTACCATCAACAGAGTCTCCGAGAAGGTTTTGAAATCGAAAACTTAATGCAATAAAATTCTGACCTAAAATCTGTAAATTTTCATCAATCCAAGACTGTAATATAGGGGCAGGCTTAAACAACTTATTAAACAACAAGCCAAAACGATCGTCGGCATAATACATATTGGTATATATATGAATCTGCCGAAAATCTCGACCTAAATATTTCTCTGCCATTTTACGTTGAAATCGACAATCAGCCTCTGGATAACGGCTGTTGGAATCAATATAAACCGGAGTAGAAAATGTTGGATTATACGAAATTTCACCAGCTCCTATCCTCCAATCGTATTCATTAGGAAGTAATAAATCTTCTAGATTGAATGGGCTTGTAAAATGAATACGAAAATCGACTCTATGATTTAAGCAATATTCATACGTCGAAACGATTCCCCGTAGCCTATCGGCCAATCCTCCATGACTTTTCCTTCCATCGGCCATAAAAACAATCATTTTATTCGTATTTTTCCCGACAGGAAACGCCTCCTTGTAATATGGCAATAAATGTCTGCGTACTTTACGACGAAGACGATATTCTCTATAAAATAAATTATTCAAATTACATTTGACAAAATCTTTTATTCTCATGCGGTTCCAAAAATTACATGTCCTGACAAATAAATCTTAACAAAAACTCATTAAGACTGTAAAAATATAAATAGTTTCTCGGAATCCAACACAAAAGCAACATTTAATAAAACACAATAAATCAATCTGAAAAGAAAACTTTACCGATTTCAAGAAGATACAACAGATATTCACAGCGCATTCACAGTAATGAATACAGAGTTGAGCTTAACCCTCCTCCCTGCCGTGTCCCGTAGTATTACGGGGTGTTTCCATAAGGAAATATAGGGGAGGTGTCACAAGTGACGGAGGGGTTAAAAAATACCCGCAGCAAGGGAAACAGATTAAGGCATTACCCTCTCCCCCTGCCGTGTCCCGTAGCATTGCGGGGTGTTGCCATAAGGAAATATAGGGGGAGTGCCCATAGGGCTAGGAGGTTGAATATATGAAAAGGAAATACAAAGATTTTTTCATAAAATAATATTAAAATATTTATCTTTGTCTCCAACACACATAAGACAAAAATACAATGGATAACATTTTTTATAGCATACGCAACGGCAAGAATCCCAAATACAGCTATTATTTGAAATCCTATTTTCTCAGGCTGTTACCTTTGAAAGCGATTTGTCGAAAAAGGCTGAATAAGATTCTCGCACAAACCGATACCCGATCCGATAAAAATTACATAAACGACCGGGTGAACTATTACAATCGGCTCGCCGAACCGGTAAAACTACCCGAAGGCTCTCCCCACCTGAACGAACTCAAATTGCAAAAGAAAGGGAAAGTCTATTACTTCGATTCATTCGAATACCTCCGGTACTTCCCCGAAAACCTGCAATGGAACTACTGTTTCGGCGATATCAATTTCATGCCCGATACCCCTTCCATTGTTAAGAGCAGGCCCATTCACAATCAATCGGCAAATGCCATACTATTGAATTTGAACAAAGTGAGACATTTCATCTTCGTCAAGGACAAAATACCGTTCGAAAAGAAAATGGACAAAGTCATTTTCCGAGGAAAAGTCAACGAAGGGAAAACCAAACGCATTGCCTTTTTTAATAAATACTTCGGCAATCCCCTCTACGACTTGGGCGACACCAGTCGCAACGGCAATCCCGCTTGGCGTACCGGTAAGAAAACCATCGCCGAACATCTGCGGTACAAATTTATCCTCGCCCTCGAAGGGAACGATGTCGCCAGCAACCTCAAATGGGTCATGTCCTCCAACTCCGTAGCCGTCATGCCCCGACCCGAATTCGAAACTTGGTTCATGGAGGGACGACTTATTCCCAACTACCACTATATCGAAATCAAACCCGATTTCTCGGACCTCGAAGAGCGTATCGCCTACTATACCGCCCACCCCGACGAAGCCATCGAAATATCCCGCCACGCCAACGAATACGTCAGCCAATTCTTCGACAAGAAACGAGAAAAACTCATTTCGCTTCTCGTCCTGCAAAAATACTTCCGCAAGACCGGACAGTTGGAACAATGAAAGCCATGATTCACAAATGATAATCGGCACTTTTTGTATCTTTACATTCGATAGTTTATAAACGACAATTACCCCAAAAAATGGAAATAGAAAAATTACAATCCTTATCAGACGAAATTTTAGACGAACTGTTGATCGTATGGGAAAAGTCGGTACGCAGTTCCCATCATTTTTTAAAAGAAGAAGATATAGAATACTTCAAACCTTTAATAAGAAACCAATATTTCCCGGCTGTCAAACTGTTTGTAATACGCAATGAGAACGGGCGGATTGCCGCATTTATGGGATTAAGCGACGACATGCTGGAAATGTTGTTCGTACTGCCCGAAGAACAAGGACACGGTTACGGCAAAGCATTCGTGGATTATGCCATCGACAAATGCAATATCTACAAAGTAGATGTAAACGAAGATAACGAACAGGCTTACAAATTTTATTTGCACATGGGTTACGAGGTTATAGGACGAGATGAATTGGATCCTTCTGGCAAACCGTTCCCTATCCTGCATTTACAACAACCGTCAAGTCATTGAAAATAAATCCGCCACAGGGCTAAAATTCATGATTCTGTGGCTTTGAGGAATCAAAGCATACCACAAGCCTTTAAAAACCTCACGCTTAAAAATCTACGCTCAATAACTGTTATTCGTAGAAACGAATCTTTTCAAGCCGAACTAAAAAAGCTCCGATACTTCGTTCGGTATCGGGGCCACAATTTTTATCAAGATTCCAAGTTATTTCACTTCCGAACCGGGAGCGATTTCATCGGTCGCCGGGGAGATGACAATCAAACGCCCGTCGGCATCCTCGGCCGAAAGAATCATACCCTGCGACTCGATACCCTTCAATTTGCGAGGTTCGAGATTAGCCACGAAGCACACATTCTTACCCACCAAATCTTCGGGAGCATAATGCTTGGCGATACCCGATACGATCGTACGTCCGCCCAAACCATCGTCGATACGGAATTGCAGCAACTTGTCGGCTTTGGGCACTTTCTGACATTCCAGCACTTTACCCACCCGAATATCCAATTTCATGAAATCGTCGAAAGCGATATTCTCCCGTATCGGCGCAGCCTTGTGATTCTTCAATTCATTGGCTTTCTTCGTCTCCAACAACTTGTTCACCTGCGCCTCGATCACGCTGTCTTCTATCTTCTCGAACAGCAACTCGGCCTTACCCAACTCGGCTCCGGCAGGCAAAATATCGGTACGTCCCAGCATATTCCAGTCACAATGTCCCAAATGCAACATTCCCCGCAGCTTCTCGGCAGAGAAAGGTAGGAATGGTTCGAAAGCGATAGCCAGATTGGCCGTAATCTGCAACGAAAGGTTCAATATCGTCGCCACCCTGTCCATATCGGTTTTCGCCAGCTTCCACGGTTCGGTATCGGCAAGATACTTGTTCCCGATACGAGCCAGATTCATCGCCTCCTTCAAGGCATCGCGAAAACGGTAATGGTCGAGGTAATTCTCCACCTCGGCTTTCACATCGGCAAACTCCTTCAATGTTTCCCGGTCATAGTCGGTCAATTCACCCGCAGCCGGTACTTTCCCGTCGAAATATTTATGAGTCAGCACCAAAGCTCGATTCACGAAATTGCCGAGAATAGCCACCAATTCATTATTATTACGCGCTTGGAAATCTTTCCAAGTGAAATCGTTGTCTTTCGTCTCGGGAGCGTTGGCCGTGAGCACATAACGCAATACGTCCTGTTTGCCGGGGAACTCTTCGAGATACTCGTGTAACCATACCGCCCAGTTTCTCGAAGTGGAAATCTTGTCACCTTCCAAATTCAAGAACTCATTGGCCGGCACATTATCCGGCAAAATATAACTCCCCTCGGCTTTCAGCATCGCAGGGAAAACAATGCAGTGGAATACGATGTTGTCCTTGCCGATAAAGTGAACCATCTTCGTATCCTTGTCTTTCCAATACAGTTCCCATTTGTCGGGAAGCAACTCTTTGGTATTCGAGATATACCCGATAGGAGCATCGAACCACACATACAACACCTTACCTTCGGCGCCTTCCACCGGTACGGGAACCCCCCAATCGAGGTCACGGCTCACCGCGCGAGGTTGTAACCCCATGTCGAGCCACGATTTGCATTGTCCATACACATTCGGTTTCCATTCCTTATGCTCTTCCAAAATCCATTGGCGCAAGAACGGTTCCCACTTGTCGAGAGGCAGATACCAGTGCTTTGTCTCCCGCAAAACAGGCTGATTTCCCGTAATGGCCGATTTGGGATTAATCAAATCGGTCGCATTCAACGATGTGCCGCAAGCCTCGCATTGGTCGCCATAGGCATGTTCGTTGCCACAGTGCGGACAAGTCCCGGTAATATACCGGTCTGCGAGGAACTGGTTAGCCTCCTCGTCGTAATATTGCATCGAGGTTTTCTCGATAAATTCACCTTTATCGTACAACTTCCGAAAGAAATCGGAAGCCATTTCGCCATGAATCTTGGAAGTCGTGCGAGAGTAAATATCGAAAGAGATTCCGAACTCCTCGAACGACTTTTTAATAATATTGTGATAACGGTCCACTATATCCTGCGGGGTCACTCCTTCGGCCTTCGCCTTAATCGTGATAGGCACGCCATGCTCGTCGCTACCGCCGATCATGATCACATCTTCGCCTTTCAACCGCAGATACCGGGTATAAATATCTGCCGGGACATATACTCCCGCCAAATGACCTATATGCACAGGGCCGTTGGCATAAGGCAAAGCGGTGGTAACCAATGTACGTTTGAAATTCTTCTCCATATATCGTATTATTTTCTATCGAATCACTTGTATTAAAGAGGCTCTGCACCGATCGAGACCGGTCTGCCGTAACCTCTGGAATACAACTCATTTTTTTGCAGAGTGCAAAGATAGTGCAAGCCGAGAGTAGAAACAAATTTACTTGGTTATACCGAGGTGCAATCTATATTCGCATACTGCAAAGATACAAATTTCCCACCGAACGAAATGCCTCGAATTATATTTTTACGGTATAGACTCATGAAACCTGCCCACAAGACAACTTCTTGGGATAGTTTAAAGACCCATTCATTCAACCCCTCCGCCACTACGTGCCACCTCCCCTATGGCTGCACCACACCCCGCAATGCTACGGGGCACGGCAAGGGAGAAGTTTAAATATGTTCGAAATGCATTTTAGCCCTCTCCCCCTGTGTTGCCGTAAGGGAATATAGGGGGAGTGTCCGCAGGACGAGGGGGTTAACCCTTACAGTCAAAAATCTTATGCCATCTTTTTCACACCCTCTCCTCAGGAACTACCGTTTCTTTGGTCTCTTCCCTATATTGTTTACACAACTCCCCGCAATGCCACTGGATACGGCAGGGGAGAAGGACAAATACGATCCATCTCATTCGATAAATAATGAGATAGAAGGGCATTAAATCTCTTTTCCTGTGTTTTTATTATCAAAATATAGGGGAAGTGGCACACAGTGACAGAGAGAGGGGTTAAAAAACATCATCTCGTCAGGCTGTTTATATCGAAAATATTTCTTCTCCCTTGCCGTGCTCCGTAGCATTGCGGTGTGGTATTAACCATACAGGTGGAGTGGTACAAATGAATAGAGGGTTACTTTTAAACTCCTCCCCTATATTTTGCGTTGCAAAACACAGGGGAGGTGGCACGCAGTGACGGAGGGGTTAAATGTAGGCAAAGAAGATTACAGATTTTAAACATACCGTCTACTCCCGTCCCGAAAAACGAGCGAAAGCGAACCGCACGGCAAACCACAAATGACGCAAGAACGTCGGTAAAGTCCCGTAATATCGGCACATAATCTCGTATCTCTCCTGCAACGAAGCCTTTCGGTTGGCGGTAGTGACCCCCTCATTCAAATAATCGATAAGCACCTCGTGCGTATGAGTTATCGTTCTCGCCATTTGCATGCACCGGATACACCAGTCGAAGTCGGCGGAGAAACTATACCGCAAATCATATTCCGGCGCAATCTCCCGGCGAACGATAAACGCCTGATGGCACACCAGCATCCCCATGCGAAAACTCTTCACCGATAACCTTTCGGGAGCCTGTAACCTCCGCATGGATATAAAACGTCTTTCCGAATCGACCAATGCCGTCTCTCCATAGACAATATCGGGGTCGTTTTTTTCGATGGAATCGGCGATTTTCTGCAATGTATCAGGCTCGTGAAACGCATCGCCGGCATTCAGAAAAACGAGATAACACCCTCGTGCTTTACGCAAACCCTTGTTCATGGCATCGTATAAACCCTTGTCGGGTTCGCTCGTCACCGACGAGACCGCTGCCGAGTGCTGCGCAATCGCAACCGTACCGTCGGTCGATGCACCGTCCACGATCAAATACTCATAGTCGGTAAACGTCTGTCGTTCCACACTTTTCAACGTAGCCGGCAAAGTCCCGGCAGCGTTAAACGTAATCGTAATAATCGAAAAAAGCGGCCGTCCCATTACAATCCGTTTTTCATGAACAATCCGATATCCGAGAAACTGTCCGCCTCTTTCCGAAGTTCGTCGAACGGACGTTCCCACCATCGCGAAGCCAACAGATAAGCAATCTGCTCATCGTCGAACCGTTTCCTGATTTCCCGGGCAGGTACACCGCCCACAATCGCATAAGGCTCCACATCGCTCACCACCACGGCTCCGGTGGCGATCACCGCCCCCGTACCGATTCGAATCCCCGACATCAACGACACGTTGTTCCCGATCCACACATCGGCTCCCACCTCTACGCTCACCCGTCGTTCCCGATCGAGATACCGACAGTCCTCATACCGCTTTTCCCGGACAAACGAAAACCCCGGTTGCCCGTTGGGAGAGAAAAAAGCCGGGTGAGTAGATACGAAGGTGCGGGTCGGGTGCTGTCCGTTGACAATACGTACATTCCGACCGATCGAACAAAACGCACCGACCTCTGCATCGGTGAAATTACTCCCTCGGCAAATATAAGTGCCCCGGCCGATATGGGCACCGGCCAACAAAACATTGTCCTGTATGGTATTATATCCGGCCAATCGGGTACGACCGTCGATATAAGCCTTGTACGAAACCCTCGAATGACGAGCCAGTCGATAATAAAACTGCATGAAAAACATAACGATACGACTGGCTAAACGAGTCAAATCCCTCATAATCTATCTCTTTTTACGATTGAATACACGAATCCACAGATTCCCGATGAATACTTTCAATTTATGCCTGTACGAATAATTATAACGATAGGTTCGGGAATAGACTTTTCGGGCGAGCAAATTCTCTTTTACTGGTGAAATGGGAACTACCGCTATCGGATTCATCGACAAAGTCTGCGTGCAAAGCTGCATAGTATTGCAATGCGTTCCGCTTCCGTCGAATCCCGCATTATCGACCAACGAACGGCCCGTGCCCAACATCAGCTTGTCACGCAGAAACAGCGATGCATACCACCGTATGAACCACGAGTTATTCCGACCCTCGATTTGGTCGCGCAACATCTGGGTAAAGTGGAAACCTCCGTCCAAATCGAATTCCCAACACAAACCCCGCCGTTCGATTTCCCGCAACGATTTTCTACCGTCCGGCTCGAAATATTGCCATGCACGACTCCAAGTTCCCCACCCCCAACTGTTACACCAGCGTATCAAAAACGTATCGGGCAACTCTCCTTTATGGTCGAGCATGTGGCAAGTCACATGGCAAACTTCCTCCGTATCTTTATAAACTTCCAGAGCCTCGTTCATAAAACGCAGAAAATAAGGAGAAACGATCAAATCGTCTTCCAAGACGATCACCCGGTCGTGCGTCTCCAAAACCGAAGTCACCCCCGCAATCACATTGGCTGCCAGCCCCTTGTTCTCCGGTCGCTCCACGACATTCAACCGTTTGAATTTCCACGGTTCGGCAATCACCCGACGCACGGCGGCCACCGCCTCCTCGCTGCCCTGTTTCGCGCCGTCGGCGAAAACATACAATTCGCTTTCCGCCGCCAACTCGTTCCGCTCCAAATATTCCAGACAAGCGCGCGTATGTTCAGGACGATTATAAACGAATAAAACAATCGGGGCTAACTCCATATCGGTTTAATTTTTGAATGAACATTTTCCAAAAACACAGGTCTTCCCTGTTTGCAAAATCGCTTGATTTCTGCAATAGAAGGGTATCGACACAAAAGCCGGACACTTGTGCCTGTATAAAAACAAAATTCTTTGAATCTTCCCCGCAATAAAGCGAGCGTACCTGGTTTCAAAGGAGCTAATACCCCCCCCCACAGACACTTAGCCATTCCCGAATTTAAATCCGAAACAACCGACAAATAATAAACCCTGTCCAATTTCATTTGTGTCTCGCGGGTAATCGGTCGATTTTGCCGGTCATGACACCCCGAAGTCAACGGAGTGTATCCCACCCGATAACCATAGAATCGCATTCGGTGAATATAGTCCACATCTTCGCCATAATGAAAAAACAACGGCGAAAAACCTCCCACCTTTTTCAACGCCGACACCGGGATAAACCAGAAAGCAGCATTAACGAAAGCCGCTTCGACGATATCCGATTTTTTCGATGAAACCGCCGATGCTCCCCCCACATACTTGGCGAACGAACCGTCGAGGTGCTCCCCCTTCCCGTCAAGATGTACCGGCGAAAGCACTCCGTAATCGGGATATTTTTCTGCCAACCCCACCAAAGTCCCCACCGTATTCGGTTCTATCCACGCATCCTGATTCACGAGAAACACATAATCGTAATTCTCCTCCAACGCCATTCTCATGCCGATGTTATTCGCTTGTCCGAATCCGAGATTTTTCCTACTCCGCACAAGACGAATCCATCGATACCTCTCGGCGATGATCGACACCGTCCGGTCGGTCGAAGCATTATCGATTACCACAAGGTCCGAGGGGTAATCCGAATCCCGAATACTACTCAGACATCGTTCGATCCACGGCTCGAAATTATACGAAACGATCACCGTCAAGACCCTCGGTCGAGCAACTGCTACCTCGTTCACGCTTCACCTCCTCTCTTCACACGACTCTTCAACATCGACAGCATCTCCTGCAACATCTCCAATTTCAACATGTATGCTCCGCCCAAATACAAAACGACATAAACGACCGGGACAAGACACAACCGCCACAAATCGCTCGGCAAAAGCAGATAAACGCCGCACGAAAGTATCGCCGACGCCAACGCCAAGATAAAATACGGAAAAATATCTTTCACATACTCCCCGAAACCATATCCGAGAAAGCGACGGGCAAAAAAGATCGAAGCCGCCAGAGACAACACCGAATAAGAAATCCACCACCCTATCAGCCACAAAATGCCCGAAGAATAAAACAAAGCGATACCCGCAAACAAATAAATCTTTTTCCCGATTTCCAGTTGTAAATTCAGCCGGGAATAGCCCAGACTATTGAACAAATCGAAAAACAAAATAATAAACGGAGAGCATATTCCCGAAAAACAAAGCAGGCGGAAATATGGCACAGACGGAACCCATTGCTCTTTCAACATGATCGATATGAGCGGATACGAAACGACGACCATCAACAACATGATAGGAAAAATGAAAAATGCGATGGCCCGTACATTTTTCCGGCAAATCCGTTTCAACCGTTGCAAATCGTCTTGCACCTTCGAGAAAACAGGGAAAGCGACCGAACGGAATATATTGCTGATAAGCGAAGAAGCTATATCCTGATACTTGTCGGCCTGAGTATAGTAGCCGGTCTGCGTCATGCCATAAAACTTACCGATGATAATGGGATATATCTTGTTAAACACATTGTTGATAATACCCGAAACGACCAAGTTGGAACTATATCCGAAAAACTCCCGCAACGAAGCCATGCGAAATATCCATCGGGGACGCCAGTCGTTAAACACCCAGAAAAAAACAGCCCTGAAAAACGAGAGTCCGAGTGTCTGAGCCACCAACGACCAGACTCCCATACCGCCGTAAGCCATCGCAATGGCAACGACCGAAGCGATACCCAACGACCACAAATTGACACGAGCGCTTACAGAGAGCTTGAAATGCTTCAACAACAAAGTCTGCTGTATAAGGGAAAGTGCATTCAACGGAATCACGAGAAACAAAATCCGGCAGATATATATCAAATCAGGGACTTTAAAAAACACTGCAATATAAGGAGCTGCTGCATACAACAAACCATACAGCACGCAACTGATTGCCACATTCACATAAAACACCGTGCTGTAATCGGCCTGAGTAGCCTCCTTTTTCCGAATCAAAGCCGAAGAAAAACCGCTGTCGATCAATATCCCCGACAAGGCGATAAATATCGTGAGAACCCCCACCTTGCCATAATCCTCAGGAGAAAGTTGACGAGCGAGAATAATACCGGCGACAAGATAGAACAACTGCTGTCCCAACTTGTCGGCCGTGCTCCACACGAGCGCTTTCGTCGTCTTTCTCTTCAAATTCTCCTCCATCAGCTAAATGAAAGTCGATAACCTTCTGCTCCACAAAGATAGTGAAAGGTGAGTGCAGAGACAAACGAAAACCTTGTTTCCGATTTGACTATGCCGAACCGCAGCCTATCTTCGTACTCACAAAGATAGCGAAAGGTGAGTGCAGAGGCAAACGGAAATCCCGTTTCCGATTTGACTATACCGAACTGCAATCCTATCTTCACATGTACAAAGATAATGAAAGTCGAAAGCAAAAAACTCGATCGAGCTTATCTTTTTGTGAACAAGATAAGCTCTGCGGGACGGGTCTCGCATTTTTCGGAGCGAAAAAGCACTCATATATTTTCTCTTTTCGTAATTTCGCATCCGAAAACAGTTGTGTCAAACAATTTTAAAGGCTATTTTCAGTTATTATAAATATCTGGACCGGTGTACACCCCCCGAAAAAGTCTGGAAAAGAGAGTATGCAGATTGTAAGAATCGTTATTCTAACCCTGTGTTGTTTGGTCTTTGCCACAGCAAAGGCTCAGATCGATACGCAGTTCAGCCAATACTGGGCTCTGCCCGGCTATTACAATCCGGCAGCTGCGGGAAGTTCCGACAAACTCAACATACTCACCTCCACCCGGCAACAATGGATAGGTATGCCGGGAGCCCCTCAAACCTATTTCGTGACAGGCGACATGCCTTTCAAATTCTTGAAACAGAACCACGGAGTAGGACTGGTCGTCACTTCCGAAACCGAAGGGCTATACTCCCATCTGATTTTAGGAGCGCAATATGCCTTCAAAATCAAATTATGGAAAGGAGTACTCAGCCTCGGCATACAACTGGGAATGCTCGACGAACGTTTCGACGGCACACAAGTCAGCATACCCACGAGCGATTACCATCAAGCCACCGACGACGGAATCCCCACTACCGAGTTGCAAGGCATGTCGTTCGATATGTCTTTCGGGGCATGGTACACCCACCCGTGGTTCTATGCGGGAATTTCGGTCTCACACCTCAACGAGCCATCGATCACCTTTGAAGACAAATACGAAACATACATCGGCAGATCCTATTATTTTATCGCCGGGAGCAATATTCCCATTAAAAACACGTTATATGAAGTGCAGCCCTCCATGATGGTGAAAAGCAACCTCAACATCACGCAGTACGAGTTATCCTGCCGTGTAAAATACAACAAACTGTTCTGGGGAGGCCTTTCATATCGCTGGAAAGACGCATGTATATTTATGATAGGTGCGGAATATAAAAACTTTATAGCGGGATATGCCTACGACTACCCGGTATCGGCCATTGTAAAAGCCAGTAGCGGAAGCCACGAAGTATTTCTCGGATACAGTTTGAAACTCGACCTGTCCGATAAAAATAAAAATAAACACAAAAGCATACGCATAATGTAGCCTATGAAAAAGATAATCGTGTATATCACCCTTGCCATTCTCGTCGCAGCATGCGCACCTTCGTCGCGCCATAGCGGTGAAGTTACAGGTGTCGGAGGTACGGCATGGAATGAGCCTACACCCTACGGTATGGTTCTCATTTCTCGTGGATCCTATAAAATGGGACCGGCCGAGAAGGACAGTATTTGGGGAACACAACAAGAACCGAGGGCTGTCTCTATCGATGCCTTCTGGATGGACGAAACGGAAATCACCAACTCAAAATACAAACAATTTGTATTCTGGGTACGCGACTCTATCATTCGGGAACGCCTCGCCGATCCCGCCTATGGAGGTAACGAAGTGTTCAAAATCGAAGAAGACCGGGAGGGAAACCCCATCAAGCCTCGGTTGAATTGGGATAAAGCCATTCCGTGGAGAAATCCCAATGAAGACGAAGCGCGAGCCATCGAAAGCGTGTACAGAATTAACCCCATTACGGGAGAGCGCCAACTCGATGCCTCCCAAATGAACTACCGCTACGAGATCTTCGACCACACCGAGGCATCCAAACGGAAGAATCGTCTCGACCCGGCACGCCGAGACCTCAACACCGACCATACCCCCGACTACGATGAAATAGTAATGATATCCAAAGATACCGCATATATCGACGAAGACGGGCGTATCATTCGCGAGACCATCACACGGCCATTAGGCAGCGAGTTTGACTTCCTCAATACCTACATCGTCAATATCTACCCCGATACCACTGTGTGGGTAAACGACTTCGAGAATGCCTACAACGAGCCATACGTGAGACTCTATTTCTCCCATGCCGGCTATAACGACTATCCGGTCGTAGGAGTTTCGTGGGAACAAGCGAATGCATTCTGCGCTTGGCGCACCGCGCTCTTGAAAGGTTCGGTAGGACGTAACGCCGTTGTTATCGAACCGTACAGACTTCCCACCGAAGCCGAATGGGAATATGCGGCAAGAGCCGGGAAAAACGAAAATAAATTCCCGTGGACGGGTAACCTGCCTATGGCCGAAAAAGGGTGTTTCTATGCCAACTTCAAGCCCGATGACGGGAATTACGTGAAAGACGGAAACCTCATCACATCGCCGGTAGGCTCCTATTCCCCGAACGAGTTCGGATTATACGACATGGCCGGTAACGTATCGGAATGGACTTCGACAGCCTATACCGAAGCCATATCGCAAAATACCAGCGACCTTAACCCCGAATACAAATATAATGCGGCCAAAGAAGACCCCTACCGCATGAAACGCAAAGTAGTCCGGGGCGGTTCGTGGAAAGACGTTTCCAACTTCATTCGTTCCGATATCCGCATGTGGGAATACCAAAACGAACAACGATCCTATATCGGATTCCGTTGCGTTCGCTCTCAAATCGGATTCGCAAAAGCAAAAAGATAATATCAAAACCCGATAAAACCAATCATCAAGGATCATGGGAAAATACAAAAGATATAAAAACAGTATTGAAAAGTTCTTATCCAGCGATAAAGGACAACGATTTTTCAATTTCGCATACAGTATAGGTGCTGCGATTGTAATCTGGGGTGCTCTGTTCAAAATCCTGCACCTCCCCGGAGGAAGTCTCTTGCTTTCTATCGGTATGGGAACAGAAGTGCTCATGTTCATTCTATCCGCCTTCGACACTCCCCCGAAAACATATCATTGGGAAGAAGTTTTTCCCGTACTAAATAGTAAAAACCCCGAAGACCGGCCCGAATTTTCAGGAGGGAAAGGAACCGTCATTATCGGTGGAAACGGCAAAGGCGGAGGTAGTAACGGAGGGAACTATTCCGATATCACCCCGTCCGATGCCAAAAGAGCTGTGGGAATACCCGAAGGCCTCAATTTAAGCGACGCCGACACGCAAAGCCTCACCGATAGTATTCAAAAAATGTCGGCTGCCGCCGATCAACTCTCGCGTATGGCAGAACTGACAGACGCAACCCAACAATACCTCACCCAACTCTCCGGTATAGCTGAACAAATGGAACAATTAAGGAGTGCGACCGAAAGCCTCACCGCCGTATCGAACACCCTCTTGCAATCCTACCGCAACATCACAGAAAACTCCGAAGGAATATCCGACACCTCGCAAGGATATGTTTCGGGTATGGAAACGCTCAACCGTAACATCAGTGGGTTGAACACCATCTATGAGATACAGTTGAAGAGCATCAGTTCGCAACTCGATAATATAGACCGTGTAAACAACGGGCTGAAAAACATTCGCGACATGTACGAACGCTCCGCTTCCGATAGCTCCCGTTATTGCGAAGCAACCGAAAAAATGACACAGTATATACAGCAACTCAATTCGGTTTACGAAAAGATGATCACGGCAATGACCATCAACATGTACAGACCCATGGGAGGAGCTCCCGTGGAAATGCCCGAAAAACCGAAAGACGACACCGAACAAAAATAACACATGGCATCGAATAACAACAGACTTACACCCCGGCAGAAGATGATAAACCTCATGTATATCGTCCTCACTGCCATGCTGGCCCTCAACGTGTCGTCCGATGTACTCAACGGATTCAAGCAAGTTGAAGACGGATTGGAAAGGTCTACTTCGAATGCTTCGCTGCAAAACGATGTCCTCTACCAAAAACTGGCCGACTTCAACAGTCAAAATCCCGAAAAAGGAGGACCGTGGTACAAAAAATCGCTGGAAGTAAAAAAACAGACCGCCCTCTTGTACGACTACATCGACTCCCTGAAAAACGTAATCGTCAAGAAAGCCGACGGTAAAGACGGTGATGTAAATAATATCGAACATCAGGACGACCTCGAAGCAGCGTCATACATCATGTTGTCCCCCGCCCAGAAGCAAGGAATGAAATTGAGAAAGGAAATAGACGACTACCGCAATCTCATCGGCAGTCTCATGACCGACTCCATCAAAAGAGCAGCGATCGAAAACTACCTTTCGACCACCATTCACTCGGGCAACAGAACCCAAGCCCCCTCCATGTGGGAAACGACGCTGTTCGAAAATATGCCGGTAATCGCCGCCGTAACCATTCTGACGAAAATACAGAGCGACGTGCGGTATGCCGAAAGCGAAGCGCTGCACACCCTCATCAATAACATCGACGAAGGAGACGTACGTGTCAACCAGCTGAACGCGTTCGTTATTCCCAATTCGAAAAACATTATGAGAGGCGGGAAATATAGTGCCAACATCGTTCTGGCAGCTATCGATACGACCCAGCGACCGGCTATATACATCAACGGGAAACAACTCCCTCCCGAGAACAACGGTTTATATGAATTCGTCTGTGGAAGCACCGGCATATTCGATTTTCAAGGCTATCTCGAAGTTCCGCGCGGCGACGGCTCCATGACCCGTCACGAATTCTCTTCGTCCTACACCGTGGTAGAGCCGAGTGCGACCATATCGGCGACCTTGATGAACGTTCTGTATGCAGGTATCGGTAACCCTATCAGCATATCGGTTCCCGGCATCCCCAATCACGCCATTCAAGCTACGATGACGAACGGCACTCTCACCCGTCAAGGTGACAACTGGATAGCCAAACCGGCGAAAGTAGGACAAGACGCGGTAATAACCGTAACCGCCACAATGGACGGGCGGGCGCAAACAGTCGCCAACACCCAGTTCCGGGTACGGCAACTCCCCGACCCTATGCCATTCATCGCCTATAAAGATGCAAACGGTTACGAACAAAAATACAAAGGAGGGAAACCTTTCCCCAAAACACGACTGCTTTCTGCGCCCGGTATTCAAGCCGCAATCGACGACGACCTGTTGAACGTCACCTATCGGGTACTGCGATTCGAAACGGTCTTTTTCGACTCTATGGGAAATGCGATTCCCGAGGTTTCCGATGGAGCCAATTTCTCTCAACGACAAAAAGATTCGTTCCGCAGACTATCGAGAGGAAAACGGTTCTATATATCGAGAGTCCGCGCCGTCGGCCCCGATGGTATAGAACGCGATCTGTCACCTATCGAAGTAATTGTAAACTAAGGCCAATATGAAATATAATTCAGCAAATATGAATACCCTGATAAAAAGCTGTTTGACCCTCTGCCTGCTATGGTCGGCAATAGGGAGTCATGCACAAGTAATCAAAAAAAGCGATACCGACGACTCGAAAAAGACAAACAACCAACTCAGCGTCCGGGCTCAGTCGCTTTATGACACTCAGGATGCATCGGATGCCGACATTCCGTGGATGAGGGTAATCTATCGGCAAATCGACTTGAACAAAGAAAAAAACATGCCGCTCTATTATCCCGAAGAGTCCACCGAAAATCAGGAGAATCTTTTCAGAATTGTCATGAAACTTTTGGCGAACAACCAGATACCGGCATACGAATACCTCGATGGACGAGAAATATTCACCGACGAATATCGCATCAAAGTAAAAGAAATGTTCGACCGCTTCCATATCCTGTATGCCCCGGCAAAAGGATACTCCGAGAAGAATCCCCGCTTCACGGTAGAGGAAAGCGATATACCCTCCAACGAGGTACTCTCCTACTATATCTTGGAAAAATGGATATTCGACCGCCGCACCTCGCAGGTAAAACCGTCCATCGAGGCCATCTGCCCGGTACTTCACCGTACGGGCGACTTCGGAGGCGAAGCAGTCAAATACCCCATGTTCTGGGTTAAATACAACGACATACGCCCCTACATCGCACGCCAATACATCTTGGCGAGCAACGAAAACAACGTACAGCAATACAACTACGACGATTACTTCCAAATGCGAATGTACGAAGGGGAAATCTACAAAACCCAAAACCTGCGGAACCAGTCGCTCATGCAAATGTATCCCAATGACTCCATTCGGAAACAAGCACAAGACAGCATAGAAAAACAACTGAAAAACTTTAATGAAAATCTATGGGTTCCCTCCCCCGAAGAAATAGCGAAAGCCAAAGAAGAGCAAGCGGCCAAAGAAGCAAAAGAAAACGGAGAAACGCTCGACAATGACAAACAAAAGAAAGAGAAAAGCCGCACCGCTCGTTCTTCACGGGCAAAAAAACAAAAAGAGGCGAAAGTAAAAAAGCAGAAACAGCCGAAACAAAAAAAATCATCTGCTGCCCCCGTACGCTCCGTTCGCCGAACTCGTTAAACTATATTAAACCATAAAAGAGTTTTCTGAAATTCAGAAAACTCTTTCTTTTATATTTCTCAAACTCTTAATATTAATTTGAGCGAATCGCCCATATCGGGTTGTCCGATTCAGATAAAATTTTTATCTTTGTCCGTATTGACTTTATGAAGGATACCATATGCAAATGCCTCCAAAATCTACGGATACGAATCTAAATCCGCAAACGCAGGAACATTTTCTACTTTCTTTTGAAAGGCCCGCTTCCTCTTCCGAGGATAATACATTACTCACATCTTCCGACAAACTTACGATCGTATTATGTACCCGAGGTTGTAAAACCGTGCAACTGAACTTTACAGAATATGTACTCGAACCCGGTAGTATCGCGTTCCTCTACCCCAACACGATTTGGAAACCGATAAAAACGAGCAGCGACTTTCAGGCACGTTATCTCTCGATGAGAGAACATTCGCCCAAAGAAAGAAATGCTTTTTTGGACTTGGAAACCATTTTCTCGTTAAGTACCTATATCGCCAGACACCCGCATACGTCCCTTTCAGCGAATGAGTCGATAGTGGTCGAAGGCTATTTTCGTCTGATACAAAACAGATACGAGGCCCACGTAAACTATGCGATCATACGTTCTCTTATTTCTGCTTTCATCTTGGAGTTAAACCAAATGTTTGCCATACGGGTAGAACGCAAGAAATTGAAAATATCCCGTAAAGAAGATATTCTATGGAGGTTTCTCTCCTTGCTTACCCAGCATTATAAAGAAAATCGCAGCGTCGATTTTTATGCCGATAAACTCTGTATATCGCCCAAGCATTTATCCTCGGTCATCAAGCAATTAAGTCACAAGACCGCTCACGAGATCATTTCCGACGTCGTTATTATGGCCGCCAAACAACTCCTAAAAACCACGACGCTAAGTATCCAAGAAATTTCGGAAGAACTGAACTTTGCCAATCAATCTTTCTTCGGCAAATTTTTTAAACAAAATACCGGACAATCTCCGTCCTCATATCGAGGTGAATGACCGTCTATAATAAATAACACACTATTCACAAATAAAAACGATAAACGACATGAAGAACATTGTGCTATTTCTATCGGCCGCTTGCCTGTTATCCGCACCTATCTTCGGACAACAGCAAGAAAATCGATTTGCCGAAATTACCGACCCGCAATTACTCAGTATCAACAAGCTGCCGCCTCACGCCAGTTTCACCTCTTACATCGACGAGACATCGGCTTTGAACAAGGACAAGGCGAACGGAAGTTTCTACCTACCTTTGAACGGGACATGGAAATTCCATTATACCGAAAAATTCAAAGAAAGACCCATGAATTTCATGGAGCCCGATTTTAACACCGCCGATTGGAAAGAGATAAAAGTCCCCGGAAACTGGGAGCTGCAAGGATTCGGCGACCCTATCTATGTAAATGTAGGGTATGAATTCGTATCTCCGGGATTCGACAAATATCTCCAAGAGCCCAATCCTCCTATGGTTCCCGAAGCGTGGAACCCGACCGGTACATACCGCCGGGATTTCGCCCTCCCCACAAACTGGAAAGGAAAAAGAATCTTTCTAAGCGCCGATGCGGTAAAAGGTGCTGCTTACTTCTATCTGAACGGTGAATTCATAGGTATGTCGAAAGCAGGGAAAGTTCCGGTACAATTCGATATAACTCCTGTCGTAAAACCCGGGGAAAATACCTTAGCCGTACAAATGCACAGATTCTCCGATGCCAATTATTTCGAGGGACAGGACTTTTGGAGGCTGACCGGATTTGAAAGAGACGTATATCTCTATGCCCAGCCGCAAACCCGAATCGCCGATTTCGAAGTACAAACACCTCTCGACTCATCATTCAAGAACGGGGTATTCAAACTCGATGTAAAAGTACAAAACGACGAGGTTAAGGCGCGTTCCATTTCCGTTTCGTATCGACTCATCGACCACGCCGAACAAACCGTAGCCCACGGGGAAAAAGCGATAAAACTCGACAAGAACAGTTCACAATCCGTCTCTTTTGCAGAAACGATAAACGACGTAAAAGCATGGACCGCCGAGACTCCGAATCTATACACACTACTTATTTCGACTGCCGATGAAACAGGGAAAATCGAAGAATGCATTCCTTCCCGTATAGGGTTCCGCACCGTCGAAATCAAGAACAAACAACTGTTAGTCAACGGGCAACCTATCCTTGTAAAGGGGGTTAACGTACACGAGCACGACCCGCTTACCGGTCATTACATAACCGAAGAAACCATGCTCAAAGATTTCGAGCTTTGGAAAAAATACAATGTAAATACGGTTCGCACTTGTCACTATCCTCAACAAAAAAGATTTTATGAACTATGCGACGAATACGGATTCTATGTCATCGACGAAGCCAACATCGAGACTCATGGCATGGGGTATAGCTTACAAGCCGGAGGAAGTCTCGGTAACAATCCTCTCTATTTACCGGCTCATTTAGACCGTCTTAAAGACATGGTAGAACGGGATAAAAACCACCCGTCTATCATCACATGGTCTTTGGGGAACGAGGCGGGGAACGGTTACTGTTTTTATGAAACCTATTTGTGGCTGAAACAACGGGATCCGTCCCGTCCGGTTCAATACGAACGTGCCGAACATGAATGGAATACGGATATCGTTTGCCCCATGTATATTTCCCCGAAAGGAATCGAAGCATATGCTCTTAACCCCAAATCGCATCGGCCTCTTATCCTCTGTGAATATGCCCACGCTATGGGGAACAGTTTAGGAAACTTCCAAGATTATTGGGATATCATCGAAAAATACGATCTTCTTCAAGGCGGCTGTATATGGGACTGGGTAGATCAAGGACTCGAAAAGACAAATGAAAAAGGCGAAAAATTCTGGGCTTACGGCGGTGATTACGGAGATACCGGAACTCCCTCCGATGGAGATTTCTGTATCAATGGTATCGTATATCCCGACCGGAAAATAAAACCGCAGACCATTGAAATGGGCAAGGTTTATCAAAATATCAAATTCAAGAACTTCGACCGAACGAAAGGAACGATCGACGTTCAAAACGAATTTTTCTTCACAGACCTCGACAAATACGATTTCGCCTATGCGGTAAAAGGGAACGGGAAAGTATTGAAAACCGGGAAATTCGCCGTCTCGTTGCGTCCGCGTCAAAAATGTACGGTTGCATTGAACGGGCTGCCGAATATGGATAAAGAAACCGTAGACTATCAAATCGAATTCGAGGCCAGACAGAAAAAAGCGGAACCTTTCCTTCCGCAAGGTTATGTCGTAGCACGCGAACAAATCTCGGTCAAACCGGCTATCAAGCCAGTTGCAAAACCCGATCAAGGAGTCGTCGCACAAACCGATAATGACGACGAGACGATTTTCTCCGGCAAGAATTTCAGTGTTACATTCGACAAAAACAGCGGATTGATCACCTCGTACCGGTACAAAGGAACCGAATATATCCTCGACGGATTCGGACTCCGCCCCGCTTTTTGGAGAGCTCCGTTAGACAACGACTACGGCTATAACTCACCCAAGCTATTAGGCAAATGGAAAGAGGCCACCCAACAGCCCCCTGTCGCCCGTTCGTTCTCCATCGATAAAAAAGAGAACGATAACGTTCGTGTCGTTTGCCGATACCTTTACCCGCAAACCCGGTCGGAATGGGAAATCTCCTATACGATATTCGGTAACGGAGTTATCAAGGTAGACAACACGTTCGAGGTATCCGATCTCCAAGCGCCCATGATTCCCCGCGTAGGATTGCGTATGCAGTTACCCGACTCATTCACCCGGTTGGAATACTATGGCCGAGGACCGTGGGAAAACTATATAGACCGTCGTACCAGTTGTTTCATCGGGCGATACGAAGCCAACATAGCCGACCTTTACGAGCCGTATGTACGTCCGCAAGAAAATAACCATCGCACCGACGTAAGCTGGTTTGCTCTTACAGGCAAAAAGAACGCTTTGCTAATCGTCGCCGACAGCTTGTTGGAATTCAATGTTTCGAACTATCCCCTCGAATCGTTCGATAGTGGAGAACGTCGTGACGACGGTCGTCAGCGTCCCGAAAATCCCCAACAACGTCACAACTGCGATCCCAAGCCGGCCGAACTGGTCGACCTGTTCATCGATTACCGTATGATGGGAGTCGGAGGCGACCACTCTTGGGGCGCTCAGCCTCATGAGGAATATCAAATCAATTTAGCTCCCGGAAAAATTTCTTACGGATTCAGCTTAATTCCTTTGGATAAAAACGCTAACTTTGAGAAAGCCATCAAACAATACTAAAATTGCCGAATATATCCCGGAATGACTTCCGGGATATATTTATAAATAAACATTTTATGAGTCGATTACCCAAACTGTCTTTACTCGTTTCGCTCCTGTTTCTCTCCTCTTGCAGTTTATTCAAAGAACTATCTTCCGACGATGTTACCCGAATTACATCGGAATATTTCGACGAAAACCACGACATGGTATTTTATTCGACCTTATCGCTTCTACAAGCCGAGCAGTTCACTATCGTGCAAGCCGACAAAGAGAGCGGAATCATACGAGGCACACGACACACCGAGCGGGACGATGTAGAAAGGAATTTAAAAACCTTCGGTACAGCTACCGAAAGGGAATCGACCGAAGCCGTATTCCTCATTCTACCGCTTTCCGACAAACGTACGGAGGTAAAGCTCTCTCTTTACCGGAACGAACTGACCGTTACCCGCAAAAACGAAGTCAATCAAAAGCAAACTTCTCATACCATGCTCTTGAAGGAATCGACCTACGACAAATGGCTGAACAAATTAAAAGCCGAAGTGAAAAGAAGAAAAAAGCTCGTTTAATCGCCGCCGAGAGTCTCTTGTTTTTCAAACGGCATTCTATATGCCTATCGACGTCTTTGGTGGCTATCTCTTTCGACGAACTTTTTTAGAAGATTGTTTTTTCAGCTTGACAATGGGATCGACCGCCCGATGCGAAACATGATTTATCGTCGAAAGGTCTGAACGCTCCTGATTGTTTCGCAAAAGAGAAGCAGGTGCGACAAGCGGGACTTGCGACTGCTCACGGTCTTCTATATCCGGCAATTCGCATTCCTCCCTGTCCATATCGATGTCCGCCACCCGATTCGCCTCTTTCGGAGAGTCCGACTCCGACACAGCAACTTCGGGCATAGCCTCTTTTTGATTCGCAAACAACTCCTCGAACTTCTTTTCATATTTGCGGGCATAGCGTTCGAGCGTGTTGATACAAGTCATGATACTCTTCACTTCGTCACGATCGTTTATCACATCTAAACCGAGCAACCGTTCGTAGTACCGGAACAATACTTCACACCTCAACATTTCTATCTCCATACGGCGCATCGACAGCCGTTCCACCACTTTTTGTTCTTGTGTTTCCATCGTTTTTTTCGACAAAGTAAAAACAAGTCACACACTCATTTATGGCATGATGATACAAAAACAAGATAGAAAAACCGGTTAAAATATTGCAAAATTTATTTTTTTATTTATCTTGCAAACGTTAATCTATAAATCATAAAACCATGAAAACAAACAGCCGAAAGCATTCAATATATTATAAGATATATCGGAGGATATTTATCCTTAGCATGGGCTGTTTAGGATTAACCGAATAGACACTAAGGCCATTCATAAGCTATCGACTAAAATTACTATTAACAAGAGTTCATATCAGCAACATATGTTTGAATTAAATAAATACGAAAAACAAGTGGAAACTAATATCTCTATTTGTTTCATCTTGATGCTCATGAGCGATTTGGGTACAGCAGTAGCATGGGTAGGACTGGCAGCCTGTGTGATACTGTTCGGCCAATTGGTCTATTATCCCTTTCGGTGCAAGAAAAAAGACGAACATTTATTTGTGCCGTGGTGGATTCTTTATCTGCTTTATTGGTGTATATTTACTTATTGGACTGGTCATAATTTAGTTGCCGCATCATGAAAAAGAAAAGCAAATCGGTTATCCGCTTGAAATACATCGAGTTAATCGCGTTCGTGGAAACATGGCTTGCGGGGCTTTGTTTCGTCGTAGGCATCAAGTGGCTCATCGGGCTGTCGATAGCCTTGTTTGCCATACCGCTGTGGGGGCTAATCTCCCATCGACGTTGGTGCAGAGCTCACAACGAACCGTATGCCAACTGGGAGTTGTTCTACACCGTTATCGCTTGGATCGTATATATATTTATAACGCTTGTCATCTATTTCCATTTCTTTACGTGAAGTTACACAGAGTACCCCGTAATGCTACAGGATACGGTAGGGGAGTGGTTGCTACCCAATACGCTCCGCTTACCACGGTTTTCAACCCCTCCGTCACTGCGTGACACCTCCCCTATATTTTGCAATACAAAACACAGGGGAGGAGTTTAAAAGTGAACCGATTCCCAAAAGTTGGATAAGTTCAACCCAACCGGAAACGCGGCACTTCATAGTTAGCACCGGGTTACTCGATTCCTTTCCTCTATACTGAAATCTTCGAAGCGCATTTTAGCCCTCTCCCCCTGCTCATCTCAGATGAGATAGGGGGAGTGCCCGCAGGGCAAGGGGGTTAAATTCTTCAAGCAAATGATCTTCTTTTTCAATCCCTCCCCTATATTTTACATGGCAAAACACCCCGCAATGCTACGGGGCACGGCAAGGGAGGAGGGGAATAGTTCAGGCTTGCTGCATAGCCGATATTTTAATCGACAGAAAAGAAATAAAAAAGAGAGGGTACATCGAAACGATGTACCCTCTCTTTATAGAGCGGAAGACGAGGCTCAAACTCGCGACCCTCAGCTTGGAAGGCTGATGCTCTATCAACTGAGCTACTTCCGCAATTTTTTTGTGGGCAAAGATGGATTCGAACCACCGAAGGCGTAAGCCAGCAGATTTACAGTCTGCCCCATTTGGCCACTCTGGTATTTGCCCTTAAAGCGAGTGCAAAGATAGCACTCTTATTTTAATTTACAAACGAAATCGTGCATTTTTATTGCCGTCACCGCCGCTTCGTCGCCTTTATTACCCAATTTTCCTCCGGCCCGATCCTTTGCCTGTTGCATGGTATCGGTCGTCAACACCCCGAAGATGAAGGGTATCCCGAACAGTGTATTGAGGTGTGTAATACCTTGTGTGACACTTTGACAAACATAGTCGAAATGAGGCGTATCTCCCCGCACGACACAGCCGATGGCAATCACGGCATCGGGCTGGTAAAACTCGGCCATCTGCTGCGAGGCAAAAGTCAGCTCGACAGTTCCCGGCACACGGGCCACATAGATATTCTCCTCCTTCACCCCGTTACGGAGCAGGGTATCGACAGCTCCTTTCAATAGAGCATCGGTGATCTCGGCATTCCATTCGGCGGCGGCGATAGCCACTTTCATGCCCGAAGCATCGGGCATAGTATCAGCGTCATAAGACGATAAATTGTGATAAGCAGTTGCCATATATTCGGTTTCTCTTTTTGAAATAAGGCCGCCTTTCGAAATGAGAGACGGCCTTACCGATATGATTGAATTTCTTAATTACTTGTTTTGGGCACGCTCGATGTAACGTTCTATTCCACGAGCATCGTTGGAGGTAGGATATTTGTCCTTAATCTCCTGATAGAGTTTCACGGCAGTTTCGTTGTTACCCACTTTCTCATAAGCCGCGGCAGCCTTTTTCAAATAGATGGGACTGAAAACCGCATTGTCGGATTCCTTAGCGGCTTTCTCGAAATACTTGGCACTCTCGGCATATTTTTCCATATCCACCAGACAGTTCCCGATAGCGGCAGTCACGGCAGGAGACAACACGGTCTCGTCCGCACTGAATGCAGAAAGATATTTCTGTGCCGTTTCGTATTCCCCTTTTTCATAATAAGCCAATCCCAAATAGGCATTCGCCAAATTACCGGCAGCCGTCGAACCGTATTGGTCGACAATCGTCAACAAACCATCGAATTTTTCATTACCGTTAATCGCCAAATCGATAGAATCGTTTTCAAAAGCCATAACAGCCTGATACATCGCAGCCTGAGCTTTATCCTCACGGGGCAACAGATAGAAATGACGTACTCCCAATATAGCTCCGACAATCACCACTACGACCAGCAATCCGAGCAAGAGGGGTTTCTGATACTTTTCAACAAACTGTTCCGACATAGAGAGAGCCTCATTCATTTTTTCAAGCTCGTCTTTTTCTTTTTCTGCCATATTTTTCTTGTCTTTTAATTATTTTTTATCCTCTACACAATTCCTATTATACAGAATCGAGTGACAAAAGTAATTTATTTCTTTTTATAAATAAAATTTCATCTTCATTTTTTTGTACGAGGAGCTCTAATAGACCCAATTATGCGCATGATTTCCCCTACTCCCACGACTTTTTCATTCCATTTCCATCAAACATTATTCGCAAAAAATAAAAAAGTTTGCGTATGTTTGTAGAAATAAAAGATAACCCGACATGATTCTTTCCCGGCTATCCATAGTCAATTTCAAAAACATTGCCCAAGCGGACCTGAGTTTTTCGCCCAACATCAATTGTTTTTTAGGCAATAACGGCATGGGGAAAAGCAATCTGTTGGATGCTATCTATTACCTTTCGTTTTGTAAGAGTTATACCCGCAATCCCGATTCGCAGAACATCAGGCACGGAGAAGACTTTTTCGTCGTACAAGGTTATTACGAGCGTAACGGAAACGAAGAAGAACTGTATTGCGGTATCAAACGCCGACAGAAAAAAGCGTTCAAACGGAATAAAAAAGAATATGACCGGTTGTCGGATCATATCGGGTTTGCCCCCTTAGTCATGGCCGCTCCGTCGGACAACGAATTGATTTTAGGCGGAAGCGAAGAGCGAAGAAAGTTCATAGACTTGGTTATCAGCCAATTCGACAAACAATATTTAAGTACGCTCATACGGTACAACAAAGCGTTGGAACAACGCAATGCTCTGTTGAGACAGGAGTGTTCCGAAGAGATGCTATATGACATTTGGGAAGAGCAAATGGACTCGACAGCTGCACAAATTCACAACAGCCGCGACCGTTTTCTGCAATCGTTTATTCCCGTATTCCGGCGGTTTTACAACGAAATTTCATCGCAAAACGAATCGGCCGATCTCATTTACAAATCCCATCTTTCCGAGGGCGCACTGCTGCCGCAACTGAAAGCCAACCGCCACAGAGACTTGATACTGGGATATACTTCCCGGGGGATACATCGGGACGACATGGACATGATGCTGGGCGAGTATCCCATGAAACGCATAGGCTCGCAAGGACAATGCAAGACTTACCTGATCGCCTTGAAACTGGCCCAATACGATTTTTTGCGGGAACAAGGCGATACCACGCCTATCTTGTTGCTCGACGATATTTTCGACAAGCTCGATGCCGAGCGCGTAAAACAAATCGTGAAATTGGTTTCGTCAGATCATTTCGGGCAAATATTCATTACCGACACAAACCGGAAGTATTTGGACGAAATCATACATTTCATCGGGGCGCAATACAACATTTTCTCCGTCGATCGGGGAGAAGTTAAAATCTTGGAGGGAAAAACGCCATGAAAAAACAAGATGCACTTCCTATCGGCGACATTATCTCCCAATTCATCTCGGAAAAAAATTTCGGGCAGAAACTCGACGAAACGCAAGTCATGCGCTTGTGGCCCCGAATTGCAGGAGAGACGGTAAACTCCTATACGCAATCGATGTATGTACACAACCGAACGCTCTATGTGCGTCTATCATCTGCCGTTCTTCGCAACGAGCTGACGATGTTGCGAAACGAACTTCTAACCCGTATCAACGCAGAATTCGGACATCGGGTTATCGACAACATTATTTTCAGATAAAGATTAAAAAAACAAACAATGGAAACGACATCTCCTGCATTTCGACACACGCTTCCGCTTCAACTCCGCTTCAACGACATAGACCTGCTGGGGCATGTAAACAACTCGGTATATTTCTCTTTCTACGACTTGGGGAAAGCCCGTTATTTCGAGACCGTGAAAGCCCAGAATATCGACTGGAAGAAAGCCGATGTCGTTGTCGCCAACGTCAATGCCGATTTCCTATCGCCCATCTACCCGGGTGAACCCATCGCTGTGCAAACCTGTACGGTCGAAATAGGAAACCGCAGTTTCAAATTGTTACAGCAAATTGTCAATACCGAAACCGGGCAAATAAAGGGCGTTTGCCACACAGTCATGGTGGGATTCGATATAACGGCCGGTCGTGCCGCCCCTATCAGCGACGAATGGAAAGAGGCGCTTTGCCGGTTCGAAGGGAAAGAACTTCGGAAAAAGTAACGAAATATAGCACGTAGTCCGAGCTTTTTCGTCGCGTTTTATTACTTTTGTACAAGATAAAGCCTAAAACAGATATGAATTTTACCGAAAAAATAGAGGAAATCCTACAAAAAGAGGCTCAGGCCATTCTGGATATACCGGTCACAGACCAGTTTGAAAAAGCCGTCGAACTTATCGTCGAGCAGGTACATCGAAAGGGAGGGAAACTCGTTACCAGCGGAATGGGAAAAGCCGGGCAAATAGCCATGAATATCGCTACCACATTTTGCTCGACCGGGACTCCTGCCGTATTTCTTCACCCCAGCGAAGCTCAACACGGGGACTTGGGCATATTGCAAAAAAACGATTTGATGCTGGTCATCTCCAACTCGGGGAAAACTCGCGAAATACTCGAACTTCTTCAACTGGCTTCGAACTTGATGCCCGAATTGAAATTCATCGTCATTACCGGGAACAACCGAAGCGAACTCGCCCAACGTGCCGACGTATGCCTTTTTACCGGAGCCCCGGGAGAAGTATGCCCACTCGGGCTGACACCGACGACCTCGACCACGCTTATGACGGTTATCGGCGATATTCTGGTCGTAGGCGCTATGGAGGCGACTCATTTCGACGCCCATCAATATGCCCTGCGCCACCACGGAGGATACTTGGGAACCCGTTCCAGAGAACAAAGTCAGAATAAATAAACCACGAGGACATGCGTAAAATCATAGGCATAGGAGAAACTATTCTCGACATTATTTTCAGGAACAACCAACCCTCTCACGCCGTTCCGGGAGGTTCCACGTTCAATACGCTCATTTCGCTAGGGAGATTAGGTGTACCGGCCACATTCATCAGCGAAATCGGGAAAGACACGGTCGGTGACATCATCATCGACTTCATGAAGAAAAATGGCGTCTGTACCGAGAATCTGGATATTTTTTGCGAAGGGAAAACACCCATCTCGCTGGCTTTCCTCGACGAGAATAACGAAGCCCGATACATGTTCTACAACCAGTTTCCCGAAGAAAGACTCAACTTCGCGTGGCCGCGCATTGAAAAAGACGACATTATCATATTCGGGTCTTATTTCGCCTTGAATCCGGCACTTCGGAAAAAGGTATGCGAGCTGGTGGAGTTTGCCAAAGAGAGAAAAGCAATCATCTATTACGATCCTAACTTTCGCGATGCCCATGCCCATGAAGCTGTGAAACTCATGCCATCGGTACTCGAAAACCTCGAATATGCCGACTTGGTGAAAGGTTCGGCAGATGACTTCAACAATCTGTTCCACGTCACAGATCCTCAAAAAATATATACGGATCATATCAAATTCTACTGCCCGAACTTTATCTGTACGTTAGGTAGTAAAGGAGTGAAGCTATTTTGTGAAAAAGGCGACAAACATTTTGCGACAACCCCTGTAACACCTGTCAGTACGATCGGCGCAGGCGATTCTTTTAATGCAGGAGTTCTGTTCGGACTGCTCAAACACGACATTACGCTCGATATGTTATATAGTCTTACTCCCGAAGAATGGGAACCGATCGTACGATACGGAATGGAGTTCGCCGCGACCGTTTGTTGCAGTATGGACAACTACATAACACCGGAGTTCGCTGCGAATTATATTACCCCGGAGTAATCCAAACGCCCTATAAATATTCTAAAATAAAACAAACCTCGGTACGGCTAACTATCGCATTGTCTTATATTTGCAATAAAATTTCATCACCGAACGATATGCGTTACCTACAACTTTGTTCTTTGCTCCTCGCATTGAGCGCTTGCTCGACGCACAGCCCAGACATTGATGTGGCGTGTGAAATCGACTTGCAAAACAATTACCTGTTAAAATGGGAAACCACGCCGAGGATCGAAGGAGAAGTTCAAGTTTACCGATCGACCGACCCCGAGCATTTCGATACAGCAAAAGAACCTGTCGCAACAGCAAACATTCAGACGGGTTACACCGTTGTCCCGGATAGTCTGCAAACATATCGTTATTACTTTCTTCTTCGGTTTAACGACCGATACGACCGTATCGTAGGGCCACGTGCCGAACGATTGAAATATATCGAAAACTTCCGGGACTTAGGCGGATATGAAACCAAAAACGGCAAACAAATACGATGGGGAAAAATTTTCCGGTCGGGTGAATTTAACTCTTTGACGGCAAACAGCATCAACCGGATAAAAAACATGGGGATAAAAACATTAATCGATTTTCGGGATAGCGAAGACATCATCAAAACGAGTCCCGAACTAGGCTTCGATAATGTAATCAATCTGCCGGGCTCCCTTCATTACAGACAAAATTTATTACCCCGACTCGAAAAAGAGGAACTGAGACGAGGAGATGCCAACCTGTTCATGCAAGATCTATACGTCGCGATGGTTTCCGGTTCGAAAAGAGCCTTCAAATCGATGTTCAACCAGTTGCTGGTAGAAGACAATTATCCCATTATTCTCAGTTGTGTAAACGGAAAAGACTATACCGGATTCGCCGTATCGCTTTTACTCAGCGCTTTGGATATACCCGAAGACGTTATCATGAACGACTATCTGCTCTCCAACCGTTATTTCGACAAACGGAGAACCTCGTTCGATCCTAAAAACTGTTGCGACGAAACACAAGAAGCTCTATCGCTGATACAATCGGCCGACAGCCGATTCCTATCCTACGCCTGCGACTATATCCGTCAACAACACGGGTCTATCAATAACTATTTGGAAGAAGAATTGGGACTTACACCCGAAAAGAAAAGGCAATTAAAGCATCTGCTGCTACACTGATCTTCGAACGGTCTTTAAGAACAATTCCAAGAAGCATATAAACATAAGTCACAATATGAAACCGGGCCGATTCGAAAAATCGGCCCGGTTTGTGTTATACCTTTTCATCAACGAACAATCAGGAATCATGGTTCCGTAAAAATCAGAGGAATTAAACTTGAATGTTAGCGATGAATCTCTTGTTGATAAGTACATTTTTGTCTTCTTGGTGAAGGGTTAAAAAAACCGCCAAATAGATTTTTGATGATATTCAACCCTCTGTCACTTTTAAAACTCCTCCTCTGTGTTTTGCTATGCAAAATATAGGGGAGGTGGCACGTAGTGACGGAGGGGTTGAAAACAACATCTCATCAATCTATTCATACCAGATATAACCCCCTCTCCCTATATTCCTTGCTGGAACACCCCGCAATACTACGGGACACGGCAGGGGGAGAGGTTAAAAAGGAGAAAAACCACTAAGAAGCTGTTTTAAATTTATTCCGAGACAGATTGAGCCTATGTTGAAGCAGATTGGAGTTCGAGATATGCAGTCAATAGCGGGCTATTGACAAAAATCAAGGGATTCAAGATGCGAGACAGGGGCTCAATATGGCCGGAACATACCTGCCTGCAATGATAATATTATTTCTCTATAAATTTAAAACAGCTTCTTAATATCGACCAATCCGAAATTATTCTGTTTTTTCAAGCAGTATATTGTACTCAAATCGAATATATTCCGATTTTTATCGTACCTTTGCCGGCACAAACAAAACTTTAACGTACGACAAGTTTTTATTCACCCTCTCCCCTTAGCCCCATTGAGGACGAAAAAAGGCCTTGTGCCCATGCGATAAAGCAAAAAATTACAACATTATAAATGAAAACATTTCAAGAATTAGGTATCTGCGACGAGATACTGAAAGCGATCACCGAGTTGGGATACGAGAATCCTATGCCCGTGCAGGAGCAGGTAATCCCTCATCTACTTAACGAAGAAACCGACTTAGTAGCACTGGCCCAAACCGGCACAGGAAAAACTGCCGCGTTCGGTCTGCCCGTTATCCAGCGCATCGATTTATCTCTGTGTAAACCGCAAGCGCTCATTTTATCGCCCACACGGGAACTTTGTTTACAAATAGCCAGCGACCTGACCGATTATTCGCAATATGTCAGCGGATTGCGTATATTGCCCGTATATGGAGGTTCGAGTATCGAGAGTCAAATAAAAACACTGAAAAAAGGCGTACACATCATAGTCGCCACACCGGGACGGCTCGTCGACCTGATCGAACGACGCACGGTACAACTCGACCATGTTTCGACCGTAATCATGGACGAAGCCGACGAAATGCTCAACATGGGTTTCCTCGACAGTATCAACGCAATTCTTTCCAAAGTACCACAAGAGCGTAAAATGCTGCTCTTTTCGGCCACCATGCCCAAAGAAATCGAGCAGATCGCGCGTACCTATATGCACGAACCGAAAGAGGTAGTCGTGGGAAGCCGAAACGAAGGAGCCGAAAACGTACGACACGTGTACTACATGGTACATGCCAAAGACAAATATCCGGCACTCAAAAGAATCGCCGACTATTACCCAAATATATACGGAATCATATTCTGCCGTACCCGTCGGGAAACACAAGAAATCGCCGACCAGCTTATCGCCGACGGATACAATGCCGACTCCCTCCACGGAGAGTTGTCACAAGCCCAGAGGGATGCGGTCATGCAAAAATTCAGATTGAGAAACCTGCAATTGCTCGTCGCCACTGATGTTGCCGCCCGCGGACTCGACGTTACCGACTTGACCCACGTCATCAACTACGGATTGCCCGACGACATAGAGACTTATACGCACCGCAGCGGACGTACCGGCAGAGCCGGGAAATCGGGTGTTTCGGTCGCCATCGTGCACAGCCGTGAAAAAGGGAAAATGCGCGCTATCGAAAAGATTATCGGCAAAAAATTCGAACGGGGAATGGTTCCCACCGGAGAACAAATCTGCGAGAAACAGCTCTTCAACCTCGCCGATCGTATCGAAAAAGTAAAGGTAAACGAAGAAGAGATCGCCAAATACCTGCCAAACATCTCCCGAAAACTGGGGTGGCTCACCGAACAAGACCTCATCAAGCGAATCGTATCGCTCGAATTTAACCGGCTCATAGATTATTACCGCGACACCCCTGATTTGGATATCCCCGACGAAAACACTCGCAAACCCAAAGAGGGTAATTTTGCGAAGGAAGGACGTAACGGACGTAAAAAAGACATTCGCACAGCCGAAGCCGGATTCGAACGTATATATATCAACTTGGGAAAGGCTCACGGATTTTTCCCGCCCAACCTCATCGAAATGGTCAACTCCCTCGTACCGGGGCGTGTAAACATAGGACGTATAGACCTGCTGTCTTCCTACTCGCTTTTCGATGTGGAAAAAAGCAGCGCTCCAAAAGTCGTCGGAGCATTGAAAGGCAACGAATTCTACGGACATCGCATATATGCCGAGTTGGCGACCGATAAAGATTACAGCGCACCGAAAGGAAAAAGAAAAGGCAAAGAAGAAGGAGGACGCAGAACTAACGAAAAACGTTACGGGAATTCCCGAAGGGACCATTCGGAAAGCCGGTCCAGACGAGACCGTTCTTCCTCCAAGACAAAGAGAAACTCACACTCGTCCAAGAAAAAAAAAGGATAAATGCGCTGTGACGCAAACTTCCGACTACTTGAATATTCAGATGTAGACTCTATCACCATACGAAAAGCCGGCCAATCGTTGGTCGGCTTTTCTTTTATATTGCAGAAACGAAATTTTCATCTGGGTTCGATTCAGTAAAAATCCGTGAGGGATAAACCTGAATTTAGCGATGAACTTCTTATCGGTAACCACATTCCAAATCTCTTCGGAGAGGTTGAAAAGATTTCATAAGATTCTTAACTGTAAGGGTTAACGCTTTCACCCAAATGGCACTTTCTCTCTATTCCCTTACGGGGTATCGCACTGTAATAGGGGAAGTGCCCGTAAGGCGAGGGGGTTGAAAAGATTATATAATTTTTGATGGAGGGGGTAGAGGTATAAAAGGACAATCTCCACTAATTATCGACTGAGTCTTGTTTTCTCCTCTCGATCCTACTATATTTGCATAAAATATAGATATATTATGAATATCATTCAAAAAATCAAGTTGAATAATCCAGAAAAAGAAAACCTGCAAAAAACTCTATATGAAATAGATACTCTATCAAAAAGATGGACAGGGATTCAAAAATCGGGAGAATCGGACTCCGAAGCGATACAAAAGAATATAGAAACGACTATTTCGGCTTCGCTCTCCCTCGAAAACATACCTTACACGGCTTTGCAAATCCAAAAGATAATAGCGAGACAAAAAGCTACCAATGACAAAAAACAGAGCCTGATTACGGGATACGATACCGTACTGAAAGCACTTTATACTCACCCTCACAACTATCCGCTTCTCGAAGACACTATCGTCACGATACATGCGGCCCTGTTTCCCAACGGGAAAATACATTCGAACGATGAACCGGCCGGCAAACCCAGCGTCGTCAATTTCCTCGACTACAAAGCGCCCACTCTATTCAGCCGTAACCAAGCGGTATCGGTCAATAACGAAATACGGGATTTGGTCGAATGGACCAACGACGAATTAAGTAAACACGAACATCACGCACTCGTTATCATCGCAGCTTTTGCCTACGAATTCATTTCCATACACCCGTTCCGGGAAGGCAAAGGAGAACTATCGCGCATTCTTTCCACCTTGCTGTTACTGCAAAACGGATACGAATGGGCCAAATTCGAATCTATCGATAATCTCATCGAGAAACGTCGGACAGAATATTACGGAACCTTGAAAGAGGGTCAGCAAAATCGCTACTCATCTCGCGAGGATATCTCGGCATGGATTCTATTCTTGTGCGATATATGGCTTCAATCCATACGAAACCTCGTCCCCGCCCCATTAACCGAGACGCCCCCCACACTCGATTCGACGGATATTCCCCTACGAAACAAGAATATAACGTCACACTCTACCGAACCGGGCAACCCGCCTGTCTATCTGAACACCCGGCAAAAACGGATATTGTCTTTCATGGAAGATGAAGGCCCGGTAAAAGTAAGCGACATCGCACAAGCCCTCAAACCCGTGTCCATCAACACGATAAAAAAAGATTTGCTCTATCTGCGGCAACAGAATTTCGTCGAAATTCACGGAGTACTGAAAGGTTCCATATATACGTTGAAAAAATAAAACTTTAAAAAGGTGAAAAATTAAACCGTTTCTCCATAACAATCGGGGCAAAAAATATATATATTTGCACAGTATGTGAAGGGTCGGTCGTAGTAGAGCTCAATCGCAAGATTTTGTTCACTATATACAGCTTTCCCCGAAACAAAAACAACCTTAACAATCCATTAAACACACATCAACCCGATTATCTAAAAAGGAAACAAAAAGACAATGAAAAAAATTCTTGTAATCGGAGCGACCGGGCAAATCGGTTCGGCATTAATGACAAAACTCCGCAAAGAGTATGGCAACGACAACGTCGTAGCGGGATATATCGAGGGCGTGCCTCTAAGCGATGAGTTGAAAAACGGCGGCCCTTTGGAAATCGCCGATGTAACCAATGCCCAACAAATCGCAGCCATCATCGACAAATATAAAATCGACTCGATATACAACTTAGCAGCCATATTATCGGCACAAGCCGAAAAGCGTCCGTTATTGGCATGGAATATCCAGATAGGAGGAGTACTCAACCTTCTCGAAATATCGAGAGAAAAAGGTTGCTCGCTCTTTACCCCCAGTTCCATAGGTGCATTCGGCGACTCGTCGCCCAAAATGAAGACTCCGCAAGAAACCATACAACGGCCGCGTACCATCTACGGAGTGAGCAAGGTATCGTGCGAATTGCTGAATGATTATTATTTCTATCGCTATGGAGTAGATACCCGGTCGGTAAGGTTTCCGGGACTCATTTCGTACGAGACATTGCCGGGAGGCGGTACGACCGACTATGCCGTAGAAATATACTACGCTGCCGTCAAGGGCGAGAAGTTCGAGATTCCGGTCAAGGCGGGAACATTCATGGATATGATGTACATGCCCGATGCCCTGAAAGCGATGGTGATGCTGATGGAGGCCGACCCGTCCAGACTGAAACACCGCAACTCGTTCAACATCGCATCGATGAGCTTCGATCCCGAAATTATCTACAACGAAATCAAGAAATTCTATCCCGATTTCGTAGCCGAATACCGTATCGACCCCGTGCGGCAACAAATAGCCGATTCGTGGCCCGATATGCTCGACGATTCGTGCGCCCGTGCCGAATGGGACTGGAACCCCGACTACGACCTCGAATCGATGTCGGTAGACATGATCGACCACTTGAAAAAGAAACTCCTTAAATAAACGCCTATGTTCACACAAATGAAAGATCATCTGGCAAAGCAGCTTGCCGAGATAAAAGCAAACGGACTGTATAAAGTAGAGCGTACGATTATCACGCCGCAAAGTTCTGCCATACGAATTGCCGAACGTAGCGGAAAAGTGTTGAATTTCTGTGCCAACAATTACCTCGGACTATCCGACAATCCCCGGCTCATTTCCGCCGCGAAAAAGGCGATGGATTCCCACGGATTCGGCATGTCGTCGGTACGGTTCATTTGCGGGGCGCAAGACCTGCACCGCGAGCTTGAAAAAGCGATTGCTCGCTATTTCCATACCGAGGACACGATTCTCTATGCAGCTTGTTTCGATGCCAACGGAGGCGTATTCGAACCCTTGTTCACCGAAGAAGATGCCATCATCTCGGATGCGCTCAACCATGCATCGATCATAGACGGCGTGCGCCTTTGCAAAGCCAAACGCTATCGCTACGCCAATGCCGACATGGAAGAACTCGAACGGTGCTTGCAGGAAGCACAGGCTCAACGATTCCGTATCATCGTCACCGACGGAGTATTCTCGATGGACGGTAATGTGGCTCCGATGGACAAGATTTGCGACTTGGCCGAAAAATACAATGCTTTGGTCATGGTCGACGAATGTCACTCGGCAGGAGTCGTAGGTCCCAAAGGACGAGGGGTAAGCGAACTGTACAACCTGTACGGGCGTATCGACATTCACACCGGGACATTGGGAAAAGCGTTCGGAGGCGCTATCGGCGGATTCACCACCGGACGCAAAGAGATTATCGACATGCTGCGTCAGCGGTCGAGACCCTACCTTTTCTCCAACTCGCTCCCTCCCGCCGTAGTAGGAGCAGGAATAGAAGTATTCAAAATGCTCGACGAAAGCGACGAACTCCATACCCGCTTAATGGAGAATGTCACCTATTTTCGAGACAAGATGCTCGCAGCAGGCTTCGACATCAAGCCTACCCAATCGGCCATTTGTGCAGTCATGCTGTATGATGCCAAGCTATCACAATCGTTCGCCGCACAAATGCTCGACGAAGGCATTTATGTAACGGGGTTCTATTATCCTGTCGTTCCGCAGGGCCAAGCCCGCATACGGGTACAACTTTCGGCCGCTCACAAGAAGGAAGAACTCGACGCTTGTATCAAGGCATTCATTAAAGTCGGGAAAAATCTGGGAGTCCTCAAATAAAATTACGATTCCTCATACAGAGACAAAGGTCGTTTCCAATGTTGGAAACGACCTTTGTCATTCGTAAATCGAGCCGACGGTCAATCTAATGATTCAGTAGAAAATTCATGGGGTGGAAATGAATTTCAGCGATGTATTTCTTGTCGACAAACACATTCCTATCTCCTCGGTGAACGGTAAAAAAGTAGCTGAATAGCTTTTGATAAAAACCAACCCCTCCGCCACTTCGTGTCACCTCCCCTATATTTTGCGTTGCAAAACACAGGGGAGGAGGGTATTCCATTTCTCACTATCGTTTACAGTGCCGGAATGTAACTATATCAGAATCCCAAAGGAAGGGTGCGACACATTGCTTATTAACCTCTAAAATTAATTTGCTATGCAGCAAATTGAAACTGTCCCCATTCTCCCCTGCCGTGTCCCGTAGCATTGCGGGGTATGGCGCTAGCCAATAGGGGAGATGACAAGAAGTGGCGGAGGGGTTGAAAACGATATCTCATCAATCTGTTCATATCAGATATTTACCCCCCCTCGCCCTATTGGCACTCCCCCTATCTCATCTGCGATGAGCAGGGAGAGAGGATTAAAAGTGCTGCTCCGAACCTTATCCCCTCCGGCGCTTTGTGGGTATCTCCCTTCTCTCCTATTGCTTCGCAACATAGGAGAGACACAGAAGAAACAATCGTTTCTGAGAAAAGGGATTAGAGATATGAAAAGACAGTCTCCTCTGATTTCTTATTGATCCGATATCCCACTAATTATCGACTGAGCAAATTTAATCGCATAACGCCTTGTTTTTTAATAAAATTCAGCTATATTTGTAAATACGAACTACATACGGGACTGAACATATACAAGCGATCGAACGCTTATCGACTGTATCAAGATAAATCGAACCATGAAAACAAACCGAGTCATCAAAATTTTTCTCGCCTCCTCCGAGGAGTTAGAGGCCGATCGTTATCGTTTCGGGAACCTCATTAGAAAACTGGACAATATTTATGAGAAACGAGGCATACGCATCGAATTATTCGAATGGGAGGACTATGACGCCGCCTATAACGGCATGCGCAAGCAAGACGAATACAACGAACGAGTGAGAGCGAGCGACATGTTTCTGGCGCTATTTCATAAAAAAGCGGGGAAATTTACCATCGAGGAGTTCAACATCGCCCGAAAAGCGTTCGACGAGCAGGCTTCTCCCAAGATATACACCTATATAAAAGACCTCGAAGCAGGCGAAAGCGAAAGTCGGGAACTGGCAGAGTTCAAACGACTCATGCTCGAAGAGCTGGGGCACTATTGGTGTCGATACAGCAACTTCGACACCATGCAACTGCATTTTGTCCTACAATTGCAAATGGTAGAGGCCACCACCCCGATAAAGGTGGAGGTAAAAGAGTCGCAGGTGAAAATAGGAGACAGTACGATCGCCGACTTGAACAATGTGCCTTTTACCTCGGAGAATGCCACGCACAGAGAACTGCAATCACGGAAGGAACAACTCGATCGGGAAATCGGTAATGCCGAGTCAGGCGGCCGAAGAGGATTCTTCGGGCAACGTTCCCGTACGACCGACGAGGAGCTCGCTAATCTGAGGGAAGAACGCGAGAGTGTAACCGAACAGATAGAGCGACAAGAAAAGGCACTCGTAGACACGGCAATGTCTATCGCCCGCATGCAGGGCGGTGAATGTAGCCCCCGTATGAGAACAGCCGCCGAACTGTTTGAAAAAGGAGAGATCGACAAAGCGGGAGCCGTTCTCAAAGAAGACGATATGGAAGCCGATGCCACGAACGCAAAATTGAAATTCGATACAGCAGCGCAGCCAACCGCCGAACTCACCCGAAACATAGAACGATGTGCGGGAGAATACATGCTTAAAGCTCGTATCGTCGTCAGTGGAATAGCCGACGAATCGAGATACCGACAAGCGGTAAAACTCATGTCGACGGCGATAGACCTTGTTTCGGGACGACTGCCCGAAGAAACATTGGCAGAATACCTGTTCGACTATGCCGTACTGCTTACAGATGTAGGTCAACAAACAAAAGCCCTCGAAACGTGGGAACGGTTGTCGGGCATATACGAACGTTTATACCGCAAAGCACCTCAGAAGTATGCCTACGGTTACGCCGGCGTATTAAACAATATGGCAGTACTTTACAGCGATAAGGGCGATTTCGACCACTGCCTATCCAAATACTTGAAAGCCGTAGATATTTATGATCGGCTCGACCGGGAAGGACCGGGTATATATGACGACGATATAGCACGTCTCAAAAATAACCTCGGAACACTTTACTCCGACCGAGACGAATATAACAAAGCCTTATCGGAGTTCAACGAGGCTGCACGCATACGATTCGAGCTCCTCACCAAAGACAACGACCCCGATTCCCGATCGGCTCTGGCCGACATTTATTGTAATATGGCTACGGCATTGCAATTTTCGGACCACCCCCAAGAAGCTCTGCGATACATAGCCCAAGCGCACGCCATACTCGACGAGCTGGACAAAGAGTTTCCGAGAATATACGAGTACAAACTGTACTCGATTTTAAATCGGGAAGGCTCGATTTATACACGGCTCGACCAACTCGACAAGGCGGAAGAATCCCTACAAAAATCCCTACAATTGGCTGCGAATCTCGCCTCCCGCATGCCATTGGCTCATAGTGCCGACTTGGCCACGGCAAAAATGGAAATGAGCGGGCTGAACTATGTGCTCGGCAAAAACGAAGAGGCAAGGAAAGGTTTCCGCCAAGCATTGGATATATTCAGACGATTGCAAACGAAAGAACCGGTTTACGACCATCAAATCGCCACCGTTCTCCAAAACTTGGGTGTCATCTGCCGCCACGAGGAGAAATACGACGACGCGGAAAAGTTCCTCAAAGAGGCACTGGATATTCGCGAAAGGCAGCACGCCCAAGCCCCATACTCCTTCACCGCCGACCACGCCAAAGTCTGCCGGGACTTCGGAGATTTGTTGGTCGATATGGGAGAAAACGACCGGGCCGGCGAGATGTTCGAGAAAGCGGCAACGCTATATACAAATGCCGCCGAAAAAAGCGGACATCTAAAAGTATCCATCGCCGATTCGATTTATGCATGGGCAGATACTCGTCTCGACTCCGAGGAATACGACCGGGCCGAATCCCTGTTCAAACAAGCATTGAGCATATACAGCAGGCTCACCGACGACAAAACGAGCTACGACATGGCACGAACATGGAGCCGCATGGGCGATCTCTATATGCTTTGGGAAAAGCCCCAAGCCGTGCCTTTTTATGAAAAAGCACTATCGATGTTCAAGGAACTGCACGCCCCAGACTCCGACTATCGAGAAGAGACAGCTCACATAACCAACTGTATGGCACTAATTTCCAGCGCAAACGAAGAATATGACCGAGCGAGTGAGCTATACGAAGAGTGTATATCGATTTACGAATCTCTCTGTAACGACGGGCACGACAATCGAGCCGACTTAGCGGAAGCCTATTGCAGTCTGGGCGAAACCCATTGCAATCTGGAAGCAGCCGAACCCGCCCGCGAATGTTTCGAAAAATCGTTGAAACTTTATCGAGAAATAAATGCCTGCCCGGTTCCCCTGCATATCGACAAAATGGCAGTCGTATTGAAGAAACTCGGTATCGTACTTTACGTATGCGAAGAATACGACACAGCCATTACGCTCTATCTCGAAGCCTACGAATTACTAAACGCCATCTACCGGAAAACAGGAGAATGCGGCGAAGAATTAGGTTCGGTAGCGCTATGCCTTTCGGAAACATTCGCAGATACCGGAAAAGCCCGAAAGGCGAGAAAGTACTACGACATCGCTTTGAAATTCGGAGCTATCGAAGAAGATGATGAGGAGGATTACAACGATGACAAAGATGAGGAAGACGAAATCGATGAGGACATGGAGGAAGATGACGAAGACGGCGAGTGTGAAGAAAGCAATGAGACAGACGAAGCTCGAACGATAGAAGACATAAGAATCGCCAAGAAAAACGCCCATCGTTTTAAAACGGCATCGGACTATCTGGAAGCCGCAAAATGCTATACTGACAAGGGAGACTTGCAGAAAGCGAAAGAGTTATATATCGATGCAATAGCCATCTGCGAAAAATACCTCGTCGGAGGATTTACCGAAGACACCTATCGGGTAAAAGCAGAATGTTGCAGGAATTTCGCCGATATAATCAAGGAAGAAGGACGCCTTGAAAATGCTATGGCTTTCTATCAAGAGGCTCTGCGTATCTATAAAATACTGAAATTCTATTCACCGGACTATGAACAAGCCCTATCCGAAGTAGAAAGGCGCATAAAAATTTTCACATAAAAGAGACTACCTATCATATAAAAAGTTAAAAAATGATATATATTTCAACCTTGACTATCCTTTTAACAAACCTTTCTGTCTCTTTATCATAAACTTTTAACACATTAAAATTTATGATGAATACCATGAAAAAAGGATTGGGGTTACTCATGCCTCTTTTCCTAATGGCTTGCAGCCAACAAGTTACGATCAGTAAAGACACTCTGAAAGACAAAATCGCCGGTGGGTGGGCAGGTAAAATGATAGGAGTATCCTACGGACTCCCTACCGAATTCAAAGCATTGGGCAAGATGTATGAAGATTCTATCCATTGGACTCCCGTCCGAGTAAAAGATGCTTTGTGGGAAGACGACTTGTATGTACAGCTAACTTTGATGGACGTAATGGACAAACACGGTATGCAAGCCGAACAAAAAAAATACCAAGAGGCTTTGGCAACAGCCGGGTTCAGACTGTGGCACGCCAATGTACAGACCCGCAAAAATTATTTCGACAGCATATTTCCGCCCCAATCGGGACAGCCCGAATTCAACCTCCATGCCGATGACATAGACTTTCAAATCGAAGCCGACTATATCGGGTTCATGTGTCCCGGCATGCCGCAGACGGCCAACAAAATGGCCGATTATATGGGTCATATCATGAACTACGGCGACGGTGTGTATGGCGGTGCATTCGTAGCCTCGCTGTATAGCGAAGCCTATTTGCAGAACGATATCCGGTCTGTCATCGAAAAAGCATTGCTCTCTTTACCGGCCGAAAGCGGCTATCGCAGAATCATTGAAGATGTCATCGCTTTTCACCAAGAAAACCCCGATGACTGGACTAAGTGCTGGCAAATGTTAGAAGACAAGTGGGCTCGCGCTAATATTTGCAACCCCGGCACAAAGTACAACATCGATGCCAAACTGAACGGAGCCTACATCGTTATAGGACTGCTCTATGGAGAAGGAGATATAAACAGGACATTGGAAATATCCACCCGCTGCGGACAAGACTCCGACTGCAACCCGTCCAACGCTTTGGCTGTTTTGGGTATCATCAAAGGATTCAGCGCATTCCCCCAAGAGTATAGAGAAGCCATCGAAAAAATCGGAGACAAACCGTTCGTTCACACCAACTACTCTTTCAACAAAGCGGTGGAACGCACTGCGGATTATGCCGAAAAACTCATTGTGGAAAATGGCGGTAAAGTAACCGAAGACAGTTACTCCATCGTACTGCAAGAACCGGTTGCCCTTCCTATGGAAGATGCGTTCCCCAACTTGGTATACAGCAAACGCGCAGCCATCGTCGATGCCGACAAAGACAGTTGCTGGACTTTGAAAGGGAATTGGCAGGATGCCGAAAACGGTTATGTGAAATATAGCGAACAAGCCGGCGATGAAATAACGTTCACTTTCGAAGGAACAGGAGCTTCTATCGAAGGCTGGTGGGTTAAAAACGGAGGCAAAGCCGACGTATATGTCGATGGTATATTCAAACGCACGATAGACTGCTTTTACTACTATGCCAAACAAGAACACCGCAACATAAACATCTTCCACATCTTGAACTTGGAAGAAGGGAAACACACCATTAACATAGTAGTCAAAGGAGAAAAGAGAGAGGAATCGGAAGGCTGTGCAATAGGTGTTCGTGGCGCCATCGTTTTCAAAAACGGCACAAAGTCATACGATGCCATATAGAAAGCCCTACATTCATTCTTATCGGCAGTAAATCTCAATAAATGTATTCCCCTATATTTTGCTGTGCAAAGCACCCGTAATACTACGGGGCACAGCAAAGGAGGAGGGTAAAATATTCAAAGTAACATTTCACGACACCTTTCGAAGCCCCTGTATTACACGGGGCAATGAAATAGAGAGTGATGCCCCGAAGGACAAAACGGGCGGGACATCGTGAAAGAAAGACAAAGGTCGGCGGGGAGTTTCCCCGCCGACCTTTGTTTATGAGGGCATCGTTCCCTGTGTCTTATTTCTTAATGAATTTCACGGTTTTCTCTGCTTCTGCGGTCGTTATCTTGACGAGATAGCAACCTTTTGCCAAATCGGCCACGTTGACCACCGTCTCTGTCGATGTTCTCACCAGTTTTCCCGTGAGGTTGTAGATATTGACTTCGAACCCGCCTTCCGTCACACCCTCCACATGGAGAACGCCACTCACGTAGCGGGCAGATATCGCCTCTCGATCGTTCTCTGCTATGCCGGTTTCCGGATCGTATACGAAATAAGCCTCGAACGTGTAATTGCCCACGAACTGTTCGGCCGGCATCGTGTAACTGTTGTCGGAGGCCAAAGTCAACTCCATAATAGCTCCGAATTGACTCGGGCCGTACATCACTCTACCTACCTTGTAATCCTCAGCAGGATCGAACGTGATCTTGAACGATGTTCCGGCCTCGATGGGCTCGCCGCTCTCGTAACTTTGTGTACCGTCGGTGCTCGTCAGTATTATACTGCCCTCGCCCTCTACCACGCTATACGTTACCGTGTGGGTAGGCTTGGCCTCGAACGTGACGCTTATCTCCGTCGCACCCGTTACCGTATGGGTCTCGCCGCTCGTGATATCCTCGCCATTAACTGTGAGGCTGGCCAAGTTATAACCCTCGTTCGGGGTGGCGGTAATGGTCAATTCCGAATTTTCTTCCACCGTGTTTGCTCCGGGCATAAGGGCCGCACTGCCGTTCATCACGGTCAGCGTACCGTTCTCTACCGTCTCCGGCAAGGTCACCGTATAGGTGGCCGGCCGCTCCACGATCTGCAAAGTGAAATCGACGATGTTGCCGCCGTTGCCGGTAAGGGTATTGGGGATTTCATCGGGATGCCCACAAGGATCCAAGTGACACCAGTCTATTTTCAAACGCACGCGGTATTCGCCGGGAGCAAGACTCTCGGGCAATGTGAAGGAGGGAACATCGTCCAGTCTGCTGTTATTCTCCGTAGTTTCGCCCTTGCTGTTCTTACCCCACTGAGAGTCACTCGGGCTATAAAACGTATAGGAGACCAGCTCACCGTCGGCCGTGGGATAGTCGTCGCTCCCCAAAGTATAAGAGAACGTGTAGTCCTTGTCGTAGTCGATGTAGAGGTAGCCGTGCATCCATTCTCCTGCCCAATTAACGACAGGCTGTATCTCCTCTCCGGCATATGCTTCGAACACATTGTCGGTCTTGTCTACATAAACCGCTTGTCTTGTCGTGGAATATACCGATACCGAGAAAGGAGAAGTTCCCCCGTTCATAGTGATACTGCGGACATACCGCTGGTCATGTGACGAGTTCCCTTCGTACGTGCAGTATGCCGGTACGGCCTCTTCGAATTCGGCGGTAACCGTAGTCTCTTGCGTCAGCGTAAAAATGTTCACGTTTCTTTCCAATGCCACATCGTTTACCCGAATTTCTTTCAGCTGGTATCCGTCGGCAGGTTCTGCCACGACAGTCAACCTCGTATTTTCGGGTATTCCGGTTCCGCTAACCACTTCGGTGGAACCATTCATCACTTTCAATGTCCCTTGCTCGGGGTCGGGAGCAGCGATTGTCACGGTATAAAGCGTACTGTAATTGGGGAAATTCACCAATGTACCCGTATGTCCGTGACCTGAGATATCGGGAACTTCCACCCCCGAAATATCGGTAAAGTCATAAGCAGCCACCAAACCATCGGTCGTTCCGTCTACGGTAGCGTCCATATCGGCTTTAATTTCGTCCAAAGTCAACGCTTTATTATAGAAACGCAGGTCGTCCATCTCGCCATTCATAAAAAAGGCGGGAACAGATGCCGAACCGTCGCTGTTCGAATATCCGGCTCCGACCAAAACATCGAAGTCATTTACCATCGACATGGTTTGAAATTCACCAGCCAAAGATTTCGATTCACCCAATACACCATCTACATAAATATTCGTCGTATTTTCGTTCCAGTCGAAAACCCAAGTCAAATGCACCCATTGATTTTCAGTGAACGTGACACCTGTACCGTTACCTTTACCGCCCCACGGCGAACCGGCAGGGGAAAGGTTGGTAGAGAATCGTGTACTGGCATTCATATCGCCCCACATTTCCCAACCGACAGTACCGCTATTGGCCGTTCCCGTATAAGAACGTTTCGACACAAAACGGCAAGAACTACCCGAGAAAGGCATTTTCACCTTGCAAGTAACCGTGTAGGATTCACCGATAGCAATATTAAAATCATCGGCAGAGGGAATACGCATATAGCGATCCGTACCGTTCAGTTGCAATGTACCTTCCGAAACCACAGGGGGCTCGGTAACATCGGAAGTGAGCCAATCCATCGTGAATCGATAGAACACGAGTTGGAACCCGTCTTCACCCGGAAGATTACTATCCCATTTACCCTCTTCGACCAAAGCGCCTATTGTCCCATCGGACAAAACCGTTAAAGAAGAATAGGCAGAATAACCGTCTACCAAACGTTTCTTTATCGGCCAAGTCTCGCCATCGTCTTCGCTCAGATAAATCGTGACATTCTCACGGGTTGTCGTGCTTTCTGGAAGAGAGTGCAACAAACGGCTCTTTCCTTCCGATCCTTCGTCGGTAGAATAGGAGTAACGAATGATGTCGCCGTTACAAGCCGGGTCTTTCAATTCCGTCTCGAAATAGGCTTTGCCCCAAGTCTGCCCCCGGTCGGTGGATTTACAAAAAATGCGGTTGCCCTTACTTGGATTGCGAATGCTCATTAAAATATCCCCGTCTTCAAGTTCCACCACTTTGGCCTCGTCTCCCGCAGTCGTAGCTGCATTGGTCGATAAAGTCCAATTATCGCCTCCATCATCGGAATAGATAGCATAATTATGAAGAGGAACCCCGGTAGCAGAAGTGGCACGAATCGCCAAAACAAACATCAAACGGCCATCTTTCAAGCATAAGCCGTGGCCCGATCCGGCAAAACCGGCATACCAACTGCTATGGTTAGCATACACCTGATCGGTAATAGCTACCGGCTCGCTCCAAGAAACACCGTTATCGGTACTCTTAGAGACATAGATTCCTTGTCGGTTATATGGCGTTGCATTCCATAGACCTTGATCACCCACGAACATACAAATCAAATTTCCCGTCTTTTTATCGAGTACCACAGCCGGGTCGCCATATGTTTTACCGTTACCACCCTGAGCAACGACAACCGGCTCCGACCAATTTTTACCGTTATCGGTACTTCTTCTCGACATAATGGAAATCGTATTGGGCAGGTCTCCCAAACTGCTGCCTCGTTTGTCCACCACAGCGACCAACGAATTGTCGGCAGCAGTCACCAAAGCCGGAATACGCCAATATTGGGAATCATAGTCTCCCATATTAAACAAGACGGTCCGCTCGGGAGCGTCCGACGCCCACGTCCAAGAAGCGCTTATGCACATCAAGAACAGCAACAAAAACTGTACACTTTTTCTCATGATAATTTTTAATTGTTTTGTTAATTATTGACTCACCGGCAAAATCCATTCGATATCGACACGATTCTACCGGAGAACCTTTTATTTTTAATCATTCAGTTTCACCGAATAAAGAAGAGATAATAACTCACGAAATTCTCAGAGACCCCAGAAGACACCATACAATACAAAAATTTATAGAAACGAACCCCTTACTTTCATACATACTGTGCCTTTCGCGGTATTCGAATTTTTTAGAAATCAATAGTCTCTTCTTAATAATATTAAGAAACAGTCAAATTTATATCCATAGGCTACACATATTTTTAATATTAAAAAATCAAAATGATTTCGAGAAATAAAAAGAATGACGTTTCGCGCCTCAGGTACACCCATCTCCTAAGCAACGCTCTCCCCTTCAATAGTTTAATAAGAATTATAATCTGTGATCGAGCTTCTTCGTTGAAACAGGTTCTTCATAGTTTCTATTTCGTTTTTCATGATATAAAATGCATTTTTATATAACTCCTTTTATATAAAACCCCAAATAGCACTTTATCCCTAGTGAAAAAATCTATTTTTTTCACTTAAAAAAAGAAAGAAGAAGACATGAACCAAGCTCATCTATCCCAAGCCGTCATCAAACCTCTGTAACATAAAATCTTATATATAAAAAAGCCGGACACATTATCACAATGTGCCCGGCTCGTCATCGCTTATCTATCTTTTGAAAACTCAATTTGCACCTTAAAATTTACATATCACATTTTTTTAACGGTCCGTTACTCATGCCTACATATCGATTCTCTTTTTCAGCACCCGGCTCTTTTCGGCCAAGAAACCCATCACATGGCTTTCAATGGAAAGGTCAATGGTACTGGTCAAATAGGAAGTATCTCTATGAGCGACGGCCAGCACAAAGTCTTTCACGATTCCGAAATCGCCGCCGGCATGACCTTCATATCCCGGTAAAGAAGATATATCTTTATTCCAAACCAATTTCTTATTTGTCAGAAAATCGGTTACGGTAAATTTTTTCATATCTCCCTCGATCCAGCCTTTCGTTCCCATAACACGGGTAAGACGGCCACCGGTAGCCGTAAAGGCTTCCATCGAGAAGGCTCCGGTAATATTGTTATCGAATTCGAGCGATGCCACGAAATGGTCGCATTGATCGTTATCGCATCGATAAACACATCGACCATAATCGGAGGTTCTGAGCTTATCGAGAATCAAACTGTCGTACTTGTGGTTTTTACAATCGTTATCGGGAATATCGAACACATACAGGAATTGCCTCCTCTGCAAATATATCTTCTTGGCAGAATAAGGACACTGCGATTCTACCGGACAATCGAGACAACGCTCGGTAGAACCGTCGGGCGCATTCTCCCTCTTGAACAGTTTCAAACCTCCATAAGCCGATACCGATTTGCAGGGTTTGTTCACAAGCCACCGCATCATATCCATATCGTGGCACGATTTCGCGATAATGATGGGAGTCGTGTCCTTCGAGCTTTTCCAGTTTCCTCGTACATAGGAATGGGCCATGTGGTGATAACGAATACATTCCATATGTTGTATGCTGACCAACTCACCGATTTTACCCGAATCCAATACCTTTTTAAGCGCAATGAAATAAGGGGCATACCGCAAGACGTGGCAAATGCCTACAATACGGTCATAGCGCTTGGCGTATTTCAAAATATCCGTACACTCTTTTATCGACTGGGCGACAGGTTTCTCCAACAACAAATCGTATCCGGCAGCCATAGCCTTTAAAGCCGGCGCATAATGCAAGTTATCGGGTGTGGCGATGATAACTGCATCGGCAAATTTAGGGACATTGAATACTTCTTTCCAATCGCTGAAACAGTGCTCATCGGGGATACGATACAGATTCTTCATATACTCCTTACGCTCTGTATTGATGTCGGCTACACCTACGATTTTCAAAGAGTTAGGATAATGTTCCGAGTAACTGGCATATGTTCTTCCACGGGCTCCGGCTCCAATCACAATCGCTGTAACCGGTTTATCAACCACAGCCTCTTGACTTTCCAGATCGGACGAGAGTTCGTCGGCTAAATTGTCTGCCCCGACCGTTCCACCCTTCAACGTTCCGACGGTCTGCGATATCGCCTGAAAATCGGAAAGAGCGGCTGCAACCGTAGTGGCTCCCATCAACCTTAAAAATTCACTTCTTTTCATTTCTATCAATTATATGGATACAAGATAACTCCGGCCCCCGGTTCAAAGTAACCGGAGTCATCTCGAAAAAAGTTTTCGATTACTTATCTCTTTACAATAAAAGGCTTGGTCGATTTACCCTCTTCCGTCGACAATACCAGATAATAAACTCCCGGTTGCATATCGGCAGTAGAAATTACCTCATCGAGTTGTACACCGTAATATGTTTTTTCCCATACACAAGTTCCGAGTGGAGTCACGACAGCTACCCGAGCCTTCATATCCTTACCGAAGTCGGCTTTCAACGTAATTTCTCCATAAGAAACCGTAGGATAGACTTGGAACGAATCGAGACTTACACGGTTTATTCCACTGGGAGTTTCGTCGGAAAGTATCATCGACAATTCCAATTCATCGTCACAACCCGATGCTCCGGTAGCTTTCACCGTAAAGCTGTAAATTCCCGGTTCGTTGGATTCTGCCGGGGTCCCTGAAATCAATCCTTCGGGCGACAAAGAAAGTCCGACCGGCAACGAGCCTCCGGTAAGAGCGCAGGTAATACCTTCACCTTCTATTTCGAGTTGGAGCGAATAGGGATAACCTATGTATGCATCGGGACACTGATCGGTAACGATGAATACATCGCAACCTTCTCCCGATTTAATAACCAACGTGTATTCTTTTTGAATAGAAGAAACGTCATCGGAAATTTTGACGGTGAACGTATAAGAACCGTTCTTCGTCGGTGTACCGGCAAAAGCACCGTCTTTACTTAACGTAATACCGTCGGGAAGCGCGCCAGAAACGATTTCGAACTTCACTGCACCCTCTACATTATCCACAACGATATTGCTGTAATAAGGCTCATTGGCTACACCCGGCTCCAACGTTTTGGTCTTTACCATTAAGGTATAGGAATATAGAACCGTATAAATATCATAATCCCGTACAAACGGAAGAGTGAGCGAAGCCCCGTCAAAAACGGTGGCGCCATTATTAAAATATCCGGTTACATACACCTTATTGTAATCGGGAGACATCGTTACACACCAAGCGACTTCGTGCTGATTGGCATTATCGGGCGTAACCGTTTTTTCCAGTTGCATAAGTTCCCATGTAGAACCGTTATATTTAGCGACATAACCGTCATGACCTTTGAACGTATAATCTTTGGATTCTCCCCGAGGATTCATATTCACGGCAGTTCCTCCTTTCGAGCCGTCGCCGTTCACATTACCGGCGACATAAATATTGTCGTCTGCATCGACAAACAGAGATTTAGCTTCATCACGACCGCTCCCACCGAGATTCATACCGTCCAAATAGGCTCCGGCAGACGAGTATTTAATCAAAAACGAATCGAAATTCCCGTTAAATCCAAGAGGAGACTGTCCTTCGGGAGTAACCGCCGACTGACAATGTCCCCAAATATAAACATTTCCTTGTGAGTCGGAGTCTATCGAACGGGTATCGATACGATTGGAATTCGTTACATACGTAATCCATTGTCCCACACCTTCGTGAGACAATTTAGCCACATAGGTGTCTTGCGAAGATTCCGAGCCCACGGCAGTCGTCAGCGCTTCCCCGTCGGTCCCGGTGATTGTGAACGTCGTTCCGAAACGTCCGGTAAGCAGTATATTCTCTTCTTTATCGAAATTCACGGCCCAGCCATAGGATTGAACGGGGCTTGAACCGGCAATAGCCCACTGGCAGACCAAAGAATTATTATAGCAAGCCAAGAATGTTCCCGGATTACTTCCCTCGATTGTCACGGTTTTCTCATTTCCGAAATCGGTCGCTCCGACAGTCGATCCCGTCACAAAAATATTGTCGCTCTTGTCCACAGCCACCGAATAGCACAAAGATGCTCCCGCCGCTTTTATCTGAGCCGACGATTTATAATTACCGTCCTTATCATAAACGACGATACACCCGTCGGTAGATTGCGTACCGCTCAACGTCTGTTCCGTACCGTCGATAGTAACATCACCCGATATTTTACCGACAGCGACAATATCGCCCGCAGAGGTAACTGCAATGCGTTCAAAGGTATCGTCTTTACTGCCACCCACGGCTCTTGCCCACAAAAAATTAAGTTCGGCATCATATTTCACGACAACGGCATCCATACCGCCACGACCTTTAATCGTAGCTCCATCGGCAAACTCCACATCTCCACGGCACATACCCGAAATATAATAATTTCCGTCTTTATCCGTCAGAGAGCTGTAAGGCTCATCGGCTCCTGTACTACCGAAAGAAACACCTGTTTCAAACTTAGCATCTTTCGCTACCGCATCTCCAATACAAAATAAAGAGAGCAGCAAGATTCCTGCACTTGTGTAAATTTTTCTTAGTTTCATAGTTTAATGTTTTTAATAGAAATTAATTAGACGACGATTAAAATTAATTTTTGAATATTATAACATGATACACTTTTATCTACATCGTTATTTGACAAATTCGAGGGTAACCATAATGGGATAATGGTCGGACAACTGGTTATCGGAAAAGACTTTCGTTTCTTTTACCACCCACCCATTGGCCGGATAGTAACCGATATGATCGAACTCCCGGCTGAGAGCCAACGTCCATACGCTGGACAATTCGTTAATCTCGGCAGTTCCTACCCGACGATTCATGTCCCCGGCTACAATATAATGTTTCCCCAACTGCGGAATACGGTTAACTTCTTTAATTTGCGACATGCCGTTGTCCAATTTAGACATATCGATGTGAGTGTCGACAATCGAAAACTCGATCCCGTCGGGGAGCTTTATATCGGCAATGGCAGCATTACGTTGCTCTGTACCGGCCGCACATGGCAACATAATTCTACGAGTCTCGTCAAAACTATGTTTACTCAAAATAGCGTTACCGAATTTACCGCCGTAGCATTTTTCGAGTGTTACATAAAACATTCCATGCATGCCTGTTAAATAGGCCAACTCATTCAACATATTGATATTGTTATTGATCGGCCTCGGCGTATTCGCCCCTGTTCGATTCGTATAGTATTCTACTTCCTGCAAAGCCACGATATCGGGATCTTGTTCCTTAATGAAAGCAGCGATGTCGGCGATAGGGGCATCATAACCTGCATGGATATTAAACGAGATTATTTTCAGTTGAGTTTGGGCAAACACGCCTCCACACAAACATATTCCTAACAGTATCGATATAATTTTTTTCATGATTCATTCTATTTGTTATTTATTTAAAGAATATTCTTTTGCCAACACATCGTAAATGATGGTCGCTATTACTCTGTTTCCTTCCAATCCGGGGTGGACTCCATCAAGAAACAAATCTCCATACCCCCGCAAAGCCGTATGCAAATCTATGACCGTGAGATTCTGAGCTTCGGCAACCCGCTGAATAGCCGGAATAATTTCGCTCGTTATGATACCGTCGTCTATTCCGAACGAGTTGCTATACGCTATGGCCGGCGTACACAAAAAGACCCTCGGACGAGTTGACAGGCTCCGTAAGGAAAGAACCAAATCCGTGAGATCGGACTCAAACTCGGAGCCATGACTAGACCAATTACCCGACTTTGAATCATTCGAGCCCAATTTTACAATGACAATATTGGGTAAGAATGCTTTGGCATTGGTATATTCTTTGGTATTCCAATATGGAGAATTGCCATTCTTCAAAAGGGTTGTGCCACTACACCCGAAATTGGCGACCTCGAAACCCTCTCCCAACATATTACCCAACAAAGCCGGGTAGCACTCTTTTTCCCTATCGTTTAAAAACTGTCTCGCCCCATAGGTTATACTGTTCCCTATGCAAGCTACCTTTCTAACCGACTCAATGCCAGCAGGTCTTTGTCCCTTCGGATAGTCTTCTTCGTTTTCAGAACAACCGGTAAAGAGTCCTGTAAGGAAAAATAGCATACATATTCCCCAGCCGGATACTCTGCCGAAATAATTATACTTTTTCATCTGTTCTTTATTTTAATCCTATACGCAAGAATAGAGCCTTATGATCCGAAACGGTTTGATCTCCCTTAATCTGAACCGCCTGTGTTCCCCAATTCTGGGACAAAGGAGTCAACACATAATCGAATCTCGATTCGGGTTGAACGGCAGGATATGTATTTTCCGAAGAGAACTTGCAGGAACGGCGATACTTCTTCTTCAAAATATTGAATACATTCCCCGATTCATTTTCATAGACAGAAGCGCAAATAACGATGTTTTGCTTTACTTGGTCGGCATAAGCGGCAAGAGCTTCGGCCTGACGCACCCGTTTATTGGCATCCTCCTTATCGAACTGGCATGTAGCGATAAGAACCGTCTCGCCCGAACCCAATTCATAAGGAGCAGTAAGCAATACCAATTCATCGTTCAAATTCACTTTATTCGTACCATAAAAACATTCCCGGACAAACAAAGCCACTCCTGTTTCTCCGCCATCTTCCCGACCAGTAGAGGCGAATATCCCCTGCCGGCGTTGACCGTCCTTGCTACAACGGTAAGCGACCTCGCCAACCAGATTCTTTTTTCCCGTGCGGGCAGTCCCGAAATCCACATCTTGCAATGCTACGACATCGGTATTATTTTCTTGAATAAATGCCGCCAACGGCTGGATATTATACGTCCCAGAGGCTAACCCTTTACCGGCACTCAACGACAGAAGAGAAAACGAACGGTCGCCAGCCAACGTGACCAGAGTTTCATCGTCACCGCCGGTTCCGCCCGAACCCGGCAAATCCGGGTCGGACGAACCACAAGCAGTTATCGATAAAATTCCAACGAAGCACAAAATGAATTTAAAATGAGTTTTCATATATAGATAACATTAATTGTGAAAGCTATCCTTATTCCCAACCGGGATTATTAGGGAGCAAATTGGGATTGCGTTGCGTTTGTGTGAACGGAATCGGCCATAAATAATTTTTCATATCAGAGAAAGTACGCCCCGTCATCAAAATCAAATTCCCTTTATCGTCGGTAGGAATATCTTCGACATAAACATATTCACTGGGCGGAACCGTACTCTTACGCATACCGGTCACATCTTTCGCCAACAAATCTCCTTGTTTCCAACGTAACAAATCGAAATAGCGCTCCCCTTCGAGAGCCAGTTCGACCCGGCGTTCCCGACGAATTTCGTCTCTCAGATTCAGCCCGTAAGCATTCAATTTGGTCAATACCATCTTGTCTGCTCCAACCCGGTCTCTAAGGAGGTTTATCGACTTATCTATATCCGGTTGAGTTATTGCATCGCCCCTCATCTCCTTCGCTTCGATCCAGTTCAATAAGACCTCGGCATAACGCATCAACGGAATGGCGTTCTGGTCTTTGTTATAACGAGAGATTGCGGAGAGTTCGACAAATTTCGTAAAATACCAACCTGTCGTCGTGCGGCAACTGGTAGCCGAATTCGAGAACTTAGGCTGTTCATAGGTAGTCTTACCGGGATATCCGCCCCACTTCGCTCCGGGTTTCAAAATCGTCTGCGCCATACGTGGATCCCGATTATTGAAGATAGCTTCGTGGGTATTCTCGCGGTAACGGCTCGCCGGCAAAGTTATGGGAAGCCCATTACACAAATAGGCATCCATGAGCGAACGAGTGGGCGCATAACGAGCCTCCTCGTTGGGAACTTGCAATTCCCGGCTGAGGTTATGAGTTTGATTGGCTTCCTCACTATACAGACGAGTAACGATAAACTCCCGGTTGTTCTTATTAGTCACCGGATTGGCAGCCAAAGTAAACAACTCGTTATAAGTCGTTTCGGGATTCCCGTTATCGTACAATTTGTGAAAACCGGCAGTCATTACCTCTTCTGCCGAAGAAACAGCCTTGTCCCAACGCTCGTGGTACAACGCAAACCGAGAACTAAACGCCCAAGCAGCTTCTTTTGTGGGACGACCGAGTTCGCTATCTTTCAAATCCTTAGCATAAGGCAATACCGCAGCGGCCCGGTCAAACTCACTAAGAATCCACTCGATCATGGTTTCCTTATCGGTACGGGAGCCATAAAGCTCGTCGTCTCCCACATCTATCGTATTGGTTACACGGGGTACATCGCCAAAGCAATTCACCAGATAACTGTACAAATAGGCTCTTATGAAAATGGCTTCTCCGGCATATCTTTCTCTTACAGATGCAGAAACCTTTTGAGCACGTTCATAATTTTCAAGAAAGTGATTGCAACGTCTGATACCGTCATAATCGGTCGTCCACTCCGAATTGATGATCGACAAATCACTCGTAAAATTTCCACTCCCGAGAGTCTTGTATTCCGACGAACGTTCACGAAAAACATTATCTCCCAAAAATTCCATATCGACACTCCTGCTTTTTCCTCTCAAATAATTGATGCAGGCATTAGATGCCAATATCAAATGTTCCTCGGTTTCCCAATATGTTTCATCGGTAAGTTCGTCCAACGGGATTCTGTCGAGGAACGAATCGTTGCAGCCGGGTAAAACAAACGCCGCACACAGCAGAATTGCTAAATATTTTGTTTTCATATATTCTGACATTTATATCGATAATTATTTGAATGTAATGCTCAAACCCAAAGAATACGAGGCCGTGATAGGATAGTAACCTCCACTGCTTACAGGAATCTCAGGGTCATACGACGAGAAGAAGTCGGTGAACGTCCACAAATTTTCGCCCGAAAAATATATTCTCAAATTCTCAATATGCATCTTGGAAATAATCCCTTTACGGGGAACCGTGTAACCCACTTGCAAATTTTTTACCCGCAGGTATGAAGCGTCTTCGAGCCAGAAAGAAGAAAATTCGTCTCGATTGTATGTTTCATCATACGTAAAACGCGGATAGGATGCATGAGGATTTTGGTTTTCCCAAGTCCAACGATCGAGATGTGCCTTCTGCGGATAGTTGGCAAGCTCGGTAAACGCATGTCGTCCCATGCCTCCGATATATCCGTCACATTTACCCACACCTTGTAAAAAGAGGCTGAAATCGATTCCTCGCCAAGCGGCGTTGAGTCCGATAGTATAATTATATCGAGGAATAGCACTGCCTATATAGCAACGATCCTCGGTAGGTGTAATCTTCCCGTCGCCGTCTATATCCACATATTTTATATCTCCCGGTTGTACCTTCGTGCGATACTCCTCGATAATAGGGGTCGTCGCTTTCGGCGTATAAGTGTTCGTGGCAATGTCATAATCAAAATCATCGACCGTATAAAGCCCGTCGGATTTGTATCCCCAAAATGCATCGATAGGATAGCCCACCGCACGAATGCGATCGCCACTGAAATCGTCGGCCGTATTTCCCACGCTAACCACTTTATTTTTCACATCGGAAAAAGTGACATTCACCCCGTAGGTAAAATCTTTCCCTATTTTATCTTGCCAAGCCAAAGCGATTTCCCAACCTTTGTTTTGAACCTTACCGGCATTCTGATAGGGTTCACTCACACCCAGCACATCGGGAAGTTTCACTTTCAGCAAAATATCGTCGGTATTCTTAATGAAGTAATCGGCCGTCAACGACAAACGATTATTCAACAAATTGACGTCCAATCCGATATTAGTCATCTTTATGGACTCCCAAGAGAGAATATTGTTCGATGCCTCGCTTTGCTGCATGGAAGAGGTTATCTCCCCGCCGATAGGCATGTTGGAGGTAGAAGGTTGAATCAAAGCCATATAAGGATATAACGAAGAGGTATATTGGTTACCCAGAGTACCGTATGAGGCCCTAATTTTCAAATTATCCAACCAGCTGCGGGTCGATTCCATAAACGACTCTTCGGTCAAACGCCAAGCCACCGATGCCGAAGGGAAATAGCCTCCCCGGTGATCTTTATGAAAACGCGACGACAAGTCGTAACGCAAATTGGCCTCTACCAAATAGCGATCGTTGAAATTATAATTGACCCGCCCGAACCCGGAACGAATCGCCCAATGATTATCATAGCCGCTATTGGTTTGCAAATCGGTTCCGGCATTCAGCACATGGAGATCGTTGGAGACCAAATCCTGACGACTGGCATCCATTTGTTGGTATAACTGCCACTCCTGAGAAAAGCCGGCAAGAATATGGAAAGAATGTTTCCCTATCGTCTTATCATAATCGACCTGTGCCATCACATTCTGGTATCGTTGGGCAATATCGCGTTGACTGAACTTACTCGTATTCGACGTATAAGCCAATGGCGTTTCGGTATCGGGATAAAAGTGCTGTATGATGTTCTGTTGTTGTTTCCGCAACACATCGACCAACCGGGTAGCATATTGAACCTTTGCCGTCAACCCGTCGATAATTCTCAATCCGGCACTGAAATTCAACGAGGTCTCACGTTTATGGTAATTGATAAAACCACCGTCGTAGGCTTGCGCTATCGGGTTTGCCGAGCTACCGCCATATCCCCATTGCCCGTCGGTGAATTTCACGGGAGTCAAAGGAGAAGAACGGAGAGCTTGATAGAAAAGTCCCGAATTTTCGCTATCGCTCGATGCAGGAGTCCAATTATCCACGTCGGTATAACTCACATTTCCCTCGATGGTCAATCGATCGAAAAGCTCGGTGTTTAATTTCATTCTCACATTATTACGGGTAGCATGATAACCGTTGCCTACCATAAGTCCCGAAGTGGTTAAGTTTCCATAGGACAAATAATACCCCATGTTCTTATTCCCACCGTTGATATTTACATTGTGACCGTGTTGAGGAGCATAATCTCTCGTAATTTCTTTTATCCAGTTCGTATTCGCCCGGAAATTCGGATCGGTTCCGTTAATGACGGCATCGATATCTTCCTGTGTATACCCCCAACTTTTATTTACATTCGAAGTCGCTTCTTTCAGTAAAGTAAGATATTCGACGGCATCGAGCATTTCGGGAAGGGCCGTCGGTTTTTGCATAGCAAAATATCCAGTGTAAGTGACCGTAGGTTTTACCTCGCGGTCGGCCTTACGCGTCGTAATAAGAATAACTCCGTTGGCCGCTCTCGAACCATAGATAGAAGAGGAAGCGGCATCCTTCAATACCGATACAGACTCTATATCGTCGGGGTTCAATGTGTTCATGTCGCCTTCCACGCCGTCGATAAGAATCAAAGGGTCGGAGTTATTCAATGTCCCGATACCCCTCACCCGTATAGAAGAATTATTATCACCGGGACGGCTCGTCGTATTAACGATAGAGACACCCGGCAACATGCCTTGCAAACCGGTCGTCACATTAGCGATAGGACGATTGGCTAAAACATCATGGTCTACCGAAACGACCGATCCCGTTAAATTTATTTTCTTTTGAACACCGTAGCCTACCACCACTACTTCGTCCATCAAATTGGAATCTTCGTTCAATCGAATTTCAATGGGATTTTCATTCGTGACAGGAACCTCTGTCTTTTTATAGCCGATAGAAGACACGACCAGCAGAGCGTTATCCGAAATATTATTGATAGTAAAATTTCCATCTACATCGGTCGAAGTTCCTATCGAAGAACCTTTTACGATAATACTGGCCCCGATAATGGCCTCGCCTTTTTCATCGACTACCTTACCGGAAACAGAACGGGACCGTTTAGCCGCTTGCTGCTGTTTGGAAAGCAAAACAACTACATTATCGACTTTCCTTTGGAATGTGATATTCGTTCCCTTCAATAACTGTTTCATGGTCTCTTCCAAAGATGCATTGTCGGTTTTCACCGTCACGAGTTTATCAAGCCCCTCTAACTCCACATTATAAAAGAAGCTATAATTGCTCGACCGTTCGATTGTTTTTATGGCTTCTTTCAACGGCTTATTTTTAATATCTACCGTAATCTGCGCCTGAATATTGAGCGTAAAAAGCGCAAACAACAAGCATAGCCACCTCATCTTAAAATGGTTTGATTTCATACGTTTTTCATTTTTATTTCTTTGATTAAAAAGATATTAGTATAAAAGGTATCTGCAATAATGTGTTACTTTTAATTTTCATCGTCTATTGGGTATACAAGTAGCGACCCAGATTTATCCAAGCCTATTCTACAATTAACATTTATTAAATTATCCAACTCTTAAATGATTCGACATGTGCCATTTTCATAAGCAAAAAGGGGAGCCGGCTCGACGCAAACACCAAGCATTCTTATCCCCATAGGGAAATATTCAAAAGAGGAGCTGTTATATTATTTTTTATGAAGCACGATGACAGAATCGCGCACTTCATAATGTAATGACGATGTCATCGACAAGATATCGAGAGCATTTGTAATGCCTCCGCTTCCTATCGAACCGGTGAAAAAATATTGTCCTTCGGGAAACGCCGAGTCGAAAACGATTTTTACGTTATATACACGAGATAAAACCTTAACGATGTTTTCCAGCGATTCATTTTCGAAACGTAAATTCCCATCGGTCCATTCGACATATTCCTTCGAATAAACCTTACCGACCTGCATGGTTCCCGTGTTTCTGTCATACACCAGTTTCTCGTCGGGCTGCATGACATAGCGATCGCTCTCCGACGCCACATCGACTTTCCCTGTCAACAAAACGACCGACACCTCGCTATCGTCTTTATAAGCACACACGTCGAAAGCCGTGCCCAATACCGTAATTTCAAGATCGGCAGCCTTTACGACAAACGGGCGATCCTTATCGGGAGTCACCTCGAAATAGGCTTCTCCATCGAGTTCGACGATTCTTTTTTTCCCATTAAAATCATGCGGATAACTAATTTGAGAGGCTGAATTTATATTTACTTTCGTACCATCGGGCAATTGGACTTTGGCTCGTTCCCCACTCTCGGCAGTTACTACCAACGGGAGAGTATCCACCTTTGAATCGAGCCCCAACTCATATACGGCCAACGCAGCGATAATCGGTAAACAGACAACGGCGGCCCACCGCAACATCGGAACAAAGGAGAATCGTCTATGCGACTTTTTCTCCCAGGATTCTATGTTCTCTTTAATGCGGGTATACAGACGTTCATAGACTTCCTCATCGAGATGAGAATCGCTTCTTTCAATAGCTTGCATAATCCATCGGTCGAGCGAATCGTTATTTTTTATCCACTCGCACAATTCCCTGACTTCTGCTCTCGAAGCGTTTCCGTCGAGGTACTTCTCGATGAGTATTTTGAAATATTCCTTATCCATTTGTTCCTTTACCTAGTATAAAAGCAAATCGGCTCGCACGTCTAATCGTTTATAGTTAAACTATCTTAATTAAAGCGGCATAAATCACTAAGGGTAACAACTCATCGTAATGGGCCATCAATTTATCCCTCATAAATTTAAGCGCCAACGACAATTGCGTCGCGACGGTACTCTCCGAAATATTCAGCTCGACCGCTATTTCTTTATTCGTAAAATGCTTACGTTTACTCAAAACAAATATTTTCTTACGCGACGGCGGCAGCTCCTCGGCAAGTCGATCGATATATTCTTCCAGCAACTTACCGTCCAGCTCTCCATCGGCATTATCGCTATATTCTTCCGAAGATTCAAGAACATATTCCGCATAAATATATTCGACAGTCTGCCGCTGATACACGTTCATCAACAGATTCTTAGCTATGGTACAAAGATAAGAAATCAACGATTTATCGGGACTCACCTGATCGTGTATCTCCCACAACCGGACAAACGTACGTTGTACGATTTCCTCCGCCCAATAACTGTCTCCGCCAGATATTCTCATGACAAAGTTGTATAATTTACCACTATACAACTTGTATACCTTTTCAAAGGCATCGAAAGAACCCGATTTGAGGCCTACGATAATATTGTCACATTCACTTTTCAACTCTGGCAATAATAATATAATATGCAAATGTAAACCATCTGCCTAAAAATATTATTATTTACATGTTATTTTTCCAATAAATATCTATTTCGCCAATGGAAATAATAATATTATTCTTTATTTAATCTAAAATTAATAGCCCAAAAGACGCCTAAGCGCATTTTCCGCCTCATACGACGCCTTAAAATTGGGTTGAATGACTATTCTGTTGTTTCTATCGATCGCGCCCCAGCGGTTTCTCCCGACTTCCACAACGGCAAAGCCCTCGTCGTTAAATCCTCGTGCATTGTAATATTGCGGTTTAATGAACCAATTTCCATAATAATCGAGATAACCGTACAATCCACTCTTGGAATCGCGGGTCTCCCATAAATCGATTCCGCGCAATCTTCCCTTCTCCATCGAAGTAATAGCGTTATCCACATCGTAGCTGTGCTCGAAAACTGGATTTATCACCACTTTCCCAGCCATATTTATCGCTCCGTACCGCACACCGATTTGCACCCGCGCCAGTCCGTTGTTACGGAAACGTTGTGCTGATCTGAATTTAGGCTGTATTACCCACATACCCAAGTCATTGACATAGCCATATAATCCGGTAGCCGGACTTTCGACCGGTGTCAAACGACTAGCCGCCTGCGAACCATAACTTCCCGAATACAGAGGAAACCCTCCTAAACCGGCACAAGAACAAACAAAAAACATGAAAATAAACAAGAATATCGAGATCGGGTATTTCATGAGATTTGAATTTTAAGGTTTTATCATACAAACTCTTTTCCAACATAAAAGCGTATATCTTCGCCCCTTTTTTACAACATCACAAATATAAAAACAAATTTTTAAAAACCAAACCTTCGGAACAGAGAGAAAGGGATAAAACAAGATTCCTATTCAAAAAAGAAAGGCGGAATTAACATTCCGCCCAACGTCTTATCCATTATTCTTTCACAATAGACAGCTTCCCACCGGGAGCACCCAGCACATCGCCTATAATCTTATTATCCTTGATTTTCGCACGACGGCATTTTACCAATGTTACGGCAGCCTTTCGTTTGTGGAACGGTTTATAGGTTGCATTCCTTTGAATCACATTCCCTGTAAACGAAATACCGTCTACGCTTTTTGCATACAAAATAGGATAGTCGAACGGATTGAACGTATTGTTCTCAATCCTGATATTGCTATGGAACGGATACTTCGTATCGGGCTGGGGAATTTCCGGCTCGATAGATATGATGGCTTCACAAAACTGATACATGGAAGACATACAGGGATAACGGAAGTCGTTTCCTTTAATAAGTACATCTTTTACCGCACCCGATTCGTACCAATAATTCGCATCGCCCGCAATCAATATAGCCGACCCGCTCGACTCGAACACATTGTTTTCAATCACTACTTTTCCCGGTGTGGAAACCAGTAATCCCCGCGCCCGGCAAGAACCGAAAAACGAGTTGCGAATATCGACATCGGGAGTCCACGTGAGATTCTCCAATGCAGCGCCTACCCCAATTTCTTCCGGCAAATCCGATGTCAATTCCAATTCGAACTCATACTCGTCTATCGCCTTGAACGAGCGTATATTTGCAGTAGCAACCGTGCGCATGGTGTTGTTTTCGATCATACCGACTTTATCTCCCGGAAATCCCCACTCCATACCTTTGCTCATGTCGTGCATAAACCGGCAGACAACTTTATCGGAAGAAAGGACTTTCACCACCCGGACACAGGTTCCATGTATGTTTATGGGATCGTCCATCAAACCGGCCCAACGACAACTGTCGACCGTAATTTTACCTTTACACCCCATCAAATGGAAACCGTCGTCGTGACCGCTCAATATGCGTCCCTTCGCCGCATTGGGCTCTACACTCACTTTTTTGAACGCAATATCAGAAGAATATTGTGCCAAGATACCCAAGCCGGCGGTATGATACACCTGCACATCGGACAACCGCACATCGTGGCTGCCACAGATAAAAATTCCGGCATGGTCTCTCGTGCTATGCCTCAACACCAACCAGTTACCCTCGGCCGGGTATCGTTCGAATCCTCCCTTCCGACTCAACCGCACAATACCATACCGAGGTGAAACGGCTGTATAGTCTCTCCAATTCCTCCCCAGCACCAAATCACCCGTACCGGGAACCACGAAATGCGTATCAGACTCAAATTCTATCATACTGCCTAATGCACTTTTCCAGCCTTCACCCACGAATACCAGCTTGCCGTCTTCAATGATATAGGGAGATTCGAGGACATTGATTTCGATCTCGAAAAAATCGCTACCCACCTTTGTCACACGAGCCTGAGCCGTAAGCGGTATATCCCAATCGATAGAGAAATTTTTCAAGGTAACGCCATCGCAATTCTCAACGGTTATCGGTTGTATTCGATCGTGCATGACGAACTGCGAGCCGTTCCCGTCGACAGTGATATTGTGAAGCCCCTCGAAAAGCATTGCCAGTCGCTTCGGAAAAACATCGTAGGTATTGGTCTCATAATAATTTTTCTCATGAGCATATTGAGGCCAAAAATCATAACGTCCTTCGGGAAAGACAAGGGTTACCGGCTCTTTTCCCCTACAAGCCTCTATCGCTTTTTGAACATATGCTACGGCATTCTCCCTCGTATCGGGTTTCAACCCAAAGTCGGCTACCGAAATCACAGTATCCGCATATCCTTTACTTCCAAAAAAAATCGATGCTATGCCGACTACACTTACCCATACGCGTGTCGAAAATTTCGTTCCCATTCTTAATCTTGTTAAATATTTCAATGTTGCAAATTTATAACTATTTTGCAAATTCTAAACCTTTTAATTTCTCCCATGCTCCTCGTGTGAAATCGGGAATACGCACAGGAACAGATCCATTTCTTACTGAATATTCAGTCAATTCGACCAAGCAAGACCATTCGGCAGCATCATAAACATCTTGATCCAAAGGTAATCCATTCCTTAAACAATAAATCAAGCGATAGTCCATAATAAAGTCCATACCTCCATGCCCACCTACTTTTCGAGCTAAATTTCCAATTTCTTTCACAAACTGATGTTCATAAGCCTTCAAAAGAGAATCCAATTTCTCTTCTGATAAAAAACGATGTGCATTCGGCTCTAAGGCAATCCCTTCCACCGGATATTTCTGTGCAAAACCCTTTGTTCCGCCGATTACATGATGCCGGTCATAAGGTCGAGGACTTGTCACATCGTGTTGAATCAAAATCGTTTTCCCTTTTTCAGTCTTAATAAGAGTAGTGTTCATATCTCCTAAATCATATTTTTTAGAAGCGAACGCATGTTCTTCCCCCAAACGACTCCGAGAATATTCTGTCAATCCGAACTGGTCACTCGACATCGACACCAAATAATTCATTTTATCTCCCCGATGAATGTTCATTATTTGACAAATCGGGCCTAAACCATGCGTAGGATATGGATTCCCCGTATGATCCGTATTATATTTCAATCTCCACATATCCCAATATCTCGATACCGATGCAGTGTCAAAATTATATTCTCTTAAATCGTGAATATAAGCCCCTTCTCCATGAACAATTTCTCCGAAAACGCCCTGTTGAGCCATATTCAAAGTAGCCAACTCAAAAAAATCGTAGCAACAGTTTTCCAGCATCATACAATGTTTCCGAGTTTTTTCGGCAGTATTCACTAATTGCCAACACTCGTCAACCGTAAGGGCTGCCGGAACTTCCACCGCGACATGTTTCCCCTGCTCCATAGCATAGACCGCAATAGGAGTATGCAACTGCCAATGGGTACAATTATAAATCAAATCTACATCGCTTCGTTCACAAACCTTCTTCCAACTATCGGGGCCACAATATTCCACGGCCGGTCCTCGTCCCTTCGCAGCCAGAATCCTTTGCGCTTTGGCAACCTTGAAAGAATCTACATCGCACAATGCAACTACCCTCACACCTTCTATATTCATAAAACGTTTCACGGCTGCCATACCCCGAGCACCTACCCCTATAAAAGCCACCCGTACCGTATCCAAAGGTTCGGCTCTTAATGCAAGGACATCGGTTTGTCCCGATTCTCTTTCCGGTTCGGGAAACGGGTCGGCTTTATAAACAGACTTACAAGCAAACAAAAGCAACAATGCTCCTGTTATAATAATTCTTAGAATCAGATTCATAACTAATACTTTATTTTAATCAAAGATTTTGAATATTTACGGTCGTCGAAAACATATCCCCAAACCGGGAAGTCACCCTTATTTTAAGTTGATTATACGGAATAGAAGGCCTACAATAGAACATATGATCAGATTCAGAGGCTTGTATCCAAGTACGCCCGACAGGGAAAGTATTATCTCCCTTCGCCCCGAAAGCATTGTATGCAGTAATATCATACATATTCAGACTACGGAACATCGAACGATAGTTTTGTCCGTTATCTTCGGAATATTCGACTTTCCACGAAGGATCCCAATCCCAAACATTCAGAACGACATTTTTCGGGCGTAATATGTTGATTCTTTCTCCCAAAGGATATACTCTCATCTGGTATTGTTCGGGTTGTCCCACACATTTATATTTCCATTTAAATGAGGTTCCGTCCACATCAAATATTTTATACCCGATAGGTGTACCCTCACTACAAATCAGTTCGGGTTGCCACCAATTACCGCACATTGCCGCTACAATGTGTTCTGTCATACCACTACCATCATCTGTCACAACAGAGTTCCAATGCGTATGACCGCTAAGAATCTGAACATCGGCATATCCACGGAGAAGAGCATACAACTGTTCTCTGTTGCCGAAAGACCGAGTCTCGGTTCTGCGCTTAGTAGGTGCATGTAAACAAAGGACAATCGCCTTATCTTTATCGACATACATCAAATCTTTTTGCAACCAAGCAATTTGTTCATCGGAAACGGCATCGACATACTTAGGCCCCGATCCGCCCCAATATTCCACATCATCAAGGACTACGTAATGGACCTTACCCCGATTATATGAATAATAAGTAGGCCCGTAATGTCGTTTATACACCGTATCGGCTTTCAAATCATTGGACTTCATAGCAGGTTCACTTTTGTCGAACACATGATCATGATTGCCGATAACATTATACACAGGAGCATTCAACATCGAAAAAATCTCTTTACTCGATTCATGATACTCTGGTTTGTCAAACACCAAATCTCCCAACACAATATAATGTACACATTCTCCTTTACGGCTCTGCGCAACCCAGCTGTTAAGGTCATTTACAGCTTCTTTCAAATAACTCAACTCAAAATCACGATATAACTGTGGATCACCGATTGCAATAAATGTATGTTTCGTATCATCTTTTTCAAGACGAACAAGCTCAAAATCTTTATGGACAATATCTGTTCGCTGATTGATTTCGGCATAAAACTGGGGTACGCTATTTTTCACGCATACGGTATAACCGCTCGGTGAAGATATATATACATGAGAAGCCGTCGTATTTCGTTTCATTCTATATATACCTTTCTCATCGGTAACAGTGACGTTAGTTCCATCGGTCACTACAACCCCCGGCATTCCTACCCGATTGCAATGCACCCAACCTTTAAGGGTAATACCCGGCATATCCAAGATAATTCCATTTTCAGGATCGTCCTTCTGCTCTACAATAGTATCGGGCTCTTCGGGATCGACGATATCCGTGGAATCGGCAGGTTCTTCCTCTCTTGGTTTTTCGGGTTCGGGCATATCGTTTTTTTCACAACCCAACAAGAAAATACCAGTAAAAGCCAGACATACGAAATAGATAAGTTTCTTCATGCTAATTTCTCCTCTTTTGTTTCAAAACTATGGGGCTATCCAGATTGGTTGGATAGCCCCATAGAAACTTTATTGAACCATAAATCTCTGCGAATAAGATACCCCCATTCCCCGAACGGTAACTACATACCATTGAGAAGGCATATTATTTACAGAAATACTTTTTACCATGTTTTCTTCTACTCTAACTTCCTCTTTATAGACTTGTTTTCCTGATAGGTCTGCAATTTCTATCACATAATTTCCCGAAACAAGGTCTTTCAAAGAAACTTTAAGCATTCCATCGGTTACCGGATTGGGATATACGACAAAGCCTTCGGACACAAGGGTTTCTATCCTGCTTTCGCCTATAACATTGAGATATACCAATTGAGTGACACGACAGCCAGCTTCGTCCTCGGCGACAATCGTAAACGAATATTCCTTCGCCGGAGCATTAGGAGTTCCACTAATTAATCCGACACCATCTTCCAATGAGCTTATAGACAAGCCATAAGGGAGAGAGCTACCTTCTTCAATAGACCATGTTACTACTCCGGTAGCATTATCGGCATATATTCTCGCAGAAAAAGGTTTTCCATTTTCTGCATCTTCCGAAATAATCGCCTCTACTGTCATCTGACAATCCGCTCCGGTAACAGAAATGCTGAATTCTTTACTAGCATTGACAAAACCGTCAGTAGCCAAGACTGTAAATTTAAATATTCCAGCTTCATTCAATACTCCACTAATCTCTCCCGTATTCGTATCCAAAGACAGTCCATCGGGGAGGTTATCTCCAACTTTAAGACTATAAGCAACTTGTAAGGGCTTTTGGAAACCAGAAATATTTAATTGAGCCGAATAGCTCTCCCCTTTTATTCCCTGAGGAAAAATACCGAACAAAGCAGCATCTTGGCTATAACGTGCCAACATAAAACGTCCGCCTCCAAAAGCATTGGAACTACCGCTAACACCATAGGGATATATCGTTCCGTAAGTAGGCCCGGTCAATATAATGTCGTTCGTAGTCTTATCTATCGAAATGGCCAAACCGGTCGGTTTCACGGCATCGGTAATAATAGCTCCTGTCGAGAAAGCATATAAATACTCTCCTTCATCGGAATATTTGGCGACAAAGGCCGTTCGATTATTTCCATTGCGCTGTAATTTTATACTCTCATATACAGGCAACTCTGCCTCATAATATCCCACGGCATAAACATTATTACTTTCATCAACCGCAAGAGAGGTCACTCCGTCATCGGCAACCGATGCAAACATGCGATGCCATACATATTGTCCATCGGAATTAAATTTAATAATTGCTCCATCGGTCTTCGAAGCATCGGCCTCAATCGTTTCCGTTGTTCCCGATATGGAAGAAGACCCTTTACAAATTGCAGCAAAATACAAATTTCCATTTTTATCTCGAACAAGAGATGTTCCCCGTCCATTGAGAATCGAACCATTGCTTCCCAACGAAGTTACCCATTGGCAAACTCCGGCCTCGTCATACTTGGCAATAAACGAAGTAATTCCGGTAGCGGTCACCACCTTACCATTACCAAAAGGTACTGTACCGTTATTCACCATACCCGATACATATACATTGCAAGCGTCATCGGTCACAAGGCCATATATTTCCTCACCTTTATTTACCGTACCTAAACGCTTCGCCCAAAGGCCTTCTCCATCTCCATTCAGTTTAATAATCACCACATCTACCGAGGTTCCCGCTAATGTTTCGGAAGAGCCATCGGCCATAGGTATCACTATATCTCCATCGTTGGTATAACCGATCACGTAAATATTTCCTTTCTTATCAAAAGTCGTATTGATTCCGGCTTCCCAATCTTTGGCCGAGCCAAATACTTTATGCCAAATTTTGTTACCATCTTTATCAAAACGAATAACTCCTATATCCCGTCCCCCATTTGTAGGAAAGCTATCTGTTTCATTCAGGGTTCCTATACGAGCATCGGGCGTAATTATTCCGGTAAATACTCCATCGCCTGTCATTACATCTGTTACAATCGCCTGTCCTTGCTCATTTCTACCGGATACAGGAGAGCCCCCGATCGTACGAGCCCACATGAAACTACCATCGATTCCATTATATTTAGCGACCAATGCATCGGTATTCCCAATGTTCGGGAATGAAACTTCATCGGAGAAAGTTGCCGAAAAATAACTTGCTGCTACCCAAACATTTCCATCTTTATCGATAGAATTCACTTTGGCATGGTCAAATGCTTCACTTCCATAAATTTGATTAATCCATTTCAGATTCGGAGCCAAAGAATAATTAAATTCTTCGGCATTAATCGTATAGCTTCGGGAAGTCTCACAACCACTCTCTTCTCTCGCTTTAATCGTGAACGAAAGTTCCCCTGTTTGTTGTAAAATACCGTTCAATAACCCTTTATCAGGATCCAAAGACAGACCTTTGGGCAAATTTTCGGCAGTCCAAACAATTTTTCCCTCTCCATTTTCCAACGTGAATTGTTGATAGAAAGCTCCGGTCACAGCCCGTGAAGGTAGACTCTCGGGTTGTATAGACAAGATATCGCAGGGCTTAGGTACAATAGAATAGGTATAGGTTTTCTCTACACTTTCACCGTCTGTGGCATTAGAAATCATCACACTGAATGAACCGCTTGCCTCTTCGGTAGCTTTTCCCGAAATAATACCCGTAGCAGGATCCAATATCCAGCCAGAGGGTAAATTGCCAGCCAAAGAGTATTCAAACACTGCCGGCATTTCGAAGAAAGCCGGAACAATTTGATACGAGAAAGGAACGAATCTCTTTCCGTTCAACGTCGAGATTCCCGAAACAGAAGGTTTCATCGTATAGGATGCCGCAAACCATTTATAATTACGATCTTCGACAGTATATCGAGCGACACCTGTTTCAGAGTCTCCATAAGGCAACGTGACATCTGTCGTTCTATCCCCGGCAACAGCCAGCTTATCTCCGTTTACCGCTATAAGATTGATACTCTCCGCACCTGTTCCTTTGACCGTTTCGGCATACAGACATTTACCGGAACCATTTAATTTAGCGAAGAAGCCCTCTTTTTCATTCGACCCGGTCTTTTGAAGGACGATATTGTCACCCCAATTTAACGAACCGTTGAAATATCCGCTCACATAAATATTTCCCAAATCATCACTCGAAATCTCTTTACCTTCGCTCGATGTATCTCCCGAAGCCGATTTGCTCCACAGGAGCTTTCCATCGACGTCAAAAGAGATAACAAATAAATGATCTGCTCCCGATACATGCGTGACGGTTTCGGTAGACAATCCGGCAGACCCTTCCACGATTATCTGATTATTCGCTTTCCCCGTTACGGCCAAAGCATTCGAGCCCGAAATGGCCTGTACCTTCAACACTTCTTGATTTCCAGTACCGGTAAAATAACGGGACCACATCACAGAACCATCGGTCGAATTGAGTTTTACCAATGCCGACTCTTTGGACTGCTCGGGATAAAGCAGATATTTCTGTTCTCCAATATAAAACTCTCGTTTTTCCTCCGACTCATTCATTAGATTTCCATTCGCAGCATTGAAAACACCACAAATGACAGGATTCCCATCTTCTCCTACGGTTACGTCAGGAGTTCCATTTTCACGAAATTTAGAACCGATACTGGTCGCCCATAAAATTTCACCGTCTTTATTGAACTTCACAAGTAGATAATCTTCGCCCCAATTGTTTGTAACGGCCAAAGAGGTAGAAGAACCGTCTTTGAGAGGCATTTCCAAAGGTGCACTCGATACATTGCCAAAAGTAGCCACGGCATACAAGTTCCCGGCCTCATCGGCAACCACCGAATTGAACATCTCCCAATTACGAACGCCACCGAATGTCTTTGCCCACACAGCCTCACCGGTAGCAGCATTCAGTTTAGCGATATAATAATCCATTTCCCCCTGTGAGACCAATGGAATTCCAAACACAGATACCGGGTGTTCCCCCTTTACATTGGTTCTGACACCTCCGACTACATAGAGATAATCACCGACTTCACAAACCGATGTCACCTGACTATTATTGGCAGACTCCTGCACACACACCATATTGCTCCAAAGGAGTTTTCCATCAGCCGATATTTTCGTCAAAATACCAGCACGGGTAGTAGACTCTTGATAGGGATTCTTAATTTCATCGAAAGTTCCGTCATCTTTCATTATCTGAAAAGAATTGGCATTGATCGATATATACATATCCCCATTCTTCGTTACGGCCAAAGCCTTTTGTTCATCGGCCGTATGATCGGCTCCCAAACTTTTTCCAACAATAAGTTGTCCAAATACAGCCATAGGGGACAACAATAATGCACAGCAGACCCCAAAAAGCTGTTTCTTACTAAAAATAGCATTTGTTTTCATAGTTTATCATTTTTATTTTTTACTGAAAAAAGAAAGTGTTTCGCATAATTAACATTCAATGAATCAAGCCTCTTCGATTGAATAGTCAAACGGTAGATAAAATCTGTAAAATCTTTTTGTTCTTGCCGACTCCACCCAACTTCGGCCAACGCTATGGCCCTCGGATAAGCCATATATTCGGCATGCTCGGGAGTAGCAATGTATTCCGTCCAAAGATTTCCCTGAATGCCTAAAATATATCGGCCCTGTTCCAATGTTAATTTTTCGGTAGGATTATAGGAATAAACCGAATCTAACGGTAGGTAACCATAAATAGCCAAAGGCTCATTATCCCGGTCTTCCGATTGATAATAATCGAGATAGCAAAAATCCCGAGGAGTCATGATAACAGAATGGTTCATTTTTGCCGCTTTTATACCTCCTGCTTCTCCCCTCCAAGACATGACAACGGCATTAGGCGCGATGCCACCTTCTAAAATTTCGTCCCAGCCAATAATTTGCCGGTCATGTGCATTGACAAACTCCTCCATTCGTTTTATAAAATAGCTCTGGAGCTCATGCTCATCTTTCAATCCCAATCGTTTTATATTTCGTTGACAAACCGGACATTCGGACCAACGATCTTTCGGACATTCATCTCCTCCTATATGTATATATTTCGAAGGAAAAATTTCAAAAACTTCGGATAACACATCTTCCAGAAGTTTAAAACTGCCTTCCTTTGTACATAGGACTTCTTTATGAACGCCCCAATCGCACGAGACTTCGTAGTTTTTATGGAAACAGGCCAATTGAGGATATGCGGCCAAAATCGATTGAGTATGTCCCGGCATTTCGATTTCAGGAATAACCTCAATAAATCTCTCGCGGGCATATTCGACAATTTCCCGCAATTCATCTTGGGTATAATATCCGCCATGAGGTTTTCCATCGTATTTACGAGGTACATCATTTTTATGTCCGGCAATACTTTGTTTGCGCCAAGCCCCCACAGAAGTAAGCTGCGGATGCGATTTTATCTCGATGCGCCACCCTTGATCATCGGTTAAATGCAGATGCAATACATTCAATTTATACAAAGTCATTATATCGATGTTTTTCTTGATAAAATCCAACGGGAAATAATGACGTGCCACATCAAGCATAAACCCTCGATGTTTGAAACGAGGTTCATCGTAGATATTCACGCAGGGCACTTGCAGTATCACATTTTCGTCACATATTTTTTTCTCGCATTCGGCCGGAAGCAATTGACGCAATGTTTGCACTGCATAAAAAGCACCAGCACCACCCTTCGAGGCGATAGTTATCGTACGAGGGGACACATCGAGTCTATAAGCCTCATCATGAGCGATCGTATCGCAAACGGTAAAAACGATTTTGTTCCGGGCTTCTTCACCGGTTCCTATCTGAGCTTTGCAACTTCCTGTCTGTTCCACAAAGGTTTTAAGAAAGTTTGCTGCTCTTTTTATTTCTTCATCATCTGTTTTCAATTCAATTACCACACTGTCTCCAAACGTAAATTCGCCCGGTTGCATGTCTAACGATAATGGTTTGGGTATAAGGGGGCAATTATCATTTAATTTATCGGTTTGGTCTTTACAAGAGACTAAAACGGATAAAAACAAGATAAAACAATATCGTATTGTTCGCATATTTTGCATAATTCCTATCGTTATTTACTGAATTCTTTCTCTAATAATACTTTTCCATCAATTTGCTTAACTTGAACTTTCAGCAGATCTTCCGAACCAAACATTGTCAACACAGAGTTATTGGAGTTCACTATTATAGGGAAAGCTGTAACTTTCCCCTTATCCATAAATCCGAATGTGTGATTATGCCCACTTAACATCAAATCGATACGAGCACCCTCCAATAGGGGGAGCAACTGTTTGCGTAGTCGTTCAGAGCCATACCAACCTCCTTTCCCAAAAGGAATATGAGACAAGACTACCCGAAAAGAGGCAGCTCTAAACTCCGGACTTTCCAATTCACGGGCCAACCACTCCTTTTGTTCAAGTATATAATTATCAAAATCTACCAGACCCGAATATTCCACATCTGTATCGGGTTTATCTTCACCGCTATCTAACACGATGAACCGAATGGGGCCATAGGTAAAAGCGTAATAGAATTTCCCTTCGGGACCGGTAAGGTATCGGGAGAAATTACGGGCATATGCTCCACGAGTTTCATGATTACCCCTTACATATACAAATGGTTTACTAGATGCGAACAGGCCGACCGATGTATCTAAAAAACCGGTGAAAATATCACTTTGCTTGTTAATATAGTTACACATATCCCCACAAAACACTACCATATCGACATTTTGCGGTGGAGCCATTTCCAACAATTTTTTCTGCAAATCGTTCTTCCCATGTATATCGTTTATCATAACCATCGACAATGTTTCCTGTCTGCCATCGAGTGTTGTAAAAGTCAACGGTTTTTTCCAGATATCGGTAGAAACGATGTTACCCAAAACAGGACGATAGGGCAGCAACTCTTTTACCTCTTGTGACAATACTCGGTAAAAATAGGTCGTGTTTTTTTCAAGCCCCGTAACCGTTACGCGATGCAATGTGTCGACGCAACACAACCCGTCTTGTGAGGCATAGGCTTTTCGCGGCAGTTGGGAGTAGAAGCTCTTACCGTCTTCCTTTTTGCTGAATTCCACCCACGATTTACAAGGCTTATCGGTTGTCCACACGACTGTCACTTCGTTCTCCGACAAGTTTTGTAAATAGGGACCGTGGGTAATTTTTACCGAAGGTTGCCCGGCTATGGCATAGAGCGGGAATACTATTCCTATAATCCAAACTCTTATTAGTTTCCTGAGCATATTTATTTGTTTAATGCATGAATTCTACTTATAAGGCCCGATCTCTCGGTCTCTCAACACATCGAGACCGGGCCTTTCCAAATCTATCTAAAAAGTGTGTCTGTATATTCGACCGCCTACCACCCCGGATTTTGGACTAAATTCGGGTTGATATTTATATCTCTGGAATCCAGCGGATAAAGATAGTGTTGTGGCACATTAAAAGTTTTCGTCGGCTCATTACTGTTTCGCAATGTCAGATAATTTTCTGCTGACTGCGGAGATTGAGTCGTAAATCCTGCCGGAAAACAATTCCATCTTTTCTGAACCTTATTGAAAGTCAGATGCGCAATTTTCCAACGACGAGCATCGAAGAATCGATGGCCTTCATACATGAGTTCAATCGTTCTTTCTTGTCGTATAATCTCGCGATAGTCTTTCCCTGCAATTCCCTGCCAAGAAGTCTCGACATCGGGGATACCGGCATGGGAACGAATATCATTCAAATAAATGAGAGCCTGCCCATCAAGTCTTCCATAATATTCATAATAAGCCTCCACATAATTGAGATAGAGCTCTGTCAAACGAACCAACGGAAAAGCCGTAGCCCTCACTGCCACCTGATTATTAGCGAAACTCGTATTCGGATGTAAATATTTTTTCCACAAATAACCATTAGGAGTGATATTATCTTTCAAGGGATCATTCCCGTTCGTCTGATTGGTTTCAGGATTAATTTCGCCCATTCTCAAATACAACGTATAACCTTTTCCTCCTTTTATTCCATCTCTGCCGTCCAATTCGAAATTGGTTGCCCGGTCGTATGCAATATCGGCATAGAAACGAGGTTCCCGATTCAAATGTAATCTCACGGTCTTTTCTCCCGTCTCAGGATCGGTCGTTACTCCAAATCTTCTATCATATTGGAAAGACGGGTCTTTATCAATGGGCAATCCATTCTTTGTTAAATAGGTTTCCACCATTTGCATTGAAGGAGCCAAGCCCCCATAAGGAACAGTGGTAGATCCTTGTGACAATCCGCGAGGTGCAATCATTTGTTGAATATTCATTCGGGACCCTGTGTAAGCCCAAATAATATCTGTATTTCCCGCACTCGGCATAGTCACCAACGACCAACGATGATTAAAATATCCTTTTTCAGCATCGCTTATTCCAACCGGAGCCTGCAAATGGGTATACAAATCATGTCCGGCTGCATGCGCTTCATTGATAGCATCCTCGGCTGCATCTAAGGCTTTTTTCCATTTTTCCTTATCATACTGCAAACTGATTAATTGTTCTCCATCTTTATTCTTAAAGTCGCTGTAATATTCACTATTCCCATTAAACAAAGGACTTGCGGCATACAATAACATACGCGATTTTATTCCTTTTGCCGCAGCCCTCGTGGGAGCTCCATATTTATCGGAAGTTTGGATAGGCGGCAGTAAAGGAGCTACTTCGTCTAAACGATCGGCGATCCATTCTACACACTCATCGTAAGGACGACGTTTCGGGAAGGCCAACTCACCGGTAGCATCCAATGGAATTTCCCTGTCTATCAACACAATCGGACCATACAATCTTAACAACAGATAATGATAATAAGCTATCAGAAATTTGGCTTGCGATGAAAAATCGGTTATTTCTGCTGCGGATATTCCCGGTACACTTTCTACTCGATTCAAAAATGTATAGCATTGACGAATAGCGCCATAAAGATTGTACGCTTTACAACGGCTCGATTGTGTAGGGCTTTTGAAATAAGACCAATAATTATATATGGGATCGGCTGCCGTTTGAGACCCAATATTCGCGACTTTGGAGTAATGCCATGTCGTAGCCCACTGAGAAGTTATGCACACCTCATCACTGGCTCCATTAAATTGCGGCTCCCCGTTATGGTCACTCGACTCGGGCATAAAAGAATAACAAGCGTACAAAAAATTCCTCGCCGAATTTACGCTGGCAAAAGCCTCTTCCAAAGTTCCTTTCTTCTCAGGTTCAGAATCCAGATAATCACAACCGGAAACAGTAACGAGTATCCCTAATACTAAGAATATATTTTTAATTGCTTTCATAATCGTTTTAGAAATTAAATTGAACACCCAGATTGAAAACTCTCTGTAAAGGATATACCAATCCATTGCCACTGTTAGATCCGCCTCCGATCTCAGGATCCCAATACTTAAAGCCCGTAAATGTCAATAAATTACTACCGGCAATATAGGCTCTCATAAATTTGTAGGAATATCCTATCTCGGCATTTTTCAATCTCAGGAAAGAACCATCTCTCAACCAGAACGTCGACTTCTGGTATGTATTTGTATTATCTACATTGTGCGCCAATCTCGGATACTTCGCATTAGGATTGGGATTAGATGCCGACCAATAGTCATCTGCCACAAATTTCAAAACATTCTTATGATAGATATCGAACGGATGTATATCGTCCAAATAAATAGAGACTTTTCCCGCACCCTGGAAGAATACAGAGAAGTCCCAATTCTTATATTGGAAAGAGGCTCCGAAACCATATACAATCTGTGGGATATAAGGATTTCCGATATAGGTACGGTCATATTCGTTAACCACCCCATCTTCATTCAAATCTTGATATTTTATATCCCCCGGTTTTATATTAGGCATGATAGCCTCTTGACTGGGACTATTTTTAATATCTTCCTCATCTTTAAATAACCCCAGCGCTATATAAGCCGGACCGACACGATTCAAGGCTCCGCCTCTCTCGTATTGATAACTAAACGGATAATGGGGTTCATCTTTCTCCAATATTTTATTTACAGCATAAGTAAAGTTCCCTTTAACCGAAAGAACAATATCTTTGGAAAACGCATGATTATATTCCAAAGACATATCAACTCCTCTATTCGTCACTTTTCCCACATTGGCTACCGGATTAGCATCACCAATTCCTATCGTAGGCGAAATAGTTTGCCGAGTCATTAAAATTTTGTCCCTATTTTCATGAAAGTAATCGGCAATCAACAAGAATTTTTGATCGAACAACCCCAATTCTATACCCACATTTGCTTTTTTAGCAACCTCCCAAGTAGCATTTTCATTACCGTATGTCGTTATGATAGCTCCGGCCTCGGTAGCTTTGAAATCCTCACCGAAAGCATATCCGGCTCCATTCATATTGACATTGGTATATCCGGGAAAACGAACAGAAGAATTAGAATTTCCAACCGTTCCATACGATCCTCTTAATTTCAGCAGACTAATCGTCTTATTCAAAGGGGCAAAAAAGTCCTCGTTCGAAATAATATAACCGAGTGCATAGGAAGGGAAGAAGCCAAACCGCTTACCTTTGGCGAAATTGTCACTCCCATTATATCCGAAATTAAACTCAAAGAAATAACGTTTATCAAAGTCATACGTAAATCTTCCGGCCATACCTTGATTCAACTCTCCGAGAGAAGAGTTATAATTGGCCGGATTACTACTATAAACCCCTCGTTGTAAATAAATCAGTTGCGCTGAAATATCATGAAGATCGGCAAACTTTCTTTGATAATCTAACGAAACATTAAAATTGAATAACCTATCACCCGAATAGGCTTTGGTAAAAGAAAACGCATCGGTTCCATCGTTATTGACATTTCTCAACTTCCAAGATTGATTTCCCGTAATAGGATCGGTAACAATCGTGTTCGGGTCGATTTCGAAATAATAGGGAGTATAAGTACGATTCAAAGTCGTAGAAGAGAAATGCTTCATAGAGAATAAACCTTTAACAGACAACCCCTTAGTAATAAACTTCAAATCTTGGTCTATATTAAACGTCGCCATCGTCGTAATGCGGAACATTTCCTTTATACCGGAAGCCAGTTCGGCATACGGATTCGGATAACGGTTGAGTTGGGCGCCACCCGATTTATTACCCCATGCGATATAATTCGTACCCTCGATTTGAGGAAATTTCACCGGGAAATAGGTAGGCTGTGCCCACATTACCCGATTAAAGATCGTATTGATACTATTATAAGGGCCCTTGTAATCTTGTATTTGAACATTTAATTTCACCCCCATTTTGGTAGTGGACGAAATATGAGTATTTACATTGGCTTGAAACGAATACCGCAAATTCTGAATATTATTCTTTAACGGATTTTCTTTTGCTTCTTGTACCAATCCCATATCGTTATTAAATGTCGCACTGACAAAATAATCCATATTTTTCGACCCACCGGAGACGTTTATGTTCGCAGCCTGATTAAACGTGACATCTTTAAAAATAATATCATACCAATCGTTATTGGGATAAAGGTAAGGATTGCGGTTCTCAATAGTTCCTTGAATCTGATCGTCGGTAAACTGAGGATTCGCTCCGGGAGTACGAGCTTCGATCGCTTCATTAAACATCTTCATATAAGTGACACCATCGGCCAGTTCGGGAATCTGTGTAGGCATGGACATTCGCCCTTCGACACGAACATTTATCGTAGGTTTTTGATTCATTCGACCCGATTTGGTCGTAACCAAAAGAACGCCATTCGCCCCACGCGAACCATAAAGGGCCGTTGCTGTAGCATCTTTCAAGACAGAAAAACTCTCGATTGTTTCCGGTGCTAAGGCATTCAAATCATACGTGCTGGATTCTGTTCCATCAATTAATATCAAGGCATTCTGAGCTGAACCCGAAGCGAATGTACTGACTCCTCGTATCCAAAAATTCGCACCGTCGGCTCCCGGCTCCCCGGTTTTCTGAACCGATATTACGCCGGCAATACGACCGGCAAACGTGTTAGTAAGGTTGGTAGTGGGCACACGAAGTTCACTGGCTTTTACCGATTGAATAGCACCGATCACGCTCTCTTTTTTCTGTTTACCGAAACCCACGACAACGACTTCGTCAAGAGATGTATTATTTTCCTGTAAAACCACAGTCACATTTTTTTTCGTGCCATAACTCACCTCCTGCGGTTGAAACCCAATATAAGACACCAACAGAACTCCTTTGTCGGGGACTTCGATGGAAAAATTTCCTTCTATATCGGTCGCCTTTCCCGATTTCTCGCCTTTTACAATCACATTAGCTCCGATAACGGCTTCTCCCTTACTATCGATAACCGTACCCGTAAGCAGGCGCTTATCGACCTTCGAAGAAGCATTTGACCGGCTTTTACTGAGAACTATCTGCTTTCCGTTTATAGAATACGTAATATCGCTCCCTTTAAACAAAATATCCAGAATTACGGAGATAGGTTGATCTTTCTGCGATATATCGATCCTCTGACCGACATCTACTTGCTGTTTATTGTACAAAAAAGAGTAACTGGTTGTTTCCTCTATATAATTCAAAACGCTTTCGAGAGTAGCATTTTTCATATTGACGCTTACTAATGGATCGCGTGTATGATTATCTGCACCGAAAGCCATAACATTACAGCAAACCAACAAAAGCAAGCAAATTTTTATAATTAGAAGATTCTTAGGCAGAAATTGTTGCTTCCTACCTTTCAAAATAGAAATAAAGTTCATACATTTGTGTTAGTTTAGTTGGTATTTAAGGATAATAAACTCTAAGTGTTATCTTTCCGCTAACTTATGAAGGGTGGATATGGAGGAAGGTTCCACCCTTCTTTATATGGCGGATAATTCTTTCTATTCTATCTAATCCGTCCTTCTCTTCATAATATAAAATTTTTAAGGTTATTCATAATTATTTTCTATAATCTCACTACTTCGATATATCTCTTGGAATAAACGCCATTAGGCATAGCTTTCTCGGAAGTTTTTTCTATGTATTTCATGGGAACAGTCAATTTCATTAACCGTAGAATCTCATCGAGCGTTTCTCCCTGAAAGGTCGCACGATACATATGTTTCGCCAAATCTTTGTCCATCACCACAATATCGGCATTGTAAACTTGTCCTATCTTTCGGAATACATCGTCCAAAGGTTCATCTCTAAAAATTAATTTGCCATCTTTCCATGCACACCATTTATAAGTATCGACCTCTTCTACACGATAATTCTGCCGTTTCGTATTATAATTTATTCTTTGTCCCGGTTTCAAATTCAACCGTTCTTTACTCCTATCCAACTCAACCTCTACAACGCCATTAACCATGGTCACAGCATTTATCGTATCATTGCTATAACCTTCTACATTAAAAGCCGTACCTGTGGCTTTAACTTCCATGTCCTCAGTATACACAATGAAAGGATTTTTCTTATCGGAATGGACTTCGAAAAAGGCTTCTCCATTCAAGTAAACGCTACGCTCTCCGGCCTTAAATTTCGTAGGATATTTCAATTCACCACCAGAATTCAACCATACGATAGAACCATCAGGCAAATTCATTTGTATACGGGTTCCATAAGGAGCCGATATTTTCTGATAACTTATTTTAGAATAATCTTGTTCTACAAACCTATCGGCAACCATATATATCAACGCAAACAAAATAGGAATAATTAAAACTGCGGCAACTCTACTCCAATAACGATATATGCGTATCACACGTTTTTCTCGTAAACCCATCTTCAACTTTATCCGACTTAAAGCCTTAGTCGTCGAAATAGACCGTACATCAAAAGCAGGATGCGTCACCTCCCACAAATTTTTCATTTTTAAGAAGTAATCATAATTATCTTGGTTATTCGAAATCCACGTTTCAAGCACACGCTTATCCTGTAATTCCAAATTTCCAGATAGATATCTTACAATAAGACGGTCAATATTCTCGTTCGATAATTCCATTTTTATCCCTTTCTATTAATAAGACGTTTATCCCCAAAAAATCCACAATGAAAACAGAATTTTTTTTATCTATCGTACAAATAAAACAGCAATCAATAAGAAAAAATCTTTCAGAAGAGTCCGCAATGTTTTTAATGACTGGCTTATACGAACTTCAACCGTACGTTCCGAGACATTCAGTTTTTTAGCGATTTCTTTATATTTTATACCTTTTATCCGGCTCAATACGAAAACCTCTTTTTGAGCTTTCGGCAATTTATTTATCGCTTTTTTTATATGATCTTGTAATTCGGAATATAAAATATATTCCTCGGTATTGGAGCTCGATAATACCGAGTTTTCATTTACGTAATCAAAATAATCGTTCCTGACATTTTGATGCCTCTTGTAATCGAAACAACGATTCCGAACGGAAATTAACAGATAAGATTTTAACGATCTCCCCACAGACAGTGTTTTCCGGTCATACCATAAATGCATGAATAAGGATTGAACTATATCCTCACAAACTTGTCTTTCGCGAAGATAGCTCCCCGCATAAAGAAGAAGGTCCTTATAATACAATTTAAAAATAGAATCAAAAGATCTTTCATCGTCCAAAGCTAATCTCCGCATCAAATCATCGTCACATGCTTGTTGAAAAGTTTCGTCATTCGAGATCAATGATTCCGATAAAATATTTAAATCATATATTTCTTTGTGATTCATAGTCTTATAACTTAACTTCTAAAAATGAATATTCAAAACCGATAATACCAAAAGTTATTCAGATACAACTTTTTATTTTAAATTAGGTGATGAATTTCTTTCCTCAAAGATATAATAATATTATAAAACTAATCACCAATTAAAAAAATCTTAATGAAAAATTCTTATAAAAAATTACAGTTATCCCCACAATTACAGTTAATTATAATAAATTAAATTGGAGAAATATCACAATTATTTAATATTATAA